>Ga0209040_10003855_pt1 | contig 11419 bp, 10 predicted proteins | sample BogFormECP12_OM3_FD_188240 | JGI IMG/M metagenome (GOLD analysis project Ga0209040, IMG submission 188240) | Bog forest soil microbial communities from Calvert Island, British Columbia, Canada - ECP12_OM3 (SPAdes) (version 2) | ecosystem: Environmental > Aquatic > Freshwater > Wetlands > Bog ... | reverse complement strand
CCAACTTTTTCGTGAGCCTCTGCCTCCGACATCGTGAAGCAGTTCACGCCGACCTCGGTCATTCCAAATCCCTGCTTCAGCACAATTCCGCGGCGTTGGTAAGCCTCCACCAGCTCCCCGGACAACGGCGCGCCTCCGCTGATCAACCACCGGAGCCGTGCCACATCCGCGTGGGCAAATTCTGGCGCGTCCAGCAGCATCTGCAGAATCGTGGGCACGCCCAGAGCCACCGTCACGCGTTCCGCCGCAATCGTTCGCCACACCTGGCTGGCCTGAAATTCGCGGTGCAGGACGATCGTGCCTCCCGCGGTCCACACCGGAACCAGGAACGCGAACAGCCCTCCCGCGTGATACAGCGGTGTGAACACCGAGGTGACATCCGTTTCCCGCAGTTGCCAGCATACCGCCGTGTTGTAGCCGTTGGACGCAATCATCCGGTGCGGGATCATCACGCCTTTGGGTTTTCCTGTTGTTCCACTGGTGTATAGCAGGCAGCACAAACTTTCCCCGCCGCACGGCGGAGCTTCCCATGCGGCTTCCGCCACGGAATCGCACGCCGCGCAATAAGAAAGATCGCCCGGGGTCGCAGGCTCATCCAGGGCTACAAAATGCTCCACGCTTGTGTCCCCACGCAGCTCCGCAACCGTTGCCGCGCAATCGCCCTCGTAAAACAAGGTCTTCACACCCGCATCATTCAAAATGAATCGCAATTCGTGCGCGGTATATCTCTTATTCAGGGCGACCAGAACGGTTCCGCCCTTCGCCGCCGCTCCAAACACCTCCAGAAACTCAACGCGATTCCCGGACAGGATGCCGACGCGCTCGCCAACGCCCATGCGGCACACAACGGCAAGCATGCGCGCACACTGCAACGCCCGTTCGTTCATCTCCGCGTAACTGAATCGCCTGCTGGTCTCCAACGACACCAGCGCAATCCGCTGCGGCGAAATCCGCGCGCGCTCACCAAGGATGTCCGCCGTCAACGTTTGAAAGGGGAAAATTCCCGAGGGCGTCATGCTACCTCCCTACGGCATGCGAAACGCGGTTCCCGCCTGGTTATACCCCACGCCAGAGCCCACCAGCACCACTAGGGCGCCGGGCCGTACCTTCCGTTTCTGAATAGCATCATCAAGCGCCATTCCCACGCATGCCGAGCCCGTGTATCCCATCTCTTCCATGATCATGTGGGTGCGATCCATGGAAATTCCAAGCTGCGTCATCACGTGCTCAATCGTAACTTTGCGCACCTGCGTAAAAATAAACAAGTCCACTTCGTCGAGCGTGAAATTTCCCTCGCGCGCCAGGCGTTCCACCACCCGCGGCCAGCCCTGCTCATTCACTTCCGGAGGATAGCGCTGCACCAGGCGAACCTTGGTGCGGCCCTCGCGGACGGAAGCTTCGTCGGCAGGTTCGGTGGTTCCCCCGGCAAAAATTCCCCAGTGGCGGTGATAAGAACCATCGGCCAGCATCGCGGAAGCTACGAAGCCGGGCTTCTCCGCGCTGGTCACAACGGCCGCTGCGGCGCCATCGCCATAAAAGAAAATCGTCGGGTCGGTGGGGTCCGCCAGCTTGTGCATCATGTACGCGCCGACCACGAGCACCGTGTTCATCGACGCGTTGGCCATCACCAGTCCCGCGGCGGTAGCCAGACCCGTGGGAAACGAAGCGCAGGCGCAACCGATATCAAACGTGCCCGCGTTCTTGGCGCCAAGTTTTTCCTGCAAAACCACGGAGGTGGCGGGGGTGATAAAGTCGGGGGAATCCGTGCCCAGAATGATCAGGTCCACATCGCTGGGCTCGCGGCCGGCGCGTTCCAGCGCTTGTCGCGCCGCGGGAACCGCCAGATCGGACGTGCTCCAGTCGCTCGGTGCATACCACCTCTTGCGAATCCCCGTGGCCGCTTCCATCTTGTCCACGAAATCCGGCACGTGGCTCAGTTGCTGGCGCAACAAATCGTTGCTGATTTCAATTTCCGGCAGGTAACTCCCTGTCGCAGAAATGGTCGCATAACACGGCATAATCGGGACCTGCCTTTACCCGGGGTTTTCCGTCAGAGAGTCAGTCCGCCGTCCACGCTCAAGACCACGCCGTTGATAAATTCCGCTTCCTCCGAAGCGAGGAAGAGATACGCGTTGGCCACATCGCGCGGTTCGCCCATGCGGCGGAGCGGCGTTTTTTCCGCCATCGTTTGCAGCACTTTTTCCGGCATCTTCTTCACCATATCCGTGGCGATGAAGCCTGGTGCAACCGCGTTTACGCGGATGCCTTTCGGCCCCAGTTCGCGCGCCCAGGTTTTCGTCATGGCGATCACGCCGGCTTTGCTGGCCGAATAGTTGGTCTGCCCGAAATTGCCGTACAGGCCGACGATCGACGACGCATTGATGATCCGGCCTCGCCCTTTTTCCACCATATGGGGCGCGACCGCTTTGGTGCAATGGAAAACGCCGCCGAGGTTCACGCCGATCACCTGCTGCCACTGCTCCTCGGTCATTTTCAAGAGCGTGGCGTCGCGGGTGATTCCGGCATTGTTGATCAGTATGTCGATCTTGCCGAATTTTTCGACTACCTGCGAAACCATGCTCTGCACCTGGGCGAAGTCCGATACGTCCGCCGGAATATAGTGGCACTCCCCGCCCGCGGCCCGGATGGCCGCCACGAGTTCGCCGCCGTCGGAAGCAAGGTCGCACACGGCGACCTTCGCTCCCTCCCTGGCAAAAACGAGCGCAGTTTCGCGGCCCAGTCCGTTCAAGCCGCCGGTGATCAAAGCCACCTGGTCGCGTAGCCGCATCAGAAGCTCAGCTTCAAGGCAAATTGAATGATGCGCGGCCCCGCACTCGTCGAAGTGATTTGCCCCGCGCCGTCCTCAAAATAATTGAGCTTCACGCCAGCCTCGTCATGCTGCTTTATTTTCGGTTGTGCTTCGGTTGCCATGGAAGTTCCGATGTCCGTTCGTTGGAATGCTCGCCGGTTTTGCGACGCATGAGTGTATCCGTGTGGCGTCCCCGGAGCAACCCGCACTTTGCACCCTCTATAGGCGGCATCGCCATGCTCTGATCGCCCGGTTTGCCCGGGTACTACTTGGTTACAAACAAAGCATTTATTCCCCCTTGATAAATCATCCAACTGTGCTACACTGGTTTTGCGCTTAATGCTTCGGTTGTGTTGTGCGGTCCCTCTGGTATAGACCTTCTGAGACTACCCGCCCTACGTTTCCTCCGTTCGTTCTTAGCGTAATTTAAACATAAGACTGGCAATGGAGATTGCCGCGCTCATGCGACTATTCGTGTGCGCCCAGGCTCTCTCCGCCAGCAAGAAAGCAAAATGCAAAGTTTTTCAGAACTCTCGCTATCTCCTTCCCTGAAGGAGCGACTCATCGCGGCGCGCTTTTCCACGCCTACTCCGGTGCAGGCAGCGGCCATTCCGCAAGCCCTGGAAGGCAAGGACGTGATCGCCACGGCGCAGACGGGAACCGGCAAAACGCTGGCGTTCCTGCTGCCCATCATGGAAAAGCTGGCGCAGTTGAATACGCCCGGGATTTCGGCGCTGGTTCTTGTGCCGACTCGGGAACTCGCCATGCAAGTGGTCGCGCAATATGACGCGCTGCGTGCCAAGCAATCGCAACCCGCGGGCCTCGTCGTAGGTGGCTTGCCCGAAGGGCGGCAACTCGACGCCATTCGCCGGGGCGCACGACTTGTCGTCGCGACTCCCGGACGCCTCGAAGATTATCTCGACCGCCGGTTGGTCTCATTGAGCGGCGTCAAGACGCTGGTCCTCGATGAAGCTGATCGCATGCTGGACATGGGATTCCTCCCGGCCATTCGCCGCATCGTCGGCGTGTTGCCCAAGGAACGCCAGACACTGTGCTTCTCCGCCACGATGGAAGGCACGATGGCGCAACTTGTGCGCGATTACACCAAAAATCCCGTGCGCCTCTCCTTTGGCTCCACTTCGAAACCATCGGAAAACGTACGCCTCCAGGCCTTCGAGGTCCCCGAAAATGGCAAACCGGATATGCTCTACAACCTGCTCGACAACGAAAGCGGCCGCTGCCTTATTTTTTCGCGCACCAAGCGCGGCACCGAACGCATCGCCAAGAGCCTGAACCGCCAGGGAATTAACGCGGCCATGATTCATGGCGACCGCTCGCAATCGCAGCGCACCGCGGCCCTCACCGGCTTTCAGCGCGGGCAATATCGCGTGCTGGTGGCCACCGATGTCGCGGCTCGCGGCATTCACGTTCAGGACATCGCCCACGTCATTAACTACGACTTGCCGGATGTCGCCGAAAACTTCATCCATCGCGTTGGCCGCACCGGCCGCGCAGGGGAACACGGCGTCGCTTCCACTCTTTTCCTGCGTGAACAACGCACCGATCTCTTCCAATTGGAACGGCAACTCGGCATTCGCATCGAAAGAATGTCGGCGAACGGCCAAGCCGCTCCGAAAAAGGATCGCTCCTCGGTCACCCCGGAACGCTCTTCGGCAAACCACGATCGCGCTTCCGCCAATCATGACCGCGGTATTTCCACACCCGGACCCAGAATGTCTCGCTTGCCGGGAGAAATCCTGCAAGCTCAAATGGAAAGCTAGTCTAAGTTTCCTTAAATTGATTTGATTGAGCCCCAGGCGCTGGTATTGCCCTGGGGTTCTTTCTTTGGAGTGCGGGAACTCAGCTCCCGCATTACAGTTTCAACTCAACCGCCCAACATATCGCGCGCGCAATCAACGCATCCGCACCCAGGCTCACGCGCCCTGAGTTCTCGCCCGGTCCTGAGCTTCCAGCTCCGTAATCTTTCTCTGTAGCCACTCCTTCAGCGCCGTTTCCAATTCCTTTTCCGTCCCGCAATCATAAAAATGCGCTACCGACTCTCCGTCGGGCGTCAACGGAATATGCCGGCAGGGAAACGCCAATTTCTTCTGATCGTTCGGTACGAATTGCATCAGCAAACACTCCGAGCAGGGCCGGCGTCCTTCTTTCGCACCAAAATTGAGGCAGGTGGGGGAATCTTCGAATACAAAGTTGGGTCGCCAGGGAAACCGGGGCCGATCGCGATACCCGCCCCCCTCCAAAAAGGTGAGTTCGGCTTTCAAGGTTTCCAGTAGGTTGCGATCGTCTTGCATAGCTACAACTCCACGTTACTTTTGGCAGAGTCTCCAAGGGTTTGCCGTGACATTCCGCACAATCATTTGTGATGTACATCACGGGAACCCCCACCCGCCGGGTGTATCACTGTCACAGGTGTAGGTGACGGAATGCTGAGTGATTCACGCAAATCTGTTAACAGATTCCAATTTCTGACCAGGCTGGACGGGGGCCTACTCCCGGAAGGTAGCTCTATGCGCACGCCTTATGGCCTCGAAATCATTGAAAATTGCCTTGCTTGCCCCCACCGCGAAGAGCGGCTCTTTTGCAACTTGCCCGAGCCTTCCGTGCGGGCGTTGGCAGCTATCACTTCCTCGGCGGCCTATCCAAAAGGCGCCACCTTGTTCGTTGAGGGGCAGCCCGCCCGGGGCGTCTTTATTCTCTGCAGCGGACGGGTGAAACTTTCCACTTCCTCGGCGGATGGGAAAACTCTTATCCTGCGGATTTCCGAACCTGGAGAAGTCTTGGGGCTTCCCGCCACGGTTACCGGCTCTTCCTACGAACTCACCGCCGATATTATCGAGCCGGCGCAGGCCAATTTTATTCCGCGCAACGAGTTCTTGAATTTCTTGAAAGAGAACGGTGAAGCGGCATTGCGCGTGGCCCAGCAACTGGGCGAAACCTACCACCTGGCCATTTCCGAAATGCGCACGATCGGGCTTTCGCACTCCGCCAGCGAAAAGCTGGCCCGCTTCCTGCTGGAGTGGGCGGCGAATTGTCCCGAAGAAAAAGGCCAGGTGCGCATCAAGATGACCCTGACGCACGAAGAAATCGCGCAGATGATCGGCTCGTCGCGGGAAACCGTTACGCGGCTGCTGGCCGATTTTCGCCGCAAACAGCTCTTGCAGGTTGTCGGCTCAACCCTGATCTTGCGCAGCAAAGCCGACCTCGAAGCTATAGTCAACCGCTGAGCAATCCCATTTAAAGTGCGGCCCGACCGGGTCGGGCCGCTTTTACGCCTTAAGCCCATCCACCAAAACGTTCCACGTGCAACTAAGCCTCTATCGCCCCATCTCCACCGGCCGATCGTACCCAGTCATCTCTAAATACCCCACGCCGCGCACGCTTGCCCCGCCACGCGTCCCCTCCACCACAATCGCTCCTTCCCAATAATTGGGCGCGAGCTTGTTCCCCCCGGCCAGTTCCTGCGATTTCAACCGCGTGGTCTCCTCCAGTTTCAGCCCGAGCTTCGGAATCTCCAGCCTCCATGCCACAGGATATTTCGCCGCAGTCACGGGGCTAGTCCAAGTCTCCCCCGCCGGAACCAGCCGGAAATCTGCCGCAGTCAAATGCAGCGGCTTCCCCTGCTCATCCACATAGGTTCCGGATGAAAACGCGTCGATCGAGCCATCCTTGCGCCGAAACTGGTAAAGCATCAGTTCGGTATGGTCCTCGAGCTGGATGCTGAGCCAATCCCAGCCAACCTGCCCTTCCTCCATCTGGTGAGTGAAAAATTCATGATCCATCCAGGACGTTCCGCGGACCGGGATCGATTTTCCCGCCAGTTCGATCGTGCCCATGGTTTGCAACCGCGTGAACGAAATGTAGTGCGACGCGTGCCCCAGCCCCGCCGCTTTCTGGCTGACGCCATTTTCCCCGTGAATCACCGGAGGTTTCTCGCTGCGCAGAGAGAAGGACAGGGAAACTTTCTCGTCCGCCACTTTCAAGATCTCTTCTTCGCCGTTCCAGAGAATTTCCCAATTTCCGTTCCAGATGCGCTTCTGCTGCGCATCGATTCCGGCGAGGCCCGGGCCGGCGCGGTTGGTTCGCTCGGTGTGATAAAACTTTCCGCCGTCCAGATCGCTTAGCGCCAGGTGCGCCAGATACAGATCCTGAATATCCCAAGGTCGCGGTTTGTCCGGATCGCGGTCCACGCCCTGGCGGAAAAAAGTCAGCTCAAATCCAAAGTGGCGCCCGTCCGCGGCGGTCAGATTTCCCGTCGTGTACCACCACTCGGTCTGAAAATCCTCATGGTTGAAATTGTCGCGCGGGAACTCATACTTATAGCCGGGGACTGCCGTCTTGTACTGCGCAAATGCCGGCGACGCGCATACGAATATAATCACGAAGAGCAACAGCCTACTCCTCATGGATCACCTCGAGCGGATTCAGGTGCACGGCCACCTGCGCGGGATATAGGCCGGAGACCACCGTTGCCACATACACTACCGTCAACGCTCCCAGAAGCACCGCGACCGGCCAGTGGAAACGAATGGTCCACCCAAACGATTGCTTATTGATGACGAATACCAGAATCAGCGAAAGGAAATACCCCAGCACAAAGCCGGCCAGGTTCGCCAGAAGTCCGAGCAGGCCGGCCTCCACAAGAATCATTTTCCGAATTTGCGCCGAGGACGCGCCGAGAAAACGCAGCAATCCCAATTCTCGTCGCCGGTCGATCACCAGCGCGATCAGCGCTCCGGCAATTCCCATCACCGCCACGATTACCGCCACCGCTTCGAGCGCATAGGTGATGGCGAACGTGCGGTCGAAAATGCGCACCGCCTCGGTCCGTAAATCGCGATTCGAGAAAATCAGGATGTGATGTCCCGCCGCGGTTTGCTGGATTTCTTTCCGCACCTCCGAGGCATTTGCGCCGGGGGCCGCGAATACCGCGAGATTCGTCGGCGTGGCATCGGGCAAAAAGTTCAGGAGCACCTCGCGATCCATCAGAATGTATCCGCGCTCGCTCGCGTAGTCGTAATAAACGTCCACAATCCGGAAGTTTGCTCGCGCTTCTCCCAGCGACAAGGTAATCGTGTCGCCGGTTTTCACTTTGTGTTTGTAGGTGAATGGTTCGCTGACGATGATGTTGTTTTTCCCGTGTAGTTGCTCCAGCACTTCACCCGTCGGCCGCCCGGAAAAGAAATCCGAAGTGCGATAAGAACGCAGCATCCGCAAATCCACCGAAGCCAGCGTCACCGGCATCCCGCCATAACTGATTTCGTACGCTCGCAGGCGCTCCACCGCCGCTACTCCCGGCAACTGCGCGATTCTCTCGGTGAGTTCCAGCGAGATGGTGGGATGCCGGTCCGCCGCCGGATAGCCCGCCGGCCGTAAGTACAAATCCGCGGGCAGTTGATTGGCCATCCAGCTAACCACCGTCTGCCGGAAACTTCCCACCATGATGCCGACGGACACCATCATCGCTACCGCGGTTGCCAGAGCCGCCACCAGCACCGATGTCCGCCGAAGCGAAGCTGCGAGGCTCCGCGAAGCAAGCAATGCCTCCACTCCAAAGATTTTTCTCAGAATTCCTGCCGTGATACGCGAAATAAAATTCACCAGCGCGGGCATGGCATACGCCGTTGCGGCAATCAACAAGATCGTCGCGAGATATCCGAACAGGGGTTTCCCGGCAAAGGCGGGCATGCGCGAAGCCAGCGCTCCGAGCGCGGCCAACACTGCAGCGATTGCCAGGTCTCGCCCCTGGTGCGCCCGTGCAAGATATTCCCGGCGGCCCTGCGCCATCGCATCAATCGGCGAAACTTCCATCGCTTCGAGCGCCGGCGAAAGCGCCGAGACCACTGCCACGCCCACTCCAATCAACAGCGCCAGCGCCACACTATCCGGCGTCAACTCGGTTGCTCCCGGCTGGCTGCTGACGTACAACGACTCCACCGTTGCGGCCATGAGTTTCACCGCACCGCTGGCCATGATTCTCCCGAGCGGCAGGCCCGCCAGTGCCCCGGCCAAACCCAGGCAAGCCGCTTCCCCCAGAAACGCGGACAAAACATCCCGGCGATTTGCGCCCAGCGCCCGCACAATCCCAATTTCGCTGCGCCGCCGCACCACGGAAACGGAAATCGTGTTGTAGATCAAGAACGCGCCCACCACCAACGCGATGTAACTCAGTAGCCGCAGATTCCAGCGAAACGCCGCCAGCATCTTGCGGTTTTCTTCCGTGCCCGTTCCTTGCGGGCGAACTTCAACGCCCACCGGCAATACGCCGCGCAATCGTTGCTGCCACTCTTCAAGATTGCTGTTTGCCGGCAGCTTGATCAGGATGCGGTCCACGCGGCCAAACCGGTTCAGCGCGCGTTGCGCTCCGGCCATGTCCATCAGGATCGCTTTTTCACTTCCCGAAGAATCCGGAAAAACGCCGCGCACCACACAGTCCAGGACCCGATCATTGATCAGCAAAGAAAGCTGCTCGCCTGTTTTTTTGCCGAGGCTCGCACTGACCCACACGCTTTCCGGCTCTTCCAGGATGTGCACGGCGTCTTCGATTGTTTCTTTGCCGCGGGATTCCGCATTACCGGCCGCACTTTGCGAAGCGTAGCGGTTGCCCTCCGCGATCAGATCCAATCCGATCAGCGGCAGCGTTTCCCGTGTCCGCGTGTCCACCGCGAAATCTTCCATCCGCGGTGAAATTCGCAGCGGATGAGGTTGCGTGGCGAGCATGGCCACAACCGTTTCCGGTACGCCGCCCGAGGCCACCACTTCCAGATCGCTATCCCCAGCCAGGCTTTCCATCGAAGAGTGGAATGATCCTGCGGCGGCGTCTCCTGCCAGCTCGATTGCCAACACCACCGCGACGCCGAGCGCCACCGCGAGCACCATCAGCGCCAGGCGCACCGGCTCGTGAAGCAGCGGCCGCACCATCAATCGGTAAAAAAGCCGGAGACGAGGCATTTCAGCGCCGCGTCACTTCTTCGATGCGTCCATCGCGCATGCGCACCAGCGTGTCGCACAGGCTCGCTGCTTCCACGCTGTGTGTGGCCATGAGCGTGGCGGTGTTCTGCTCGCGCGTCAGCCGAAGCAGTAAGTTGAGAATCACGCCGCCGGTGGTGGTGTCCAGATTTCCCGTGGGCTCATCGGCCAACAAGATCCGCGGAGAGTGCGCCAGCGCACGTGCGATGGCCACCCGTTGCATTTGTCCACCGGATAGCTGATGCGGATAGCGCGCTTCCAATCCGTCCAACTCCACCCAACGCAGCCGCTCGAGCGCCGTTTCGCGCGCGCCGGGCTTGCCCGCCAGCAGCAGCGGCAATTCCACGTTTTCCTGAACGGTTAAAGTGTGCAGCAGTTGGAAGGACTGAAAAACGAAGCCGACTTTTGTGCGCCGAAGTTGCGTCTGCCGTGCGTCATCGAGATCAGATGTTGTTTGGCCCTCGATCAACACGGTGCCCGAGGTCGGAAAATCCATCGCACCCGCCAGGTGCAGCAGCGTTGATTTCCCGCAGCCGCTCCGGCCGACCAGCGCGACGAACTCGCCCTCGGCTACGTCCAGCGTGACTCCATCCAACGCATGAACGCTCTGGCCATCACTTTTGTATTCTTTGCTGACGGATTGCAGAGAAAGAATTGCCATGCGTCGAACCAGCGCGCCGCCTCACCGCTATCTCAGGTTAGCAAGCGCTTTCTCGATGGCCGAAGCCAAATCCTTCGAGTCCGGCTCGACTTCCGAATCAAACCGTGCGACCACCTTGCCATCCGGCCCGACGAGGAACTTCGTGAAATTCCAGCCAATATCCCCGCCGGTTTTCGGATTGGCCGTTTTGTCGGTCAGGAACGCATAGAGCGGCGTAATGTCGCTGCCCTTAACGGAAACTTTCGCCATCATCGGGAACGTCACATGATACTTCGCGGTGCAGAACGTCTTGATCTCCTGATTCGAGCCCGGCTCCTGACCGCCAAAATTGTTCGCCGGAATTCCCACGATCACGAAGCCGCGGTCCTTGTATTTTTCGTACAGCGCCTCGAGTCCGGCATATTGCGGCGTAAATCCGCAGCGGCTGGCCACGTTCACCAGCAGCACCACCTTGCCCTTGAACGAAGAGAGCGGCGTTGCCTGTCCGTCAATGGAATTCAGAGTGAAATCGAAAGCCGTTTTATCGGCGGCCATAAGTGTTGTCCCCAAAAGTGCCAGCAGCATAAACAGCTTTTTCATGTTCGTCTCCCGAAGCGCTCACGGTGCCCCGCATCAATCATAGGCCACCTCCTCCGCGAATCCCACTTTCTTCTCTGTCAATTCCGTGTAAGATTTTTGCACCCGGTGGAACACAGCCTACTGCAGTGAAAACACGCTCACACTCTGCCCAGTCAGGTGAAGCTTCACCGTTCTCCCAGCCATCTCCGCTTGCCCAGGCCCAAACAGCGGTGTGGCGCTGGTGGCCGCACTCGCCGGCGCGCCCGGCAATGGAACGGTGATGTCCCGCGCCGTCTTACCCGCGTGAAAAGCCGCCAGGATGTTCTCCTCATCGGTTTGCCTCAGAAAAATGTAGGTTGTATCGTCCGACGCCAGGCTCCACAATGTTCCTCGGCGCAACGCGG
>Ga0209040_10003853_pt1 | contig 11420 bp, 9 predicted proteins | sample BogFormECP12_OM3_FD_188240 | JGI IMG/M metagenome (GOLD analysis project Ga0209040, IMG submission 188240) | Bog forest soil microbial communities from Calvert Island, British Columbia, Canada - ECP12_OM3 (SPAdes) (version 2) | ecosystem: Environmental > Aquatic > Freshwater > Wetlands > Bog ... | reverse complement strand
ATCGCGCGCTTGGGAGCCCCGCCTGCCTTTCCAAGCGTTTGACGGGTGCGTCGCCCGCACCTATTCGGGCGGGCGCCGCGAGCTCCAGCGGCCATGACGCGTCCGACACGAGAAGGCATAATGGCATCGTCCGTAGCAGCGGGCCGAACGGGTTCTGGCCCAGGTCTGACGAGATCGATGAAACTCACCGAGAACAATGGTGGCTTGCCCAGCATGGAGGAATATGGCGCGCTCGTGGCGGCGCGAAAAGCCTGTCGCGTATGCGTCGAACGCAGCCCCGGCAAGATCCGGAGCTGCGCCGAATTCGACTTCGATCCCGACGTTGTCAGTCATTGGGAGCCGTGGCTCGGCCACAAGAGGCCCAAGCTTCTCGCCGTCGGTCAGGATTTTGGCAACCTCGGCTATTTCGTCCGCAACCGCGGCCGCGACGACCCTGACAACAAGACCAACGACAATCTGCGAAGGCTGCTCCGAGAGGCCGGCTTTGAGGTGACCGACCCGCCGAAATCGGACCCGAGCGTGCCGGTGTTCCTGACCAACTCCATTCTCTGCGTCAAGGAAGGCCGGATGGATGGAGCCGTTCGCTCGAGCTGGGTCGATGCTTGCGCCGACAAACACCTGCGCCCGCTGGTCCGTTATCTGAAACCGCCGATCGTTGTCGCAATGGGCAGCTGCGGATGGCGGGCCGTGCGGCGGGTATTTGCGTTGGGGAGTGCGCCGGAGCGCGTTTTGCTTGCCGCCGGTTCGTCCTGGACTTCGGCGGACCGGACCCGCGTATTCGCCGTAGGCCACCCTGGCCCGCTCGGGCTCACCAACCGCCCCTGGCAGCAGCAGGTCGCCGATTGGCGGCGGATCGGCGAGGCAGTTTGCGCGGTTCTGGGTTAGGAGCGGTCATGGCTGCGCCCCCTAGCATTCGACCGGCGCGCATCGAGGAAGCGCTGGCGTTGTCGGAACTCTGCGTCCGCTCGAAGGGCGCGTGGGGCTACGACGAGGCCTTCATGGCGCTCGCGCGGGCCGTCCTCCAAGTGAGCCCTCAGCAAATCGCGGCACGCGATGTCTGGGTGGCAACAGGCGCCGACGGAGAGGTCGCGGGCATCGTGGCGCTCGGGCCGAGCGAAGAGCCCGACACGCTCGATCTGGATAAGCTGTTCGTCGAGCCCCAGCGGATCCGCACCGGCATCGGTCGCGCGCTTATCGCGCATGCGATAAACGAGGCGCGGCGCCGGGGTGCCACGCGGCTGACGATCCTCTCCGATCCTTACGCCGCGGGCTTTTACGAACGTAATGGCGCGCGTCTCATCGGTGAGGCGCCGTCCGACGCCATCCCCGGCCGTTCGGTGCCGCTCTATGAAATAAAGCTCGACTGATCATGCGCCGAAACAAACTGGCCTTGTCGTCAACTTGACGACCAGATATCTTTATATACAGATATCTTTATGTAGATAGTTTTGCCAAAGCAAACTAGCATGCCGCTCAACACAAGTCACCGCACCACTAGCGTGAGATCCCTGGCCGAGGGTGGCGATCCGGTGGCGCTGCAGCGGCTGCGCCCGCGCAACACGCGGCGGCAGCGCCATCCCGGCGGCTATGAGAACGAGCACCGGCGCCGGGACCGTGCGGCCGGAATTGGGGCTTCGCCATCTTTCCGTCAACATCAACGCGTATGCTCTAGGCCAAGATCGCGGCGGGGGCGCGACCCGGATTTGGGCGTCAAAATATTGTCAAAGCCTCCCTCAGGGAGCGTCAGGGAAGCGCCCGTATTTTATAGCAAGTAGCTGATAAGAGAGTTCTTTCCGAAAGAAGCACGGACCTCGAGGCGATTTTCTCCCTGAGTCTTCCCTGAGAGCAGGGAGGTCGGAGCCGGAAATAGACACAGCGCCCCGGGCGGGAGTAGCCTCCGTCCGAAGATACTCTATGGGAGGATACGATGGCGGCACTCGACGACATCCTGGAGCCGGGTCCGGCGGAACGCTTGGCGACAAACTTCGTCTTCACCGAAGGCCCGCTGTGGCACCCCGACGGCTTCTACTATTTCGTCGATATCCGCCGGAGCCTGCTGTTCCGCCTGCGGCCGGGGCACGCGCCCGAGATCGTGCGCAGCGAGACCGGCGAGGGCAACGGCACGACGTTCGATCTCGAGGGCCGGGTGGTGATCTGCGAAGGCGGCAACCGCCGCGTCACCCGCATCGCCGCCGCCGGCAGCGTGACGGTGCTGATGGACCGCTATCAGGGCAAGCGGATCAACCGCCCGAACGACGTCGTCTGCCGATCGGACGGCAGCATCTGGTTCACCGATCCCGGTCTGCGCATCCCGCTCGCCGAAAAAGAGCTGCCCCATTCGGGAGTCTATCGCATCATGCCCGACGGGACGAAACGCCTCATCGCCGAGTTCGAGTATCCGAATGGCCTCGCCTTCTCGCCGGACGAGCGCACCCTTTACGTCGCCAACACCCGGCAGGCGCAATACATCCACGCGATCGAGCTCGACGCCGCCGGCGACATGGTGCGGCGGCGCATCTTCGCCGACATGTCGTCCGAGGAGACCGACGGCGTGCCCGACGGTATGAAGGTCGACGTCGAAGGCCGGGTCTTCTGCACTGGTCCGGGCGGGACGTGGGTGTTTGCACCCGACGGGGCCAGAATCGGCATCATCCGCACGCCCGAGATCCCGGCCAACCTCTGCTTTGGCGGCGCCGACCTGAAGACGATCTTCTTCACCGCGCGGACCTCGGTCTACACCATGCGCAGCAAGGTACCGGGTCAGCCGCATCCATGGTACCGCGTCAGGGCGAGATAAGGAGAGCCTCTATGAAAGTCGGCATTGCGCTCAACATGCTGTCCGAGCCGCCGCGCCCCGATGTGGCGGTCGTCTCCGACCATCTGGCGATGGGCGATCTCGCCGAGCCGCTCGGCTTCGACTCGCTGTTTGCGCTGGAGCACCATTTCACCGGCTATGCGATGTCGCCGGCGCCGCTCCAACTGTTGGCCTATTTCGCCGGCCGCACCAAGCGGATCACGTTCGGGACCGCGGTCATCGTCCTTCCGTGGCACGATCCGATCCGCGTTGCCGAGGAGATAGCGCTCCTTGACATCCTGTCGGGCGGGCGGTGCCTGTTCGGTTTTGGCCGGGGTGCGGCAAGCGTCGAGTACGAGGGTTTCCGCATCCCGATGGGCGAGGCGCGGCCGCGGTTTGCCGAGGCGGCGCAATTGATCAGGAAGGCATTGCGCGAGCCCGAATTCGAGTGGCAAGGCGAGTTCTACCAAATCCCGCGCACTTCGATCAGGCCGCGCCCGATCTCGCATCCTGAAGAGCGCTTCTTCGCCTCTTCGGTCAGCCCGGAATCTGCCGAGATCATGGCGAAGCTCGGCTTCGGCATCCTGGTGGTCATGCAGAACGAATGGCTGAAAGCCGCCGAGAACATCGTCAATTATCGCGAGATCGCGCTCAGCGTCGGGCACAACCCGCCGCCGCCGATCATCCTGACCAACGTCTCCTGTGCGGAGAGCCGGGCCGAGGCGCAGGACCGGGCGATGAATTGGCTCGGCAAGAAATGGCAGTCGATCGACAACCACTACCACTTCTCCGACGGGCACCTCGCGACGGTCAAAGGCTACGAGACCTACGGCAAGATGGCCAAAACCTACGCCCGCCTACAAGACGAGCAGGAACGGGTCAGGGCGACCGAGTTCTACGTCAAGATCCAGATCGTCGGCACCCCCGAGGATTGCATCGAGCAGATCGCCGAATTGCAGCGAGTGACCGGGACCGATCACGTCGTCACCGAGTTTTCGTATGGCGGCATCCCGCACGACGACGCGGAGAAGAACATGCGGCTCTTCGCGAGTCGCGTGCTTCCGGTATTGCACAACGACGCCGCATTCGCAGCACCACCTGCGCCGGCGTCGATGCCGCAGGGCGCCGCCAAAACGGATCTGTTCGCGCCGGCGTGATTGCCTCTCTGCGCCGCTCGCGGGGGAGAGGGAGGGGCCCGCGCCCTGCCGGCGGCTTCACAGCTGCGGTGCCAGCCCCCCTCACCCTGCCCTCTCCCCCACCTCGCAAGCGGGTTGAGAGGAAAAATTTTGCGGTGCTGGTGCCGTTATTCCCTGAACTGCGCGGCCCGCCACCTGACGGCTGCGGGCACGCCCTCGCGGGCGACGATGTCGCGGAACTTGGCGCCGAGCTCGGTCTTGGTCGCGTAAAGCGGGCCGATGACGTCGAGCCCGGCATAGAGTGCCGTGCGGAACCCGGCGGCGTCGGCCCCGCGGTTCACCGCTCGTTTCGTTGCGTAAAGCGCTTCCGGCGAAATCAGCGACAATCGCTGTGCCCAGCGCAGGCTCGCATCGCGCAGCTCGGCGAGCGGCACGACGCGGTTGACCATGCCGAGCGCCAATGCGGTCTGGGCATCGATCGTGTCGCCGAAATAAAGCAGCTCGCGCGCCTTCTTGTAGCCGATGATCATCGGCATCACGATCGCCGGGCCGACGCTCGAAAATCGCACTTCCGGCTCACCGAAGCTCGCATCCTCGGCGGCAATCGTTAGATCGCACAGCATGACGAGCTCGCAGCCGCCGCCCAGCACATGACCTTGCACCGAGGCGATGACCGGCTTTTTCATCGTCCAGGGCATCATCTCGAATTCGAGCTGCGGGCTCAGATGATCGTGCGCCTTGGTCGGATCGCTACGCCAGTCATCCGTCCCCGGCTCTCTCGCCGAGATGTCATAGCCGGCGCAGAAGCTGCGGCCTTCGGCGCGCAGCAGGACGACGCTCGTCGCCGCGTCCGCATCCGCCCGCGAAAATGTCTGCGTCAGCTCGTGCTGAAATTCTGCGCTGATAGCATTGAGCTTCTCCGGACGGTTCAAGGTGATGACGCTGACCTTGTCGTCCACCTCGTATAAGACCACGGGATCGGGCAAAGCCTACTCTCCTCTTGTTGAAAGGCGCGCCATTCGATCGATGGCACCGAGCCCCTCGCGAATGCCGCCGACGACCGGGATGCCCGCGGCGCGCAGCTGTACCGTCTGCGCCCGGTCCATGACGCCGGGGCGGGTGTGGAGCAGGTAGTGAGGTTTGCGGCTTCTCGCCGCTGCTTGGATGAACAGGTCGAGGTAAGTCCGCGCCAGCTCAGGGCTCTCGAACGGCTGATCGTCATAATTGTCGCGGCAAAAGACGACGATATCGTGATCGGGACTGGCATCAAACAGGCTGAGGGCTTGCGGCAAATTGCTGACAAAGGTGCCGTTGCCCCAGGCATCGAGCGGGTTGCCGTCACCGGTGATAAAGCCGATCTGCCGCTCGATCTCGGCCTTGGCCGCGGGCGATAACGGCGGCAGCTGCAGATCCGCCGATGCCGCAATGTCGAGGATCAGCTCGCCCAGCCCACCGGACGAGGTGACGACCCCGATCCGGCGACCCGCCGGGGTTTTCGCGCCCTGAGCAGCCGCAACCACCTCGGTGAATTCGACGAGGTCGGATACCTCGATTGCGTGATGGGCGCGCAACAGCTCGGAGACGGCACCCGGCTCCCCCGCAGGGCCACCCGTGTGGGTGCTCACGGCATGCCGGGTGCGCGCAGTCCGGCCGACTTGCAGCACGACGACCGGCTTGCCCCGGGCCGCGGCGCGATCGAGGGCCGCAACAAAGCGATCCGCGTGCCTGACGGTCTCAATGAACGCGCCGATGATCTCGGTGCGCGGATCGTCGACGAGGTATTCGAGATAATCAGCCGCGGCCAGCACGGCCTCGTTGCCGGACGAGACAACATGGCTGAGGCCAAATCGCCTGACATCGGTCAAGAGGCTGATGCAGACCGCACCGCTCTGCGAAACGATGCCGACATTGCCGGCGAGACCGGCCGGTTCGCGCAATTCCTGCAGATAGGTCGTGCTGCGTTCATGGGGGTTGAGCACTCCCATGCAATTCGGCCCGCAGAGCGCGATGTCGGCTTCGCGACAGATTCCCTCGATCTGCGACTGGAGCCGACGCCCGTCCGCGCCGCGTTCGGCGAAGCCGCCGTCATAGATGACCGCACCCCGCACGCCACGCTCTGCCGCCGACAGGAATGGATCGAGAACCCGCTCGTGACCGACGCAAAACACGGCGACATCCGGCACCTCGGGTAGTTCGGCGATGCTCGCGTAGCATCTGCGGCCCGACACCTTTGGATAGCTCGGGTTGATCGGAAAGATCGAGCCGGTGAAGCCGATCCGATCGAGCGAGGTGATCAATCTGCGCCCGATCGTCGGCTTCTCCGATGCGCCAATGACGGCGATCGACCTCGGACTGAAGAGCGCGTCGAGCCGCATCGCTTCCTCTTTGATGTGTCGTCGGCAATGTTACCTGGCGCATTCTGCCGTGTCCCGCAGAACAGTATCGAGTGGCGCTGTGGCTTGTCGGGATTGTTAACGAATGGTAACAATGGCTGTCCGTGCGTCTTGCCCGGACCGAGGGCGGTGCAGCTTGCCGAAAAGCTCCGGAACCGTTCAGCAGTCGGGCCCTGACCCCACCGTGTCGCGCACGCTGGCTGCAGTGCTCGGCAGCGAGTCCGCGCCGGCGGACGCCCCGGCTGACGCGATTCGGCGGCTTTCGGTGCTTGTCGAGGTCGCCGACACGGTTACCCGACGGCTTTCGCTCGATTATCAGCTGCCTTGTCTGATCGACCTGATCGTCGAAGCGCTCGACGCCGAGCGCGCGACGCTATTTCTGCATGACGCCGATTCCGGCGAGCTGTTCTCGCGGGTGGTTCGCGGTGAAGGCGTGTCCGAGATCCACATGCCGCAAGGTGTCGGCATCGCCGGCTCGGTGTTCGGCTCCGGTGTCGCCGAGATTATCGACGACGCCTATCGAGATCCGCGCTTCAACCCCGAGGTAGACCGGCAGTCCGGATATCGCACCCGCAGCATTCTGTGCGTTCCGTTGCACAACCGAGCCGCCCAGGTCATCGGCGTAACCCAAGTGCTGAACAAGCGCTCCGGCGCGTTTAGCGCGATCGACATGGCTCTCTTGGAAGCGATCAGCCGCCATGCCGCGAGTGCCCTCGAGCAGGCGCAAATGATGGAGCGCGTCGAGCAGGCACGGCGCGAGGAGCTGGAACTGCTCGAGATTACAGAGGCGATCTCGACCGAGCTGCACCTCGACACATTGCTCGTCCGCATCGTGGCGGCAGCCACAAAGCTCCTCGACGCCGAGCGCTCGACGCTCTTCGTCTATGACCCGGGCAAGGACGAGCTCTGGTCCAAGGTCGCCGAAGGCACCGAACAACGGCAGATCCGCATACCCGCGAATGCCGGTATCGCCGGCGCTGCTTTCGCCAGCGGCGACGTGCTCAACATCTCCGACGCCTACGCCGACCCGCGTTTCAATCAGGAAATCGATCGGGGTTCCGGCTTTCGCACCCGCAATCTGCTCAATGTCCCGGTCATCGACCGTACCGGCGAACGTCTCGGCGTGGTCCAGGTGCTCAACAAGCGAGGTGGGCCGTTCACCCAGATCGATATTCGTCGGCTGAAGGCGTTTTCTGCCGGCATCGCGGTGGCGCTCGAAAATGCCCGGTTGTTTTCCGACGTGCTCGCGCTGAAGAACTATAACGAGAGCATTCTGAAGTCGCTCTCCAACGGCGTGGTCACGCTCGATCCACAGTGCCTCATTGTCAAAGCCAACGAGGCGGCACAGCGGATTCTCGGGCTGTCGTCGGACGCACTGGTCGGTCGCCCGGCCCAGCAGGCCTTCGGCAATCTCAACGCCTGGATCACCCGAAGCCTTGAATTCGTCGTGCGGATGGGGGCGACCGACTACCACGCCGACACCGACCTAAGGCAGTCGGACGGCGGCATCGCTTCCGTTAACCTGACGGCGGCGCCGTTCCTCGACACCGAGGGAAAGTCTATCGGCTATATGCTGGTGCTCGAGGACATCACCCGCGAAAAACGTGTGCGCAACACGATGGCGCGATATGTGGCCAAGGAGGTCGTCGATCAGTTGCTCGCCAGCGGTGAAGATGTCCTCGAGGGGAGCGCCCTGATCGCCACTGTGCTGTTCGCCGATATCAGGCGTTTCTCGCTGATGTCCGAGACCATGACGCCGCGCAATACAGTGTCGATGCTCAATGAATTTTTTACCGAAATGGTCGAGGTGATCTTCACCCGCGGCGGCATGCTCGACAAGTACATGGGCGACGGCCTGATGGCGATCTTTGGTGCGCCGATCATCGGCTCCGCCGACGCGGACAATGCGCTCTCTGTCGCCAACGACATGATCCGCGCCCTCGGCGTTTTCAACATTAGGCGGGCCGAGCGCGGGTTCGAGCCAATTGAGATCGGCATCGGGCTCGCCACCGGCGAAGTGCTCGCCGGCTCGGTCGGTCCGACAAAGCGTATGGAGTACACGGCCATTGGCAACAATGTGAACCTTGCGTCGCGGCTCGAGAGTGCCAACAAATATTACGGTACGGCCGTGCTATTGGCGGCGACCACTGTCGAGGGGTTGAAATCGCCCACCGTTTTGCGGCGCCTCGACCTGATCCAAGCCAAAGGCATCTCTCAGCCGACCTGGATTTATGAATCACTCGGGCACCAAACATCGGCGAGTTTCCCCAAGCTCGCCTCAGTGATCAAGGCTTACGAGGCCGGAATCGATTGCTACCAGCGACGCGATTGGACGGGCGGTCTCGGCCATTTCGCCACGGCCTGTGAGCTGGCCCCGCAGGACCGTCCGTCCCAGATCTTTTTCGACCGCTGCCGCTACTATCAGGCCAGCCCGCCCGGCGAAGGATGGGACGGGGTCTGGATTATGCAGGAGAAGTAGCGCGCACCAGCGTCGTGCCGCAATCCCGCGCGGATATCAGTCTCAAAGGGCGGCTTCGCTGCTTTACGCGCGCGGATCCGCCATGCACGATCCGGGCGCCGGGCGGGCGAAGCACTGCATAGACCCGGAGGAGCGGGAGCATAAATGAAGCGAGCACTCCGAAGATTCGCGGCATTAGGCGGGCTGCTGCTGGCGCTCGGCGTCGCCAACACGGCATTGGCGCAGAAGCAGGGCGGCATCCTGCGGGTCTACCATCGCGACAGCCCGGCCAGCATGTCGATCCACGAGGAAGGAACCGTCGGCGTCATGATGCCGATGATGGGCGTGTTCAACAATCTGGTCCTGTTCGATCAGCACGTCCCGCAAAACAGCCTGCAGTCGATCGTCCCTGAATTGGCGACCAGCTGGTCGTGGAGCGAGGACACCAAGGAGCTGACCTTCAAATTGCGCGACGGCGTCAAATGGCACGACGGCCAGCCGTTCACGGCGGAGGACGTCAAATGCACATTCGACCTCTTGACCAATAAGGGGAAGGAGAAGCTGCGGCTCAACTATCGTGAGACCTGGTGGGTGAATGTGGCCGGCACAACGACCAACGGCGACCGCGAAGCGACCCTTCATCTAAGACGGCCGCAACCGGCCTTGCTGGTATTGCTCGCGTCAGGCGATACCCCGATCTATCCCTGCCATGTGCCGCCCCGCGACATGCGCCAGCATCCGATCGGCACCGGCCCCTTCAAATTCGTCGAATACAGGCCCAATCAGGACATCAAGGTCGCCCGCAACCTGGATTACTGGAAGCCAGACCGGCCTTACCTCGATGGGATCGAGTACACGATCATCCCGAACCGCTCGACGGCGATCCTCGCCTTTATCGCCGGCAAGTTCGACATGACCTTCCCCTATGAAGTGACGATCCCGCTGTTGAAGGACATCAAAAGCCAGGCGCCGCAGGCAATCTGTCAGATCGGCATGGCCAGTGAATCGATCGGCCTGCTCGCCAACCGGACCGTGGCGCCGTTCGACAATGCGGATGTGCGGCGTGCCATGGCGCTCACCCTGGACAGGAAGTCCTTTATCGACATTCTCGGCCAGGGGGAGGGCGAAATTGGCGGCGCTTTGCTGCCGCCGCCGGAGGGTGTGTGGGGAATGCCGCCAGAGATGTTACGAACATTGCCCGGCTACAGCGGCGATGTGCAGAAGAACCGTGAGGAGGCGCGCGCGCTGATGCAGAAGGCCGGCTATGGGCCAGACAAGCGGCTCCCCGTTAAGATCTCGACTCGCAACCTCGCGGTCTATCGCGACCCGGCCGCGATCCTGATCGACCAGCTGAAGGAGATCGGCATCGACGGCGAGCTCGAAACCATCGAGACTGCGAATTGGGTGCCCAAACTGATCCGCAAGGACTTCAAGGTGGGGCTCAATGTGTTGGGAACCGCAGTCGACGACCCGGACGTCTATTTCTACCAGAATTACGTCTGCAACTCAGTACGCAATTACTCCGGATATTGCGACAAAGAGTTCGATAGTATGGTCGATCGGCAATCGATGGAAGCCGACCCGGCCGAGCGCAAGAAGCTCGCCTGGGACATCGACCATAAGCTGCAAGAGGACCTCGCTCGACCGGTCATCTATCACCTGCGCGCCGCAACCTGCTGGCAGCCCGAGGTCAAAGGGCTAACCCTGATGACCAACAGCCAGTACAATGGCTGGCGCTTCGAGGACGTCTGGCTCGACAAGTGGCGGGAGGTCCTAACTGCCGCCGCGCTGCTTCAATCATCTCGCCCGGCTGGCGGATGCCCAGCTCCTCATTGCACGCGATCCCGCGCTGTGGAAGGTCGGCAAGCACGCCCGGATTTCTACGATTGATCCTGGCATCCCGACCAACGGGCCTCATGAGTGGCGACGCCAGATGACCAAACGTGATGTAAGCAAGTTCAGTTCATTACCCGGTGTGCAGAGGGGATTCTGCGCTCGGTGCGGGTCAACGTTGGCCTGCGAAGGCAAGCGCTTACCCACTAAAGCGCACGGCTTCAAGGCGACCCATAGCGCAGGAGGAGGCGACCGATGAAGTTCATGCTTTTGATGCTGCCGACCGTCCCCGGGACGCTCGAGGATCGCAAGCGGCTGCGGCCGATCGGACGTCGGATTTGACATCGAGGCGGCACACAGCCTCGATGACACCCAGCCCCGCCCGGACCGCGCGCTCGGCATCGTCCTCATGCGCTCGCGGATAGCCGAAATACACCAGTACGCCGTCACCCATGTATTTGGCGACAAAGCCGTCGAACCCGCCGACAACCTCGGCAACGGCGCGGTGATACCCACCGATCACCTCGCGCAAATCCTCGGGATCGAGCCGCGCGGCGAGCGGGGTCGAGCCGACCAGATCGCAGAACATCACCGTCAGCTGCCGGCGTTCGGCTTCCACCCCCACCCTTCCCTCCCCCGCAGGCCCGCAGGCGGGGGAGGGGTAGGGACGGGGCTGCCGCCGACGGGCGCGATGGGTGGGCTCGGAACAGATAACGCCTCGCCCGTCCCGAGCGCGGCGATGGCGTCGAGCAGCCGCCGGCGATGCCCGACCAAGGTGACGCCGAGATCCCTCAGATCCTCGGCCG
>Ga0209040_10003852_pt1 | contig 11420 bp, 7 predicted proteins | sample BogFormECP12_OM3_FD_188240 | JGI IMG/M metagenome (GOLD analysis project Ga0209040, IMG submission 188240) | Bog forest soil microbial communities from Calvert Island, British Columbia, Canada - ECP12_OM3 (SPAdes) (version 2) | ecosystem: Environmental > Aquatic > Freshwater > Wetlands > Bog ... | reverse complement strand
GTCCGCCGCGTGCGACAAACCCTCCTGCGCGGTGGTGATGCCGGCGGCGGCGTAAAGCAGCTGGCCTGCCTTGCTCCAGCCGACCTCCTGCCGGGGTGTGGGCTTGGGCAGCGACGCAAACACCGGCAGGAACGCCGTCTCCATCAGAAGGCCATCGGGCTCGTTGGAGCCGGCCTTGCGAACGATGACGCCACCCGGCGGTGTCGGGGTGTCGGCAGTGATGCCCCACTTGCGCAACGCGGCGGAATTCAGCACTCCACCGTGCAGCGAAACATGCTGGACGATGATGGGATTCTCCGGGAAGTCAGCGTCGAGATCTTCGCAGTGCAGCCTGCGGCCGCCGGGCATCAGCGTGTCGTCGTACCCGTAGGCCATGATCACCTCGCCGGGTGGGATCCGGCGGCTATCACGAAATTTGTTGAGTGCAGCCACGATTGGCTGGACGTCCGTGCCTGGACCGGCGGGGGGCGCGTAGACGTTGACCTGGTTGGCCACCATCAGCGAGTTGATGTAGTGGCTGTGGGGATCGAGGAAACCCGGCAGAAGTGTGTGGCCGCCGAGGTCGACAGTGTTGGTTCTGGACCCACGATGGTCTGCCATTACCGCTTCCGTGTCGCCGACCGCGGTGATTCGGCCGTCCTTGACGGCGACCGCCTCGGCAGTGGGCTGCGCGTCGTTGACGGTGACGATGTCGCCGCCGGTGTAGATGGTGTCCGCGTCGGCGCTCATGACGCTATCGAACCCTATGCGGCCCCGTCTGGTGGGCGAGGGTATCGATAAAAGTGCTCGGACGTGCTCCTGGTTTCGATGGGCTAGCGTGGACGGGTGGGGACCCGCCCGCGCAGGCGGATGACCGCCTTGCTCAGCGGTCTGCTGTTGCTGGTGGCCGGCTGTGGCGGCACGGCAGCAGACGCGCCGAGCGCCGCGCACCCCTGCGACATCGTCACCAACGGCACCCCGGTGACGAAGGCTTCGGCGGCGTCGGCGAGCGGTCCCGAGGTGGCCACCGGCTACCGCAGCGGCATGACCGCGGTGCGGACCGCTCACTACGCGGTGGCGACCGCCAACCCGTTGGCCGCCGAGGCGGCCTGTCAGGTCCTTCGCGAGGGCGGGTCGGCCGCCGACGCGCTGGTCACCGCGCAGGCGGTGCTGGGATTGGTCGAGCCTCAGTCCTCCGGTGTCGGCGGCGGCGGGTTCCTGCTCTATTACGACGCGGCCTCGGGTTCCCTGCAGGCCTACGACGGGCGGGAGGTCGCGCCCGCGGCGGCGACGGAAAACTACCTGCGCTGGATCGACGGCGCCAACCACGCGTCCCCGCAACCGGGTACGCGGGCATCGGGACGCTCGATCGGGGTGCCGGGCATCCTGCGATTGCTCGAGCTGGTGCACAACGAACACGGCCGTGCCTCATGGCGCGACTTGTTGCAACCAGCGGTCACATTGGCCGACAACGGTTTTACGATCAGTCCCCGGCTGGCCAGTGCCATCGCCGATGCCGCGCCGCGCCTGCGCGCCGACCCAGCGGCCGCCGCGTACTTCCTCAACCCGGATGGCAGTCCCAAGACCGCCGGCACCCTTCTGACCAACCCCGCATACGGAAAGACGTTGGGCGCCGTCGCATCCGACGGCGCGCAGGCGTTCTACACCGGTGACATCGCCCACGATGTCGTGACCGCGGCTGCCGACACCACCGGTGGTCGCACCCCGAGCCTGATGACCCTGGACGATCTGGCCGCCTATTCCGCCAAGAAGCGAGATCCGATCTGCGTGGCCTACCGCGAGCGTGAACTCTGCAGCACGCCGCCACCGTCGGGTGGGATCACGGTGCTCGCGACGATGGGTATCCTGGCGCACTTCCCGATGAGCGATTACAAGCCCACCGACGTGGACCTCAATGGTGGTCGGCCCACCGTGACGGGAGTTCACCTGGTCTCCGAAGCCGAGCGGCTGACCTATGCCGACCGCAACCAGTACGTGGCGGACCCGGATTTCGTACCGCTACCGGGCGGCTCGCCAGACACGCTGCTGAACCCCGGTTATCTAGCAGGTCGCGCGGCGCTGATTTCGGAGCAGCGCACCATGGGCACCGCACAGCCCGGAAACTTCGGAGCGCCGTCGACGGCCCCGCCGCCACCGCCGGAGCATGGCACCAGCCATGTCAGCGTTGTGGACGCGCAGGGCAACGCTGCCTCGTTCACCACCACGGTGGAGTCCAACTTCGGCTCGTTTCACATGGTGGACGGATTCATCTTGAACAACCAGCTGACCGACTTCGCGTTCGAACCGGTCGGCTCGGACGGTACACCCTTGGCCAACCGCGTTCAGGCCGGAAAGCGACCACGCAGCGCGATTTCCCCGATACTGATATTCGATACCTCACCGTCCGGGCGGGGGCCGCTCTACGGGGTCGCGGGTTCGCCCGGCGGCGCGGCGATCATCCAGTACGTGACGAAAACACTTGTGGGAATGCTGGATTGGGGCCTGAACCCGCAGCAGGCGGTGTCCATGGTCAACTTCGGCGCGGCCAACTCGCCGCCGACGAACGTGGGTGGTGAGCATCCCGATATCGACAATTCCGACGGCGGCGCCCACGATCCGCTAGTGCAGGGGTTGCGAGCTCTGGGACATCAGGTCGACGTCGCGGACCAGTCCAGCGGGTTGTCGGCGATCATGCGCAACGGCTCGGGCTGGGTGGGCGGCGCCGACCCGCGCCGCGAGGGACTGGTAATGGGCGACACGGTCAACGCGGGCTGACGATTCTGCGCTATTTCGGACCCATGGGGTCACCGTGGTTCATGCTCTCTGGGGTGTTTCACTATGGGTCGTGGTGCCGGCCCTGGCCCGGTTGCGGTTCCAGTAGCGGATCAACTGAAGACCGGTAGAGGTCGCGTAGCGATGCAGCCCGTTCAGCAGCGCCACCTCGTCGTCGGTCAGGTCGGGATGCCACAAGTCCACGACGAGCACCACCCGCGGTCGGGCGCTGCGGTTCCAGGCCTCGTGGGTGAAGCTATCGTCGAAGACCAGACAGCGGCCTTCTTCCCATGTGCGCTCGACTCCGCCGACGCGCAACCCACAGCCCTCGGGCACGTCAATGCCGAGGTGACAACGCAACCGCACGTTGGTCGGCCCCGTGTGCGGGGCAATGTGCGTATCAGGTTCCAGCATCGAGAAGTACGCGAGACCGCCGAGGCTGAGAACGGTGCGGTTGGCCTCGATGGCAGCGACGGTCTGTGGGCAGAGGCTGCAGTTGTGCTCATTTTTTCGGCCGCGCTCGTAGAGGAAGAGAACGCTCCACCGCCCCGACCGCTTGATGTTCTCGGCCTCCTCATGGAATCTTCGGCCGGCGAGCCCGTGCACCTCTGCGGCGACCGTGTCGGCTATCGCCTCTAGATCGCGCGCAAGCCGGAATTGCTGCGGATCGTGCCATGGCACCGCTCGCAGGCCGGGATACCTGGTCATGCGGGGCTCTTCGTGATTCGTCCGGAGTCCGGCGATGTACTTTTCAAACCGTGCCGGTAACGCGGGCTGCGCATTGCCATCTCCTGCAACGGGGCGCCGGTTGTCGCCTACCGCGCCAACTCCATCCGGCAGTAGCTCCGTTCGCGAGAGTTCGGAGTAAAGACGCTCGGGCGACGGCGGGACGGACTTCATTGCCGCAGCGGTCCGCCGGGCGACGAACGCCAGTTCGTCTGCTTTCGTTTCGTCACAGAGAGCCGCGCACATCTGTTGCCACTGGGACAGATTGAGTCGTTTATCCCACGGGGTCCCCCACTGCTGTAGCCGCGCAGCCGCCACCCGGGCGAGCTTGCCGGCGTGCTCCAGGGTGCCGTGGCTGATTTCGTGGAAGCCCGCCCAGACGAGCGGCTCCGCGACGAAGGGCCAGTCGATGGGCTTCGGCCCGCGCCGCTGGTCGGCTGCGCTGTCATCGACCTGGCCGAAGCTTTTGACCAGGCGCTGGTAGTCGCCAAGTAACTGGGTCTCGTCGGTCGTGGAAACCACGGTGGTGCATTCGTCGAACACCGGAGGAGTGACCTCGGCGAGCCGGCGCGCTTCGCGGCCCAGGAACGAAACATTCGACAGCCAAGGGCCAGGGGAGCGGTCGGGTTGGCAGCTCTGCTCCGCAGCGTTGGCCATGTAGATTGTCAGAAGGTCGCCGGCATCCGTGTGGGTTATATGCACGGGATGGCCATCTCGCCGGCTTGTCAACTCGAACTCGGCGGTTGCCTCGTTAGCTGATGCGCGCACGAGCGACATCAGCTCACGCCGGTCGATGGTGCAAAAGAGATAGGCGAGCCGCTCGGCTTCCTCGCCGACCAACGCGCGAACTCGGTCGCGCTCGTTCATGGCGAACGTTCGATGCTTGAACACGTCGGTGGAGTACACGCTGTGCATCAGGCCCGCATATTGCACGCGAAGGGGTTGTTGCCATGCGGTGAGGATGTGAAAGGTGTTGAAGAGATGTTGTTCCAGCGACTGCGTGCCATGCCGGACCAGATGAGTCCTCCTGCGCCGAAGTTCCGCTCTGATCAATTCCGGGGAGTCGGCGATACCAAGCTCTGCCACTGATACCTCCGTCATACTGAAGGCTCTGGTCCCGTTGGGTGGTCTCGCCAGGATTTGAGGCCGAGCCGATTCAAGGGTCGCACAACCGATCGGCGCCAGTGCCCGTTTGTTTGAAGGTATGACGCTTGGCCTCGGCACACGAGGCAACCGAGGTCGACAGAGCGGGTTGGTCTCGCGGCCTCGCTCGTAAGTCTTCGGTGCGATGGCGGGCCATCTCGCCGGGGACTGCTGACTATGCGCTGGGGGTTACGCCGAGTTCTTTGCCGCCGTTCATTTTCGTATGCAATTACATCGTTTGCTATGTCAATCACCCAGCCGCCGGGCGTGTGGGTCATTGACGCGGACTGCAGCCGGGTCGGCGAGGAAGCCTGCTGGACAGTGGTTCACAGCAAATTGCCAGCTAACTCAATAAACGGCGCGACCGGCACGGATCCTCTATCGTGTCGATGTCTCGTCTTTCGGGTCCCCGGCCGGCGCACCGGCCGGGTGGTTGGCAGGTGGCCGGCGTGGTTGGGGTCGACGACGAAGCGGCACTCGTTCGCCGAGCGTGTGCCGGGGACGAGCGTGCGTTCGTGGAATTGGTAGCTGCCGACCGCAGTGCCGTGTGGGCGGTGTGTCTGCGGATCACCGGCAATCGAACCGATGCCGAAGATGCATTGCAAGACACCCTCCTCGCAGCATGGCGAAACCTCGCCCAATTCCGGTCGGATGCCAAGTTTTCGACATGGCTCTTCCGCATCGCCGCGAACGCGGCGCTGGCCATCGTTCGCCGACGGCCCGAAACAGTCGAAATCTTCGATGTCGTTGCTATGCGAGGTGATCCCGGTGATCAGGTTGCAGACGCCGACCGGGTGCAGACGGCTCTGATGGCTCTTCCCGAGGTCTTTCGAGTGGCCTTGGTGTTGCGGATCTATGGCGATCTCAGCTACGAAGATATCGCTGTTCATCAAGGAATCCCGGTGCAGACCGTCAAGAGCCGACTGTGGCGGGCTCGCTCGATGATGCACGAGCTTCTTGCACCAGCGTCGGACACCGATGAATCGCCAAGGGTTCCAATCATTTCGGAGTGAAGATCAGCTGATAGCTGCGTTCCAGGACTGTCCATGCTTCGCGCTCGGCTGCTGAGAATGCGGTGAGTCGTTCACGTTTGCAGTGGACGCACGCCTGTTGTGCGGCGTTGTTGATGGTCGCAGAATCTGCATCCAGCGGCAGGCGCAACGCCTCGGCCGGGGTGGCAGCCACTCCGAGGTGATCCAACTCCTGGACTAACGGATGCGTGGGATCCCACTGCAACATCAGTTCCAGAGCGGACAATTCGCGTAGCGGGTGCAGCCCGGGATGCATCTTTACGGCCTCCAGGATGGCGCAGACCTCGGCGCGATGGGGGGAAGGAACCGCCAGTTTCTCCAGCTGGGTGAGGATATGGCGAGCCTTGAGCACCTCACTTCGGCGCAGGAATCGACGCGTGATCTGTTCGTGCACCGCCGTCAACCCCGATTTGTCCGCCAACCACTGCGCCAGCGCGATCGCTCCCTGGGAGGCCAGTGTCCTGGCATAGAGAATTCCGTAATCACCGATGAGTTCGAGTAGGCGGTCGACATCTTCGCGGTCGAGATCGGTTTCATCCTGGCCGGAGAGAATGCCGGCGAGTTCGAACTCCTCAAGGGGCTCCAGGTGTGCGAGCGCGCGCGCGTCGGCCTCGGTGAGGTGCCCTGTCAGTGCGGTTTCGGCTAGAAGGCCCGAGACCGGAAGCACCGTGCCAGCGAGGCGGGCCAGTTGAGGCTTGAGGTGTTCGGCGTGTTTGGCAGCCATTTCCAAAGGATCGACCGACCCGAATGCGCCCTCCCCGAATGTGTCGGCGTGCGACAGAAGGGCGAGGGTATCGATTCGCGTCGCCCCCATCTCGTTCAGGAAGGCGACCTCGTCGGCGCGCGGAGCGCCGTCGGACAGAAACAGCGTCCCGTCGGGTCGCTCGATGCCCCTGCCCGCAGAGGTGTCGATCAGTGCCCGCCGCGTCGCGGCCGAGTGCGTCGAATTCATCGTTCCCAACCCGGGCGTGTCGATGAGTTCATATTCACGAAGCAATGCCGAAGGGATGTGCGCTATTACGTAGTCGATTTCGGAAGCCGGACGGCCCAATTCGTCGGGAAGCCGATGGCGTACGGGGAGTATGCTCACCTTCTTGTCGAGTCCGAAGACCTCGACGCGCGCGGGTGCGCCGAACCGGAACCACGTTGCCACCTGCGTGCATTCGGTCTCATTTGTCGGGGCGACCCGCTGGCCGACGAGGGCATTGAGAAGGGTGGACTTGCCGGAGTTGACTCTGCCGACCAGGGCCACCCTCAGGGGAGTTGTCAACCGGTCGCTCAGCGCGGCGAGCGCGGCGTGATCGGTGTCGCCGAGGTACGGGGCGACCGCGTCGAGTGCCGATTCAACCTTAGCCACCAGCAGCGACGCGTCGGGCCGACCGACCATGATGTCACCCTCATTCTCCCAAGTACGCCGACCACGACGGGCGCGGGCAGTGTCCAACAGTGGGATAGCGTGGAAGGGTCCTTTGTTCCCGGCCGGCAACTCAAAACATTCGTCGTGTGCGTCGCTGGTCAAGCATCTAGGATGTTCACCGCAGTCTAGGACAAGGCAGCACATGACACAGGCGCATCCCGAGGTCCGCGAAACGGCACGACCGCAGATCGACCCGGACCTGAAAAAGGTGATGGATGCGGCCCGTGGCGTGCTGGTGGCCAACGGTTTGTCCGATCTTGCCAACCGCGCCTGGGCCCAAGTGACGAGGCCGGCAAGCGCCCCCGCGGTCGTCGTCGTCGGCGAAGTGAAACGGGGTAAGAGCTCACTGGTCAATGTTTTGCTGGCGCGTCCGAACGCCTCTCCAGTCGACGTCGACATCACGACTTCGGCATTTGTGCGGTTTGTTCCGCCGAGCGAATCCATGCCCGAAGGCGCCGCGACGCTGCTGTTCGCCGGCGGTCGCCGCGAGCCGGTTGATTTCGCCGATCTGCCGAGCTGGGTGACGATGAGCGGGCAGCACGTCAACGACCCCACCGTCGACGAATTGCCTATCGGGGCCGAAGTCGCCATGGTCAGCCCGTTCCTGCCCAGCGTCACTTTGGTCGACACCCCAGGAGTGGGCGGTCTCAACCCCAACCACCTGAGGCTGACGAGAACGGCGACGACAACGGCCAGCATCCTGGTAATGACATGTGATGCCACGGCCCCCATCACCGCGCCGGAACTGAAGTTCCTGGAATCAGTCAGCGCCGAAGTGAATTCAGTGCTGATCGCGGTTACCAAGATAGACAAGAATTTTCGTCACTGGCAAACGATCGTCGAAGAAAATCGCAGACTGCTCCGTCAGCACGGCCCGCGGTTCGCCGAAGTCCCGATCTTGGGTGTGTCAAGCACCGCGGCCTTTTCGGCAATCAAGATGGAGCCCGGCGACCGCCGCAAATCAGCGCTTCGTGCGTCGGGTTTGTCTGCCCTTGTCCAGCAACTGCACCGGATATGCGCTTCTAGCGACACGCTCGCCGCGGCAAACGGATTACGGGCGGCACGAACCGGACTCGAGCGGGTGGCAAACCAGCTCGCAATGCAGCGTTCGGCCATGATCAGAGGGCAGAGCGCGGCAGCCGAGCTCAACGAGGAAAAAAAGCGGCTACAGACGCTTCGCCAAGAGTGGGAAGGCGGATGGCGCGATTATCTGGCCCGCGATCTGGGCGCCATCCAGCGCAACACTCTTACATCGCTTGACCACAAGCTCGACGACCTCAGGTCGCGATGGCGTACGAAGCTCGACAGCACAAAGTTGGACATCCTGCGCCGTTCTCCGCAGCTGTTCGTCGCGGACATGACCGCCGACCTCGAGGTGCTAGTCGGCGAAGTGTCCGATGAATACGTCAGCGGGGTGAATCAGCTCGTCGGTGGTCTGCAGATCAATGCCGACGTCTCGGTCAAGGGCTTCACTTCGGAGGTACGCGAAATCGAGCCTCCTCGCAAGCGCGGAGAGGGCGTCATCGACCCGAGCATGATGTCGACGGCTATCACGGGATTCAGCACGATGGGAATGGGGCTGGTATCGGCGCTGGCCATCGGGAGCGTGGTGGCCGTCCCCCTGGTCGCTGCCATCGGCGGCGCCTGGATCGCTGTGAACTTCGGATTCCGCGCCATCAAGATGGGTAGGCAGGGCCTGCAGCAGTGGCTCAACATGACGGCCACCGCGGTGGCCAAGGATGTCTCCCGCGAAATTCAGGAGCGCGGCGACGCAATTCGTCCCGTCATAATCAACGCGTACAAGCAGTACCTCACCGACTCGATGACCGAACTCAAGAATCTGATCGCCGCCGCGGAGACCGCGGAAAAGTCGTCCCGCGCCGAACGCGCCGACGCCGTCGCGGAACTCGATACCAAACGTAAATCGTTGCAGGCCATAATCGCAGGCGCCGATGCTCAGCTCGCCAGGTTGGCGGCGGCGAATTCTGGCGTGCAGCGGTAGGCATCCTGGCCGGACTCTCTGAGCCGTGGCGGTGCTCGACGGTAGAGCGGGGCCGTACCGCGTCATCGATTCCTGGCGATATGACCGACCGCGGCGCCAGGTGGGGTTGGTGCTCAACGTGGCGCCTTCCACTATGACGGGACTGTGATCAGATGCGTCCGGTCGGGAACTTTGGCCGACGACGGCGTCTCCAATCGAATAGCAATGCATGAATCTGCCGGTCAACCGGCGGTCGGGCCTCGTCGATCGGTCCCGATCCGGCGGTATGGCCGACCTCAGCTACGAGAGGAGCTCCCATGGCCGACGAGACTGCAGCGCAGCCACCAAGCGACGACCTTTTAGATGACCTTGACATTTTAGATCCGCTCGCCGGGTCAGGCGCGCTCGGCGACTCGGATGCCGATGACGATGCCGATGACGATGCACCCGCCCCCGGCGGTGACTTGGGGGACACAAACGTCGTTTATGACGACGTCGACCAGAACGAATTCTTCACGATCGATACCGATACTGGGGACAAGGACATCCTTGACCCCTCGGATGTTCCCGACTCCGCGCAAATCGAAGTCGTCGACGACCACCAAGATGACTCTTTCGACGACGGACTCGGGCTCGACGACTCCGATATGTCCATCGCGCCCGCTGTGGACCTGTCCCCTAGCGACAGCTTCGAGTTCGAGGAGGACTAGCGCTACTCGTGAGAACGAGTGGCGTTGACACGTCCGCCCGTCGCCTGTACCGCAACAGGTGTTCGGGTCCGACACCGAACGCCGTCACCGGCTGGCTGGCCGACTGAGGCCCTTCAGCAATACAACATCAATTAGGTAGCAATACGCGTTGCCCAGTGGAGACGGAAATAACTGTGCTTTGGGGAAATAAAGGAGTATCGAAATGGCTGGACCGAACGATCCCAAGGACCCCCCGCCTGACTCCACGACGGGGACCGGGCCAGAAAATACCACGCCTGAATCAACGTGGCTGCCGGCTGACCCAACACCGGAGGGCTGGACCGGCCGTCCGATCCCGGCGCCGCGGGGGCCGGAAGCCACGATCGACCCGGTGACCCGCGAGCCTGTGGGAAGATTCATTGTCAGTCCACAGAAACACGATGTGGGCGCGCAAGCCCTGGTCGAACCGAACGGTGGTGCCACAATTGCATCACCGACCAACTCTGCCGACACTCATACGATCCGCGACAACGGCTCGGTCTACGACCGCCTGAATCTCGGTGGCCATCCGGAACAACCTTTTGAGAGTGCTCAGGCTCCGCACGGTCATATTCATGCGAGCGGCGATGGTCCCGGCGAGGAGGGGCAAGGCCAACCGCTCGCCGTCAACCCCCAACCAAGGCAGGGTGGGCCGCGGCTTGAGCACGGTAGTCCTCCGCCGGCCCGGCCGGTCGAGGCCGTAGGCCTGCCCGAAGACGGATCGGGAGGATATCCGGTTGGATCAAACGCGGGGGTCGCGCACATACGTCTGCTGAGACCCCCAACCGGTGACGAAACCTACCGGGAGGCCCACGACAACGCCCTCGACGATCGGCGATATGAGCAGCGGCTGGAACTCGACGCCAAATTCCCGGGCGGTGTAGTCCCGTCTGAAGAGGAGCGGGCGCGGGAGCAGGAGCAGCTAGCGCAGCAGCGGGAGCAACAGCGGTTAAACGATTGGCATGCTGACCATTCGGGCCCGGGTCAGTATCAGGCCGGGCTGGACGCCCAGCGGCTGGCGCAAGACCTACAAGGGATTCAGTCATACGACGACACGCCCGTTGCGGATGCGCCTCCCCTTTCGGAGGAGCAGCAAGCCCGGTTGGAGGCGGCTCAGCAGCAGGTCAGGGATTACGTTCAGCAGCAATATGACCAGCAGGCTGATGTCGATCGGCAACAGGCTCGGGAGGACGGATATCAGCAGGCCATAGCTGAGGCCAGGCAACAGGCCGGGATCGATCAAGCTCAAGGACAATACGCGGGTGTTTACGTCCGCGGTGATCAGGTTTATCCCGCATGGCAGTATCCGCACCCGGTGAAGGCATGTATTCGTTAAGTCAGCCCCACCCGGAGTTGGACGATTGGCAACCGTCCGACGACGAGGCGCAACAGCCAGCGAATGAGTTTTCTCCGGAGTCTCTGCAGCAAGGGCAGCAGATTCCGATCATCCAGCAGGCCATGCAACGGGCTCAGCAGCTGGCCGCGCAGCAAGCCGCCACAGGCACGCCAGATCCCGACCGTTCAGGTGAGCTTGGTGCTGAGGCGTTGGGGGAGCCGGGTGTTGGGGGTGAGCTTGGTGCTGAGGCGTTGGGGGAGCCGGTTGCCGAGGGTGAGCTTGGTGCTGAGGCGTTGGGCGAGCCGGG
>Ga0209040_10003851_pt1 | contig 11423 bp, 9 predicted proteins | sample BogFormECP12_OM3_FD_188240 | JGI IMG/M metagenome (GOLD analysis project Ga0209040, IMG submission 188240) | Bog forest soil microbial communities from Calvert Island, British Columbia, Canada - ECP12_OM3 (SPAdes) (version 2) | ecosystem: Environmental > Aquatic > Freshwater > Wetlands > Bog ... | reverse complement strand
GCGGCTCCTGGCCGGGAATCTCGGCTGGGCTTCGCTGAAGCGGGCGCTCAATGCCGGCGAGATCCGCATCGAAACCTTGGAGCAGTTGCTGAACATGGCGAGCACGGTGTCGCTGCAGCCCGAGCCGATCCCGCTCGACGTCAAGGTCGTGCTGCTCGGCCCGCCGCCGCTCTACTACCTGCTGAGCGCGGTCGACGATGATTTCAAAGAGCTGTTCAAGATCGCAGCCGATTTCGATGACCGTGTCGAGCGCTCGCCGGAAACGAGCTTGCTGTACGCGCGCTTCATTGCCGGGGTGGTGCGTCGCGAGAAGCTCCTGCCGTTCGACCGTGGCGCCGTCGCGCGCATCATCGAGCAGGCGTCACGGCTCGTCGGCGACGCCGACAGGCTGTCGACCGGGCTGCGCGGCATTGTCGATCTTTTGCAGGAGGCCGACCAGATGGCTTCGAGCTCCGGCAACACTGTCGTCACGGCGGCCGAGGTGCAGCGGGCAATCGATGCCCGATTCCGTCGCGGTGACCGGATCTACCGCCGCTTGCAGGAGGAGATCGGCCGTAAAACGATCCGCATCGAGACGGACGGCGAAGCAACCGGCCAGGTCAACGGTCTTTCGGTGATGACGCTCGGCGGTCTCGCCTTTGGCAATCCGAGCCGCATCACCGCCCAGATCCGTCTCGGCCGCGGCGAAGTCGTCGACATCGAGCGCGAGGTCGAGCTGGGCGGCCCGCTCCATTCCAAGGGCGTGTTGATCCTTGGCGGCTTTCTCGGCGGCCGCTTCGGCAAGGCGCGGCCGCTCTCGCTCAACGCCAGTCTGGTCTTCGAGCAATCTTACAGTGGCGTCGATGGCGACAGCGCCTCGGCCGCTGAGCTCTTCGCTTTGTTGTCGGCGCTCGCTGACGCACCGATCAACCAGTCTCTCGCGGTCACCGGCTCGGTCGACCAGCACGGCCGAATCCAGGCAATCGGCGGTGTCAATGAGAAGATCGAAGGGTTTTTCGACGCGTGCCGGATCACTGGCTTCACCGGCCGGCAGGGCGTCATCATTCCCGCCAGTAACGTCAAGCACCTGATGCTGCGTCAGGACGTCGTCACCGCGGCCACAGAGGGGCAATTTGCAATCTTCCCGATCGACGCGGTGGATCAGGGTCTGGAGCTGCTGACCGGGGTTCCGGCGGGAATACCCGACACTGACGGCATCTATCCGGCGGGATCGCTGAACCAGCGGATTGCCGCGCGCCTCGATTTTTTTGCCGCAAAGGCTGCCGAACTTGCCCGCAACGCCCCTGCCCTTGGAGCCCGATCATGAAGGATCGTATCGGAAGGGTGGTGATCCCATTCGACTCCGCCTCCGATGACGCCGCCGCAATCGACACCGCGGCACGACTTGCCGCGCATGCGAACACGCCCCTGCATGGCATCTTCGTCGAGGATGAGGAACTGATGTGCCTGGCAAACTTGCCTTTCGCCCGCCAGGTCACACTCGGGACCGGTGCAGAGCCGCTGACGGTCGAGCGGACCGAGCAACAATTGCACGCAGCTGCCGAGCGAGCCCGGCAAAACATCGCCGCCGCAGCCGAGCGCGAGGGCGTCGCCTGGTCGTTCGAAGTCGTGCGCGGCTCGCCGGAAAGCGCCTTCTCCGTTGTATCGGAACGCGACCTCGTCGTGGCCAGTGCGCTGACCCGTCCAATCGCCGGTCACTTTCGCGTCGCATGCCGATGGTGGCCCTCGATCAACATCGCTCCGGGCCCGCTGCTCTTGGCAAGGCGCGCGTGGGAAGCCCCCGGGGCGGTTCTGATCATGTTGCGTGACCAAAGTCACGGATCGGTGCGCCTGCTCGAAGCGGCGGCCCGCATCGCCGAGGCGAGGAACGCCAATCTGACCCTGGTCTGCACGGCCGATTGCGCCGGCGCGGATCAAGTCGAAAGCTGGGCTCTGGAACATCTCGCGCAGTACTCCGTGCCCTTGCGGGTCGAGCTGGCTCCGGCAGAGCCGAGTGCGCTGCCCGAAAGGGTGCTCGAGCTCGACTGCCGAGTGTTGGCCATCGGGGCCGGTTCGGTCGAAGCCGGTCCCGATCGAATAAGGGATCTGGTGGAGCGCCTCGCCTGCGACCTGCTGGTGGTCCGCTGAAGCGCACCACACCTGGACCCACCTACGACTTCCTTCAGCGCACCCCAATCGGCATAGTCTGGTCACTGATCGGCGAGAAATGTCGTTGCTCTGCTGATGGAGGGCGCTATGGGTCAGGTTGAAGGCAAGGTCGCGATCGTAACTGGCGGCGCATCGGGAATCGGCGCCGCTTGCGCAGCGACACTTGCACGAGAAGGCGCCAAGGTCGTGGTAACCGATCTGGACGACCCCGGCGGTCAGGCGGTGGTGGAAAAGATCGTCGGCGCCGGCAGTGAAGCAATCTATCTTCATCAAGACGTGAGTCTCGAGGAGGGCTGGCCGGCAATAATCGAATCCGCCGAGCGGCGCTTTGGACGTCTGGACGTGATGGTGGCCAACGCCGGGATCGGCATCCTGTGCGAGACGGTCGAGATGTCGTTGGCCGACTGGCGGCGACAAACCGCGGTGAACCTCGACGGCGTGTTCCTGTCGGTCAAATACGCCGTCCCCGCAATGCGTCGCGCCGGCGGCGGCTCGATCATCATCATGTCGTCGGTTGCCGGTCTCAGGGGGTCGGCAGGCTTGGCCGGCTACTGCGCCACGAAAGGCGGCGTGCGCCTGTTCGCGAAGGCGGTCGCAATGGAATGTGCGGCAGCCGGCGATGGGGTTCGGGTCAATACAGTCCATCCGGGGGTCATCGATACGCCGATTTGGACGAAGATACCGAGTTCAGCCGGCCGCAACCTACCGATCGATCCGCACGAGGTCGCCAAAGCCGGGGTGCCGCTCGGGAGGGCCGGGCAAGCGCAAGATATCGCAAATGGCGTGCTGTTCCTCGCCTCCGATGCGTCCAACTACACGACGGGCGCGGAGCTCGTGATCGATGGCGGGATGACGGGCGGCGCAAGACCTCGCGGGAGCTGACCCGGCAGCCGGGAGGCTGCTGCAGCACGCGCGTCACTCGCCGGTTCCGTAATGCTTGACCAGGTAATCGACGACGACTGTCGCATCGCTCGGCCGAATGGGCGCGCCGAACACGTTGACCATCTTGTCGATTTCGGCCTGCCACATTTTGCGGTTCATGAACGGCGCGTTGGTGCGAGGGTAGTCGAGAGTGTGACACGCCACACAATTGTTCTCCACCACGTCGCGGCCGGGGGCGTCTATCAGCGGAACAGAAGGCTCGTCGGCACAGGCCATCGAAATCGGGAGAAGTGACAGGATAGCCGCGAGGAGAGCCTCTTTCATTGGAAGCCTCCCTTACACGGCGGTAATCGTAAGTGATCGCACGACATTGTTATGATAGCCGGCCGGATTGAAGATCAGGCTCTCGGTTTGCGTCTGACCGATCAGGTTGCTCGCCTTCACCGCAATCGTATGATTTCCCGGCGTTTGCGGCGTAAAGCGATAACCCCAGCTGCGAAAGGCGAAGCGACCGAGATCCGGCCCGAGATCTGCTGGCCGCCAGGTCGTTCGATTGTCAGTCGATATCTCGACCTGCCGGACGCCATAACCACCGTCCCAGGCAACGCCACCGACCTCTAGCGGCTGGCCGACACGCAGCTGCTGATTGTCCGCGGGAAAGGCGATGACGGAGTTCACCACCACCTCGGTGATGGGCTCGTTGACGTCCGTCATTTGGCTAAGGAAGTGCTGCACAATCGGGAACTTCCCGGTCGGGATCCGGTAAGCGGCTTTCATCCAGAATCCGTCGAACGGCTTGGCCACCGCTTCGACGATGACGAGGTGCTTCATCCAATATGTCCCGGTCCAGCCGGGAACGATCAAGCGGGCAGGGAAGCCGTTGAAATGTGGCAGCGGTTGCTCGTTCATCCGATGCGCGACGATCGTGTTTTCGTCCAGCGCTTTCCACAGCGGGATGCTCTTGACGAAATCGGGTGTCTTGTCGTTCACCGGGCCATCTGCGCCGTTGACGACGATCTCGACCGCCTCCTTGCGCAGCCCGGCCTTGGCGAGCAGGTCTCTGAGCCGGACCCCTCGCCAGACCGCGCCCCCCATCGCGCCGAGACCCCACTCGACGCCGGGCACATGCGGCTGCGACAAGCCGCGACGATTCCCGGCGCATTGGCAGACGGCGGTGATCTCGACCTGCTCGAAGCCCGTCTGCAGCTCCGCGAGGCTCAGTTGAAAAGGGGTAGCCGCCGCTTCGCCGCCGACTTGCAGCCGCCAGCTCGTGGCCTCGATGCTCTCCGGGATGTCCGCGAGGTGATAGCGCACGAAAAAGGCGTCGTTCGGCGTGATCGCGGTTTTGAAATACGAGACCGGCGTCTCGTAGTTGGGTGGCCGGTAGGTCAGCTTGATCAGCGGCTTCTTTCCCGGTAACGCGTCGAGGATTGCCGTATCGTAGACTCCCTCCGGCAAACCCGGGACGAGCGGGGGCCGTTCTTGTGACAATGTTATTCGCGGGGCCAGTCCCACCACGGCGGACGCCAATGCGCTGCCCATCCCGGTGATAACCCTTCGCCGATCGACCATGCGTTTCTCCCGCAGAGGCAGGGCCTTTTCCACCCCGACCGCTTTTTGGTTCCCAGCGACATCGATGCACATGGAATTGCGACCGGCGTCAACCCTCTCGTGCTGGATTGCATGGGATACAACCGGATCACCGCTTCGCCGCCTCGATGGACCGCGCTATTATCTCATAAGAGACAAAAGCCGCCTCTCATGGGCGGCGCCGCCAACGTTGTAACAGCCTTTTTTTGGCAGCACGTCAGCGCGGAACCACGCAACAAACGGAGGAAGGAAGCCATGCATCTGATGTATTTCACCGAGCAGCCGATGTCGGCTTACCCGGCGCAGGAAGGGCTGAAGTTCGGGGCTACGGCGCTGATGTTTTCGAACAAATATTTCGACCCGGTCGCCGGCAGCCGGCTCTATAACGAATATGTCGAGCATTACCTCTACGCCGAGGAAATGGGCATCGACGGCATCATGCTGAACGAGCACCACAACGCGCCATTCTGCATGCAGGCTAAATGCAATATCTTCGCCGCGATCCTCGCCGGGGCGACCAAGAAGGTGAAGATCGTCCTGCTCGGCAATCCGCTGCCGCTCGCCGAAAACCCGGTCCGGCTCGCCGAGGAACTGTCGATGATCGACATGATCTCGAAGGGGCGGCTGGTCTCCGGGTTCGTCCGGGGCGGCGGCCAGGAGCAGCTGGCGGCTGGGGTCAACCCGGCCTTCAACCGCGAGCGCTTCCAGGAAGCGCACGATCTGATCGTTGCGGCGTGGACGCGCGAGGGTCCTTTCCGCTGGGAGGGCACACACTACCAGCACCGTGTGGTTAATCCGTGGGCCGTGCCGTTGCAGAAACCGCATCCGCGAGTGTGGATCCCCGGCGTTATCAGCACCGAGACCATCATCTGGGCGGCACAGCACGGCTATCCCTATATCGCGCTGAACACGCCGATCGACCGCACGAAGCGGATCTGGGAGATCTACGACAACGCGGCGGCGGAGCTCGGCTTTACGCCCGGTCCGGACTATCACGGGATGCTGAAGCAAATCCACGTTGCCGAGACCGAGGAGAAGGCGATCGAAAACGCCCGCCAGTTCACGTGGATGCAAGGTGAGTTCACCGGTCTTGCGCACCCTGTCTGGAGCACGCCCTCGGGTTACGGCAGTCCGGAAAACCGTCGCGCCTTCGTCGAGTTCGCCACCGGAAGATCGAAAAACCCGCGCTACCGCCCGGCACTGGAGAAGCAGCTCGAGGAATTGATGATCATCGCCGGCACGCCAAAGACGGTGATCGCCAAGCTGCGCATCCTGCTGCAGGAGACGCGCCCCGGCATTCTAGCCTTCTGGGGCAATGACGGCCGCGTATCGCACCAGGATGCAAAGACCTGCATCCGCCTGTTGGGCCAAGAGGTGTTTCCAGCGGTGCACGATATGGCGAAGGAATTCGACCTAAAGAGTCCGTTTGAGACAAACCAGCCGGTCAGCATCGAATACATGAACGGTCGTGGGCGGCCGGCACAGGCCGCGGCGGCAGAGTAGAACCGGGTAGGGAGAGCCTTTGATGATCGTCGGAAGCGACCGGTTCAAATACCGTGTCAATGCCGACGGGGCGTGGCCGCAAATCTACCCGGGCAAGCCGCGCTCCGCCGGCCTGCGCTCCCTGCAGAAGTTCAAGAAGGTAGAGAGAAACCCTATCGCCGCGAACGGCTGCCGAGGATGGTTGGCAGGGTTACCGGGCGAAACCCCCAGACGTCGACCCCGACGTCGAACTGGCGCGGTTGCGGCTTCAGCCTACCGTGGCAATGGCCATGCAAATTGACCCACCCCTTGCCCATGCCGCGCCACGACCGAAACGGGTAGTGGCACAGCACCAATGAGGTGCCTTCCACAGTGATGTCCGCGTAGGGCTGCACGCTGTCCCAGCCGTCGAGCTCTGTCGTTCCCGGCGGATCGTTGTTGCCGGTCAAGAGGTGCTTATGGCCGTGCAGCCGGGCGAGGAGCTCCGCAACCACCGCCGGCCCCTGGCGGATGGCGAAATCACCGAGGTGCCAGACTTCGTCGTCAGATCCAACTGTCTCGTTCCACCGCTCGACAATGGCCTCGTTCATTGCAGCGACCGAAGGGAATGGCCGTCGATAGAGGCCCAAGACGCCGCCGTGACCAAAATGCGTGTCGCCGGTGAAGTAAATCGTCATTCGCCGCCGGCGCGGATGGCGCGCCAGACGCGCTCCGGCGTGACCGGCATCTCCAGATGCGTGACCCCGAGATCGGCGAGCGCGTCGACGATGGCGTTGACGATGACTCCGAGCGCCGGGGTGATCCCGCCTTCGCCGCCGCCGCGCAAGCCCAACGGGTGGGTCGTGGACGGGACTTCGCTGATCGCCGTCGTAAAGAACGGCAGATCGGCGGCGCGCGGCATCGCATAATCCATGAACGAGCCCGACAGGAGCTGGCCGCTCGCGGGATCGTAGACGCATTGCTCGAGCAGCGCTTGGCCGGCGCCTTGCGCGATCCCGCCATGGGTCTGGCCGTGCAGGATCAGCGGGTTGACGGCGCGCCCGACATCGTCGACGGCGGTGTAGCGGGCGATGTCGACAAGCCCTGTGTCGGGATCGATCTCGACCTCGCAGACATGAAAACCGTGCGGGAAGGAGGCGACCTCGCTCGTGACCTCGCCGATGCCGACGAGCGGCCCACGCAGCTCCTCGGGCAGGCTCGCGTCATCTCGCGCCGCCGCCGCGACCGCGAACAGGTCGAGCGAGCGGTCGGTGCCGGCAACGGTGAAACGCCCGTCTGTGAATTCGATGTCGGCCTCGGCCGCCTCGAGACGGTGGGCCGCAATGCGCCGCCCCTTCTCGACGATTTCGCCGGTCGCGCCGTGCGCGGTTGTGCTGGCCAGGCGCAGCGAGCGCCCGGAATGCGAGCCGGCGCCGATCAGCACACGGTCGGTGTCGCCGGTGACGAGCCGGACGGTCTCCGGCTGCACTCCGAGCCACTCGCCCAGCAGCTGCGCAAAGCTCGTCTCGTGGCCTTGGCCGCTGGATAGAGTGCCGACGACCATCTCGACAATGCCTTCCGGCTGCACCGTGACCTCGGCGCGTTCTTGCGGAGCGCCGCTCTGCGACTCGACATAGGCACCAAGCCCGATGCCGCGCCGCCGGCTGCGCGCTTCGCCCTCGGCGCGGCGCGCCGCGAACCCGGCCCAATCGGCCAGCGCCAATGCCCGGTCTAGCACCGCATGGTAGTCGCCGCTGTCATAGGTCATGCCGAACGGGTTGGGATAGGGCAGCGAGGCGGGCGGGATCAGGTTCTTCCGGCGCAGGGCGACGCGGTCGAAGCCATTCGCGCGGGCGGCGAGATCGATCAGCCGCTCGATGACGAACATGACTTCGGGCCGCCCGGCGCTACGGTAGGGGCTGGTTGGCGGCGTGTTGCTCAGCACGGCCTGCGCCTGTGCTCGCGCCGCCGGGATACGGTAAAGGCTCGACATCAGCTCGGTGCCCTTGGTCAACGGGACGAACGATGCGGCATAGGCGCCGAGATTGCTGAGGTTAGAGGCCCGCAGCGCAAGGAACTTGCCCTCCGCATCGAGGGCGAGCTCGGCCTCGACCTCGAGATCGCGGGCCTGGTGGTCGCTCAGGAACGTCTCCTGGCGCTCGCCGGTCCACTTGACCGGACGGCCGAGCCGGCGCGCCGCCCAGGCGACGAGAGCGAATTCCGGGTACGAGGAGTTCCGCGTGCCGAAATTGCCGCCGACATCGCGGGCGATGACCCGCACCTTGCCCTGCGGCAAGCCGAGCATCGCCGCGACATCCTGGCGCGGCCGCCCGATGCTGCCGCCGCCAGCGTAGAGCGTAATCCGGCCGCTTGCGGCATCGAACTCGGCGAGGGCGGCGCGCGGCTCCATCGGCACGCCGGTGACGCGCTGCACCCAGGTCGAAAGCCGAGCGATATGGGCGGCCGCCGCGAAGGCGCTTTCGGTGGCCACATGATCGCCGACGCGGGCGTCGAGCACGAGGTTCGATCCACCCTCTTCGAGCAATGACGGGGCATCCTCGAGGGCAGCCGCTGACGAGCTCGTCACCGCGGTGAGCGGCACATAATCGACGCTGACGGCCTCGGCCGCATCCTTTGCGGCGGCGAGCGTCTCGGCAACGACGAAAGCCACCGCCTCGCCGACAAATCGCGTCCGTTCCAGCACCAGCGGGTATTGGCGGCTGGGCGAGGCCGGCACGCGATCAAGGTTTTCGAGCCGAATGTCGGGCGGGTGGCGAGCCGCCGGCGAATACATCATCGGACCGAGCCCGTCCGCGACATAATCGGCGCCCGTCAGAACGGCAAGTACACCCGGCATCGCCCAGACATGTTCCGTTTCGATCGCGGTTAAGCGGGCGTGCGCATGAGGCGATCGCACCACCACTGCGTAGGCTTGGCCCGCGATGTTGAAATCGTCGCTGTAGCATCCCCGGCCGGTCAGCAGACGTCCGTCTTCCAGGCGCCGCAAAGGCTTGCCGATGCCGGCGCGGGGCGAATGCGGGGGATGCAAAGAGGCCGCGGTCATGACGCCGGGATTGTCCCACCATCCGCGCTTGACAGCGAGCGGAAAGGCCCTCATGTGAATGTGACAAACATTTACATGAGGGATTGCCGCCATGCATGCACTCGTGGCGCAACTGGACGACATCGGCAAGCCGGCCTGGATCGCGCTGACGGTCGTCAGCTTCATCCTGTTCTGGCCGTTGGGCCTCTTAGTTCTCGGGTTCTTGATAGGGAGTGGACGGATGGCATGCTGGGCACATGGCAGCTCGGACCGCTGGCAACGTCGCATGGAACGCATGCAGCGGCGAATGGAGCGGATGCAGGCGGGCGCGGAGCGCTGGAGCGGGTGCGACGGCTATCGGGCATCGAGCGGCAACCGCGCCTTTGACGAGTACCGCGCCGAGACCTTGCGTCGTCTCGAAGAAGAGCAGCGCGAATTCATGGCATTTCTCGACCGTCTGCGCCACGCCAAGGACAAGGCGGAATTCGACCAGTTCATGGCCGAGCGCCGCCCGAATGGTTCGGGAACCCACTCGCAGAGTTTCTGATCGGGCGAGACCCTCACCCGCCTCGCTGTGCTCGGCACCCTCTCCCGCAATGCGTGAGAGGGGGAACCGTCGCGCCAGCGACGGTGGGTGAGGATCTTGCGTGATTTCTAAACGACGCCGCGCTGTCGCAGCGCGGCGATCGCGTCTGCGTCGTATCCCAGCTCGCGCAGCACGGCGTCGGTGTGCTCGCCCTGGTCGGGGGTCGGGCGCAGCTCGTCGGGCTGTGCATAGCCGCTCATGTGGATCGGCTGGCCGACAACCTTTTGCGGTCCGAGCTTCGGATGGCTGACCGGCTTGGCGATCCCGAGATGCTGGACCTGCGGGTCGGCGAAGGTCTGGTCGATCGTGTTGATCGGTCCGCACGGCACCCCGGCTTTGTTCAGCCGCTCGACCCAATAGCCGTTCGGCTGCTGGCGAATGATCTCGGCGAGATGCGCATTGAGCGCCGGCCGGTTTCTCGCGCGCGCGACCACCGTCGCGAAATCGGGACTATCGGCCAGGTCCTTTGATCCTGCGACCTCGCAAAACCGCCGCCACAGGTTGTCGCCCGAGGCGGCGATGTTGATGTAGCCATCAGCGGTCTGGAACATGCCGGTGCCGGGCGAAGTCGGGTGAAAATTGCCTTCCTGTCCGGCAACCTCGCCTTTCATCAGATAGCGCGCGGCCTGGAAATCGAGCATGAAGATCTGCGCCTCGAGGAGCGAGGTGTGGACCCATTGGCCTTCACCCGTGCGCTCGCGGTTGAGCAATGCCAGCACAATCCCGTAGGAAAGCAATAAACCGGCCGCAGTGTCGTTGATCGCAATGCCGACGCGCACCGGACCCTGCCCGGGATGCCCGGTGATCGACATGAGGCCTCCCATGCCCTGAGCGATCTGGTCGACGCCGGCCCTGCCGGCATAGGGCCCATCCTGGCCAAAACCCGAGATGCTGCCGTAGACGATGCGCGGGTTGACTTGGCGCACCGCTTCGTAATCGATGCCGAGCCGATGCTTCACGTCGGATTTGTAGTTCTCGACAATGACATCGGCGCGCTCGGCGAGCTTCATGAAGATCGCGCGGCCCTCTTCGCTTTTGAGGTTCAACGTCATGGCCCGCTTGTTGCGGTGCAGGTTCTGAAAATCGGGACCGTCGCGGCGGCTGCCGGTCGCGTCAACCAATTCGCCGGAGGGTTCGATCTTGATCACCTGCGCGCCCCAGTCGGCGAGCTGGCGCACTGCCGTCGGCCCGGCGCGATGAGCGGTCAGGTCGATGACGAGGAAATCATTCAAGGGCAAAGTTGTCATTGAACGCTTCTCCAGAGAAAGCCCCTTGTATGTGGAATTTGGCGCCGGGTTGTGATCAGAGCGGCGCTGCACGGGGTCCGGTGGCCACCGGACCCCGTGCGCGGCGCGCGGCGCCCGTTGCCCCTCAGGCGATAACCGCGGGTGAGCCTTGGGACCGACTGCCGCAGTGTCACGCACGACCGAACAGTCGCTCGATTGTCGATCGCATGGACAAGGCAGGTTACCGTGACGAAGCTGATTTGCGGAGTGGATGTCAGTTCGACGACGCTCGAAGCCCGGCTCGGCCGTGACGGGCTGGTCAGGAGCTTTGAGCGCAGTGCGGCTGGGATTGCCGCATTGGCCGCATTTTGCCGAGACCACCAGGTCGCCTTTGTCGCGATGGAGGCGACCGGCGGATACGAGAGGCTGCCCTGTGGTTTGCTGTGGGCCGAGGGCGTGCCGGCGGCCATCGTCAATCCGCGGGCGG
>Ga0209040_10003850_pt1 | contig 11425 bp, 8 predicted proteins | sample BogFormECP12_OM3_FD_188240 | JGI IMG/M metagenome (GOLD analysis project Ga0209040, IMG submission 188240) | Bog forest soil microbial communities from Calvert Island, British Columbia, Canada - ECP12_OM3 (SPAdes) (version 2) | ecosystem: Environmental > Aquatic > Freshwater > Wetlands > Bog ... | reverse complement strand
CCCTTAACTTCCGAGAGATTGGTCCTTCTCTGAACTAAAAACGATCATCAATATCCGCTGTTCTCCGGGCGTTTCCCGGACGCGTGGCGGATGGCGGTGACAAGCCGGGTGATGTTGCCGTCGTCGAGGCCGGTGACGGCGTCGCGCAGGTCGACGGGGATGCCGCCGGCGAGGCTGGAAGACAACTTGAGGACACGCTGTTCTCCGCCGGAGCAGGGCAGCTCCCCGGCGTGCAGGGCAGCGATCGCGGCGTCCCAGTCGATGGCGGCCATTATGGTGGTGCCGTCGCTGATGCTGGTACCGACTGTGATGAAGCGGCTGGTGAAATCTTCGCGGCGCAGGAACGTCCCGTTGCCGGCGAGCAGGGCGACGCCGGCTTCGAGGGGGTAGAGCCCGGCGGCGCAGGCCCGGAGGGCGGCGGTCAGGTCGTCAGCGGTCATGGCAGTCTCCTGCGGACAGGGTCGCGGCGGCGATGTCGTGGTAGGCGGGGATGCCGAGGTCAATCGCCGCGGAGCGGCGGGCGGCGGTCGCGTCGGTCTGGGCGAGCTTGTTGTTCGCGGCCGCGAGGCTGACCTTGAGTCCTTCTGCCTCGCCGGTCCAGCCTTCGCGCTCGGCCTCGGAGATGCGGGCGAGGAGGTTGTCGCGGATTTCGGCGAGCCGACCGCGCTGGCCAGGGGAAATCCTCAAGAGCGGGCACCTGACACAACTTTAACCGAAATGATCTTGAGTTGGATTGCAAGCCCTCCACGACGCTGGGCGTGACTCACGGTTACGGAAGGATCTTTGCGGCGCTCGACAGCCGGGCGTGTCGCCGGGCTGGAGGGGCCGCCCAACGCGGTCAGCGGCATGTGCGGACGTTCGTTTCGCCTGCCGGCGCTAAGCACCGACCTCGTAGATGATCTCTAGGCCGTCCTCGTCGTCCCACTGCTCACCGATCTCGGTGAAACCGTACTGCGATGCCAACTGGTAAGAGGCGACATTGTCAGGGCTGATGGTCACCCGCACCGTGCGCACCTGCGGTTCGCGGGCAGCGCGCTGGAGCAGGGCCTCCAGTGCGGCCCGGGCGTAGCCGCGTCGCCGGTGGGCTGGATCGACCGCATAACCGATCTCGACCATCCCCGACGGATCGGGCGGCCCGTGATAGCCGGCTCGGCCGACGGCCACCTGGTGCCGTTCATCCCAGATGACACCGGTGACCCATGCCGCGCTGGCCGGGTCTTCCTCAACCTGCTTGCTGCGCCTCTGCCACACCGCTTTCCACTCAGGACCGGCGAAGTACGCCGGGAGAGGCACGGGACTCACCGTGTTTGCAGCCGCCAGGTCACCGTTGGCCAGGGCGCGGAACACGGGTGCCGCCAAATGCACGATGTGCACGATCTGCGGGGGACGCCTTTCGAGCGGCTCAGTATGCTCCTCGGGTTCCACCGGACAAGCATGCCAGGCTCGCTCGCCGGAGGCGATCCAGCGCCCGATCGTCGCTGAGACATCGACTGAGCTGGCCCGCACAGACCTGACCGTCCGCTCATCGGCATTTGAGTGCGGCCTGGCTCTCCCGTTACCTGCGCGCAGGTAACGGGAACGTCACGAGCCTGGACTGTGCCGCCCGGCGGAAGGACGAACGTCCGGCATGCCGATGTGGATGCTCGTGGTCGCGGATCTGGCAGTGAGATCGCGCATGGCTTCAAGTTTCTGGGCGGCGGCGGCCAGGGTGGTCTCGATCGCGGCGACCTCACCGAGCCAGCCTTTTTCCCTTGCCTCCTGGAGCCGGTCGCCGAGGTTTGCGTGAATCTCCTCCAGACGGGGCATCTGAGCTGGGTCAACCCGGAGAAGCGGGCATCTGACACAGGCATTTTCATGCGCACATGGGGTCCCGAAGTCTCGGCCGCAGGTCCCCAGGGCGACCTTGCGCAGCTCGAAATGCGCGAGGAACTCGTCCCATTCGGAGGCGGTCAGATCACGGTATTCTTCACCAGGCCGCTCGGTCCGGCGGCGGGCGATGAACGCCCTGTGGTGGGCGATCACGTCTTCGGGGTAGATCGCGGCGTAGCCCATGGTGGTGTCCAGAAGGGCGTGCCCGCAGATTTTCGCGGCTATGTGCGGGGGCAGCCCGGACCGCAGGGCGTCGGTGACGAAGATTCTCCGGAAGTCATGGGGCCGCCACTCGAGCGTTTCGCCGGCGGCGGCGATGTGCGCGGCCTGCGACGTCGCGACCATGCATTCGCGGATGTAGCTGCGGCCGATCGGCCGGTCCTCGTTGCCGTAGCGCCGCTGGAACAAGAACGGCATGGGCGGGCTCCAGGTCTGCTCGAACACGTCGTAGGCGCAGACCAGCGGCAGGGCCGCTTCCCCGGTCCGGACCCGGAAGATGATCGCGGTGAGGACCTCCGCGAGCTCCGGTGAGACCAGCAGCAGCCTCTCCGCGTCGGTCTTGGACGGGGCGACCTGGAGCATCGGGACGACCTCGCCGGTGGTGGGCAGCGTGTAGGCGATGAAGCTGTGGTGGGTGAGCTCCAGCATCTCCTCGATGCGGATCCCGGTGTGCCGCAGGACTTCCACGGTGGCCCACGACCAGAACGCGGCCTCCTCCTCGTGAGTGAGGTTGCGCCGCTTGCCGGTGGCTGCCTCGGTGACGTTGACGCGGCCGGCCTGACCGGGCTGGCGACGCTGGAATTCCTGCCCGGCGGCGGTGAATACTCCGTCGGCGGGGGTGCTGCGGGCGGCAGTGATGCGCTCCTCGGCGTCTTTGCGCTGCTGTCCGACGGCGCGCAGGAGCGCGGGCAGCAGCGGCAGCTGCGTCCTGGTCCGCTGGTCCATCCGCGACTTCACCCGCGACTTGAACTTCTTCTGCGTGCACTCGGCGGCCTTGATGGGGCACGGCGCTACCCACGGCGCCCAGCGGGCCGGGTCGTCGGCCGCCCACCGGGCGATGTCCTCATAGAAAGCCCGGACGAACACCAGCTCGCTGCGGTAGTTGATCCGCGGCCGCACCGGCTGCCCGGCAGCGTCGCGGATGAAGGCGAGGCGTTCCTTCCACGCCTGCGCGACCTGCGGTGACAGGTGGAGCGAGCCGATGCCGGGATGGTGGATCTCCAGGTCGCGCCAGAACAGCCGGCACAGGTTGCGGGCGATGGAGCGCAGCGAGGTGTGGTCCAGCTCGGGTGCCCGTTCGGAGAAGTACTCCACCAGCAGGTCCCGGACGGGCCTGCACTCGATGCCGTACCCGTCCACGATCTGGGCGATGCTGCGGCGCCCCTCGATCCGCAGCGCCCGCAGCCGCGACGGCGCCCCGGCCGGGAGCACGCCGGTGTCCTTGAGCAGGGCGTAGAACAGCGGCCGGCCCGCGCTGCCCCGGAAATGATGCTCTTCCAGGGCAGCGGTCAGCTCCAGGCAGTCGCCCACGGTGATATCGCCGACCAGGCCGCCCTTGCGGATCACCATCCAGGTGATCTTGTTCAGCGCATCCGAGCGGGCCCAGGCCGTCGCGTGCCGGGCCCGGGCTCCCAGGCCGCCGAAGGCACCGGGGTCGAGGGCGGCCCGGGCCTCGGCGAGCATCACCGTCATGCGCTGGCTCAGCAGCCACCGGTAGGCGGGCCGGATGACCTGCCCGGCCACGAGCAGGACGAGCCCGGCGGACAGCTCGTCGCGGTGATGATGCCGGACCGGGACGCGTCCCTGCAACGGCAGCCCGGTCCAGCCGGAGCCGGCGGCGTCGGCCCCGCTGGCTAGCCAGCGTTCCTGCCAGGTGTCTCCGGGCTGCTGCTGGAGCCAGTCCAGCAGCCTGGTCAGCCCTCGCCGCCGGGTCTTGTCCCTAGTCAGGCCCGCGCCCGGGCCGGTGAACAGGCCCAGCAGCCGCCCCGCCAGGTCTTCCCGGCTCTGCCGTGTCTGCCACCAGTCCTCCTCACAGGGCCGCGGCTCCCATACGGGAGACCCGCCCGCCGCTGGCGCGCCGGTGACCTTGGCGGTATCGGCGGCGCCGTCGCGGACCGCCGCTGTCAACGGTTTCCCCCGCCGGGCGCTGAGGTGCCGAACAGTGCCGCCAGTACCTCTGGGCGGTAGCCGGGCGCTGGCGGAGCCGGAGGGCTGGCCTGTCCGGTGCGCTGCCGCTCGTGATGGGCCAGGACGTGGGCGATGACTTCGTCCGGGGCGGGCGCGGTGTAAATCTCGGTGGTGGTGATATGGGCGTGCCCGAGGACCCATTGCACGTCGGCGAGGGTCAGGTGCGGATCGCGGACCATTCTTTTTGCGGCGCTGTGCCGCAGGTCATGCAACGTCCAGTTCGCGCCGAGCAGCCGGTTGACCCGGGTGAAGACCATCCGTGCCGCGTCATAGGTGAGTGGCCGGAACGGGCGGCGCAGCGTCCGCCACACCGGCTCCTCCGGTCCCCTCGGGACCAGGTCCCGGGTCTCCTGCTGGTAAAGGCGCAGCCAGATGAACGCGTCCGCGGAGGCGGGCAGGTGCTGCAGCGCCCGGCTGCCCTTGCGGATCACGCCGATCGTCTGCTCCTCCGGGGCGACCATGCCCTGCGGGACGCCCAGCAGCTCGGCCGCGCGGGCGCCGGTGGAGATGTAGAAGGCGATCAGCGCCCGGTCCCGGTTACAGGTCAGTCCCGCGAACAGGTCGTTGAACGCCTGGTCGGGGATGCTCCGCGGTGCGGGCCTGGGCTCCTTCGGCTGGTACTGCGCTCTCCGAGACGGCCGGCGGAACGGCTGCATGGGATTGTGGTGGGCATTGAGCTGCCCGTCCTCGGCACCCTTGGCCTGGGGAAACGGGTTGAGCAGCGGCCGGCCGTGCATCTCCCGGTGGTACTCATAAAACGACCGGATCACCGCCCGGGCATGCCGCCGGGTCCGAGCCGCGTAATGCTCGCCGGGCACTGCCTTGCCGGTAACCGGGTTCACCGAGCCCGGAGCCGGAGCGCCAGGACGACGCTGCCGCTCCGGCTTCCTGGAAGTCTTCAGCCACAGAGCGAAGTCCCGGGCCTCCGCCCGGCCGGCGAGATCCCAGGGAATCATGACCGCGTCCAGGAACCGGAACCATGCCAGCAGCTCGTAGGAGTACGACCTCAGCGACGCCGGGCTGGCGTCGTCGGCGAGCATGTGGCGCAGGAACTCCGTGACCGCAGGCACCTCGGCGCCCTGATCATCGACCAGCCGGAAAGGCAGCAGCGGGTCACCGGTCTCCTCGACCTGGCCAGCCCTGGCCACCGTCAGCGTCGCAACGTCCCGGACTGTCGTGCTGTTCTCTGGCATCAGTACCTCCGCGACCCGCCGTACTTCGGCGACACGTGATAGCACCAGATCCACGCCACCACGCGCAGCGACGGGCGAGACCGGACCGGGCCTGATCCGGCTGCAGAGTCACTCTCCGCTGACCTCAGACGGAGCCCCGGGAAGCTCCCGCTAGTTCGGTCAACGGGTCGTGCTCATGGATGCAACTGGTGCCGTATGCCCGGCCGCAGTCGCCAAGCGCGACTCGCCGGCGCTCGAAGTGGCCGAGGAACTCTTCCCACTCGGAATCGCTCGGGGAACGGTATTCTTCGCTGGGACGGAGTTCGCGTCGCCGGGTGATGAACGCCCGGTGGCCGCGGATGGCTTCCTCGGGATAGACCGCTTTATAGCCCATCGTGGTATTTATATCGTTATGTCCGAGTATTAGCTGTGCGATGTGGGGCGGCATCCCGTTCAGGATGGCGCTGGTCGTGAAGAGCCTTCGGAAATCGTGGGGCTGGAAGTGAATCGGCTTCCCGTCGGTGCCGTTGATGCCCGACCCGGCGAGCGCTCTGCGGAGGAGATCGCGGATGCCGTCGCCGGGGATGGGCCGGTTCTCCAGGCCGATGACCCGCTGGAACAGCAGCGGCATCGGCGGGTTCCAGGTGCGCTCGCGCGTGTCATAGGCGGCGACCAGCGGGACGGCGCCGCCGGTGCCGCGGACCCGGGTGATGACCGCGGACAAGACGTCGGCCAGCTCCGGGTCGATGACGAGGAGTCTTTCCTGGTCGGTCTTCGACGGTGCGACTGACAGCAGCGGGACCAGTTCGCCCGTTGACGGGAGACGGTACTGGACCAGGCTGTGGTGCGAGAGTTCTGTCAGCTCCTCGATTCTGATGCCGGTCATGCGAAGGACCTCGATAGCGGCCCATGCCCAGAACGCGTTGTCTTCTTCCAGGATCAGGTCCCGCCGCGTCCCGCCGCCTGGTTCTTCGGCCCGGATCCGGCGGGATGGCCGGGTCAGTCGGGCGCGGCGCAGCGTCTGCCCGCCGACGGTGAAAAGCTCGCCGGGCGGGGTGCCGCGGGCGGTGTCCAGCCGTGCTGCGGCATCCTTCCGCCCGCGGCCGACGGCAGCGGTCAGCACGGGCAGGACGGGGAGCCGTTCGCGGGTCCGCTGGTCCATGCGTGCCTTGGTCCGCGACTTCTGATTCTTGTACTGGATGTCGCTGCCGCGGATAGGACATGGCACTGCCCACGGCCCCCACCGGGCGGGGTCGTCCAGCGCCCACTGGCCAAGGTCGAGGTAGAACGCCCGGACGGTCACCAAGATGTGCTCAGCGGCTTCCCTGGCGACGGACTGCTCCCCGCCGCCGGGCGTGCGGGTGGTCCTGGTCTGGATGCGCTGCTTCCAGCCGACGGCGATATCGGGCGGCAGCCGGAGCGAGTCGATGCCGCGGTGATGGGTTTCCAGGTCTTTCCAGAACCGCAGCGCCAGCGTGGTGGCCAGCCCGTTCAGCGTGCTGTAGTCAATGCCGGGCTGCCGCTCGCGCAGGTAGTCCACGAGCAGGTCCCGGATCGGGCGGCAGGCCAGGTCGTACCGGTCGGCAAGCTGCTCGACGGTGAGCTGGCCGGGGAAGCTGGAGCTGATCATCCGGACCGTGGGCGGGGCGCTGTCCGGGAAGACGCCGGCTGCATGCAGGAGCTGATAGAAGAACGGGCTGTGCCGCCATGCCTGCTGGCTGCCCCCGGGGAACAGCCGGCTGCAGCCGTTCAGCAGCTCCACGCAATCACCAGGGGTGATGTCGCTGACCAGGCCGCCCTTGGCCGCCATGATCAGCGCGACCCGCTCGACCGCGGGCGTGAACGTGGCGTCTCCGGCGGTGCCGGCCTCGCGCAGCGCTTTCAGGGCGGCAATCCCGCCTGGGTCACGGGTCTGGGCCATCTCTGCGGAGAAGCAGGACGGCGACCTGGTCGACAGCAGCCAGGGCAGGGCAGGCCGCAGGACATCGCCGCATGTCAGCTGAAGCAGCCCCATGCCGAGTATGCTGCGGTTCCGTTCGCCCTGGGGGCTGATGAGCCCGGCGGCACGGAGATCGGCAAGCATCCGGTCCCGCCAGTCTGTCCTGCCGTCGGTTCCGGTTCCGGCGGCGTCCCAGCGTTCCTGCCATGTCGTTCCCGGATGCAGTTCCAGCCAGTCCAGCGTCTTCAGGAGCGTCAGCTTCCGCCTCTGCCTGGCCTGCGCGCCATCGGCCAGGAACGGCGGGGCGAGCATCCGCCGCACGACCGCGGGCCGGTCTGCGGCCGTCGCGTCCCAGGTCGGCGGGACCGGGCGGGGCGGGAACTTCTTCATCACCGCCAGTGCCTCGGCGCTGAGCTGCCGGGGCCGGACAGCAGCCCCGGCAGACACCGCGGCGGTCACCAGCGGCCCTTCCCGAACAGCACGTCCATGCTTTCCGGCCGGTAACGCGGCCCCCGCTCCGGCTCCGGCGGGGCCGGCTTCGGCTCCGCCTGCCGCCGGTGATGGGCCAGCGTGCTCTCGATGACGTCCTCAGCTGTCGGGACGACGTAAATCTGCGTGGTCGCGAGCGACTGATGACCCAATACCCATTGCACGTCGCTGATCGGGACGTCCGGATCCCTGGCCAGGCGGTAGGCCGCAGAATGCCGCAAAGAGTGGAGCGTCCATCCGGTGCCGATGGCGGCGTTCGCCCGGTCGAACATCGCCCTGGCCGCGTGATAGGCCAGCGGCCGGAACGGCCGCCGCAGCGTCCACCACAACGGGTCGTCCGGCCCGGACGGCACCAAGCCGTGTATCTCCTGCTGATACAAGCGCAGCCACACGAACGCGTCCGGCGACGCCGGCAGCGGCTGCACCGCCCGCGATCCCTTGCGGATTACCGTGATCAGCTGCTGGCCCGGGTCAGCACCCGCGCAGACGGCGCCGAGGAGCTCAGCCGCGCGGGCGCCGGTCGAAACCCAGAACGCGACCAGGGCCCGGTCCCGGTGCGAGGGCAGCCGGGCGAACAGCTCGTTAAACACGCTGTCGGGAATCTGCCGCGGGACCCGGCGGGGAACCCGAGGCCGGAACAGACCCGCCTTCTGCCGCGGAAACGGCTCCATCGGGTTGTGATGCGCATGCGCCCGGCCCAGCCTGGCCAGCGGGAACGGGTTCACGATCGGCCCGGTCCCCGCCTCCAGGTGGTAGGAGTAAAAGCCACGGCAGACCGTCTCGCAGTGCGCGACCGTCGACGGCGCGTACTTCGCGGACACGGGCCGCTTCCCCTGCGCCGGAGCCCGGGCGCCCGGCCGCCGCCCGGGCTTGTCGGCGAGCTGGAGATGCCGGCAGAAGTCGCGGGCCTCGCTCCTGGTCACCTGATCCCACGGGACGCCCACGGCCCAGGTGAACCGGAACCAGCGCAGCAGCGCCAGCGAATACGACCGCTGTGTCGTCGCCGGGCGCCCGGCAGCCTGCAGGTCCCGCAGGAACTCCGACACCGGCTCGACACGCTCGCCGTCGGGATCGCTCAGGCAGTACGGCTCCCACGGATCTCCGGTCTCGACGAGCGCCCCGGCTGCGGGGACCTCGAGCGACCCGAGATCCCGGGCATGTCCATCTTCTCCTTCAGCCATGACCAGCGACCGTAACGACCGCTATCCCGTCACGTCCGGAGATTGATCACCCGGGCATCGCTAGTTCAGTCAACACACCCATTTCGGGAGATTTGACGGCGTGATCTTGATGGTGTAAGTCGCTTCCTCGGTATGCCTGGTGCGCCGCTCGGCCGGGGTGCGGCCAGAGGTCCGTTTCCGGCCGGCGCGGTTCCTGGGGCAGGCGACGACGCCAGCGAGCAGGCGGTCGAGTGGGTCATCGGGGCAGCGGCCGCAGTGCGGGCAGCGGGTATCGGCGTGGACGTGGGCGCGGACCAGGCCGAGCACGGCGGTGAAGCTGATTTCGTCGGGGTCGATGCCGGCCAGGGCGGCGGCCCGGGCAGCCAGCGTCGCGATCATGTTGTGCACCAGCAGGAACGCCCACACCTCCTGGCGGGCGAGGACTTCGGACTGCCCGCGCAGGACGCGCCTGGCACCGCGCACGGTCTTCTTCAAGTGGAGGAAAGCGGTCTCGACCTGCCATCTTTCAGCGTAGAGCGCGGCGATCCCGGCAGCGGGGAACGCGACATGGTCCAGCAGCGTGGTCAGCACCCGGATGACGGAGGTCTTGACGCGGCCGCTGCGGGTGCGGGTCACGATGGTGAACTGGACCAGCCGGGCGGTCGTGTCGGGCAGGCGCGGCGCGGTCTTGCCGGCGATGCCGCGGCGGCGCTTGCCGAGCATGCCGTCCGACTCATGCAATATGACCAGCTCCGACCCGTCGGGCAGGGTCTTGAGCGTCTTGAACGGCACGGACTTCGCGCCGTTCTTCACCCGCCAGCACAGGTGCGCCCCGGTGGCAGAGAACCGGATCCACCGGTCCATGGAGAAGAACCCCCGGTCGGCGAGGTTCAGCATGCCGGGCCGCAGCGTGGAAGCGAGCTCGTCAACGAGGGTGTTCTCCCCGTCGTGGTAGCCGCCGGCCGCCGCGCCGATCCACCGCCTGGACCCGGTCCGGACGTGCGCGACGATGCGGACCTTGGGCTTGGTGCCGCCCGCGGGCACCCCGAACACCCCGGCCAGCGCGTCGTTATTGAACAGTTCCGCCGTCGTGCCGTCGAAGGACGTGGTCTCCATCCCGTGCCACGTCGATCCGATGCCCAGGTCGATGTCGGTGCGGGCCGCGTCCAGCTCGAACGCCCGCCGCATCACCTGCTCGCCCAGCAGTACGCGGGCTTTCGACAGCGCCGGGCCGGTGGGCGCCTTCGTGCCGGGCTTAAGCCGCAGCCCGGGCATGCCGAAGGTGATGCGCAGGATCCCGTCGTAACCCTCGCCGGGAAACAGGCAACCGGCCAGGACGCACAGCAAGGTCGTCTTCGCGTTCAGCTCCCGGTCCAGCTGGTGGCCGTGCGGGGCGGTGGCCACCGCCTCCTCGATCACGCCGCCGGCGAGAAGCTCTTCGATCAGGCCGCGGCGGTCCAGGTCCCCCAGCCAGTCCAGCCACAGGCCCGGGCCGGACAGGACCCGGCTAGCCAGGTCCGCCCGCAGGCGGTCTTCCTCTCCGGCTTCCGTGTGGTCGTGCCCGGCAGGCTTGGCGGCAGGGACAGCGGGCCTTGCCTGCGGGGACGACACGAGCATGACAAAATGACGGGACAACGAAGCTCCTGTTCCCGGACGGTTCTGGCTTGAACACCTCACGTCCTACCAGGGGCTTCGTTGCTTTTCCGGGCACTGCTGCGCCCGCGCGCCGCACTGCGATCAAACTGCGGCCGAGTCGTCACCAACTACCAGAGAACCGGATACCAACGGACATAAGTCTCGGAAGTTAAGGGCAGTGCCTGCAGACCTCTGCGAGGACCTGCTGGTGTCTGCCAGGTGGCGCGGTAACGGTTCCAGACCTTGCTGACGCTGATCTTCTTCTTATGTCCCAGCGTCTTGGTCAGCGACCGCTCCATAATCCACCGCAGCAGGCCGAGACGGTGCCGGTTGTAGGCCAGCTGGTAGTACTCCGCGATGCCCCGGAACTCCTCCTGGTAACGCGCCACGATCCGGAAATCTGAGTCGTGAGCGCGCGCCAGGATGGCGGCCGGTTTACCACGTCGCATATAGGGCTCGCGTTTGGCTCGCACGACGTCCATCGGCATCTTCAGCCCGATCGCCGCGTTGATGCAGCGGTGACCGTTCCGGTCGTGCTTGGCGTCGTTGTTGTGAACCACGATCTCATAGCCGAGGAAGCGGGCCGGTTCGGTCCGCCCGTGAGTAATCAAGGTCTTGCGCTCGGAGAGTTCCAGCTTCAGGCGGTAGCCCAGGAATCTCCCGATCTTGCCCTTGATATCCTCGGCTTCCCGTCGCGTACCGGTGTAGCCCAGCAGCCAATCGTCCGCATAGCGGATGTAATGCAGCCGCCGGTAGCCTGGATCGTCAGGGTCACGGGAGGGGAGTTGCTGCAGTTGCCGGCGCATCTGCCGGGTCCCTTCCCGCTGTCCTTTCTTCTCCAGCTTCCAGACGGCCTTGTGCAGCCGCATGTACGGTAGATAAGGCCGTCGCCGGTCTCCTTGGTTATAGACGGGAAGAAGAGTCGTCTCGACATACCGGTCCAGCCGGTTCAGGTAGATATTGGAGAGCAAAGG
>Ga0209040_10003849_pt1 | contig 11427 bp, 9 predicted proteins | sample BogFormECP12_OM3_FD_188240 | JGI IMG/M metagenome (GOLD analysis project Ga0209040, IMG submission 188240) | Bog forest soil microbial communities from Calvert Island, British Columbia, Canada - ECP12_OM3 (SPAdes) (version 2) | ecosystem: Environmental > Aquatic > Freshwater > Wetlands > Bog ... | reverse complement strand
CACCGACTTCCTGCGCGGCGATGTCGCGGTCAAGGGCGGGATCACGACGCTCGTCAAGACCGCCCACCTCGCCGAGGCCTTTCGCATGAACCTGGAGGTTCACCACGGCGGCAACTCGCTGAACAATGTCGCCAATCTGCACGTCATCATGGCGATCCGGAACACCGAATTCTTCGAAGTTTTGCTGCCCGACGCGATGCAGAAATACGGGCTCCTCGAAGACATCACCGTGGACCGCGACGGGCTCGTCCACGCGCCGACCGAGCCCGGCCTCGGCGCCAAGATCGATTTCGAGCTGATTGAGCGGCGGAAGGTAGGGGTGCTCAGCTGACGCTGGAGCGAATTGGGGTGTGCTCAGCCCGCAGCACCGAGCGCGGCCAGACGTCGCTGCGCGTCGAGTACGGTCGCACCCTGCTCGATTGTGGGCTTCAGACGGAAGTCGAAATCGGCGGTTAAGAAAGGTGGGGCGATGCCGAGCCGCGCGGCGGCGTCGGTCGAGGTCTCGTGTCGCACGAAGTCGCAGATCAGCGAGTCCTTGACCGCAAATACCGCATCGCTGCCCAGGTATTCGTCGGTTCGATCGAAAATATGGGTCGTCACTGGCTCGTAGCCTTCGGCCGAGACGACAAAATGGATGTGCGCCGGGCGCCAGGGATGCCGACCGGTCGCACGCAACATCCGGCCGACCGGCCCGTCGGACGGGATCGGGTAGTTGACCGGCCGCACGGTGCGCACGAGATACCGACCTTCCGCATCGGTGCGGAACTTGCCGCGCATGTGCAGCCCCCTCAGGCTCTGGTCCTGCGAATCGTAAAGACCATTCGATTGCGCCTGCCAGACATCGAGCACCGCGCCCTCGATCGGTTTGCCGTCGAGATCGAGCACCCGGCCGCCGACCAGGGTCGGTGTCCCGGCCTTGTCGAGAGTGGCGATGTTGCCGCCCGCCGGCAACTCGGGCGCGCCGAGCCGATGAAACGGGCCGAACACCGTCGATTCGGTCGCGCCATCCGGTTTGCGTTGGCTGATCAGGTCGACGACCATCGAGACCCCGAGCGTGTCCGAGAACAGAATGAATTCCTGCCGCTTGTCGCTGCACATCCGACCGGCTTCGGTCAGGATCTCGATCGCCTTGAACCACTCCGGCTCGGTCAGATCGACTTCCTTGACGAAGGCGTGCAGGTGCTTGACGAGACCCAGCATGATCTGCCGCAGCCGCGGATCCGGCGTCTCCGCAAATCGCTGCAATACCTCGGCGGTGATGTCGTCTTCGGTCTTGTTACGCGGCGCCGGCATGGCCTTTCTCCGTCCTTGCATGGGGGCGCAGACGTATAACCGAAAATCACAGACCGGGCGCCCCTCCCTTCCCTCCCCTGCTTGCGAGCCGCGTGCGGGGGAGGGAGGGGTGGGGGCAAGCCGCGAGAGGCGGCCGTCTAAACTCAAACGGCGTCGGCGACTTTCTGGCCGTTCGGGCTGCCGAGGCCGGTGCAGGCGTCCCATCCGGGGGCGGCCGCGAAGCTGCCGTTATTGCCCCGGGTGATATCCCTGAGCGATCCCGGATGGCTGTAGAGAGCCGGGTTGATGAAGCCGACCGGACTGGCTTTCGCGGCATTGATCCGCGCGATCAAGCCGGCCCACAGCGGCGCGACGGCGCTGGTGCCGCCGATGATCGTCTCGTTGCCATCGACCCGCACGTCGTACCCGGTTTGCGGATCGGCGTCGCCACAGACATCGGGCACGCCCCGCATTCGAAGCGGCTGCGTCCCGCCTTCGGTCCTCGTGACATTGAGACCCTCCTGATACGACGGCAATGCGAAGAAGCTGCTCACCCCGCCGCCGCCGGCACCGCCGTTGGCGCCGTCGTTCCACACCGTCTCGCTGGTGATCGATCCGCCGGAAGCTTTCAGGCTGGTTCCGCCGCATCCCAAGGAATGAGGGCTCGAAGCCGGGAAATCGACGTGATCGGCGCCGTCATCGACTCCGTCGCCCGATCCGTTGTCGCCCGATGCCGCGCACACCGTGACCCCCATCGCCGCGGCGGCCTGGATCGCCTCGTCGAGAGCCGTCATCGCCTGGGCGGTCCAATTGGATTCCGGACCGCCCCAGCTGATCGAGATCACAGACGGCTTGTTCTTGGCGTCGTGTACCGCCATGCTGACGGCATCGCGGAAACCCGCGTCGGTATTGGGGGCGAAATAGACGACGATGTTCGCTCCCGGCGCGATCGCCCCGGCCACTTCGATATCGAGCATGACTTCGCCGTCGGGTCCATTGGGGTCTCCGGTGGCGTTGTTACGCCCGTGGTCGACCGCGACTGCAGATACTCTCGGTGAGGCGATCTTGAGCTCCGAGAAGTATTTTTGCAGGTCGGCGGTACGGTAGCCGCCGCCGAGCTCGATGATGCCGATGCACTCGCCCTGCCCGGTTCCACTCGGAAAGCCGTAGAGGGAGGCGAGCTCGGTCGGCGTGAACGAGGCGGAGTCGGCCGCCGTGGCGCGCCATTGCACATTGCCGTGAGGCGCGCGCACGCGAAACCGAGGTTGCGCCTGCGGACGATTGTCGAGGCCGAGCACCGCTGTCACCACGCCGTGCAGCTCGTCAGGCAGATGGACCGCGCCCGTCCTCCCGCGATAGGTGCCGCCAGGGTGCTCGAATGTTTCTAGATCGACATCGAACGCGTTGTTGAACTGGGAAACCGTACCGGAGAGGACGACGGTCCGGCGCGCCGCATCCTCCTCGACGACAACCAGACCGTGAGCGTTGGCGAATTGCCCGACTAAGGCGGTATCGGCGGGATCGGTGCCGAATTGCTGAGCGAACTCCTCGCGGCTCAGGTGACGACCCGGCTGTTGGCCCTTGGCCAGCTTCGCCACTCTGTCCTTCAGCGCATCGCTCCCGCGAAACCGCAGCAACACGCTGACCTCCAGCCGTTCCGAAGGATCCGCCTTCCCGACCGAACGCGCTCCGCGCATTGGTTGCCGTACGCTACCCATCAATGCATTTTTTGGCATGGCCGAGCATTCTCCGTGTCGGGGTCGACGGTGTGTCCCCCCGCTCGTAAGTTTAGATGCGCGATATTAGCACGAAATTCCTAAACAGTCAATGATAAAATGCCAAAATAGCATTACCCACACCGCGCCTCCGACTGGCGAGCATCCGATGGCCCTGGGCTAAGACGTCAGCAGCCGGGGTGAAACCAACCGTCGGCCGCGACTGAGCGATCGACGGTCGCCGATCAGAGCGAGGGCCACGGTCAGCACCATGAACACGACGCTCGCGCCGAACACCCAATGCGGCGCGCCGCGATCCATGATCCAGCCGAACAGCATCGGCCCGATCATGCCGCCGGTGCTGAGGCCCATGGAGACGATCCCGAACGCACGGCCGACGGCGCCGGCCGGCGCCGCCGCTCGCACCAGCATGTCGCGAGAGGGCATGATCATGCCGGAGAGAAACCCGGCGATGCCCATCGCGGCGACCAGCACCAGCGGTCCGAAGCCGATTGTGCCGATCAATAGGATGATGACCGCGTTGACCGCGAAACCGGCGGCGGCGACCTGGGCGTGGCGGCGCGTTCTGTCCGCGACGAACCCGCCGCCCAGCACGCCAAAGGCGCTCGCCGTCAGGTAAGCGCTCAGCGCCAAATTCGCCGCCGAGAACGGCAGGCCGTAGGCACTCATCAGCGCGACGACCGAAAAGTTGGTGATCCCGCTGCTCGACAGGCTGAGGAGGACGAAAAACACGGTCAGGCCGAGGATCGCGGGGGTAAACACCGTGCGTCTTTGTTCGCCTTCCGCCGCGGCGCGATGCGTGGCCACTCGGGTCGCCTTTGGTCCGCTTTCGAGGGTCCGCGCCCAGGCAACGGGCAGGGCCACCAGCGGCCCGACGAGGCCGGCAACGAGGAGCGCGGTGCGAATCCCGGTCGTGTTGGCGAGAACCAGCATTACCGCCGGCGCGACCGCGCCGCCGAGCATGCCGGCGAAGGTGTGGACGGAAAAGGCGCGGCCGATGCGCGAGGGGGTGATCCTGGCCGAGAGGATCCCGTAGTCCGCCGGGTGATAGATGGCATTGGCGATGCCGAGCAGGCCCGTCGCCACCAGCAGCCAGGCGTAGGAATCGGCGAGGCCGATCGAGGCGATCGCGAACCCGCCGAGGCAGAGCGCAGCGATCAGCAGTCGACGCGGCCCGAAATGATCGGCGAGATAGCCCATCGGTAATTGCGTGGTCACCGAGACAATCGAACCGACCGTCAGGGCAAGGCCTAGCTCGACAAACCCGACGTCCCATCGCTGCTTCAGAAACAAGAACAGCGGCGGCAGCACCATCGTGTGAAAATGGCTGACGAAATGCGCGGTCGAGACCAGTCCGACCGCCTGAAATTCTCCGCCCCGCTCGATGCGAGCGGGTGCGGCCGCATCCGTCATCATGCAGCTGCCCTTCTCCGACCCCGACACCGCTTCAGCATAACCGCGTCCGCGATCGATCGGCAATCGCTCCCCCGGCTCAGTGCTTGGTCAGTTTCACCGACCCGGCGCTCTCTGGGTTGCCGCCGGCTGCAATAAAAAATTGAGTCGTTTATTACCGGCCTCTGCACCTGCAGCAAATCTGCAGCAAAACCTCGCCTTAAAGTTGAAATGCCTGTCGAGCTCGACGGCGGGCAGAATTGCCCGACCCGGCCCCTCTTCGGACCGCCCTCCACCTCTCGCGGCTTTGGTGAAAGCCCACCGGTCATCTGCATCTCCTTCGGCCGGCTGCGGTCTGTCCCGGCGCTCTGCAATTTGAATTAGTCAATTTATGGATAGTGATTATCGCAATCAAGGGGCGCTTCGCATCTAAATTGGCTGGTTGGCCTGGTGTGGTCATGCAGCTGCGGGGAGCGTGGACTTTAACCGGTCCTATTCCAAACCGCGAGGTGATCTGGGCGAGAAACCGGACAACAGCCGGCGCGCCCTCGCGCACCGCACCCTTGTCAACCGCGAAATCGGCGACCTCGACGGCCCCTTGGGCGAGCAGAGCGCGGACGGGGCCGAGGGCCGCACCCAGTAATCACGCTTCTCATCCGCAGGGTCCTGCAGATGAAGGCTCGGAAACTGACCCAACTTGGCCCAGTTTGTCACCGCATCATATCCTCTCTATCCACGACACGGGCGGGCGGCCCAACCACTTTTCGTCGTGGCGTGAGCGGTCAGCTGAGGGCACGGACCCGGCAATTGCCTCGCTGCGAGCACTCCGACCAGACGACATTCGGTTGACGGAATTCGAACGCTATCTGCTAAGAGCCTGACCCAAAGGGTGGTTGCAAGGGGTACGCTGGGGTGATTCACGGTGGTGGCGGGGTTCAGTGTAACGGCGAACGACAATGTGGACGCAGGAGCACCGGCGGATTTATCGGCGCGACGGGGAAGGGTTCGCGAGCGACCTGAGGGATGCCGAATGGGCGCGGCTGGCACCGCTGATCCCGCGGGCCTCGCCCCGGGCGACCGCGCCAGATCAGCCTTCGCGCTGGGAATGGCTCTTCCTGCCCCTTAGCGGACCCAGGGTGCCGTGGGCCCGGCCCCGACCAGGTGCTGGTCGAACGGTCTGAGGAAATCTAGATCACTAGGCCTAAGTTCGTCGAAGGCCAAGCGCATGGGTGCGCCAAGCTCGATCGCAAGCGAAAACTACAAGCAAAGAAACTCGACCTGGGTGGCGTTTAGGCGGCGATCGCCGGCGAGGGCTAAACCCCGATAGCAAGCGTGGGACTGAAGCCGTTCAGCTTTCGGTTCTGGTCGTAGATTAAGAGCGGGAGATCGGCTTTCGGCATCCAAACCCGGCCGACTTCGACGGCAGCGGAGACGGGCAGGGCCGGGAAAACATTGATAGTCGGGCACTCCCCGTGAGCAGCTTTGATCGCGTTGAAGGTGGAGCGGACCAGCCGCCGGAATTCCGCGAGATCGGAGGGGCGCTTCATAACGTCGTTGTGCGGCGGCTCCGCCTCTATGGCCCAGATCACCGCGTCACGCCCGAGCGCCGCAAAGATGCGTTCATCGGTCACTGTCGCGCTTAGCGCCAGCACAAGGGCTACGGCCCCCGCCCCCGGTCGGGCTTCGCGGACCCGGTATCGGATCGCCGGAGCATCCGCCGGCCATCTCCAGCTCGTCGGTTCCCGTTGCAGTTGGCGGATATCCGCGGGCGCGATGTCGCAGAGCAGCCGTCCCAGCTCGATCAGCAGCGGTTGCGGCGCCAACGCGAAGACTGACAGGTGCCGGATCTCGCCGGCCTCGATACGCGCGCGGATCTTGGATGCGAACTGGCGCCCGAGATTTTCGAGCTCCAAGAGCCAGAATTCCGCTTCGTGGTCCTCGAAGCGGCTGCCGGCGAGGGCAATGTCGATAACCCGACGGCCCTCGGCCGGGTAGCGGGCCGGCAGCATGGCGGCGCTGATATGCTCGTAAGCAAGCGGCGACTCATGGCCGCCAATATTCGCGGCATAACGCAGGACGTGGGAGGCTCGGTTTTCCTCTAAGGCGGTGACCGTGTCGACGCGCTCCTCATGCGCCGCCTTCATGGCGAGCAGCCGCTCTTCTGGGTGCCCGGCCACATCGTCAACATCGATGAGCTTGTGGTGGACGTTGCAGAGCAGCATCACGTTATTGACGTCGTTTGACAGCAGCGCCGAGCGGATCGGATCACCGCGGGGGCCATTCGGCGTGTCAGCCACGACATGCGCGACAAACCCAAAATTCTTGTCCTCCGCGCCCGAAATCAGATCACCGATCAAGAGCTTGTTGCAGCCGGCATACTGGCAGCGGCCACTGGCTTTGGCCCACAGTATCGTCCGGGTCAGCGAGGTTAGGGCGTTGGTGCGCGCTTGCTTCGGGCTTCCGGCGGCCATGGCTTGCGGCGCTCGGTGGCTTACTGGTTCAGTTCCCGCCCAGCGGCCAGCGCCTGAGGCAGAGCGTGCACGCCGCCGGCTTGGAGAGGGGATGCTCGCCGCCCCCTTTCCATGCATCCGAGTCGAGCCATTCTTCGAAGTAGAACAGCCAGAGCGCGGCCCAGGGTACGATGGTCTGATCGATGCGCATCCAACTCGACCATTCGCGCGCCCGCGGCAGGTAAAGGCACAGCCGCGGCGTGGGCCTCTGCTGATAGACATGCGGCAACCGGCGCCCCTCGGCCAAACGCGTCAGATCCGGGTCGTCGACAAATACATGGGGAACACCGTCCTGGCGGTATTCGATTCGAAGCTGGTAGGCGCGGCTCAGCGGCATCGGGGATGTGGTGTAACGCCAGACAAGCCGGCCGGCCCGGAGCAGGCCGGTCCCGGCGCAGATCGGATTGCTGCGCAGATTCATGAACTGCTGCGCCGGTGTTAGCGGACGCGGACGGTCGTGTCGCACTTTTTCAAGGGGCGCCGAAAAAGGTGTTGGAGCGAACCCCGGTTGCGCGCGGCGAGCCAATGCTGAGCCCCACCCCGGGACTGACTCCGAGACGGCCGTTGCGGCGCGCGTCGGACATTTCGTTGATCAGGGCGTCCATCGCCTTGTTGGCCGGAGCTTGCCCAAAGGCGCCGCGCAGCCCCTTGCTCAGCTGGTCGAGTCCTTCGGCTGCAGCCAGCACCTCCAGGTCACGAAGCGCCCGCTGGTGCCAACCAAAGAAGGCCTCGGCGCGGCGCGGGTCGTTGTTCCACTTTTCGGCGAAGTTCTCCCCGTTCGTAGTCTCGTTCCAGATGAACCAGAGCCGCCGCCCCTGGATCACTTGGCTTTCGATGCTGTCCGGCATGTGTCGGACAATGTCGTAGAGGAGGTCGAGCTCGTTATCGTAGACGAAATGCGTCACGCAGTATTCGTAGCTGCGGGCGAGGAGCGTCGTCAGGATGACCGAGATCGGGGCCAGCCCAGGATCGATAGTGTCAAAATAAACATCGCGATGTCGTTTGCCTATCTGTACGGCGCGCCGAAGGGTGCTTTTGAAGCCGCCCGCCGCTGGATAAGGTTCGATATCGGTCGCGGCGTCCCCGCGGAACCCGATACCCTTCGCTAGGCGCATGCGCGGCTGCAGTGCCGCGCGTTGCTCGAACAGCCGCCGGTAGCCCTTCGGATTCGACGGCATCCATTCGCGAAGAGTCTTGTCGGGGACCAATTCACCCCCGTTGCTGCAGAGGGGGTTCGGGACCGACGGCGTTATGTCCTGATGGAATTCGCTGGCGTAATTCAGCCGCCAGCAGCGCGGCATCTCCTCCAGCAAGGACCGATAGTGGCCGTTCTGGCGCAACCGGTCCCCGATCAACTTCTTTAGAATCGCAGGCGGCACGCCGCCGCCGTCCGCTATATGGCCAACGAGATCGACATCGTGCTCGTTGCGCCCGAGCGGCTTCACTGTGGTGCCGAGAGCCGTGGACCCTTGCAGGTAAATCGAGAGTGTCCGCAGCCGCGGATCGGGCGATGCCGCCAGCCATTCGCCAACCGCTTCGTGTCGCTGCTTGGCGAGTTCGAATTGGGTAGGGGTCAGCTCGAGCGCCTCGCACAGGCGCTCGAGAACGGCGACGAGTTGGGCCTTCTGCGCAATTAGGTGCGGAGGAGAAAGCGGCGCATCGAAACCCATTTTCGAATCCGAATGTTCGTTGCAAGTTCGCAATCGTACTCTATATTTGAATGATGGCGTCCGATTGCAAGTGTCGAATTGAGAGGGCCGGATGGCAAAGGGACACTTCGATGCAGAAGGCTTTTACGCGGCCCTCGACAGCCAGCGGCAGTCGCGACGGCTGAACTGGAAGCAGGTGGCGCGAGAAGCCGGTATCAGCGCCTCGACCCTGACTCGTATCGCGCAGGGCAAGCGGCCCGACGTTGATAGCCTGGCGGCGCTACTTGCGTGGTCAGGGTTGAAAGCCGATCAGTTTGTCTTGGCGGACGAAAACGCGCCGGCGCGAGCTGATCCGCTGGCTCAGATCACCGCGTATTTGCGCGCCGACCCGCATCTGAAGCCTGAGGCGGCAGCCGCCCTCGATGCGGTGCTTAAGGCGGCCTACGAGAAGCTGCGGCAAGACTAGATGTCTCTGCGGCGGGGCTTCAAGACGGAGGCGAACGAGCATGCGCGCGAATTACGCGCCGAACTTGGACTGGCGCCGCATGCGCCACTTTCGCCCTGGGCACTCGCCTGCCATCTTGGCATTCCTTTGATGCGGCTTTCCGAACTCGCCAGCATCGAACCGGTAGCGGTACGCTACTTGACCCGCTCTGCGCCCGACGTGTTTTCGGCGGCTACGCTCTTTGCGGGGTATCGCCGGCTGATTGTCTACAACGACGCGCATCATCCACGCCGGCAGGCGGCCGACCTCACTCATGAGATCAGCCACGGTCTGCTGGGGCATCCGCCGGCCCCGATCCTCGACCAGTTCGGCTGCCGTCAATTCAACCGGATACACGAGGAGGAGGCGAATTGGCTCGGGCCGGCGCTGCTGATCTCGGAGGAGGCAGCGCTGTACATCGTGGAGCAGCGGCTGACCGTCGATGCGGCTGTCTCAATCTACGCCGTCAGCCGTGACCTAATCACGATGCGGATCGGCGTGACCGGAGCGCAGCGCCGGGTGCAACGCCGCTGGGTTCGAGCCGACTCCTGCTGATGGATGTACCGAAAAATAACGCCGGACCACTACCCGGGCCATAAAACGGAACGGCCGGAATCGGCGCAACTTCCCCGTTGGCCGTGGCGTCGGCGAAGGACCGCAAACCACTCTTCTCGGCCACTCAGCCTTCGCGCCGGGAATGGCTCTTCCTGCCCCCAAGCTGCCATTTGCCGTCGCGGAGCTGGAACTATCAGGATCGGGGTGAGCAGTCATTCGCCCCTAAATGACGATCTCGGATTTTAAGGCAGGTCCCGCGCAACCGTCCGACCTCGCCGGCCAACCCGAATGTGCTCACCGCTTCGGGAGCGATCACCAAGGACAGATGCTCGGAGTTGGCAGGTTCAAGGCAACCCTCGGATGAAGTCGATCATCGCGGCGCTGACTTCGGCCGGCCGCTCCTCCTGGGTGATATGGCCGCAGCCGGGCAGCATGATCATGTCGCGAAGCTGCGGCACGAATTTCGGCAACTCGGCGATGTGGCGGTCCATGCCGGGGAATTTGACGACCGGATCGCGGTCGCCGGCGATGTAGAGCGCTGGCACCTTCACTGTTACGCCATCGAACGGCGCCAGCAGTTCCCAGTTCCGATCGATGTTGCGATACCAATTAAGACCGCCGCGAAATCCCGTGCGGGTGAATTCGCCAGTGTAATAGTCTACGTCGGCCTCGGCCAACCAAGCGGGCAGCGGCGGCAGCATCGGTGGGACGCGCGCGAACAAGCCGCCCTGCAGCGGTACCATGCCAAAGGGCTGGGGCCGCGGCGGCGCATCGCCTGAGACATTGATCCGGCCGATGCGGAACGATGTGCGCACATTGTGGTCGAGCTCCGCCTCGGCGACTCCCGGCTCCTGGAAATAGAGCTGGTACCAGACGGCGTCGTCGGTCCGCGGCATGACGCTCGTCGGCCGCACCGGCCCGCGCGCCCGGAACGGCACGCTCAAACCGATGACCGCCCGGAAGCGGTCGGGGCGCAATTGCGCCGCATGCCACGCCACCAGGGCACCCCAGTCGTGCCCGGCGATGACCGTCTGCGCGATGCCGAGCACGTCGAGCAGACCGACCATGTCGCCGACCAGGTGCAGCAGCGTGTAGCGCTCGATCTCCAGCGGGGCGTCGGTCTGCCCATAGCCGCGCATATCGGGCGCGATCGCATGAAAGCCGGCCGCCGCCAGCGCTGCGAGCTGATGCCGCCAGGAATACCAGCATTCGGGAAAGCCGTGGCACAAGAGGACCGTCGGCCCGCTTCCTTGCTCCGCAACGTGCATGCGGATGCCATTGGTTTCGACGATGTGATGCTGCGCCTCGGTTATTATCATCTTGAACCAATCCTCGCGATTTCCTTACTCGGCACCGGTTTTGCCGGAAAGCCCGCCACCCAGATGCGCGGTGAGGAGGGCGCGCAGTTTGTGTGCTGCATCCTGGCCCACCGACGCGTTGTATTCGCACCAGTGGCCAAGATGACGGACGCCTGGCTTGAATTGCGCGACGTCGAAGGCATGAAAAGCTCCCGGATAGGTGGTCAGAGCGATTGGCGCGCCGTCCGGCCGGCATGGGCGACTATATCGCGGCACCGTTCGCCCGGGTCCAGTCGTCCGCCTCGCCGATCAGAATTAAAGTCGGCGCCGTCATTATCGCCGCCGGGATGCCATAGCCCGGGTAATAGGCAACCGCGGCACGAAACCGCTCTTGCGCAGCCAACTCGCTCGCGATCGACGGCATAGAGCGCCGAAAAGCCGCCCATGGATTGGCCGAGGACGGCGACCCGCGACGGATCGACGAAATCCAGTTGCGACAGGTAATGCAAAGCCGCGTAGGCGTCGAACGCT
>Ga0209040_10003848_pt1 | contig 11429 bp, 10 predicted proteins | sample BogFormECP12_OM3_FD_188240 | JGI IMG/M metagenome (GOLD analysis project Ga0209040, IMG submission 188240) | Bog forest soil microbial communities from Calvert Island, British Columbia, Canada - ECP12_OM3 (SPAdes) (version 2) | ecosystem: Environmental > Aquatic > Freshwater > Wetlands > Bog ... | reverse complement strand
GGCAACGGATCGCGCGCCGAGATCCAGATCGACGACGCCAACTTCGTGCGCGCGAGCGAAGACGTGCAACTGCGCTTCACGCGCATGGATCCGGCCGACCACACGCTGCAGCTAGCGGCGGGTACCATCGAGTTGAGCCTGCTCAAGGTCAGCGACGGCCGACCGCAGGTCGAAACCCCATCGATCCGCATCCGGCCGCAAGAGGCCGGTGCGTACCGCGTCACCGTCACCGCCGACGGCGATACGCTGCTCACCGTGCGCGCGGGCCAGGCCGAGCTGATCGCGCCGCAAGGCACGCAGACCATCAGCCAAGGCGTGACCGTCGCGATCCACGGATCGTCGGCCAATCCGAGCTTCCGCACGATCCAAACCATATCGTACGATGATTTCGACACTTGGAATTCCGACCGCGACAAGTTCGCGTGGCGCGCCTACGCGGCGACGACGTACGCGAGTCCCGACATCGTCGGGCTGGCCGACCTTTCGAACTACGGCCAATGGATCTCGACATCGAACTACGGCTACGTATGGTCACCGTACAGCCAGTACAACTGGGCGCCATACCGGTACGGCCGCTGGTCGTGGGTCAACTACTGCGGCTGGACGTGGGTCGGGTACGAGCCGTGGGGCTGGGCGCCCTATCACTACGGCCGCTGGTTCTACGCTCCGGCCTTCGGCTGGGCGTGGTATCCTGGGCCGCGCTACTATCAATCCTACTGGCAGCCGGCGTTGGTGGCGTTCTTCAATTTCGGCGGCGGCGGATTCGGTTTCGGGTTCGGCAACATCGGCTGGGTTCCGCTGGCTCCGTACGAACCGTACTATCCCTACTACAACCGCGTCGCGCGCGTGCACAATATCGGCAACACCTACGGCAACTCGCGCTGGCCGGGCGGCGTGACGGCGGTGCGCGCCGGGTCGTTCACGGGCGGATCGAAGTACGATTACGTCCCGGTCGAGCAGCGCGATCTGCAAGACGTGACGCTCGCCAAGGGATGGCTGCCTGTCGCGCCGACCAAGGCCGACGTGCGCTTCACGCAAACATCCGAAGGCGAGGTCGCGGCCGCACCGCTATCGCCGCACTTCGCCGCCATGCTCGCCCCGAAAGCGGAGCTGACATTCGATCAGCAGCGCGCGAACGCGCTGGCGATCTCACATCAGATGACCTCGCAAGCGGAGCGTGCGACCGCGAGCACGGTCAAGGCGCAGAACGCGCCGGGCGCAACGGGCCAGACAAGCGCATGGAGCCGGTTCGGGCCGGCGGGCGGCCAGAACCAGGCGCCCGCACACATCGCGCCGGTCCAAGCCAGCGCTCCGAACCAGATCAACTCGCCCGCGCAAAACGGCGCGCAGCACGCTTCGGGCAACACGATCACCCGCGACGAAACGGCAAACGTGTGGAGCCGGTTCGGGCCAGCCAACGCGCCGAGCGTGGCAGCCGTGCACACGATGGCGAATGCCCCCGCTGGAGTGGGTGCGTGGAGCCAGTTCAGTCCCGGCAGCGTCAGCGCCGTGCACAGTCCGTCGTACATTCCGGGCATGCCGGATATGATGCGCCCGTACACCGGGCAAGCTCCCTACGCGCCGAACAGATACTCGACGCCATCGGGCGGCTGGAGTCCGCACGCGATGAATATGCCGCAGCCTTCAGCCAGAGTTCCGGCGCCGGGCGCTCCGCACGGGAACCACCAATAGCGCCAAGGTCCCTCATCCAGTCGCGCGTAACCGAGCCGGCGGTGATATCGCCGGCTCGTCTTTTGGCGTTCGCGTCCGCTGCCGCCGTGTTAGCCGGCTGCGGCGGCGGTTCGCAACCAGGCGTTCCCGGCAGACCGACTCCTCCGCCTGCGACTGCGCCCCCCGGGCCGTCCGTCGTCATGCGCGTCAGCACCGACCCGTTCAGCAATGCCAGCAGCCAGCACGCCACCGAGGTCGAGCCGGACGTCGTCGCATCCGGCATGACGCTCGTCGCCGCGCTGCAGCAAGGCCGCTTCTTCAACGCCGGCTCATCCGATGTCGGGTTTGCGACCTCGAAAGACGGCGGCGCGACCTGGACCTCCGGCTCACTGCCCGGCACGACGACCTGGGCGCCGAGTCCGGGTCTGTTCGACAGCGTCAGCGATCCCAGCGTCGCCTTCGACGCGAAGCACAACGTCTGGCTGATGTCGACGCTGCCGATCCTCTTCAGCAACAATCCGGCGCCTGCGGTGCTCGTGAGCAGCTCGACGGACGCGATGAACTGGAACCTGCCGGTCGCCGTCGCACCGGGCCAGATCTCGAGCGACAAAGATTGGATCACATGCGACGACACGCCGAGCAGCCCGTACTACGGCCACTGCTATGTCGAGTGGGATGATCCAAACGCCAACGGTCTGATCCACATGAGCACCTCGGCCGACGGCGGCGCGACGTGGGGGGCGGTCAAGAGCACCGCAGACAATGCGGTGGGCATCGGCGGCCAGCCGCTGGTGCAGCCCGGCGGCACGGTGATCGTGCCGATGGACGACAATTTCCAGGCCAACATGATCGCGTTCACCTCGCATGACGGCGGCGCGACGTGGTCATCCCATGTCGTCATCACGCCCATCACCGACCACCTCGTGGCGGGCAACATGCGCACCAGCCCGCTGCCGTCGGCGGCGATGGACGCGAGCGGCAAGCTCTATCTCGCGTGGCAGGATTGCCGCTTCCGCGCCGGCTGCAGCTCGAACGACATCGTCGTCAGCACGACGGTCGACGGCGTGAGCTGGACGGCGCCGGTGCGCGTGCCGGTCGACGCGGGGACCAGCGCCGTGGACCACTTCATCCCAGGCATCGGCATCGATCCGGCGACCATGGGCGCGGGCGCGCATATCGGCCTGACATACTATTATTTCCCGAACGCGAGCTGCACGCTGGCGACGTGTCAGCTGTTCGCCGGTTTCGTCGGCTCGCAAGACGGCGGCGCGACGTGGACGACACCGCTCACCCTCACCGGACCGCTGAACTTGGCTTGGCTGGCGCAGACGTCGCAAGGGCCGATGGTCGGCGACTACATCGCGACGGCGTTCGCGGCCGGCCATCCGGTCGGCATCTTCGCGGTCGCCAATGCGCCCTCGCCGTCATTCGATGAAGCGATGTACGTGCCCAAGCCCGGCGTGCTGACGCTGAGCTCGCTGCGCATGCGCAGCGCAGCCGGCGAACGGCCCGTGCCGGGCGTCAGATCCGATCACGGGCTGCGGCCGGGGCCGCCGATCCGTTATATCCGTTAATGCTCGATCGCGTTGACCGGAGTGAGAGGCGCGGCTTTGAAGCGCAAGAGCGGGAACCCGCCGCCGTATAGATTGAGCCTGCCGTTGTCGAGATTGTAGATCTGCACCTCACCGAGCGCTTTGAGAAACGCCGCTTCGACGTCTGCGCCGCTGGCACACATCATGCGTGTCGTCGCGAGCGGTGAGAGGTGCAGCTCGTTCCCCTTTAGGGTGTACGAGCCGGTCAGCTGGTTGCAGCCCGTCGAGCCGCTGATGCGACCGCCGGGCTCGAAATCGAGGCTCACCGGCTGCTGCGTCGCGCTCGAGGAGACGCGCTGTCCGCGCAGCTCGACCAACGTCCACGGATTGGAGCCCAGCGAGACCAGCGTGAGCGTCTGCGGCGCACGCGTCGAGAGCTCGTTGCCTGAGCGGTCAAGCACGCGCAGCGTGCGCGGATCGACGACGAGGAAATACTGCGGCGCGCCATAGGGCGAGCTCAGCTTGACCTTCGACGTGCCCACGTCATACGACCAGGGACCTGTGTAGACCACATCTGGAACGTCGCGCTCTAGGTAATGCAATGTCAGGACGTACGAATGGTCCGCGGCGAGCGCGAGCGTCGCGCGGATGCCGGGGCAGTCCGCGCACGGTTCGAGACCCGAGAAGGTCGCGGGCAGCGCGAACCCCGGCGCAGCAGACGCCGTCGCGCCGGCGCTTGTCGTGCCGATGATGCACGCCGCAGCAGCGACGCACGCAGCAAATCCGAGCAGCGGTCCACGCATCACATCGACCTCCGTTTCAAGCGAACGCGAGCGCTTCATTCGGAGGCCGGATGCGAGAACCCGCTCGCGCGAGAGGCTACGGCCCTACCTTAAAGCCTTGGACGAAGTCGCCGTTCGGCGCGGCCCAGACCGTCCAGAAGTTGCCCGTCTGCGAATCCATCCCGACGGTGTGCACGCCCTTCGCGATCGGCTGGAAGCCGAGCACCGAGACATCGCTGCCGGAGTCGTGGAAGATCGTGACGCCGCCGTTGCCGCCGCACGCCAAATCATGTCTGACCGGATCGAGGTCGCACTGGTCGAAATAGCCGTCGTACTTGGTCGACCACAGCAGCTTGCCGTTCAGGTCGTAGGTCAGCATCAAGCCGCCGCGGCCGGAGACGTAGAGATGGCCAAGGCCGGCATCGAGCTGAAGCGGATGGTTGTGCTCGATGCCCGGCGTGGAAACCGTCTGCACCACTTTGAGCGAGGTGGGATCGATGACGACGAACTGGTTGAGATCGTCGATGTTCAGATAGATCTTGTGCGTCTTCGGGTCGATCGCCAGATACTCGGGTTTATGACCGGGTATCGGCAGGACGGCGGTTTGTTTCATCGTCGTCGTGTCGACGACGAACATCCGCGTGCCGTCATCTTCAGGCGCGTACACGCGGTGCAGCACCGGGTCGTACGCGATCGCGTCCGGAGCGCCATCCACGTCGGCCGTGTCGAGCACCTTCATCGCCACCGGATCGACCTCCGAAACCGAGCGGTCGGTACCGTTACCGGTGAAGACGTGGCCGGTCGCAGGATCGACTGCCACGCCGTGCAGCGGCCCGACCCTGACCTGGCCGAGCACCTGCCCGTTGTCCGCATTGACGATGAGCAGTGCTTGGCTGCCTTCGTGGGCGGCGTACACGCGCCGGCGCTGCGCGTCTACCGTGACGTAGTCGAAACCGCTGTAGATGGGCACCGGCGCCGGGGGAGCTACGGGGGCGATAAACATGATCCGGGTTTCCTCTCACGAAAAGCGAAATGTGACCGCTGTCAACCTGTGGAAGCTATCACCCCTCACTTGACTAGTCCCAACCGCATGAGGGCATTAGAGGCATAGAATCGCCCTGACAGGAGCATAACGCGTGTTGCAGTGGATAGTCGTTCTCGTCGTCGCGTATCTCGCATACCGCTATCTCGGATGGCCGGCGGCTGCGGGAACCGTCGTCATCTATCTCCTCGGTTCGTATCTCTATCGCAGCTCGCGCGAGGCCTCTGAACGCGTGAAGGGCGCGCTGATCATCAGCACGCCCCTCTCCGACGCGGAAAAAGCACACATGGGCGTCATGGCAGAGCGCAACCAGCGCATGGCGCAGCGCCAGAGCGGTAAGCGCTAAGCTCCTTAGCCCGTCTCGGGCGCCGCACGACTTCAAGGATTCTTGGTCGGATTGGTCTTCGGGCGAGGGTTGAAGTCGGCCGGAATCGGGTTGTGCAGACCCATCTGGTCGTCGGTGGGGACGATGCCGAGCGCCTTGCAGCCGAAGCCGGTGTTCTGCGGCAGCGCATTGACCGTATCGTCCGGGATCACCGCATCCGACGCGGGCAGCGCCGGCGTCCTTCCTGACAGCCGGCCGTCGTCGAATCCGGTGAGCAGGTCGGTGATCGCGTTGCCGGGATCATCCTCAGGGCCAAGCGTGTCCAGGCCATAGCGGGCCAGCCCGAGCGCACGCGCTCGAGCCTCATCAGGCAGTGAGGAAAGCGGCGTGAGTCCAAAGACGTCGTCCACCAGCTTGACGACCGAGGACTGATCGCCGAACTCGTGCACGATGCCGCCCCGGCGCGCGTAGGGCGAGATCAAGATGAGCGGCACGCGCGGACCTTCGCTCACCCACGCTTCGCCGGGCAACGCGTATTGGATCGGCGGCCGCACGTGGTCGTAGTCGCCTTCCGAGTCGTCCCAAGTGATGATGATCGCGCTTTGTTTCCAGTACGGGCTGCGCGCGATGAGATTGACGATTTTGGCGACCATCGCCTCGCTGATCTGCGCGTCCGAATACGCCGGGTGGTCGTCGTCGCCGAGGAAACTCTTCTGCACCGCCGGATCCGGATTCGCGGGGTGCATCCCCATGATATTGCGATAGCCGCCCTTGACGTAGAACACGCCGCCCTCGCGCGGCAGCGACTTTTTTTGCAGCGCGACGAAGAAGTCGTCAAGTCCATGAAGGCGCGCGCGCATGTGGCTGTTGTTGGCGACGTAGCCGAAGTATTGCGGACCGTTGTGGTGGGTGATGTAGGATGCGTGCCTGCCCATCGCGTCAGTCGGACCGGCGGCGTCATCCGACGGCTCGGTCGTGTAGCCTTCCTCGTACCAGCCCCACGGCACCGAGCTCGCAACGCCGCTCCGGCCGAGCATGGTGATGTCGTCACCGATATCGCGCAGGTCACCGGCCGCGTTCGTGTCGGCGCCGGCGACGCTCGTGATGGACCGGCCGGCGAGCGTGATCGGCAAGCCGGCAAACGTGAGGTTGTACTGGGTCTCATAACCCGGGAAGTCCTTGGGGTTGACCGGCATCGGATTCGCGCTATGGTCGGACGGCGATCCCCAGAACGGGTCGGCGTCGTTGACAACCGGCACGCCCGGACCGGTGTTGCCGTCGGCGGTGAAGCCCTCTTCCGGATGCTGCAGCCACTGCGTGATGCCGGCCTGGCCCGCGATGATCACGAGGTTGCCCGGCGTCGACGGCCCGCTGATCGATTCGAAGATGTGATCGTAGAGCGCGAAGCGCTTGGCGTACTGCCACAAGAACGGAACCGTGTCGCAATCCTCGTACGCCATGGCGAGCTCGCCGAACTGCTTGGCTTGCAGCGTCGGGTTTCCCGAGGGCGTGTATTTGAGCTCTTCGGTCAACGCGAAGCGGTCCATGCGCGGCACGCCGTCGACGATATCCATCTTCGCGATCGTGCGCGCGTGCGAATGGTCGACGTCATCGGTATCCGCGGCGTATTCGGCCGGTCCGATGCGGAAGGGCGAGATCTGTGACGTCGTTCCATCGGTATTGACCAGCGGCTGCGAGAAGCCGGGGATCTCGCGCGGCAGTCCCGAGTAGAAGCCGTCGGCGCCTGGGAACGTGCCAAAATACGAATCGAACGAACGGTTCTCTTGATAGATGACGAAGACGTAACGGATCTTCTGGCGCAGGAGCGCCAAGCGCGCCGCATTCGTGGCTGGCAGCGGCGCAGGTCCGCCCTGCGCGGGCAATGCGATGGCCGGCGCGAGGCTCAGCCCGAGAGCGCCGAGTATGGCGAGCGCACGCGCGAACAAATGATGATGCGTCACAGCGCCTCCTGATGAGCACAGCATACGCAAAGCGCCTTATCGTCCGGTTAAGAACGCGGAGGATGCTGCGGGACGCCGGGGGAAGCGACCTCGCATCGGGACGGGCGCGGTTTACAGACGCGTCCCCGGCTTCGCGCTCGCTCGGAAATGCATGATACAGGTCATCGAGACGGACTTTCCGGAGGCCCGCATCTTCGTCCCCGACGTCTTCAAAGACGATCGGGGCTTCTTCAAAGAGACCTATGCCCGCGACAAATACGCTGCGCTCGGCATGCGCGACGAGTGGCTCCAGGACAGCGTGTCGCAATCGCGCCGCCACGTGCTGCGCGGGATGCACTACGACATGCGCATGGCCAAGCTCGTCCAATGCCTGGCCGGCCGCATCTTCGACGTCATCGTGGACGTGCGCGAGGAGTCGCCGACCTTTCGGCGCTGGCAAGGCTTCGAACTGAGCGCGACCAACCATCACCAGCTCTACGTGCCGCGCGGCTTCGCGCACGGTTTCTTGGCGCTCGACGACAGCGTGGTGCATTACAAGATGACCGCGCACTTCGACCCGGCGCACGAACGCGTGCTCAGCTGGAAGGACCCGCTGGTCGGCATCCGTTGGCCGCTGACCGGCGAGCCGATCCTGTCGGCTAAGGACGCGAATGCCTGACGCGCGCGACCGGCTGGCAGACCTCGTCGCTGCGCTGGGCGAGCATCTCGTGGATCTCGAGCGGCGCGTCAGCGCGCTCGAAGCGGGCTCGCCGCCCCCGAAGCGCATCGCCGCATCCGACCTGCGCCGCATCGCCAAGGCGCTGATGCGGCTCTCGCTCGGCGCGCCGGAAGATCCGGACGCGCCGCGCAAAGGGAGCACGTGATGGGCCTGTTCGTCACCCGTTCGATCGACGCGCTCAACAAAGAGACCGAGGAGATCGAGGGGCCGCGGCTGCGGCGCGCGCTCGGCCCGTGGGCGCTCATCGCATTCGGGCTGGGGAGCATGGTGGGTGGCGGCATCTTCGCGTCGATCGGTCCCGGCGTGCACTCCTTTGCGGGGCCATCGGTCGTCATCGCGTTCCTCTTGGCCGGCCTGGCGTGCATGTTCGCCGCCTTCGCGTACGCCGAAATCGCGTCGATGGTGCCCGTCGCGGGCAGCGCGTACACGTATACCTATGCGACGCTGGGCGAGATCGTCGCATGGATCATCGGTTGGAACCTGATCCTTGAATATGCGCTGTCGGCTGCGCCGGACGCGAACATCCTGTCCGGCAACCTGCAGCAGTTCTTGGCCGGCTACAACGTCCATCTGCCGCTCTGGGCGACCGCGTTCTATTCGCCGTCCCAGCACACGTTCTTCGACGTCTTCGCGTTCTTGTCGTGCGTGGCGGTCGGCGCGCTGGTGGCGGTCGGCATCCGCGAGTCGGCGGGCACCAACTCGGTGCTCGTCGTGCTGAAGATGGGCGTGCTGGTGCTGTTCGTGCTCGCCGCGATCCCGTTCTTCCATCCGGCCAACATGCACCCGTTCGCTCCGCACGGGGTGCACGGCATCCTCGGCGCCGCGTTCATCGTGTTCTTCGCGTTCATCGGCTTCGACGCGATCACCACGACCGCGGAAGAAGCCAAGGATCCGCAGCGCGACATGCCGCTGGCGATCCTCGGATCGCTCGGCCTGGGAGCGCTATTCTATGTCGCGGTCGCGATGGCGCTGACCGGCATGGTGCCGGCCTCGGCGGTGAGCGAGAACACGCCGCTTTCGAGCGCGTGGGTGTCGGTGGGTCTGGGACGCTATGCCTGGGTGTTGGAGTACGGCGCCATCATCGGCGCGGTGTCGATCATCCTCACGGCGTTCATCGGCCAGGCGCGCATCTTCTATGTGATGGCGCGCGACGGGCTGCTGCCCAAGGGGGTCGCAAAGATCCACCCGGTGTTCCGCACGCCCGCGCTGATGACCATGATCATGAGCGTCGTCGTCGGCGTGCTGGCGGCGATGTTCGACCTGAACACCTTGCTCGATTTCGTGAACATCGGAACGCTGACGGCATTCATCTGCGTGTGCATCGGCGTGATCATCTTGCGCTACACGCAGCCCGACCGCCCGAGGCGCTTCGTCGCGCCGTTCGTGCCGGTGTTTCCGGCGATCGGCGTGATCCTATCGCTCGTCCTGATCTTCTACGGCACCGACTGGATCGTCTGGGCGCGCTTCGGCGTCTGGCTGCTGGTCGGCTTGGTGTTCTACGCGGTCTACGGCTACAGCCATTCAGAGGCGCGCAAGCAAGCGCTCGCGGCCAAGCAGGCGCCGAAACCGTAGAGCCTAGTGGGTGAGGGGCGCCTCGACGGTCGGAGTCGTCGCGTCCGCCTGCCCGGAACCGACGGCGAGCGATGACGGATCGAGCTCGACGACGTAGTGCTGGTGATCGTCGACCGTCCCCTTATGCTTGCCGGGGCCGGAGATGCGCAACGTGTCGGTGAGGTCGACCTCCATCGAGATCATGCGATGGTTGATCGGGTCGTATTCGCCTTGGACCGTGATGTGCGCCGTACCGGTCGCGTACCCGAGCGCCTCACCCGTGTTGGAGACGACCGGTTCTTTCATCGGTGCGGTGCCGGTCGCTTCAAGCTCGTAGACGCTGATCCCGAGGAGCAGCCGCTGCCCCGTGATCTCGAAGTCCATCGCCGGCCGCGCCGTCATACCGTACATCTTGGTGCCCAGCTTGTCCGACCACGTGGCGCCGACCGCAAGATCCGAGCCGGCGTTGACCGACCGCTCGCCCAAGAACGGCAGCGGCAGCAAGAAGACGCCGCCGAGGTTGCCGGTGTCTTTGGCGATCGAGCCGTCGTCGCGCACCAGCGTCCAGCCTTTGCCCGAGCTCTTCTCCGAACGATTGGACACGACGGCGACGATGAGGCCCGAGCGATGCAGCGTGATCCCTTGCTCGGAGATCTGTTTGATCGAGATGTGCTCGCGCCCGTCGAGGGCGGTGGGCATGCCCGGCTGGTCGATGAGTTTGCCGACAGCATCGTTTGCGAGGATGGCCTGCGTCATGCTGCCGCGCACGGTGTAGTCGAATGCATCGCCGACGCGGTGGATGGCGGCCTGCTCGTTGACCGGTGCCGCGGCGGTGTTGCCGCCCGTCAGCGACGTCTCATCCGCCAACGCGCCGCTGCCGGCAGCGAAGAAAACACACGCGGCGAAGACGCCGATGGATCGTTTCAATATAGGGGTCCCGACCTCCGAGGGTAACGCTACTCGCAGGGGAAAGTGTCGGTTACACTAGTATCTTCGGCGTAAGCAAGCGTGCGCCCTCGCACGGTTGCGCTTCGGGACATGAGGAGAACCGGATATGCAGCACTGGAAGCCCGTGACCTTGGTCGCATCGATCGCAGCGGCGGCGGTATTGGCCGGCTGCGGCGGGGGCGGCTCGTCGAACAGCAATACGTCGAGCACTGCGGCTCCGACGCCGACCAGCGTCATCCAAGGCGAGCAAAATGCATTGCCGCTCGCGGTGGCCGCCAAGATCCCTGCAGGGCTGAAGTGCGCGAGTTCGGACATCGTGTGGGTGAATATGCACACCAAGGCATTCCATGATCCCGGCGATCCGTGGTACGGCAAGAGCAAGAACGGGATGTACATGTGCCGTGCCGACGCCGTGGCGCAGGGCGATCACCCGGCCGGCGCGCGACACACGCACATGGGGTCGCAGCCCAACGCGATGCCTGCTGCGACGCCGACGCCTGTCGAGACCGCGACGCCGAGCGGCAGACACCACCGCCACCACACCTCGACCTGACCGGCAATGCGGCCGCGCGCCGCTAGTGCTCGCCGATTCCCGTGACATCCAGCGCCGCGCCGGCACATTCGCCGCGCGGCGCGCCGCTTAGGCTGCCGCGCGCCACCACCATATCGCCGCTCGGAAACCGCGCGAGCAATTCCGGCGGAGCGATCAACGCGATGCGGCCATCCCATGGCGGCGCATGGTGCGGATCGAATTCGAGATAGACGCAGCCGTCGGGCCGCGGCGCGAGCTTGCCGGCGACCCACGAGAAGTCCGGCGCATGGCCGTATTGCGGATACGCACCGGTCACGAGCGGCAGCGGCGACGTTATGCTTCGCGGTGCGCCATGCGCGCAAGCGAC
>Ga0209040_10003846_pt1 | contig 11431 bp, 10 predicted proteins | sample BogFormECP12_OM3_FD_188240 | JGI IMG/M metagenome (GOLD analysis project Ga0209040, IMG submission 188240) | Bog forest soil microbial communities from Calvert Island, British Columbia, Canada - ECP12_OM3 (SPAdes) (version 2) | ecosystem: Environmental > Aquatic > Freshwater > Wetlands > Bog ... | reverse complement strand
GTACTGCGCGGGTGTCGTCGGGCTGGCCACGCGGATGTTGCCCTCGGCCGCGGAGCGCAGGAAGCGCTCCAGGCGCGCCGAGGAGTGCTCCGGGCCGGAGCCCTCGTAGCCGTGGGGCAGCAGCAGCGTGAGCCTCGAGGTCTGCCCCCACTTGGCCAGGCCCGAGGTGATGAACTGGTCGATGATCACCTGCGCGGAGTTGACGAAGTCGCCGAACTGAGCCTCCCACAGCACGAGCGTCTCGGGCGCCTCCTGGCTGTAGCCGTACTCGAAGCCCAGGCACGCGAGCTCCGACAGCGGGCTGTTGTGCAGCTCCAGTGGAGCCAGCGCGGCGGGCAGGTTCTGGATCGGGCAGACCGTCTGCCCGGTCTTGGCGTCGTGCAGCACGAGGTGGCGCTGGCTGAAGGTGCCGCGCTCGGTGTCCTGGCCGGTCAGGCGCAGCGGCGTGCCCTCCGTGAGCAGGGAGGCGAACGCCAGCGCCTCGGCGTGGGCCCAGTCGATGCCCTGGGCGTGCGGGTCGGCACTGGCCAGCACCTCGCGCCGGCGGTCGAGCTGTTTTACGAGCTTGGGGTGCACGGTGAAGCCCTCGGGCGTACGCAGCAGATCCTCGCCCAGCTCGCGCAGGCGGGCCGCCGGCACCGCCGTCTCCACATCGGGACTCGGCGAGCGGTCGAGCTGGTACTCGCCGGTGCCGTGGGAGCCCGATTCGTGCTCGGCCGCGGCTGCGATCTTGGACTTCAGGCGCTGGTGCAGGAGCGTGAGGTTGTCCCACACCTCCTGGGCCTGGCGCTCGACCTCCTCGCGGGTGACCGTGCCTTCGGCCAGCAGGCGCTCGGCCCACAGCTCTGTCACGCGCTTCTTGCTCTTGATCTTGGCGTACATCTCCGGCTGGGTGTAGGCGGGCTCGTCGGACTCGTTGTGGCCGAAGCGCCGGTAGCCGATCACGTCGATGAGCACGTCGTGCCCGAACTCCTGGCGGAAGGCGAAGGCGAGGCGCACCGCGCTCATGCACGCCGGCACGTCGTCGGCGTTGACGTGGATGATCGGCACGTCGAAGCCCTTTGCCAGGTCCGATGCCCAGCGCGTCGAGCGCGCGTCGTCGGGGTCGGTCGTGAAGCCGATCTGGTTGTTCATGATCAGGTGGACCGTGCCGCCGACCTTGTAGCCGTCGAGCGCCTGCAGGTTGAGCGTCTCCGAGACGACCCCCTGGGCCGGGAAGGACGCGTCGCCGTGGATCACGATCGGGACCGCCGCGTTTGTGTCCTGATGGGCGTGGGGACCCTGACGCGAGGTCTGCGCGGCGCGCGTCGCGCCCTCGACGACCGGCGAGACGTACTCGAGGTGGCTCGGGTTGGACTCGAGGTTCACGCGGATCGTGTCGCCGGCGGGCAGCTCGTAGAGGCCCTGCGTCCCGTGGTGGTACTTGACGTCGCCGGTGCCGCCCTGGGGGATCGTCGTGACCGCCTCCAGCGTGGAGGCGCCCTCGAACTCCGCGAAGATCGTGTCGTATGCGCGCCCGAGGTTGTGGGCGAGCACGTTGAGGCGGCCGCGGTGGGCCATGCCGATCACGACCTCCTGACCGCCGTGCGCGGCCGACAGCTGGATCAGCTCGTCGAGCATCGGGACGGTCATGTCCAGGCCCTCGATCGAGAACTGATGCTGGCCGAGGTAGGCCTTGTGCATGAAGCGCTCGAGTGCGTCCACCTCGACGAGGCGCTTGAACAGCGTCCTGCGCTCCTCGGTCGTCAGCTGGTGGCGGAACGCGCCCGACTCGATGTGCTCGCGCAGCCACACGCGCTGGCGGTGGGAGGCGATGTGCTCGATCTCGTAGGCGATCGTGCCACAGTAGGTCTCCAGCAGATGCGGCAGCGCGTCCGCGAGCGTCGCCCCGGGCACGTACATCTGGAAGATCTTGGCCGGCAGCTTCGCCTGCAGCTCCGGCGTCAGCCCGAGCGCCTCCGGGTCCAGGCCGGGGTCGCCCTCGGGCTCGGAGCCGAGGGGGTCCAGGTGGGCGGCCAGATGGCCGTGGCTGCGGACGCGGCTGACGAGCGTGCTCGCCGCCTGCACGGCCTGCAGCAGTCCTTCCCCGCCCGGCGCGCTGACGTCGCCCGGCAGGAGCGACTCGGCGGCCGCGGGGGCCGGAGCGGGCGGCGCGGGCGGCGGCCCGAGCTCCACGCCGAGCGCGGCGAACACCTCCTCGTAGAAGCCGTGCTCGCCCTGCAGATGCTCCTCGATCAGCTTGAGGAAGCGCCCGGACTCGGCGCCCTGGATGATGCGGTGGTCGTAGGTGGAGGTCATCGTCATGACCTTCTCCGCGCCGATCGTCGCGCCGATGTTGCCCAGGCCGACGGGGTAGGCGATCGAGCCGGTGGCCAGGATCGTGCCCTGGCCGCTCATCAGGCGGGGGACAGAGGCGACCGTGCCGAGTCCGCCGGGGTTGGTGAGGGTCATGTTGGCGCCCACGAGGTCGTCGGCCGAGAGGCTGTTCGTGCGCGCCTTCTCCACGAGCGCGTCGTAGGCGCCGAGGAACTCGTCGAAGGCAAGGCGCCCCGCGGCGGGGATGACGGGCACCATCAGCGTTCGCGAGCCGTCCTTCTTCTCGACGTCAACCGCCAGTCCCAGGTTCACCTGGCCGTCCTCCATGCGGTGGGGCTTGCCGTCGATCTCGGCGAAGTGGGTGGCCATCACCGGCATGTCCTCGCCCGCCCGCGCGATCGCGTAGGCGATCAGGTGCGTGAAGGAGACCTTCAGCCCGGCGCTCTTGAGCTCGCGCCGGCGGCCCTCGAGCGCGGTGACGGTAAGCGTGCGAAAGCTCGTGGCGGTGGGGATCGCGCGCGACTGCTCCATGTAGCGGGCGAGCGCCGCCGCGCCGCCCTTCAGCAGCCGGGCCTCGGCGACCGCGCTCGCCGGCGAGCCGCCGTTGCCGTTGCCCGCGTGGCCCGCACCGTTGCCGTCGGCCGCGGCGAGCACGTCGGACTTGGTGATGCGCCCGGCCGGGCCGCTGCCCGCGACCGTGTCGAGGTCCACGCCCTCGACCGCCGCCGCGCGCAGCGCGACCGGCGAGACCTTCGCACCCTCCGGTGCGCGGGCGCCCGCCGCAGCCGGCGCCTCGGCCGCCGGCGCCTGCGCAGCCGTCGCCTGGGCGCTCGCGCCGTTGCCCGCGCCCGCCGCCTCAGCGCTGCCGCTCGCCGCTGCGCCGGCCGGGACTGCGCCGTTGACGGTGACGCGCGCGATGACCTGTCCGACGGTCACCGTCTCGCCCTCCTCGATCAGGATCTCGCTGACGGTGCCGCTCGCGGGCGAGGGAAGCTCGAGATCGACCTTGTCGGTCGAGATCTCGACGATCGTGTCGTCCACCTTGATCGTGTCGCCAACCTTGACACGCCATTCGAGGATCGTTCCCTCGGTTACAGACTCGCCCGCGGCCGGGGTGACGACGTCAACTATCTGGCCTGTTGCCATCGGGTCCTCACTCTAGCGCGGCTGCTCCGCGAGCATGTTGCGCTGTCGCTGTTCGCGTGCGAAGTCGTAGCTGCCGAAGAACGGCGCGATCCCGCCGAGCACCGCGACGGCCACGGCGGTCCGCAGCGAGATCACCCGCAGGCGCGCCGCCGTGATGCACGCCAGCGACATGAAGATCCACAGCAATCCGTGCGTCATGCCGAGGACGAACGTCAGCGGCTCCGGTTTTCCGGCCACGAACGCGCTCACGAGCAGTGCCGTGTAGATGCACGAGTGGGTGAACGACGTCCACTTCAGCCGGGTGAAGCTCAGCGGTCCCGCTGCCGGGCGCAGCTGGGCGCTCACTCCGACAACCAGCGCGCCATCAGAGGCAGTGCGTCGCCGGCCTCGGGCGGCCAGCGGTCGATCTCGCGCGGCCACCAGGCGTACGCGTCGTGCTCCTCGTCGGGTGTGACGTCCTCCTCGACGCCCTCCGCCAGCCACGCTTGGCCGACGAACATCACGAGCCGGTGCGGCAGGCGCAGCAGCGCCTCGCCGCGCACCCGCTGCGGCGAGACCGACCACTCCTCGCGCAGCTCCCGCACGAGCGTCTCGGCCGGGTTCTCGCCGAGATCGACCGCTCCGCCGGCCCCCAGCGCCCAGCGCCCGGCCCACGAGGAGACCCACGCGGCGCGGCGCCCGGCCAGCCAGCGCCCGTCGAAGGAGCGCGTCACGCACAGCGCCGCCACGCTCTGGGACGCGTCGCCCGCCACCAGGCGCAGCGCCCAGCGCAGCGGCTGCAGCTCGATCGCGATACCGCCGTTGAGGACGTGGTAGCCGACAAGGCGCCCGGCGACGCCGTCGTGGCTGGGCGAGCCGCGGTCCTGCAGCGCCTTGATCGCCGCATCCGCGGCCTCGCTCTGCGCCAGCGTCGGCTCGAACTGCTCCTCGCGCCAGCTCGCCGTGACGTGCTCCAGCGGCCACGGTCCCCGGGCGAGGATCTCCGGAGGCTGGCTCGTCGCGGGCTCGCTCTGGCTGGACATGCGCGAGGAAGGCTAATGAATGTGCGAGTGGCGCCGGTGCACAGCGAGTGGCGCCGGTGAGACAACGAGAGCTCCCGGTGAACCAGCGACTGCCGACGGTGAACCATAGACTCGTCGCGGTGAGCGGCACGCGACGCAAGCACTGGGGGTGGGGGTTGGAGGATGAGCAGCCCTCTCCCGCCCAGGTGCGCGCCGGCGCCGCCGCGCTCGCCCGCCAGCTGGGGATCGCGCCCGGGAAGATCGAGGACCCGGTGGCGCTGCAGGCGCTGCGCCTGCCCGCGCCCCGCGTGCTCGCCCCGCCGGCGCTCGCCGAGATCTGCGCGGACGACGTCCACGCGCGTGCCTCGCACGCGCTCGGCAAGTCCTACGTGGACGTCGTGCAGGGCTTTCGCGGGCACTTCGAACATCCACCGGACTTCGTCGCGCGCCCGCGCGAGGAGGCCGACGTGGAGCGCCTGCTCGAGTGGTGCTCGGCCGAGCGCGTCGCCGCGATCCCCTACGGCGGAGGCACCTCGGTGGTCGGCGGCGTCAGCCCGATCGTGGGGCCCGCCTACAACGGCGCGGTCTCGATCGACCTGGGCGCGCTCGACCGCGTGCTGGAGGTCGATTCCTGCTCGCGGGCCGCGCGCATCCAGGCGGGCGCGCTCGGCCCCGCTTTGGAGGCACAGCTCGCCGAGCACGCGCTGACGCTGCGCCACTTCCCGCAGTCCTTCCAGTTCTCCACGCTGGGCGGCTGGATCGCCACACGCGCGGCGGGGCACTTCGCGACACTGTGGACGCACATCGAGGATCTCGTGGAGTCGGTCCGTGCGGTCACGCCCACCGGCGTGTGGGCCTCGCGCCGGCTGCCGGGCTCGGGCGCCGGCCCGAGCCCCGACCGCATGCTCGCGGGCTCGGAGGGGACGCTCGGGGTCATCACCGAGGCGTGGGTGCGCGTGCAGCCGCGCCCAATGCATCGGCGCAGCACGGGCGTGCGCTTTGCGAGCTTCGCCGCCGGGGTGGAGTGCGTGCGCGCGATCGCCCAGTCGGGGCTGCACCCGTCCAACTGCCGCCTGCTCGATCCCGGCGAGGCGCGCCTGACGATGGCGGGCGACGGCTCTCACGCGCTGCTCGTGCTCGGCTTCGAGTCGGCCGACCATCCCGTCGAGGAGGCCATGGCGCGAGCCCTGCAGCTGTGCGCCGAGCACGGCGGCCAGACCTCCGGGGAGGAGCGCGCCGAGCGCCCCGCGGGGGACGCGGTGAGCTCGTGGCGCGCGGCGTTCCTCGGCGCGCCCTACCTGCGCGACCTGCTCGTCGCCATCGGCGTGCTCGCCGAGACCTTCGAGACGGCGATCACGTGGGAGCGCTTCGCGGCCTTCCACGAGCGCGTCAGCGCGGCAGCCGAGCAGGCCACGCGCGAGGCGTGCGGCGCGGGGCGCGTGTTCTGCCGCTTCACGCACGTCTACCCGGACGGGCCCGCGCCCTACTTCACGGTGCTCGCGCCGGCGCGGCGGGGCGAGGAGGTCGAGCAGTGGGCCGCGATCAAGCGCGCGGTGTCCGATGCGATCATCGCCGGCGGCGGCACGATCACCCACCACCACGCGGTCGGTCGCGACCACCGGCCGTGGTATGACCGTCAGCGGCCCGAGCCGTTCGCCGCGGCCCTGCGCGCCGGCCGGCAGGCGGTCGACCCCGCGGGCATCATGAACCCCGGCGTGCTGCTCGAGCCGCTGTCGTGAAGATCGCCGTGCTCGGTCCCGGCGGCGTCGGCGGCCTGCTCGCGGGCGCGCTGGCGCGCTCGGGCAACGAGGTCCTGGTGGTCGCGCGCGAGGCGACCGCCGCGAGGATCGCCGAGCGCGGCCTGCACCTCAGCAGCATCAGCCTGGGCGACTTCGTCGCCCATCCGCGCGCCGTTACGCGCTTGCAGGAGCCGGTCGAAGCGCTGATCGTGGCCACCAAGGCCGCGGGGCTCGGACCGGCGCTCGAGCGGGTCGCGAGCGAGCCCGCGCTCGTACTGCCCCTGCTGAACGGTCTCGATCATCTCGCGCTGCTGCGCGAGCGCTTCCTCCCGGGGACCGTGCTTGCGGGCTCGATCCGCGTGGAGGCCGACCGCCCCGAGCCCGGCGTGGTCGTGCACACGAGCCCGTTCCTGCTCGTGAGCATGGCCAGCGCCGATCCCGCGGCAGGGCCGGGCATGCGCCGACTCGCGCAGGTCCTCGAGGATGCGGGCGTGCCCGCGCAGGTGCTGGACTCCGAGGCCCAGGTGATGTGGTCGAAGCTCGTGCGGCTCAACGCGCTGGCGTGCACCACGAGCGCCTACGACAAGCTGCTGGGAGAGATCCGCGCCACGCCCGAGCTGCGCGCCGATCTGCTCGCGGCGATCGGCGAGGCGTGCGCGGTGGCGCGCGCCGAGGGGGCGCCGGACGTCGACCCCGACGTGGCGATCGGCGAGCTCGAGCGGGCCCACGACACGCTCGGCAGCTCGATGCAGCGCGACATCGCCGCCGGGCGTGTCCCCGAGCTGGATGCGATCCCCGGCGCGGTTCTGCGCGCGGGCGCGCGCCACGGCCTGCGCTCCCCCACGATCGAGCGCCTCGTCGCGATGATCGCCGAGCGGGCCGGCATCGACGCACCGATCCCCCGCTGATCGCCTCCCCGCCGGGGTGCGCCGGCCGGAGGTTCTAGTTTTCGTGCGGAAAGGCCGGCGTGATGGGCGCCACGGGAAGCGATTGCGTGGCGATCGCCTCGACCGCCTGCTCCTCGGCCTCGGTCAGCTGCTCGTCGTGCTCGCCGTCGCAGAGCACGCGGAAATTGCCCGTGACCCCGCTGTCGGCGTGGATCGTGATGCCCGGCAGAATCTCCTCGCCCTCGTCGAGCCCGAGACGCTCCATGTCAAAGTGGGCGAGGCCGATCCCGTAGGCGGTGTGGGTGGGGTTCTCGCGGTCGTGCGCGGCCACCGCCTGGGCGAAGCGCTCGAGGTTCTTGGCGATCTTGTGGGTGTCCGCCATCGCTGCAGCGCAGGGTAGCGCGGGAGCGCTAGATTGGGGCGACATGGCCGGCGCCCCACCCCTGCAGAGCCTGCCCGCGCCCGGCGCAGACGGCGCAGGCTCCCGCGGCGGTGAGCAGGACGGCGGGATCATTCGCACGGTCGAGCTGACGAAGGTGTACGCCGGCACCGACTTCGCCGCCGTGGACAAGCTCAACCTGAGCGTGCACGCCGGCGAGATCTTCGGGCTGCTCGGGCCCAACGGCGCGGGCAAGACGACGACCGCGGGCATGCTCACGACACGCGTGGTGCCGAGCTCGGGCTCGGCGTATGTCGGGGCGATCGACGTCGTCGCAAACCCGGCGCTGGCCAAGCAGCTGATCGGCATCGTCTCCCAGCAGAACACGCTCGACCGTCAGCTCACGGTGTGGGAGAACCTCTACTTCCACGGCCGCCTGTTCGGGATCTCCGCCCCGGAGTCACGTCGCACGGCCGACGCGCTGCTGGAGCAGTTCCAGCTCTCCAAATGGGCGAAGGCGTCCGTGTTCGCGCTCTCCGGCGGCATGGCCCAGCGGCTGATGGTGGCGCGGGCGATCTTTCACCGTCCCGCGGTCCTGTTCCTCGACGAGCCGACCGCGGGCCTGGACCCGCAGGGCCGCCTCGCGCTGTGGCAGATCCTCGGCGAGCTCAACGGCGAGGGTCAGACGATCCTGCTCACGACCCACTACATGGAGGAGGCCGACCACCTCTGCGAGCGGGTCGCGATCATGGATCACGGCCGCATCCTCGCGCTCGACACGCCCGAGGAGCTCAAGCGCTCGGTGGGGGCGGACACGATCGTCACGATCAAGGCCGGCGGTGACCCCGAGGAGCTCGCCAAGACGCTCGCCGCGGCTCTGGGCAGCGTGACGCGCACGCGGGTGATCGACGGGGGCGTCGAGCTGCACGTCAAGGGCGCCGAGCGGCTCGTGCCGAGCGTCGTCAACGCGGCCGAGGACGCGGGCTTCGACGTGGCCGACCTGTCGGTCTCCGAGCCCAGCCTGGAGACGGTGTTCATCAACCTCACGGGCAAGGAGCTGCGCGACTGATGTCCGCCGCCGCGACCCCAACGCTCGCCGCCGGCCCCGCCGCCGGGCAGCCGCCGATCCGGATCTCGCCGACACGCTCGGTGAGCGCCGCGAGCCGGATCGCCCTCAGGGCGCTGATCCTGCGCGACCTGGTCGTGCTGTGGAAGAACAAGTGGGAGTTCGTGATCCGCACGATCATCCAGCCGTTCCTGCTGGTGTTCGTCTTCCTGTACGTGTTCCCCAGCATCGGGCAGGGCATCGGCGGGGGTGGCGGCAAGGCCTCCGAGTCGGCGTTTGCGACCGTGCTCGTCCCCGGCGTGGTCGGCATCTCGATCATGTTCCAGGGCATCCAGGCGGTCGCCCTGCAGCTGTCCACCGAGTTCGGATACACGCGCGAGATCGAGGACCGCGTGCAGGCGCCGTGCCCGATCTGGCTGGTCGCGATCTCGAAGGTCCTCTCGGGGGCCGTGCAGGGGCTGCTCGCCGCGCTGATCGTGTTCCCGATCGCCGACGTGATACACGCACCCGGGGTGCACGCGCACCTGTCGGTGACGTGGTGGATCGTGATCACGTTGATCCCGCTCGCGTGCGTCACGATGACATCGCTCGGCCTGCTCCTCGGGACCGCATTCGAGCCGCGCAACATCGGGCTGATGTTCGGGTTCGTCGTGCTTCCGCTGACGTTCCTCGGCGGCACCTACTACGAGTGGACGCGCCTGTCGCCCGTCCAGGTCGACGGGGTGCACTGGCTCCAGATCATCGTGCTGATCAACCCGTTGATCTACGTCAACGAGGGTCTGCGCGCGGGGCTGACCCATGCCCCGCACATGTCCCTGCTCGCCGTCTATCCGGCGCTCATCGGCTTCCTCGTGCTGTTCCTCACGCTGGGGCTGAAGAAGTTCCGGGGACGCGTGCTGTCCTGATCCCCACGCCCACGAACAGAGAGAGCGCGCCAATGCCCAGACTGCAGATCGTCATCGCCAGCACGCGCCCCGGGCGCGTGGGGCTGCCCGTCGGCCGCTGGTTCGAGCGGCGCGCTCGAGCTCACGGGGGCTTCGAGGTCGAAGTCGTCGATCTGCTCGAGCTCGCGCTGCCGTTCCTCGACGAGCCCAACCATCCCCGCCTGCGCCAGTACACCCACCAGCACACGAAGGACTGGAGCGCCAGGGTCCAGGCCGCGGACGCGTTCGCTTTCGTCACGCCCGAGTACAACTACGGCCTGCCCGCGGCGCTGAAGAACGCGATCGACTTCCTGCATGTCGAGTGGCACTACAAGCCGGTCGGCTTCGTCTCCTACGGCGGCGTGTCCGCGGCGACGCGCTCGGTGCAGATGCTCAAGCAGGTCGTCACGACGCTGCGCATGTTCACGACCGCGGAGGCAGTATCGATCCCGTTCGTCGCGCAGTTCATCGACGACGAAGGCGAACTCCTCGCCAACGAGCTCATGGAGCAGGCTGCCGACGCGATGCTCGACGAGCTGCTGCGCGTGAGCGAGGCGCTGCGCCCGCTGCGCGCCGGCGCAGCGGGGTAGCGCTACCAGGCGCCGACGCGTCGTCGGCGACGGGCGCGCGCGTGCGCCTGAAGCGCGCGGCGAGCGCCGATCAGCCGGCCGCGTAGACGAGGGTCACGTCCGCCTCGATCTGGCAGGTGTCGCTCGTGCCCTGCGCCTTGTGCGCCTTCTTCTTGGTCTTGTGCCTGGCGGGGATGGGGGTGAGCTGCCCGCTCGCGCCGCCCGCGGTGCTCGGGGCGGCCGCGCTGCCCGACACCGCGCCAGCCGCCACCCCGGGCAGGAATCCGACGCCGCAGAAGCCGAGGTAGTCGTCGCTCTCCTCGGTGAAGCTCTGCACCGCTCCGAGCGTCAGCGAGAGCTGCTGCGCGACCATCTGGGCCTTCGCCTGGGCGTCGCCTATCGCGCCTGTGAGCGCCTGGTCATAGGCGCTCTGCTGCTGGGCGTCGGTGGCTCCGGCGGGCACCGATGCGCCCCCCGTTCCGTTGACGCTGATCTGTTGGCCCGTCGCAGCGACCGCCGTGCCCGACAGGGCAAGCGTCGCGACGCCCGAGAGTGCAAGCGCTCTGAACATTCCGGCTCCCTTCGTCGTGGGTGGTGGAGATAGCCTCCCACGAGGGGCCGTCGCTCGGCGCAGGTCGGCCGCGAGGCCTCGAAATGCGCGGGGAGCGCAGGCCGGCAGCGAGGACCCGAAATGCGCGCGGGAGGGCTAGCCGGGGAAGGGTTCGGGCTGGCGTGTGCCCGCCACGTAGCTCTCCTCGGGCTCGAGCGTCGCGATGATCTGCGAGCGAAGTTCCGGACTGTCCTGATGGCCGTGGGCCGTCACGGCGTGCTGCGTCGCCACGGCGATCACCTCGTCCTCCTCGCCGATGATCGTCAGCGAGCAGTCGTTGTCGCTCTCGAAGCGACGGCAGTCTGCGATTTTGCGTCCCATTGCTCAACCTCCGTTGGATGGTGGTTTCAAGGCGGGTCGTCTCAGTCTCCGGTGGCGTAGTTGCTGGCGCCGAACCAGGACGCTACTATTACCTACTAGTAGGTAGAATGTCAAGCCCAAGCGGCGATCTCGGCGAGGACTTATCGAGGATGGCGGTCACACAGGACGATCCAACGGTCGGCACGGCGGAGCGGATCCTCGACGTCGCCGAGCGGCTCGTTCAGACGCGTGGCTTCAACGGCTTCAGCTACGCGGATGTCGCCGCTGAGCTCGGCATCACGAAGGCGGGCCTCCACTACCACTACCCGGGCAAGGCCGAGCTCGGCGAGGCTCTGATCGCGCGCTACTCGGTCCGCTTCGCCGAAGCGCTGGGGCAGATCGACGACACCGTTCGCGGTGCGCACGCCAGGCTTGCTGCCTACGCCGGTCTGTACGCCCAGGTTCTCAGCGGAGATCGCATGTGCCTGTGCGGGA
>Ga0209040_10003845_pt1 | contig 11431 bp, 9 predicted proteins | sample BogFormECP12_OM3_FD_188240 | JGI IMG/M metagenome (GOLD analysis project Ga0209040, IMG submission 188240) | Bog forest soil microbial communities from Calvert Island, British Columbia, Canada - ECP12_OM3 (SPAdes) (version 2) | ecosystem: Environmental > Aquatic > Freshwater > Wetlands > Bog ... | reverse complement strand
CGTCCCGCTGGCCTTGTAGGGGGAGATCACGCGATCGGCGCCGGCCCGCTTGAGCTTCTTCTCGGTGTCCTCGAGCGCGGCCCGGGCCACGATCGGGATGTCGGCCCGCAGCTCACGGGCGGTCAGCGTGATGAACACGTTGTTGGCGTCAGAGTCGGCGCAGGCGATGATCGAGCGGGCGCGCTGGATGCCGGCGCGCAGGAGCACGGCGTCGTCGGTCGCATCGCCCTCGATGAAGGACACGCCGAGCGCGTCAGCGATGTGCCGGTTCTCGTTGTTGGCATCCACGACCACGTAGTCGGCCCGCGCGGCGCTGAGGTCGCGGGCGACCTGGCGCCCCACGCGGCCGAAGCCGCAGACGACGTGGTGGTCTGTGAGCGAGTCGATCATCCTCTGGGCGCGCCTCGCGGAGAGCAGGTCGCCGAGGTGTTCGGCGGCGAAGAACTCGGCGACGATGGCGAGCGCGTAGAAGAGCGTACCGACGCCCGTGACGATGAGCGCGACGAGGATGATCTGCCCTGCGGTGCTCCGCGGTTGGGGAAAGTCGCCCACCGTGGAGGCCGTGTCGAGCGCCCAGCGAAACGCATACCAGAGCCCGACGTGCTCGCTGACGGCCAGGCCGAGCGCGCCGAGCGCGAGCAGCGTCGCGACGATCAGCCCGAGCAGCACGATACGGCGAGCGAAGATGTTCAGCTGCCGGTGGTTGCTCGCCTCCGGCCCATCGGGAAGACCGTGCATCAGACGGTGGGTGCCCTCATGGGCGCATGATCTCCGATGCGCGGTGACCGCGCGGCGCGCTCGCAGGCGAGGATAATGCAGGGGTGCAGGGGGTGCAGACGCTCGAGCAGTGGTGGGCGGCGGGCGAGCGCGTCACGCTCGAGCTGGGCGGCGGCGCGCGCGAGGTGTTCGTGCGCCGCCTGGGCAGCGGCCCGGTCATGACGCTGCTGCACGGCTTCCCGAGCTCTTCCCACGACTGGGCCCTGCTCGCCCCCGCGCTGAGCCGGCGCCACACGCTGCTGCTCCCCGACTTCCTCGGCTTCGGCGCCTCCGAGAAGCCGCGCGAGCACGCCTACTCGCTGCTCGAGCAGGCCGATCTCGTCGAGGCTCTGTGGGCGCGCGAGGGCGTGGGCTCGAGCTCGATCCTGGCGCACGACTATGCGGTGTCGGTCACCCAGGAGCTGCTCGCGCGCCGTGGCGAGGGGCGGCTCGCGGTCGAGCTCGCGCGCGTGCACCTGCTCAACGGCGGCCTGTATCCCGGCCTGCACCGCCCGCAGCCGGCGCAGACGGCCCTGCTCGACCCCGTGCTGGGACCGCAGGTCAGCGGGGCCATGACCGAGGAGCTGTTCGTGGCCGGTCTCGCACCGACCTTCGCCGATGGCTTCGACGCCGCCACCGTGGGAGCCGAGATGTGGCGGGCGATGAGTCGGGAGGACGGTCAGCTGATCACCCACCGGCTGGTCCGCTACATGAGCGACCGCGAGCTCCACGGCGAGCGCTGGGTGGGAGCGCTGCAGGACACCGACGCTCCGCTCGCGTTCGTGTGGGGGATGCTCGACCCGGTGTCGGGCGCGCAGATGGCCGAGCGGATCCGCGAGCGGCTGCCCGACGCCCCCTTCGTGGAGCTCGAGTACGTCGCGCACTGGCCGGCGCTCGAAGCGCCCGGTCGCGTCTGCGCAGCGGTGCTGGCGTGAGGGCTGCTCGCTGCGCTGCGAGGGGCATCCCCGAGCCCGTTGCTCGCCCGCTGCCCGGGCCCTGCGCGCGGACCGCGCTCAGTGGCCTGCGGGCGGGGTCTTGCTCTGCGAGGCGCGGGCCTGCGCGCCGAGCTGCTCGAGCGTGAGCAGCTGCGCGGGCGGCGCGTCGAGGATGCGCCGCGAGTGCACCTCCAGGTTCGGCCCGACGTGCAGGAGCTCGCCCGATGCCAGCGAGCGCCAGCCGGGGTCCTCGTCCATCTTCTCGCTCGCGATCACGACGAGCGGGCGCGTCGCACCGTGCTCTGATCGGACCCGGCTGCCGAGGCTGCTGCGATGCTCGAGCGTGCTTCCGGGCTCGCGCTCGAGCACGTACAGCTCGTGCGTCTGCGGGTAGCGCAGCGCCCACAGCCCGTCGGCCGTGGTGAGCACGAGGTTGAGCGCGAACACGGGCAGGTTGGCGGCCACCCAGCTGCATGCGTCCGCGATCCCTTGCTCGATGTCTCCGTCGGCGGCGGCGGTTTCGCGGGTGATCAGCGCGAACAGCCGCTCGGAGTCGGTGTCGCCCCCGACCAGCTCGAGCGCCGCACCGAGGTGCGCGTCGAGCGTGGGCAGATCCTCGACCACGCCGTTGTGCGCGAACAGCCGTCCGGCCTGCTCGAAGGGATGGGTGTTCTTGAGCTCGAGCGCGCCGGTGGAGGCGAAGCGGACGTGCGCGACGAAGGTTCGCGACTCGAGCTCGCGCGCCTCCCGGGCGAAGGCGGCATCACCGTAGGCGGCGACCGGCTGCTTGCTCATCAGCGGAGCGCCCGCCGCGTCGAACCAGCCGAGGCCGGTCCCGTCCGGCTCGCGGTGGCTCTGCACGGAGAGGCTGTCGGGCGCGCCGAGCAGCCAGAAGGACGCTTTGGCGCGCTCCTCGCCCGCGCTCATGCCGAACAGGCGACACATCTCAGCGAAGGATGAAGAACGGGTCGGCGGCCTGCAGCGCGAGCAGGTACCAGGCCGTCGCGCCCGTGTGCAGCGACGCGAAGTAGCGTTCGCCTTCGCAGTCGCTGAGACCGTTGATGGACGCAGCGATGATGCCGAGACCGTCACTGTTGAGGCCGCTCGTCTGCGCGTGGGCGATGTCGCCCAGATATTCCTGGGCCCGCGCGCCGTCCCCCTGACCGGCGCGCAGCTCCAGCGCGTCGGCGAGATGCGCCGTCCCCTCGAACCACACGCCCTTTTTCGCTCGCTCGCAGAAGCTGACGCCGCTGAAGCCGTTGCGGCTGACGCTCAGGTTCCTCACGTCCCAGTCGAGCGAGGTCTGAAATGCGGGGTCCTGCAGCGCGAGGTAGGACCAGCTGTTGACGTCCTCCGGGCGCACGCTCTTGTTGAGCGTGACCCCGTTTTCGCCGGTGCCGACCCAGAACATCCCCTTGGACGCGCTCCACATCGATTCGACGAAGTGTCTGGCCCAGGCCGCGCGGGTGCTCCAGACGCTGTCGTGTGTGGCGCCCGCCAGCAGGCCGAAGAAGCTGTACAGGTCGATGTTGTGCTCGGTCGACTTCCACTCGATCTTCGTACCCCGCGGTTCCTGCCCCCCGGTGTAGCCGCCGCTGCCGCGCGTGTCATAGGCGTTGGCCTGGATCCATTCGCCGATCGCGCTCGCGCCCTGCAGGTAGCTGTCCTGGCCGGTCGCGGTGTAGAGCTGCACGAGCGCCTGCCCGACCCATGCCATGTTGCCGACGTCGCTCGTGGGTTCCGTGGCGTCGACATCGGCCGGGCTGAGCAGCGGGGTCGGCGCGTAGCCCGCGCGGACCCTCCCGTCGTGGTCGGGGTCGTTGGCCTGAACGTAGAGCAGCGCGTTGCCGATCACCTCGGCCCGTTCGATGTCTTCGGGCGTGCCCCGCGCGACCAGCGCGTCGATGATCAGCGCGTCGTCGTAGGTCACCGATTCGGTGAAGCCTTCTTCTTCGAGCACCCCGCCGCTGTAGCTCTGCACGAGACGCGGCTGCGCTCCGGTGGCATAGCGGTCCATCATCTGATCGAGGAACTCGTAGCCTGCTTCCAGGCTCGCGTCCGATGCGGCGGAGAGCGTCGGCCTGCCTGCGTCGCGCGGCGCCCTGCCCGCGCGGCCGGGCGGCCTGCCCGACTGCCCGGCGGGCCTGCGCGCGGCCGCCGAACCGGCCGGTAGCGCGGCGAGCACCGCGACGGCTGCACCGGCCGCCAGCAGGGCGAGCGGGCGACTCGGGCGCGTCGGCCTCATGCGCTCGCCCCCTCTGCGCGTCCGGCGCACGCCGGCCGGCCCGCCGACTGCAAGCTGTCCATGCCCTGGACTGTGCCAGATCGCGGCTCAGCTCAGCGCTGACGCGCCGCCGCGACCCGCTCGCGCAGGACGTCGGCCGGGTGCAACCAGGTGCGCGCCGCGAGCGGTCGCAGCGGTCGCGGAGCCCACCAGTTCGCGCGCCCGAGCAGCGCCATCAGCGCCGGAACCAGCAGCGCGCGCACAACCGTCGCATCGATGATCACGGCGAGCGCGGCGCCGACGCCGAACTCCTTCAGCGAAGCCACGCTTGAGACCGCCAGCGACCCGACGGCGGCGCAGAACAGCAGCGCCGCCGCGCTGACGACGCGTCCGCTGCGCTCGAGGCCGGTCGCCACGGCCTCCTCGTCCGGTGCGCCGGCGTCGTGCGCCTCCTTGATGCGCGCGAGCAGGAACACGCCGTAGTCGGTGGACAGGCCGAAGGCGATGATGAAGAGGATGATCATGTTGGTCTGCTCGAGCGAACCTGTGGCCGTGTAGCCGAGCAGGCCCTGCAGGCGCCCGTCCTGGAAGATCAGCACCAGGATCCCGAACGCGGCGCTGAGGCTGAGCAGGTTCATGATCAGCGACTTGATCGCCAGCGCGACCGATCCGGTCATCATGAACAGCACCATCAGCGTGGTCAGGCCGAGGATTGCGAGCGCGAGCGGGATGTGCGAGCGCAGGCTCGCGTGCTCGTCGAACTGTGCCGCGGCGACGCCGGTGAGCGCTACGGCGTAGGGAGCGTGCAGCGCTCCGATCGCGCCGATCAGCTGCTGCGAGGCCGTGCTGAGCGGTGGCTGGCGGGCGAGCACTTCGAGCGACCACAGCCCCGGGGCGATCGGCTGCGGCGCCTCTGCCAGCGCGACGTCGGGCAGGCGCGCGAGCTGGGAGCGATAGCGCAGCAGCGCCGGAGCGGACTGGGCAGGAGCGTGCACCAGTGCGACGATCGGGTCGGAGGGGTCGGCCGCGAAGGAGCTCGCCACGGCCGCGTCGACGACGTGCGCGCTGGATCCCGGCGGCAGCACCCGCGAGTCGGTCGAGCCGAGCCGCAGGTGGAGCGCGGGCAGGCCCAGCAGCAGCAGGCCCGCCGCGCAGGCCACGGCGACCCACGCGGGCCTACGCATCACCCACCTGGCGAGCCGGTACCAGTGACCGCCGCTCACCGGGCCCTCTGCCCGCCGCCGCGCGCGCTGCAGACGTGCGGGCGAGAGCGCGTTAACGCGCGGCCCCAGCAGCGCGAGCATCGCCCCCAGCGGGATCAGCGCGGCGGTCGCCGCGAACACGGTCACGACGGCGGCCGCGATCCCCATCGAGGAGAGCATCTGCTGGGGGAACACCAGCAGCGACAGCAGCGCGACCGTGACAGTGAACGAGGAGAACAGCACGGTGCGGCCGGCCGTGCCGAGCGTGCGCTCGAGCGCCTCCGAGCAGTGTCCGCAGCGCGCGAGCTCCTCCCGGTAGCGATAGACGACGAACAGCGAGTAGTCGATCGCGAGGCCGAGGCCGAGGCCGGTGACGAGATTCAGCGAGAAGACCGACAGCGAGGTGACCTGCGCGAGCGCCCGCATGATCAGCAGGCTCCCGGCGACCGCGACCGCGCCCACCATCAGCGGCAGGGCCGCGGCAACGAGCCCGCGGAAGGCGATCAGCGACAGCAACAGCAGGATCGAGAAGGCGATCAGCTCGACCTTCGGCAGCTGCGCGGAGATCGTGTCTTCCAGCTGGCTGAACGTGAGCTGATCGCCGCCGACGCTGACGCCGCGGAGGGGCCGCAGATCGCGTGCGATCCGCTGCGCGGTCGCCGTGGCGGCGTGTTCGGAGGCGCGGGCGGTGAAGAAGCCGAGCACCACCGTCTGGCGGCCGTCGCGTGAGAGCAGCGCGCCGGGCGTCGGGGCGTCGAGGACACTGAGAGCGCGCGATATCGCCTTCTGCGAACGGACCTCCCCGACGACGCGCGCCACGAGCGCGCGCCCGCGCGGCGCGAGCACGGGCCCGGGGGTGCGCACGAGCACCACCACTCCGGGCTGGGTGGAGACGCCGGTCGCCGCCACGATCTGGCGCTGGGCGATCACGCTCGGGGCGTTCGGGTCGGCGGTGCCACCGTTGCTCAGCGAGCCGACCACGCCGGCGCCGACGACACCCGCGATCACGGTGAACAGCGCGGTGATCGCCAGGACGAGCCGCGCTCGTCGATGTATCAGTTCAGCGAATGAGTGCAATTGCGCGACGGCGTCCGACCTGTCTGCCCTGCGGTCGGACACGACACCGCCGGCGTGATGAGAACGCGTAGCCACATTGGCTGAACGCGTCTGCAGGTGAGCGTAGCGGCCCACGCCTGACCGCACCCCGTTTCATGGGTGAACATTTATCAACCTGCACACAATTACGGACGAGTCGATAGGGGCGGCGTGCTCAGCCGCGCGCCGGGCGGGCCGGCTGCACCCCGAGCTCGCGCAGGCGCGCGTCGAGCGCGAGGATGCGCCCGGTGTCCTCGTAGAAGTCCTCCTGCTCGACGATCCGCCCCCAACGAGTGCGCACGAGCAGGAATGTGCGGTTGGAGTAGATCTCCACGCCGTCGGGGCCGGTCGCGCGGTCGTCGAAGCGGACCGCGATGCGCAGCGCCCATGGCGCCCCCGCGATCCAGACCTCGCGTATCTGGCCGCGAATGCCGGCGCCGGTGAAGTTGCGCAGGAAGCGCTCGATCTCGGCCTTGCCGCGGTGCTCGCCCGACCAGCGGTGAGGACCCTCGTTGAAGTGGAGCACCGCGTCATCTGCGTAGGCCGCCAGCAGCGGCCCGTGGTCCCCGTCGTTGAGGCTGCTGACGTCGCGGCGGAACTTGAGCGTGAGCGCGCGCGTGAGCAGCGTGCGCGCGGCGAGAGTCCCCAGGAGGCCAGCGATGACACCTGAGCGGAAGCTCATCGCCCCACCATACGCCGCTAGAGCGATTCGCCGGGCGGTGCAGAGAACAGATCGCGGCTAGGGTTCGGCTCGACGGGCGCCAACCATCCCTGCAGCCAGAGGAGATCCCATGTCGAGCTTTGCAATCGTCAACCTGTTGGACATCGAAAACGCAGTCGGCGATCGGGCGCCGGGGATCGAGGGGCGCTTCGGCCGCAAACACCTCGACTCGCGCGACCTCGGCGTCAGCCTCTTCCGCTATGAAGCCAACCTGCGCAGTCCCGTCGCCCACAGTCATCGCGAGCAGGAGGAGGCCTATGTTGTCGTCGCCGGGTCCGGGCGGGTGCTGCTGGATGACGAGACGCGTGAGCTCCGCCAGTGGGATGTCGTGCGCGTCGCGCCCGAGGTCGTGCGAGCCTTCGAAGCGGGACCCGAGGGGCTGGACGTGATCGCCGTGGGCGGACCCAGGCCCGAGGATGGAGACGGGGTCATGAGTGAGGCCGCCTGGCCCGACGCCCAGTAGGGTTTGCGGCGTGGATTTCGCGATCACACTGCACTCGGGCTCCGCGGCCCCTCCCGACGCCATCGATCTGCTCTGGGCGGCGCTCGGCAGCACCCGCGATGGGGCACGGTTTATCCGGCGCGGCGCCGAGATCACGGCCCGCTGGGAAGCGGACGCGCCGGTCTCGATGGAACGCGACGAACGCGAGGAGATCGGCCGGCGCGCCATTCTGAGCCTCGTGCGCGACGTCTGCGAGGGCGGGCCGGGGCTCAAGTCGGATTGGTACGCAATCGCCGCGAGTCACTAGCCGCCCGGCGGCTCAGGAGTGAGAGACCGCGCGCGTGGGCGCGGGGCGTGCGCGCCGGGGCGTCGAGCACGGCGTCGTCGGCTGCGGTTGCCGATCGGCGCTCGCAGCCGCCCGACAGGCCGTCACGACCAGGGCCGTGACGGCCAACCAGGCGAGGGGTGCTAGGAGGAGGAGCATCGAGCACACCTTGACGCGCCTTCCTGAAGCCCCCGTAGGGCATCGCTCAACGCAGGCTTAATTGTGCAGGGGCGTGCGCTCAGCCGGCGGGCACGAGGAAGTAGATGCGTGCGGGCGGAACCGGCTCCCAGGAGAAGACCGGCCACGACCGGCCGCGATAGCTGACGCTGCCGTTGCGGGGAATTCTCGTCGGCGCCGCGCTGCCGGCGAGGCGCGTCGAGCCCGCCCTGACGACGACCAGCCCGCCGGTCAGCCCGCGGACCACGTCCGCGAGGTCCGCGTAATGCGCCTGCAACGGCTTCAAGCGGGCGGCGATGTGCTTCAGGACGCTGCCCCAGGCGGCCACGCGCACCGCCGCACACGGCTGGGCCGCGACCGCGACGGGGGGAGCGGGAACGAGCAGTAGGACCTGCAGAGCGCCACTCGGGAACGCCGCCGCGGCAAAGACGTGTGCCTGATAGCCGACGCCGGCGACGGTGAGCGACCCACCGGCGCTCGGCGCGGAGGGCGCGGGCTGGAGCGTGCCCATCAGGAACGAGCCGTTGCGGTAGAGGTCGATCGGCACGCCGATGAAGCGGCTGACGAGCTTGACGTAGCCGACGTCGTCCTGCACGGACATCACATAGCTCCCGACGATCCTGCCCTTCCAGCGCAGAACGCCGGACACGGGAGCGATCACGTCGGGGCCGCCGACGTCGGCCACGACGCGTCCCGCCTCGAGGACGCGCAGGCGCACGATGTGCCAGTGGGGGGTGTAGACGATCGCGTGCACCGCCGCATAGGCCGCCGGCGCGCTCGAGCTCGCGAGCGCCCTCAGGAGCGGCGCATAGCCGGTGACGTGGGCCACATCGGCGCTCACCGAGGTGCTGCGGAGCTCACCCGCGTAGATGGCCCGCGCGACGGCCGTGTCGACGCCGGCGATGGTCGCAGCGCTCGCCGCCCCGCAGGGGACCGGGGCGACGCTCGAGGCCACGTTGGCCGTCGCGGAGACCGCCGCCACGTGCACCGCAGCCGCCGATCGCTCAGCGGCCTCTCCCGACTCGAGGCCCTCGCTGATCGCCGTGCCGGCGATCGCGCCGACGCTGATCGTCGCGGCGATCGCGACGGCGAGTCGTCGAACTGTTGGGCGCCTGCCTGGCCCGGGCATGGCTCCAAGCGTGGACGCTCACGCTAAGGGAGAGCTCAGCGCGGGGTGAGAGCTGTCACATCTGAGCGGGCGATGAGAACAAGCTCATCCCCCTGCTGCGCGGCGGTAGCTCATCTGCCCGGGCTGCGCGGCGGTAGCTCATCTGCCCGGGCCGCCCGACGGTCGTCGCCCATGCGGCTGCGCCCGACGCGCTCGTCGTCGCTCGAGGACGAGTGACACGACGCAGAGCACCACCAGGAGGAGCGCGACGAAAGCGGCGATGGCGAGTCCGGGCGTGAGGGCCAGGATCGCGATCGCAGCAAGGACGCCGAGGCCGAGATCGATCCTGAGCAGCCGGCGACGGCGTTGCGCGAGGCGCCGGCGGGCGCGCAGCTGGGACAGGTCCCTCGGCGCCTGCGCGGTGCGCCCGGAGGAGCGCGGCGGCCCGTTGGAAGGTCGAACGGCACTCATTGCCGCATGCGGCGGAAGAGTGGACGGGGAAGCATTCCAACTACGAGCATAAGCCAGCGCAGCGACGGCGGCGCCCACACGGTGTGCGCGCCTCGATCGATTCCGTCGACGACGACATCGGCGACCGCCTGGGGCGTGCTCGACAGCGGAGCCGGGTCGAGACCTCGCGTCATGCGGGTGTGGACGAAGCCGGGGCGCACCACGAGCACGCGCACACCGTCCTCGCGCAGCGCATCGCCGAGGCCCTGGGCGAGCGCGTCGAGACCGGCCTTGGAGGCACCGTAGAGGACGTTCGCCCGCCGCGGCCTCTCGGCCGCGACCGAGGAGAGCACCACGAGCGCTCCGCCGCCGCGCTCGCGCAGCGCAGCGGCGGCGTGGATCAGCAGCGAGCCGGCCCCCACGAGGTTCACCTGCAGCAGCTCGACCGCGCCGGCGACGTCGGCGGGCAGGCCGCCCCGCTCCCCGAGGACGCCGACGGCGAGCAGCACGATGTCCGCGCCGCCCAGCGCCGCGAACGCCTCGTCCACGACCTCGCCGTGGCGCGCTGTCTCCAGCGCATCGACCTGCAGCGTGATGACCCGTTCGCACCCGGCCGCCTCCAGCTCCGCGGCCGCACGAGCGAGCGCGGCGCTGTCGCGCCCCACGAGCGCCACCTCGCGTGGGGCACGGTGCTGCAGCTCGCGCACGATCGCCAGACCGATCTCCGACGTGCCCCCGAGCAAGACCACGCGCCGACCCGCCGCGCCGGGACGATGCCCGCTCATGCGCGGGCTCCACACAGCTGCAGCCGCCGCGCGAGGTCCGAGCGCAGCACCCCGGCCGGATCGACCCGGGCCCGCAGCGCCTCGAAGCGATCGAGTCGCGGATACATCGCGGCCAGGACCTCGGACCGCAGGCGGACATCCTTGGCCAGGTAGACACGGCCGCCACAGCCGGCCACGATCTGATCGAGCTCGTCCAGGGCCGGGCGCAGCCCCGGAGCGGTGCCCGGAAGATCGATCGCGAGCGTCCAGCCCTCGATCGGGAACGAGAGCGCCCCGCCGAAGGCGGGGCCGAAACGCTTGAACACGGCGAGGTACACGGGCAGCCCACGGATGCGAATCAGCTCGAAGCAGCGCCTCAGCGCCGCCTCCTCGCCCGTCGGGAGCACGAACTGGTACTGGATCAGGCCCGCGGGCCCGTACAGCCGATTCCACTCCCCGAGGCCGTCCAGGGGGAAGAAGTACGGCGCGAGCGCCACGGGCCGTGCCCGCTCGCAGTGCGCCGTCGAACGCCAGCGCAGTGCGTTGAAGGCGCGCACGCCCGCCGGCTGTAGCAGTCCCGCGGGAAGACCGCGCGGCACCTCGAGCGCCGCGCGGCGGGAGAGCAGGGCAGGATCCGCCCGCCTCCTCGCCCGCCGTCCCACGTCGCGCGGCGCTGCGCCGTCCTCCGGCAGGCGGTCGGCTCGGCTGATCACCGCCCGCCCCATGCGGGGCCCCTCGGCGAGCAGGTCCATCCACGCCACCGAGTAGCGGTGGCGCTCCTCTGCGGACATCAGCTCGAGTGTCTGCTCGAGGCCGTCGGTGCGGTCGGTATCGACCGCCAGCCACCGCGATCGCAGCGTCTCCGCGCGAAGCGTCGCCTCGACGATCACGCCCGTCAGACCCATCCCGCCGAACGTCGCGTAGAACAGCTCGGGATCGGTCTCGGGGGAGACCTCCACGAAGCCCTCCGCGGGCGTGCACAGTGACAGCGACACCACGTGCCTGGCGAAGCCGCCGTCACGATGATGGTTCTTGCCGTGGATGTCGCTCGCGATCGCCCCCGCCAGCGTCACGTGGCGCGTGCCGGGCACGACGGGGAGCGTGAGCCCGTCGGCCGCCAGGCGCGCCATCAGCCGAGCGACCGTCGCGCCGGCCTGCGCGCGCACGAGCCCACGCGCGGGGTCGACCGCGATGATCCTCTCGAGCCCGCTCGTGTCGAGCACCGCACCACC
>Ga0209040_10003844_pt1 | contig 11432 bp, 11 predicted proteins | sample BogFormECP12_OM3_FD_188240 | JGI IMG/M metagenome (GOLD analysis project Ga0209040, IMG submission 188240) | Bog forest soil microbial communities from Calvert Island, British Columbia, Canada - ECP12_OM3 (SPAdes) (version 2) | ecosystem: Environmental > Aquatic > Freshwater > Wetlands > Bog ... | reverse complement strand
TTTCCAGTGAATACGGCATTCTCGCCGATCGGAACCTCCTGGAAGTTGCGCAGACAATCTTCGGTCTGTCGCCAGCGACCAGCGCGACCAACATCGATGCGGAAGCGAAGGCGCTGTCGCAACTGATGCCGATTTCTGATCTCCAAGACCCGAAGAAGCTTCAGCAGCTGACCGAACGGTTCACAGCAACTTACGATCTGACCTATGGACCCGGCTCCGGCGCGACGACCTCGCTCACGGTGTCCTCGGACAACTCCGGCTCGAGCCAGTCGGCCGCCTCGGCCGTTCTCGCTGACGTCATCAATTCCAACGGCCAATCGATCAGCAGTGCGCTCAGCGCATTCACCAGCGCGCCGACTTCCATGTTTTCGGGCGCGTTGATGTCGAGCCTGCAGAAGTTCGAGCTTGGCGGCTGATCTCGCATCGCCGAGATGCGTGGACGCGCGAAAGCTCCGCGCAAGCGCCGGTCCCGAGAGTGCTGTTCGCCATGTCCCAATGCGAATTGCCGTCTTGCGCCGCGCTGTCTGAACCGGAGGCACTCTACGCCGCGGCATGCGTGGCCTGGCGGGAAGGACGACGCGAATACACAATCGCGCGCCTCGACGAGGCGCTGCGGCGCCGGCCCGATTTCGCCGAAGCTCTCAGCATGGGCGGCTATATGCTGAGCGAACGCGGCAAGCCCGAGGCCGCCTTGCGCTTCTATCGACACGCGCTCAGCTTCAACCCCTCGCTCGTCGTCGCCCACGTCAATTCGGGCAAGCTGTTGTTTGACGCGCGGCGCTTCGCTGAATCGCTCGCCGCTTTCGAAGCGGCGACCGCGCTTGCGCCAGACGACGCTGACGCGTGGTGCAGTCGCGCCGGAGCTCTGCGCGAACTCGGACGTCTCGAAGAGTCGCTCGAAACCGCGCGTCGCGCGCTCTTGCTGCGACCGCACTTCGCCGAAGCCGCGGTCAACCTCGGCAATGCGCTCCTGAAGCTCGACCGCATGGACGAGGCGCTCGACGCCTATCGACGTGCGGCCGCCGCCCGGCCAGGCTTTGCTGCGGCTCTATGCGGCCAAGGGCTGGCGCTCCGCAATCTCGGGCGCTTCGACGAAGCGTTGGCGGCCTTTGAGGCCGCCGAGGCGCTCGGCAGCCGTGAAGCGCTCGCCGGCAAGGGCTGCCTGCTGCTGACGCTCGGTGATTTCGAGCGCGGCTTCGACGGATACGAGGCGCGCTGGCTTGAGGGCAAGTCGCTCGCCGAGGCGCTCGGAACGAGCCTTCCGACCTGGCGCGGGCCAACGCATCCGGGCGAGCGCGTCCTTGTGCTTAACGATCACGGGCTCGGCGACACGATCCAATTCTTTCGCTACTTGCCCCTGATGGCGAGCGCGGGCGTGAATGTCACGTTTGTCTGCCCGGCGAGATTGCGCCGTCTCCTCTCGTCTGGCGCGGCGCTCCGCTTTGTTGACGCGCCTCCGGCGCAGGAGCCGTTCGACGCGCAGATTGCCGTCAGCAGTTTGCCCCGAGCGTTCAAAACGCGGCTCGACTCCATTCCCGCCAATGTCCCTTATCTGTCGTCGGAACCGGCGTTGCTAAGGCTTTGGGCCGAGCGGATCGGAGCTGTCGGATTCAAGGTTGGCGTAGCGTGGCAGGGCAATCCCAACCCCGAGGCCGATCGCTCCCGCTCCTTCCCTCTCGCGGCCTTGGCGCCGCTCGCCGGAATGGCTGGCGTCCGGCTCATCGCGCTCCATAAGGGATACGGCGAGGAGCAGATGGCGGGCCTGCCCGCTGGCATGCGGGTCGAATCGCTTGGTCCGGATTTCGACTCCGGCTCCGACGCGTTCGTCGACACGGCCGCGGCGATGACGCAGTGCGATTTGATTCTTACCTGCGACACGTCGATCGCGCATCTTGCAGGGGCTCTGGCGCACCCCGTCTGGGTCGCTCTAAAGAGCGACGCCGAATGGCGATGGCTGCGGGAGCGCGCCGACTCTCCCTGGTACCCGACGATGCGCCTCTTTCGGCAGTCGCAGCGCGGCGTCCGGACGGACGTGATCGACGCCATGGCGCGCGAGCTTGCGCGAATGCTGCCGCAATGCCCATCGCCGCGCATGATTGTCACGCCATGCCCGATCGGCGAACTTATCGACAAGATCACAATCCTTCGCATCAAGACCCGACGTATCACCGATGAGGACAAGCTCCGTAACGTGCGGCGCGAACTCGCTATGCTCGAAGAGCTGGGACTGAGGCCCGTCTTGTCGGCCCCTCCGTCGCATCGCTGATTGACCAGTTCGATGTGGTCAACGCACGGCTCTGGGATATCGAGGACGCGATCCGGGTCCGCGAGCGGGAAGGGAGCTTCGGATCGGAGTTCGTCGCGCTGGCGCGCTCGGTCTATGTCAACAACGACGAACGCGCCGCCCTAAAACGCGCAATCAACAAAATGTTCGATTCGGCGCTCGTGGAGGAAAAGGGCTACGCGTGAACATGCTCAATCGAGAATGCCGTAGTAGCGTTCGCGCAGTGCAAACCGATCCCATGGTTTCAGCGCGGTCGCAGGCGCGCGTTCGCGTAGATGGACGCCGATAACGAGTCCCTTCCGCCAGACGACCTTTGCGCCGCGCACTTCGCCTGTTTCGTCGATATGCACCGCCATGCGCCGCGGCAGTCGGATGTTGCACGCGAGCGCCAACCTGAGGCCGTGCAACGAACGGTCGCAGATCCGGCATTCGCATATGAATCGATAAGTAGCGTCGAGCAGTTTCGCCGAACGCAGACGCATTTGCTCGCGCGACCAGGCCCGCTGTTCTCCGCGTCGGGTCTGTCCCGGTTCGCTGTCCGAAGTAACGACCCAATAGGCAATCTCGCCGCGCTCGGCGAGGGCGGCGCCAAGTTTGCGGGCATTCTCGGGGCGCTCACGCCAATCCTCTCGCTTGATCCCCTCGAGCATGGGGTTCGCCGCGCGCACACGGCCAGTGGCGCCGGAACCACGCCGGTTTAGCACGGCGTTAACCATTTCCAAGATACATAGAAACATGCGTTTTGGAAATCTTCTGTCCAGTTCACGGACCATATCTTTTGCGATGGACATGGTTTGGTCAATGCAGTGTCGTCGATCTGCTGAATGAAAATTGAATAAAGTCGCTCGTTCTTGAGGTAATAGTTACAGATATCCTACAAACGGACGGCACATGTATCTTCAAATATCCGGTGTGTACTAGCGTTTGTGTTTAAGGATGGTCAAGACTAGGCAATTTGGTTCTTTGGAGACGAAGTATGTACATCATCATTGACGATCGCAACATCGTGGCGGGAGGCTATGCGACAGGTTTTCATCGGGAAGGAATCTCGTCCGCGGGCATCGAGGCAGCGGAGTTCCGCGAATGGATCGCCAAGATCAGCGACGCGGACATGCATGCGGTTGAAGCGTTTCTGATCGGAGACTGTGGCGAACGCGAAACGCTGTCGCGGATGATCCGGGAGCGGTCGAACGTGCCTGTGCTCTGCCTCAACGAGCGCCATTCGCTCGACGACACTCTCGGTCTGTTCGCTGCCGGCGTCGACGACGTCGTGCGAAAGCCGGTGCATGTGCGCGAGATCCTGGCGCGAGTCGGGGCGATCAATCGCCGCGTCTTCGGTCAGAGGGGTCACGTGACGGTAGGCGAATTGCGGGTCTACTTCGATGGGCGCGAACCCGAGGTGAATGGCGAGCCCTTCCCCCTTCCGCGCCGCGAGCGACGCATCCTCGAGTTCCTTCTGCGCTGCCGCGGCAGGCGTGTCAGCAAAACGCAGATCTTTAATGCCGTCTACGGACTCTTCGACGAGAACGTCGACGAGAACGTGATCGAGAGCCATATAAGCAAGCTGCGGAAGAAGCTGAAGCATCGGTTGGGTTTCGATCCGATCGATTCGAAGCGCTTCCTCGGCTATTGCATCGAGAAATAGTGGTCTCGACCTTCCGGCGCACGCCTGCGTGAAAGCAGCGCGGCGCCGTATTGTCTTTCCGCCGAGAGATGCATGGGTCTTCCCGCGCGCCTTTGGGGAGTGCTTAACCGGGGGCAGGGAAAGCGGCGCGCGGGAAGCTCGGATTAGCCGAACGGCCTCAGAGGCCGAACAGCTTCAGGATCAGCTGCGCATTTTGGTTGGCGACCGACAGCGACTGGATGCCCAGCTGCTCCTGCGTCTGCAGCGCCTGCAGCCGGGTAGAGGCCTGGTTCATATCCGCGTCTACCAGGCCGGACACGCCGTTCGAGTAGTTGGTCGTCAGGGCGGTGTTGAACGTGTTCGCCGCGGTCATGCGATCCTGCGTGGCGCCGATTTCCGCGGAATAGTTGGTCACCGCGGCGAGCGCCTGATTGACGGAGGCGAGCGCCGCTGATGCAGTGATCGTCGTGCCGATCTGGAACGTACTCATCGCGCTGGTTCCCCCGGTCAAGTCGATGCCGCCTTGGGTGAGTAGGTTCGTCGTTGCAGCCGTGGTCGTGGTCGTCGAAACCGCCAAGGACGACGCGTTCTGGAACTGCGTGAGCGATGTGTCGGTCGCGGAATTGTTTCCGTTCGCGTCGAGCGCGGTATAGGTGGTCGTCGTCACGTTACCGTAGAGATCCTCGGATTGGATCGTCAGCGCCAACGGCCCCGTTGTCGACGCGGTGATGACGTCGTTGCCGTAGGACAGAGTCGTGTTTGTGGGCGGGGTGTTGTAGAGGGCGGCCAGGTTGGCGATCGTCGTCGGGTCCGTGATTGTCGACTGGGTCGTCGTCGGCGGCGGCGTGGAGGCGGCGGCGCCGGTCAGCGCCTGAGCGGCAAACGAGATGATGTTCACCGAGCCGCCGGTCGCGCTTGCGTTGTAGCCGGCCACGAAGCTCAGCGTGTTCTGCGTGCCGTTGAGAACATTCAGGCCATTGAACGAGGCGCCGTTGACTGCGTCTGTCAGTTGGCGGCCAAGTGACGCGAGCGACGTATTGATGTCGCCGATCTCGGCGCCGGGGTTTTGGGCCTGGGTCAGCGCGGTCGCCATCGAATTCAGCGTCGTGATGACGGAATTGATCGCGGAGGTGGCGGTCGCAAGCACCGACTGGCCTTGCGACAGCGCGTCATTGGAGGCCGTCACGATGCCGCTGCCGGCGTTGAGCTGGGCGGCGATTGACCAGTAGGCGGAGTTGTCCGCCGCGCTGGCGACGCTGAGGCCGGTCGAGACCTGATTCTGGACCGTCGCCAGCGACTGCTGGGTCATCTGAAGCGCCTCCAGGGCGCTAAGGGCGGCGGAATTGTTGAGGATCGAATCCATTAGAGGTGCTCCTGTCGGAAAGGTCACGGGAGATTGGAGTGACATTTCGGATTCGCACCGAGACGACGGAGTGGCTGCATGCCCTAGGCTTTTCTCGAAAGCCTGACCGTCGTGTTGGCCCGACGCCCCGTTTTCGTGTGCGGCGCCTCCGGACGAGAGGACCCTAAGACGAGCCCGCTAATGGCAGGTTAATCGCTATTGGGATTCGCGATCCCGCGCGCAATCCCGGCGCAAGCTCCGGTCGTGACCATGTTTCTGCAATCCTCACGGACTCGAGAGTGGCGAAGAACCTTTTGGCGCAGGCCGAACGACTCTGGACCAACCTGCAAGGGTTGGGCGTCCGGCGTCTCGTCGCGTTGGCGCTGATCGGGGTCGCTGTCTTCGCGGTCACTGGACTGGCCGGCTACTACCTCAGCCGTCCGACCATGGAGACGCTCTATTCCGACCTCGATCGCGATGACATCGCCGCTATCGGCTCCGCACTGCGCGAGGCCGGCGTGTCTTTCGACGTCAACGCGGAAAGCACAATCATTCTGACGCCGGCGGGGCAGGCGGCGACAGCGCGTATGATTCTCGCCGAAAAAGGATTGCCGCGCAGCGGGGCCGTCGGCAACGAACTGTTCGACAAGCTGGGCTCTCTTGGCCTGACCTCCTTCATGCAAGACGTCACCCGTCTCCGGGCCCTGGAGGGGGAACTCACGCGAACGATCCAGATGATGCGCCCTGTCAAGGCGGCGCGGGTGCATATCGTGCTCCCCGACGAGGGGTCGTTTCGCCGCGAGCGCCAGCCCTCTTCGGCCTCAGTGGTGATCCGAACTGACGGCGGCGACGACCGCGCGACCGGCCAGGCGATCCGTCATCTGGTCGCGTCGGCCGTTCCCGGCATGAAGATCGATGACGTAACGGTTCTCAACGTCGACGGCCGACTTCTCGCATCAGGCACCGACTCGTTCGAGAAGTCGCCCGACAATCTTCTCTCGCTTGAAAATGAGGTGTCCCAGGAAATCCGCGAGGGCGTTGCACGCACGCTGACGCCCTACCTCAGTTCGCGCAATTTCCAGATTTCCGTGGCTGCGCGGCTCAACGCGGACAAGACGCAGACCAATGAGACGATCTACAACCCGGACAGCCGCGTGGAACGGTCGGTGCGTGTGACCAAGGAGCAGCAAAGCTCCCAAAACGCGGCGGGGACCCGGGCCGCAGGCGTCGAGGCGAATCTCCCGAAGCAAAATAGCTCGGGCTCTGAATCCAAACAGTCGAATGATCAGACGCAAAAGCGCGAGGAGCTCACGAACTACGAAGTGTCGTCGAAATCGATCCAGACGACCAGCGCCGGCTTCTTGATCCAAAATCTGTCCGTGGCGGTGCTTATCAATCGCTCCGCTCTGACCGCGTCGCTCGGCGACAAGGCGGGACCCTAGGCGGTCGCCGCTCAGATCAAGGAGATCGAGCAGCTCGTCGCTTCTGCAGCAGGGCTCGACAAGCAACGCGGCGACGTCGTCAAGGTGTCTGTAGTCGATTTCGTCGACTCGGGCCGCGATCTTGAACCGGCGCCAGGCCCCTCGATCCTCGAGATCCTGGCGCGTCAGACCGGATCGATCGCCAACGCCGGGGCTGTGGTGCTCGTCGCCGTGATGGTCGTTTGGTTCGGCGTGCGGCCCGGTCTCAAGATGCTGCTCGCCTCCCCAATGGCCGCTAGCGGCGCGGCGAACGGCGGCTCGACCGACGCGACCCCTGCGCTCGGGGCGCCGGACGCTGGCCAAAACTTCCTTATCGAATCGGACGACGGTCGCGACGCGTTCCTGGAAGCGTTGCTGGCGCGTCGGGACAATGGGCCGGAGCGCAAACTGCAGAAGCTCGTGGAGTTCGATGAGAACCACGCAGCCACAATTCTCAAACAGTGGATTCGTCAGGGGGCGAACGGATGAAACCCGTACCGATCGCGGACTATCTCGATCACATCGGCCGCGGGTCAGGCGAGAAGGCTTCGCCGCGCCGCGACGCGTCGCCGTTCCGACCGCGCAGCCTGCAGAACTCGCAGAGCCCCGAGCCGCGGCCGCTGCCCGCATTCGATCGCGTTCCCAAGGTCGTCGCCGCGGTCAAGTCACAGGAGGAGGAGCGGGAGCCGCGCCCGGTTCTCGGCCGCCGGCCAGTTGGAGCGGAACCTGCTGCGGGGGACTCTCTCGTAGCGCGCGAAGCGGCCAAGCTCGAGGAAATGGCGCTTCGACTCGCCGAGGCTCATGCGCGCGGACGCGAGGAAGGCTTGGTCGAAGTCGAGCCGAGGCCGAAGACCAGCACGCGGCTCAGGAACGGGCGCTGATGGCGCGTCTCGAATTCCAGCTCAATGAATATGCTCAGCTCGAAGCAGTGATTCGTTCTGAGTTTACCCGGGTCGAAGAAAACGTTGGCGCTGCCGTGGCCCGGATTCTTGCGCCTTTCCTGGTCAAACAGGTCGTGAAATATGTCGTCGACGAGTTGGGCAAGAGCATTGGCCGCCTTTGCGCCGGCGGCTCGACGGGGTTGAGCACGATCCGGGGGCCCGAGCGGGTGCTCAGCCTGTTGCGCGAGCGAATCGCCGATCTCCCCGCTGGGGTCGACTACGTCGAAGACGCCAGCGTGGAGGCGGTCGTCGAAGCCAATGTCACGCAAATCGTGACTGAGCTTCAGCCTTGGGCCGAGTTGCTCGCGTCACTCGACGCCTGAGCCGATGAGCGCGCATCCGGAGATCGTCATTATAAAGCGCCGGAGCGCGCTCGAGCACAGCCATCACGGCGGCGCGTGGAAGATCGCATTTGCGATTTCATGACCGCGATAATGGCGTTTTTTCTTGTCTTGTGGATCATCAGCGCGACCGACAAGAACACGAAGACGCTGATCGCCCGCTATTTCAACCCCGTGAAAGTGGAGGAGCCAGCGAAAGCCCAGAAGGGGATTCACGGCGCCCCGGAGCAGGACACTGACGCGCCGGGCACGGAGTCGGGCGCGCCCAACGCCGAAAAACCGCGATCAGATCAGGGCCAAACCGCGAGCGGATCAGTCCGGGAGAGTTCGGCAAGTCCGCTGGCAGAGTCCAAAGAAAAGCATTTGGCGAAGCAGGAGCCCAAGGCGCCGCCAGACCCGGCCAAACCCAACCCGACCATGTCCGAAGACGAACTCTTCAGCGACCCGCGCGCGAGCCTCGACAAGATTGCAGGCGTTCCGCCGCCGGGACCGCGTCTCGATCCGACGGCGACATTGAAGGGTTATGGGGAAGTGGGTCCGAGCGCGGACGATGCGCTTCGGGATCCCTTCCGTCCGCTCGGCAGCGACAGCGCACTCAATGTCGTAAGCCCGGATCCGGGCGCGCCGCCAGAGGCGAATGCGGTCGGCGACGAATCGAAGCCGCCGGCCGAAGCGTCCCAGCCTTCGGCCGCCGCCGCGTCCCCTCGGGGCCCGGCAGAGAAAGAATCAAACCCGTCATCGTTCGAGCAGACAAAGACGGAAACGCCTCGGGCGTCGGGGGCGAAAGCCACGGAGCCCGAGAAGGCGCGATCCGACGCAGCCGCAGCTTTGCTCGCGGACGTCAAGAAGCGGCTCGGCGAGGAAACTCAGTCGCTCGCAGGCCCGGAGCTCGACGTTCAGGCGACGGACGAGGACATCCTCGTCAGCCTCACCGATCGCCAAAACTATTCGATGTTCGCGATCGGCTCCGCCGAGCCGCAGCCCCGAGTCGTGCGGATGATGGACGCCATTGCAATGAGCCTTGAAACGATGCCGGGCGCGATTGTCGTGCGCGGGCATACCGACGCCCATCCATATCGATCAAAGACCTACGACAATTGGCGTCTGTCATCGGCGCGGGCGCAAATGGCCTATTACATGCTCAACCGAGGCGGAGTCGCGGAAAAGCGGTTTGAGCGGATCGAAGGCTTCGCTGACCATCGCTTGAAGGATCCGGCGCACCCGTTCGCGGCTGACAACCGCCGCATCGAGATCCTGCTGCGGGAGGCGACGCCATGAGGCCGCAGGCTCGCGCCGCCCTTGTTTTCGCGACCCTCGTCCTGACGGGCGGCGCGGATGCGCAGGTCGGGCCAGGCGATATCTCGGGCATGGCGGACGATCTCCAGCGCATCCAGATCCGGATGGCCCAGGGCGACAAGTCCGCCTATTCGGCGCAAATGAAGCAGTTGACGGCGATGGGCGCGGCGATCGCGTCCGCGAAGCCGGAGACATGGAAGGACAGGCGCCACGTCGATTCGCTTGTCATCTACGTCCTTAGCGGCGGGGCGCTTGGCGACGTGACGCCGCTTTTGAAGGATGACGCCATCCCCGAGCCGGATCGCACTCTGGCGCGCGGCGCGTTCGCTTATATCACGAGCCACGAAGCCGATGCGCTCGACCTCTTGAACAAAATTGACTTAAGCGTGCTCGAAGCGCGCCTCGCCGGTCAGATCGCTTTTGCCCGGTCCGTGCTCGAGACGAAGCGCGACCCGAAAGCGGCGGCTTCGTTCCTCGATTGGGCGCGCTTGGTCGCGCCGGGAGGGCTGGTCGAGGAGGCGGCGCTGCGGCGGGAGATCGCGCTCGTCGCGGAGGCGGGGGATGCGCCGCGCGCAGCGATGCTGACACGGCAATATGCGACCCGCTTTGGCGCCTCGCTCTACGCGGCCGATTTTTTCCGCGAGCTTGCGCGCCTGATCGCGCGCTTCGGGCTCGCCGACGATCCTGCAAATTATCAGCTGCTGTCGGCCGCGGCGGCGAGCCTGACGCCGGACACCCGGCGCGACTTTCTCCTGACCCTCGCAAGGGCTGCGATCGTCAATGCTCGGTTCGACGCGGCTACCGCGGCCGCTGGCGAGGTCCTGAAGAGTGTGCCGCCGGAGAGCGCCGACGAAGCGCGGGCCCGACTTTATCTCGATGCGGGCCGACTGCTTTCCGATGGCTACGATGCGGCGCGCGCAGATTTGCAGGCCATCGCCGCCGCGAGACTTGACCGGTCCGACGCCGGACTGCTGGCCGCGGTTCGAGCCGTCGCGGCTCAATTGCGGTCGGCGCCGAGCGCTGGGGCGGTCGAGGCGCACCAGCCGACCGAAGGCGAGAAAGCCGGGGGGCCGACTGACACGATCGGGCTGGCCGAGGCTGCGCTCAAGCGCACCGAACATGCAGCCAACGCAAGCCAAGGGGGCGCGCCATGACCGCCATCGCTCCGGCGCCCGCATCCGGTCATGCGCCGCTCGAGCAACGTTCGGCCCATCCCGCGCCTGGCGCGCTCTTGCAAGCCCATGACCCTTTGGGCTTCGCGGCCGTGCTTGACTCCTTGCCCGGCGGGGACGCGAAGGCGAAGCTCTCTTCGGGGGAGAGGGCGCAGACGGCGACCGATTCGCCGCCGCGTGACCGTCCGCAAACGCAGATTCCGAATCCATCATTCTTCAATGTTGCTCTGGCGGCGGCTCTGCCTGTCGCGGCGCCGACGACGATCGCGAACGGGGAACCAGCTGGGGAGACGAATCCGCCCGCGCTTGCGCCGAAGGCAGCGGAGCAAAGGCCGGCTCCCGGCGCCGCTTCCGCGCCGCGCGTCGCGAACGCCGCTCAGTCAGGCGACGCCCTCGGGGCGAGGCTCGTCGGCGAACGGAGCTTCCATGCGAGCGCTGCGGCCTCCAATCCAGCGACCGCGCCGCCGATCGATGGCCCCTCTTCCGCGGTCCAACCGCCCGCGGCGGCGATCGGGGTTTTGGATGCGCGCGAGGCTGCTGTCCAATCGCCGCCGACCCCGATGCTGAGACGATCCCAGGCGACCGCTCCGTCGCCCCCGGTCAGTCCGTCGACGCCGCCCATTGTGAGCGCATCGCACGCGGAGCGGGCGCCCGTGGCCGGATCCGGCCCAGTCCCCTCCAGCGCCGGACGCGCTAAGGGCGAGCGGCAGACCGACCCTGCAGTAGCCACCGCCCGTGTCGCCGCCCCGGTCGCCGACAAGCCGGCGTCAAGGCCGGAAGCGAGCCCGTCGCCCGATGGGTCCGAGTCAGGAGGGTCCGGCGGGTCCGCTGGCCTGCCGACGAACCCCGGACCCAGCCCGTCTCAATCCTCGCCTACCAAGTCTCTGAGAACGTGACTCGCATGGGGATTTTCAAATCAGTTGCGACGTGATTCAAGGTGGCGAACAGAGGAGGTTCGCCATGCCCATTCCG
>Ga0209040_10003842_pt1 | contig 11434 bp, 10 predicted proteins | sample BogFormECP12_OM3_FD_188240 | JGI IMG/M metagenome (GOLD analysis project Ga0209040, IMG submission 188240) | Bog forest soil microbial communities from Calvert Island, British Columbia, Canada - ECP12_OM3 (SPAdes) (version 2) | ecosystem: Environmental > Aquatic > Freshwater > Wetlands > Bog ... | reverse complement strand
GCGGCATCTCCCCCCCGGACCCGGACCATCGCCGGGCGGAGCACCTGGCCGCGCCAGCGATAGCCGGCCCGCATCACCTCGTCGACCGACACGGCTCCTCCGCTGGGACCGCCGTCGCCGCCCGAGTCCGCCGGAGCCTTGGCCACCGCGTCGTGGACCACCGGGTCGAAGGGCACGCCGGCCTCGTCAACCCGGTCCAGGCCCTCCTTGGCCAGGGCGTCGAGCAGCTGGGCTCTCGCTTGTTCGAGGGCCTTGCCCTCCTCGCCCTCGGCGCCGCCCGCCCCCGGCGCGAGGTGGGCCCGCGCCAGGTCCAAGGTGTCGAGGACCGGGAGGAGCTTGCCGACCAGGTCGAGGGCGGCCCGGGCCGACTGCTCCTCTTGCTGACGGAGCACCCGCTTGCGGTAGTTCTCGAAGTCGGCCTGGAGTCGCTGAAGGGCCAGGAGGTACTCGTCGCGCTCGGCGGCCAGCGAAGCCGCGTCGGCCAGGATCGGACGACCGGCCGGCGACGCCTGTTCGCGGCCGTTGGGACCGATGGCGCCGTCGGAAGCGTCGGAGGACCCGTCGTCCAGATCCTCGGGCACCGGCGGCACCCCGACGGCGATCCCGTCGTCCATCGCGTCGGGCATGTCGTCCTCCCGGGTGGTCCAGCGGTCCTGGTGCCCAGGCGCCCGATCCGCGAAGTCCGGGTCGGGGCGCTGCGTCACGACTCGTCGACGATCTCGGCGTCGACCACCTCGTCCTCCGACTCGGCGTGGGTCTCCTCGGTGCCCTCGGTTGCGGCGGTCGACGCCTGGGACGACGCCTGGGAGGCCTGCTCGTACAGGCGCTGCGAGAAGCCCTGGCTGGCCGACATCAGCTTGTCGGTGGCCGTCTTGATGGCCTCCACATCGGTGCCACTGAGCGCGTCCTTCACACCCTGGAGCGCCGAGGTGACGTCCTCTTTCTCGGTGCCCTCGAACTTCTCGCCCTGGTCCTTGAGCAGCTTCTCGGTCTGGTAGACGAGGGTGTCGGCGGTGTTGCGGACCTCGGCCTCCTCGCGTCGACGGCGGTCGTCGTCGGCGTGGGCCTCGGCGTCACGGACCATGCGGTCGATGTCATCCTTGGCCAGTGAGGACTGGCCGGTGATCGTCATCGACTGCTCCTTGCCGGTCGCCTTGTCCTGCGCCGAGACGTGCACGATCCCGTTGGCGTCGATGTCGAAGGTGACCTCGATCTGCGGGACCCCGCGGGGCGCCGGCGGCAGGTCCACGAGTTGGAACTTGCCGAGGGTCTTGTTGTACATCGCCATCTCGCGCTCGCCCTGGAGCACGTGGATCTCGACCGACGGCTGGTTGTCCTCGGCGGTCGTGAATATCTCGGACCGCTTGGTCGGGATGGTGGTGTTGCGCTCGATGAGCCGGTGCATGACCGAGCCCTTGGTCTCGATGCCCAGGCTGAGCGGCGTCACGTCGAGGAGGAGGACGTCCTTCACCTCGCCCTTGAGTACCCCGGCCTGCACGGCGGCGCCGACGGCCACGACCTCGTCGGGGTTGACCCCCTTGTGGGGCTCCTTGCCGGTGAGGCTCTGGACCAGGTCCTGGACCGCCGGGATCCGGGTCGAGCCGCCGACCAGCACGACGTGGTCGATGTCGGAGGTTTTGAGCCCGGCGTCCTTGATGGCCGCGTCAAAGGGACCCTTGCACTGCTCGACCAGCTCGGCGGTGAGCTCGTTGAACTTCGAGCGGGTCAGCTTGAGGTCGAGGTGCTTGGGGCCTTCCGAGGTCGCCGTGATGAATGGCAGGTTGATCTGGGTCTCCTGCACCGAGGAGAGCTCGATCTTGGCCTTCTCGGCCGCCTCCTTCAGGCGTTGCATTGCCATCTTGTCGTTGGAGAGGTCGACACCCTCGGTGTCCTTGAACGTCTTGACGAGCCAGTCCATGACCTTCTCGTCCCAGTCGTCGCCACCGAGGTGGGTGTTCCCCGAGGTCGACTTGACCTCGAAGACGCCCTCGCCGATGTCGAGGACGGACACGTCGAACGTGCCACCACCGAGGTCGAAGACGAGCACCGTCCGGTCCTTGTCCTCCTTGTCGAGCCCGTAAGCCAAGGCGGCGGCCGTCGGCTCGTTGATGATGCGGAGCACCTCCAGCCCGGCGATCTGCCCGGCCTCCTTGGTGGCCGTCCGCTGGGCGTCGTCGAAGTACGCTGGCACGGTCACGACGGCCTGGGTCACCGTGTCGCCCAGGTAGGCCTCGGCATCTCGCTTGAGCTTGCCCAGGATCCGGGCGGAGATCTCTTGGGCCGTGTAGTTCTTGCCGTCGATGTCGACCTTCCAGCCGGTGCCCATGTGGCGCTTGACCGAGCGGATGGTCCGCTCGGGGTTGGTGATCGCCTGGCGCTTCGCCACTTCGCCCACCAGCACCTCGCCGGTCTTGGAGAACCCGACCACCGACGGGGTGGTCCGGCCGCCCTCGGCGTTGGGGATCACCACCGGCTCGCCGGCCTCTAGCACCGAGACCACCGAGTTGGTCGTCCCGAGGTCGATTCCTACGGCCTTTGCCATGTCCTGTCCTGCCTCTCTTCTGCGGTCTTTCGGAGCCAGCGCCCCGTCCGGGGTCGCTTCCCGTCCTCTCGATAGGTGTGCAACAGAAAGTATAACAAAGTTGAGTGTAGGAGTGCCAACTTTCTTGGGGCTAGGCTGATCGGCTGTTCTCCCAGGTCAGAGGCGATGGAACCCCCGGAAGGGCGGGCCCTGGTCGGGCCCGGGTACGATCCGGCGGTGCCCGACCTCGTCCTGCTGCGCCACGGCCAGTCGACCTGGAACGCCGAGAACCTCTTCACGGGGTGGTGCGACGTGGGGCTGAGCGACGAGGGTGAGCAGGAGGCCCGCCGGAGCGGCCGGCTCCTGGCCGGCCAGGGCGACCTGGACCTGCGGGTCCTGCACACCTCGGTCCAGACCCGGGCCATCGCGACGGCCGAGCTGGCCCTGGCCGCGACCGGGCGCACCTGGCTGCCGGTGCGCCGCCACTGGCGCCTGAACGAGCGCCACTACGGCGCCCTCACCGGCCTCAACAAGAAGGCCACCGCCGACAAGTTCGGGGCCGAGCAGGTCCACATCTGGCGACGCAGCTACGACACCCCGCCCCCGCCGGTCGAGCCGGGGAGCGAGCACCACCCGGCGGGGGACCCCCGCTACCGGGACGTCCCGGTCGACGCGCTGCCGCTGACCGAGTGCCTGAAGGACGTGGTGGCCCGGCTCCTCCCCTACTGGGACGATGTCATCGTCCCGGACCTGCTGGCCGAGGCCGACCGGGGGGGCGCCGTCCTGGTGGTGGCCCACGGCAACAGCCTGCGGGCACTGGTCAAGCACCTCAAGGCCATCCCCGACGACGAGATCGCCGACCTCGACATCCCGACCGGCGTGCCCTGGCGGTTCCGGCTGGCCGACGACCTGTCGGTGGCCGACGACGCCTACCTCGACCCCGAGGCGGCGGCGGCGGGGGCCGAGGCGGTCAGGCGCCAGGCCGGCTGAAGCGGCCCGGACGCGCCAGGGCCGGGGACCCTCGCCGAGCCCCGGCCCTGAACGACTCCCGATGGCGGGGGCGCCTCAGACGGCGTCCGCCCCCCGCTCACCGGTCCGGACCCGGACGATGCTCTCGACCGGGATGACCCAGACCTTGCCGTCACCGATCTTGCCGGTGGCCGCCGTGGTGACGATGACGTTCACCACCTCGTCGGCCTGGGGATCGTCCACGACGACCTCGAGCCGGATCTTGGGCACGAAGTCCACCTCGTACTCGGCGCCCCGGTAGACCTCGGTGTGCCCCCGTTGGCGCCCGAAGCCCTGGGCCTCGGTCAGGGTGAGTCCGTGCACCCCGATGTTCTTGAGGGCTTCCTTCACGTCGTCCAGCTTGAACGGCTTGAGGACCGCCACGACCAGCTTCATGATGAGTCTCTCCTTCTGCTCGTAGGGGTCCGGTCAGCTTCCTGCCTGGGCAGGTGGCGCATTCGACTCTACCGATGTCGCTCCCGGGGTGTCCCCGGCCATGGCGAACTCCCCGACCCGGTGGGCCAGCGTCTCTTCGGGGAAGGCCTCCTCGTCGTGGATGGCGAGGTCGCCGACCTCGAGGATCTCGTCCTTGTACCGGGCACCTCGGAGAACCAGGCCGATGAGCTTCATCAGGATGAAGGTGATGAGGGCCGACCAGAAGACGACCCAGATCGCGGCTCGGAACTGTTCCCAGAGTTGGTGGGCCGAGCCGGTATAGAACAGACCGTTCACCGAGAACGGCACACACGATCCGTGGGCCGAATTGAAGAGGTTGCTCGTGGTGGCGATGACCTGCCCGTCGGGAGTCAAGTGGCCGCAGCCGTACTCGACCATGTTCGGGTCACCCAGGAGGCCCAGCAGCATGCCCCCGATGAATCCGGCGATGCCGTGGGTGTAGATGACCCCGAGCGCGTCGTCCACTTTCGAGAACGGCCGGACCTTGGACAGGTAGTTCCAGGCCACCCAGACGAGCGCGCAGGTGAAGACCCCGACCGCGAGGGCACCCCAGCCGTTGACCCACCCGGCGCAGGGCGTGATCCCGACCAGGCCGCAGATCATGCCGTTCACGCCACCCAGGAAGGTGGGTTTCTTCGACTTGGACAGCCAGGCGTCCATGGCCATCCAGGTCACCACGCCCGCCGCGGTCGCCAGGTTGGTGTTGACCACGGCGGCGGCGGCGTCGGCCCCCGCGTAGTACGGGTCGCCACCGTTGAAGCCGTTCCAGCCCAGCCACAGGATGCCGGCCCCGACCGCCGCCATCACCAGGTTGTTGGGGATGGCATTCTTGCGATCTCGTAGCAGCCGGGGACCGAGGCACCAGGCCGCCACAAACCCCGAGACACCGGCCGACATGTGGATCACGAAGCCACCGGAGAAGTCCAGGGCACCCTCCTGGGAGTAGTAGCCGCCACCCCACAGCATGAACGCGTTGACGCCGTAGACGATCGTCGACCACAGCGGCACCAGGAGGCACCAGGCGCTGAACTTGATCCGGCCCAGCACGCTCCCGAGGAACAGGAGGGGGGTGATGGCGGCGAAGACGAACTGGAAGTAGGCCAGCGACGTCGTCGGGAAGTGGAAGGGGATCAGCGTGTTGGCGGCGGAGACCGCCTGGCCCTGTTCACTGTTGCTGTTGGCGATGGAGCCGGGTACCCCGACGAAGTTGTCGAAGAAGTGCTTCACCCAGCCGACACCGGTGAGGTCGTGCTGTACTGCGACCCCGTTGACCTCGGTGATCCCGCTTCCCACCGAGTTCGCACCGAAGCCCATCTTGTAGGACCACAGAATCCAGGCGATGAGGACAAGCGAGAAGCCGGCGAACATCATGGCCAGCACGTTCACCGCCCACTTCTTCTGGACGATCGACGCATAGAGGACCGCCAGTCCCGGGAGGCTCATCAGGCCGACGAACGTGGCGGCCACGATCTGCCACGTGTTGTCGCCCGTATTCAGCCAACTGGGATACGGAACGGAAACTACTGCATGTAGCACAAAGTGCTCCTCTCGTCCGGTCTTTGCCTCCCGGCCAACCGCACCATGGCCAGGACGTTGGTCGTCTGGATCGCCCGCCACGGCAGGCGGTTGGCCCCTGCCGTTCGAAAGCATGCAGGGCGATGGTTTCTGCACAGTCACACCCGTGTTACCAATGTGTGAACTGGACCGACCGGCCCCGCGGACCAGGTGATCGGCGATCGGCGTCGTCTACGATCGGCCCGTCACGACCGCCGGCCGGCGGTGCGCACAACCATCATCGGGTGGACGGAAGAACCATGGACCTGCACAGCCAGACGCTCCCCGACGACCATCTCGTCGACAAGGAGGGAACGGATCGCGCCGGGGGTGGGGACGGGGTCGACGACCCGATCATGACCCTCCGGGGTGCCGGCGTCGCGACCGATGTCCACCGCGTCGGTCGCACCGTCGGGGGCCTCTGCCTCGTCGCCCTCGCCGGTGTGGTCATCGTGCTCTTCGTGGCCGGATTCGAGAAGAACGCCCAGATCACCCGACTGCACCAGCAGGGGGTGCCGGTCGTCGTCACGTCGACCGGCTGCACGGGGCTGTTGGGGGGGAGCGGGAGCAACTCGGTCGGCTACGCGTGCCGGGGGTCGTTCACGGTCGGGGGCCACCGGGACGACGAGGCCATTCCGGGCAACACGCTGTACCCGCCGGGGACGACACTCCGAGCGGTCACGGTCCCCGACGATCCGGCGCTGTTGACCCCGACCCGCCAGGCGGCGGGTGAGCACCCGTCGGGGACGGTCTTCGTCGTGCCGGCGGTGCTGCTGCTCCTGCTCACCGCCCTGGTCGGCGTCGTGCTCCGGCGGCGCCACCTCCGGAGGGCCTGACCCGGGGATCGGTTGGCCCGCCCTCGAGCGGAGGGTGCCGGCCGGTATTGGTGAGAACGGCCCGTTCAGCCCGCCTTCTTGTGGTTGCCGGGTTTGGATGCCGACGGGCTCCTGGACGGCACCGACTTGGGCGTGTAGCGCTTGTTGGGCTGCGGGCGCGAGGAGTCGGAGGCCCCACGCCCGTTGGCAGCGGCGCGCGCCGGCCCGCCGCCGGCCTCGCGCAGGTCGCGCTGCACCCGGTAGGCCCGCACGAGCAGCCACGCGCCGGCCAGGATGAACGGGACTCCGAAACCCCAGTAGTGGAGGTTGAAGATCGCCAGCCCGTAGAGTGCGAACACGATCCCGAGGAAGAGGCGCTTGCGGAGCAGTGCCATTACGAGCATCAAGATGGCCAGGCCGACGAGCACGCCAGCCAGCTCGTGGTAGAGGGAAACGTTGACGTGCAGCTTGTCGGGTGCCGCCGGGTCGTTGGCGATGAGCGCGCTGATGACGAGGATCCCGATGCCGCCGGCCACGGGCGCCCCGATGAGCCCGACGGCCCGTTCCTTGTCATCGGCGGACTTGACTCGGGCTTCGAGCTCCTCCACGGTCGGTGCCGGGACGGGCTCGGGGGACGCCGAATCGTCGGCGGCCGGCGCAGCCGGCCTCAGGACGGCACCGCGGACCCGTTCACCCAGGGTCGGCTTCGAGGGCGGCACGTCGCCCTCGAAGTCTTCGGAATGCTTGGCTCCGGGCACCCCGAGAGGCTACCGCGGCCCATCGCGCCGAGGCGAAGGCGGCGCGGTGCCGAAGGCGCCGTGAGGGTCCGCTGCCGAAGCGGATCTTCGGCACTGTTTCGGGCGACGACCTGGTGTGGTCCTCCGCTGCCGACTCGCCCCACGAGCGCACCGCGGGCCATGTTGCCAGCGCGTGAACTCTGGCCCGACCGCTCAACCGGGTGGCCCCGGGCCGGTGCCCCCCGGTGCAACGCCCAAGGTACGGCGCTACCCTCTCGCCATGGCACGCGGACAGGAGCTCGACCTTTCCAAGATCTGGCTGTTCTCGACCTGCTCGGCCCGTGAGCTGCGCACGATCCGCCGGGCCCTCGAGGAGGTGACCGTGCCCCCGGGCCGGGTGCTGGTGGAGGAGGGGACCATCGGCCGCGAGTTCTTCCTGATCGTCGACGGTGAGGCCTTGGTCCGGCGCAACGGCCGCCGCGTGGCCACCCTCGGGCCGGGCCAGTACTTCGGCGAGCTCGCCCTGCTCGACCGGCGCCCGCGGTCGGCCACCGTCATCTCCGAGACCGAGATGCTGCTGCTGGTCCTAGGCCAACGCCAGTTCAACGGGGTGCTCGACGCCGTGCCCGCCCTCGGGCGCAAGCTGCTGGCCGCCATGGCCACCCGGCTGCGGGAGGCCGACTCCCGGGCGGCCTCGGTCATCTCGCACTGACCCCCGGGCGGCCTCGGTCATCTCGCACTGACCACCCGACCCCGCGGCCACCTAGCCTGGGGCCATGGAGTTCAACGACGCCCTGGAGTTCGTGACCGGCCGTCACCAGGGGGTGCTCACCACCATCCGGGCCAGCGGCAGGCCCCAGCTCTCGAACATCGCCTACGCCGCCGGCGACGACGGGCTGATCCGCATCTCGGTCACCGACACCCGGGCCAAGACCAAGAACCTCCGCCGGGATCCGCGGGCCTCGCTCTACGTCGTCGGCGACACCTTCTGGGCCTACGCGGTGGTCGAGGCCGAGGCCGAGCTGACCTCGGTGACCACCGACCCCCACGACGCCACCGCAGAGGAGCTGGTGGCCGTCTACCGCCAGGTTCAGGGCGAGCACCCCGACTGGGAGGAGTACCGCAGAGCCATGGTGGACCAGGCGCGCCTGGTCGTCCGGCTGCGGCCCGAGCGCGCCTACGGGATGCTCGGCGGCTGAGCCTCGGCGGCCGACGCGGTGCCCGGCCCGGGCCCCGCCCCGGAGCCCGCAGCCGGCACGGTGGCCCCGGTCAGGAGCGACTCTTCAAAGAGCTGGGAGAGGTCGAGCACCCGCACCTCGTCCTCCTTGGCATTGGCCCGCACGGCGTCGTCCAGCATGATCATGCAGTAGGGACAGGCGGTCGAGACCACGTCGGCCCCGGTGCCCAGGGCCTCGGCCGTCCGCTCCATGTTGACCCGGGTCCCGATGTTCTCCTCGAGCCACATCCGGGCACCCCCGGCCCCGCAGCAGAAGCCCCGCTCGCGGCATCGTTTCATCTCGACCTGGGTGGCACCGGGGATGGCGTCGATCACCGACCGGGGCTCGTCGAACACCCGGTTGTGACGCCCCAGGTAGCAGGGGTCGTGGTAGGTGACCTTTCCCGAGTAGCCGTTCCCGGCCACGAGCTTGCCCGCGCTCACCAGGTGCTCCAGCAGTTCGGCGTGGTGGATCACCTCGAAGGTGCCCCCGAGGGCCGGGTACTCGTTCTTGATCGAATTGAAGCAGTGCGGGCAGGTGGCGATGATCTTTTTGGCCCCGGCCTCGTGCAGCGTGGCGATGTTGGCCTTCGCCTGCTCCTGGTAGAGGTACTCGTTTCCGAGACGCCGGGCCGGATCCCCGGTGCAGGACTCCTTGGGGCCCAGGATGGCGAAGGTGACCCCCGCCCGGTGCAGCATGCGGGCCGTCGCCTGCACGCCCTTGCGGGCCCGCTCGTCCAGCGCGCCGGCGCAGCCGACCCAGTAGAGGTACTCGAAGTCGTCGGGAACGGTCCCGGTGACGACCGGGATCTCGAAGTCCAGGTTCCCGGTCCACTCGGTCCGCTTGGACTGGCCCAGGCCCCAGGGATCGCCTTGGTTCTCGATGTTGCGCAGCATGAGCCCCGCCTCGGACGGGAAGCGCGACTCCATCAGGACCTCGTAACGGCGCATGTCCACGATGGCATCGATGTGCTCGATGTCGACCGGACACTCCTCCACACAGGCCCCGCAGGTGGTGCAGGACCACAGGACGTCGGGCCCGATGGTGAAGGGCACCAGCCTCTCGGCCTCGGCCCCCGCCTCGGCCGCCTTCTCGTCGGTGGGCTCGTCGGTCGGCAGTCGCTTGCCCAGCAGGCGGGTCGACGAGGCGAACATGTTGTCGCGCAGACTCATGATCAAGAGCTTGGGCGACAGGGGCTTCTCGGTGTTCCAGGCCGGGCAGGCCGACTGGCATCGGCCGCACTCCGTGCAGGTCGCGAAGTCGAGCATTTGCTTCCAAGTGAACTGCTCGACCAGGCCGACACCGAACACCGTGTCCTCGCTCACGTTCTCCATGTCCATGTCGGGTGTCTTGTCGAGCGCCCCCAGGGCCCGCGGGCGACGGGAAAAGGCCACGTTGATCGGCGCGATGAAGATGTGGAGGTGCTTCGAGTAGGCGATGAAGATCAGGAAGCCCATGATCACGGCGATGTTCAGTACGAGGAACACGGTGACCAGCACGCTGTTGACCCCGCTGCCGAGGGGAGCCAGCCAGGACCCCACCACGTGGGAGGCGAAGGCCCAGTCGTTGTAGGGGAACTGGGTCGGTCTGGTGTTGACCTGCGCCCCCCGGTAGAGGAGGAGCGTGATCATGACGCAGGCGATCATCGCCAAGACCAACCAGGCGGCGCCGGTGTGGGAGCCGTAGAAGCGGGACTTGCGCTTACGACGGGCCGGGGCGTTCTTGAGGCGGATGACCGCGAAGACGATCAGGGCGACGAGTACGGCGACGGCGAAGAAGTCCTCGATGAACCCGATCCACGACCAGGTCCCGATCAGCGGGATGTGGAAATACTTGTCGAAGAGATCGCCGTAGGCCTCGATGATGGTGAGCAGCAGAATGGTGAAGCCCCACATCGTGAAGAAGTGGGCGATCCCGGGCACCGTCCACTGGAGCAGCTTGCGCTGGCCGGCCACCTCGGTGATCTCGGCCTCGGCCCTGGGCGACAGCGGGCCCCGGGTGCGGTCGGGCGCCGGCTGTCCGGCGCGGATCAGGCGCGACAACCAGTGGAAGCGACGCCCTGCGATGGCGAGGGCGATGACGGTCACGGCCATGCCGATAGCAATCCTGACGGGCACGGGTCCTCCTCGGGCTCGGAGTCAGGTGGTCAGTGGTGTTTCGAACATGTCCGGTGACAGCGCCATGTGGCGCATACCGCTGAAGCCTCACACCGGGTTTGCGCCACGGTCAGCGGCGGAAATTGTCGGCGTAACGGCTCGGGGTCGGCCCCCATTGGCCCTGATACTTGGAGCCGAGGCCGGACGAACCGTAGGGCCGGTCGGCCGGCGTGGTCATCTTCAGGAAGCTGATCTGGCCGATCTTCATGCCGGGATAGACGGTGATCGGAAGGTTGGCGACGTTCGAGAGCTCCAGGGTCAGGTGGCCGTCCCATCCGGCATCGACGAACCCGGCGGTGGAGTGGATGAGCAGGCCCAGGCGCCCGAGCGACGACTTCCCCTCCAACCGGGCGACCAGATCCCCCGGAAGGGCGACCCGCTCCACCGTCGAGCCCAGCACAAACTCGCCGGGGTGGAGGACCAGGGGATCCTCCATGCCCACGTCGACCAGCTCGGTCAGGTCCTCCTGGTCCTCACGGACGTCGATAACCCGCTGCGTGTGGTTCCGGAAGAGGCGGAAGTACTGGTCCACGTGGAGGTCGACCGAGGACGGCTGGATGCAGTCTGCCCCAAGAGGGTCGATGACGATCCGGCCTGCCTCGAGCTCCTCCCGAATCGTCCGGTCTGAGAGAACCATGGCGGCCCAGAGGATAGTGTGGCAGGCGCTCGCGGGCGTAGTTCAGAGGCAGAACATCAGCTTCCCAAGCTGAGAACGCGGGTTCGATTCCCGTCGCCCGCTCTTCGAGATCCTTACTCGTGGTGCTGGGTCTCTCGAACAGGGGCGGACCGGAGCTCCGCCTCAGCCCGTCGGCACCGCCCCGATGACGTTGGTCACGTGGACCCCCAGGCCGGGCAACGAACCGATCGAGGTGGCGTCGCCGAAGGCGAAGACCCCCCCGTCAGAGCCGATGAGCCAGTAGCCCCCGCCGTCGGGGGTGGGCACGATGCTCACGATGTTCGACACCGTGAC
>Ga0209040_10003841_pt1 | contig 11434 bp, 12 predicted proteins | sample BogFormECP12_OM3_FD_188240 | JGI IMG/M metagenome (GOLD analysis project Ga0209040, IMG submission 188240) | Bog forest soil microbial communities from Calvert Island, British Columbia, Canada - ECP12_OM3 (SPAdes) (version 2) | ecosystem: Environmental > Aquatic > Freshwater > Wetlands > Bog ... | reverse complement strand
ACGATGTTTGCCGATGGCACGAATTTCGGCCTCGGTACCTTCGGTGGATCGGTCGTGACCGCCACCTCGATCGACGCGAATTGGAATTTCACGACGGTCGACAGCATGACGACCAACAACATGTGGTCGCTGGCGTTTGACCCACTTTGGCACACTGCTTCATCGCTGACGGCCATTTCCGGCACCTATACGGATTCCGAGTCGCACAGCCCCACGAACGGCGCAACGGTGACGATATCCGCAACCGGCGCGATCAGCGGCACGAGCGCAACGACCGGCTGTGTCCTTTCCGGGCAGGTCACCGTGAACACTCCGGCCAACGACGTCTATTCAATCAGCTTGAGCTACGCGAGCTGCACCGACGCAGTCTTGAACGGCATTCATTTCACGGGTCGCGGCATCTTGAATTCCTCGGTCACGCCGGCCGTGGTCCTGACCGGCGTCACTGGCGAGGCCACGAACCAAACCAATCCCAACTCAATCTATTTCGGCTTGGTGATGATGCTCACGGCAGGCTAGGCGGCGGCTCGAGGCTCCGCGCTCGGGGCGCCCGCAATCACCCAACGGCATTTGCCCCGATTCTACCGATGAGCACCGAGGCTCGCCGTCCCTCGCAATGTGGCGATTCGATTGCCTGCCCCGCCGAAGCCAAATTCCGTGCATTATCTGCGGCGAATGGTTGAGAATACGAGGCCTTGAGCACGGTTCAACCCTCAATGAGATCTCAACCATGGAAATCGCAAACCTAATACACGCAGCCGCCAGCATCGCCGGGGGAATGGCAGCAGCCCACTACGATAAGTTTGCGGGGTTGTCGGCGTCCCGAATTACCGAAATCGCCGAAACCTCCGTCAAGATTGCGAAAGCGATAGAAATCGAGGCGCTCAAGAAGCCGTAAGGCGTCCACGATCAGCCGCGAAGAAGAGCCGAATGCTTCCGTACGCGCGAATCGCATTTTGTTTCCTAGCCATTGGTGGGATCGGCCGCGCCGATGAGCCGCGTTCGCCCGTAGACTGGGTCAACCCGTACATCGGCACGGGCGGATCCGAAAGCAGTCCCGACTATGGAGGTACGGCGCCGCTCGTGACGACGCCGTTCGGCATGACCAACTGGACCGCCCAGACGCGCCAGAATCGCATCAGCGTCACCTCCTATGCCTATGAGGACGATGCCATTTCCGGTTTCATCGGCACGCATCAGCCGGCGATCTGGATGGGCGACTATGGGTACGTCACGCTGATGCCGGAAATCGGTCCCATGCAGCCGAGCGTCGAGTACCGGCGCCTGCACTTTAGCCGCGCCGACGAAACCGTCGCGCCCTATTACTACGCGGTCAAGATGGGCGACGCAAACGGCGCGCGGCGCATCATCGCCGAGATGACCGCAACCGATCACTGCGGCTACTTGCGATTTACCTTTCCAACCGGGAAGAGCGGCGGGATTCTCATCGAAGCGACGCGCGCCGGTGTCGAGGGCTGGGTCAAGGTCGATGCGGATCGTGGCGAGATCCTCGGCTACAACCCCGACCGCATGGATGCCCACTTGAGTTCGCTCAAGCTGCCGAATTTCAAGGGGTATTTCGTCGCGCGCTTCCGTCAGCGGATCCATGAGGCCATGGTCTACCAGGGACCGCTATCCGCGCCGGGCAGCGAGATCAAGGGCGACAACGTGGGCGCGTTTGCGAAATTCGCTGCCAGCGAGGGCTCGGTCGTCGAGGTTCAGATCGGAACCTCGTTCATCGGCGTCGAGCAAGCGCGCGCCAACCTCGACGCGGAACTGCCGGCCTGGGACTTCGAGGCGGCGAAGGCGGCACTCAAAGCCATCTGGGATCGCAAGCTCGGCGAGATCAGCGTGGAGGGCGCCAGCGAGGATCAACGGCGGATATTTTATACGGGCCTCTATCACGCACTGCTGTATCCGAAGCTGTTTTCCGAGCGGGGCCGCTATTACAGCGCGTTCGACGACAAGATCCACGATGGCACGTCCTATACGGCCTATTCGATTTGGGACACATTTCGAGCCGAAAACAGCCTCTTGACCCTACTCGCTCCCGAGCGCGTCGATGACATGGTGCGCGCGTTGCTGCAGGACTACGTCGAGGGCGGATTCATGCCCAAGTGGCCCAACCCGTCCTACACCAACATCATGATTGCGACCCACGCGGACTCGCTCGTGGCCGAAGCGGTCAGCAAGGGGTTCAAGGGATTCGATCTGAAACTCGCCTACGCCGCGGTCGCAAAAGACGCGACCACGCCACCCGACGGCGACACGACCCGGCGCTGGTATGACCGGGAACCCGACGAACCCTACGAAGCGCGCGCCGGCCTCACCTACTCCCTGAAGCTCGGCTATATTCCCGCCGACCGGGTTGCCGAGTCGGCCTCGAGCACGCTCGAGGAATCCTATGACGACTACGCCGTTGCGCAAGTCGCCAAGGCCGCGGGCGACCTCGAGGGCTATCGACATTTTCTGGCCCGCTCGCTGAGCTACCGGACCCTGTTCAATCCGGCGCGTGGATTCATGCAAGCGCGCAATCTCGATGGCAGCTGGGCCTCGCCCGACGAGGGTTGGACCGAGGGGGATCAGTGGGTCTATCTTTTCGCGGCGCTGCACGACATCCCGGGAATGATTCGCTTGCTCGGCGGCGACGCCGCGTTCGACGCCAAGCTCGACGCGCATTTCGCCGGCGGACATAACCAGCACGACAACGAGCCGAGCCACCACTACGGCTATCTCTATGACTTCGGCGGCGAACCGTGGAAGACTCAGGCCATGGTGCGTAAGATCGCGCGCGAGTCGTATTCGAACACGCCGACGGGCGTACTCGGCAACGAGGATTGCGGCCAGATGTCCGCTTGGTACATCTTCACGGCGATGGGCTTCTATCCGGTCAATCCGGTGTCGAAGGACTACATGATCGGCAGCCCGCTCTACTCACGCGTGACGCTCAATCTACCGAACGGCAGAACCTTCACGGTCTCGGCCGCCGACAATTCCGAAGACCACCCGTATATCCAGTCGGCGAGCTTGAACGGCAAGCCGCTCGTCATACCGATTGTCCGTTATGAGCAAATCGAAGCCGGCGGCGAGCTGCATTTCGTCATGGGTTCCAAGCCCTCGCGCTGGGCATCGCGGTGGCGCGGGACGACACCGCGACCTTGAGCGTATCGGCCCGAGCATCCGCAGAGCGGCCTCACGAAATGAATACCGTCGTCACCTACGGACTATCCCTAGTAGCGTGAGTCCGTTGCACGATAGTAAATAGCGCCAAATCATGAGCGCTTATGCGGATCTGCTGCTCTATCTTCTGGCGATACTCGCCTTCGTCGGGCTGACATTGATCCTCAACCGCGTCCTCGGTCCGAAGCCGGTTGCGGCGGGCGCAAAACTCGATCCGTTCGAATGCGGGGCCACTGCGCAGGGCAGCGTCGGCGGCCATGCGGTGCCAGTTAAGTATTACGGCGTCGCGATCGTTTTCATTCTGTTCGATCTGGAGACTGTATTTCTCTTCATCTGGGCGCTCGGCGCGCAGCCGCTGACCGTGGCGACGCTGGCGGCTCTCGGTGTTTTCCTCGGACTGTTGGTCGTGCTGATGTTCTATGTTTGGAGCAGCGGGCTCATCGAGGAAGTGACCCGATGAGCGCGGATGTCCCCGCGGCAAGGCACCCGGGCGCGCTCGAGTACCTGACCACCAAGAAGGACGAATTCGTCGGCTGGGCGCGCAAGTTCTCGCTATTTCCGTATCCCTTCGTAACGGCCTGCTGCGCGATGGAGTTCATGGCTGTGAGCTCCACGCCCTACGATACCGACCGCTTCGGCGCGGCATTGCCGCGCTTTTCGCCGCGCCAGTCCGACCTGCTCATGGTCGTGGGCACGATCACGCATAAGCAGGCGCCCGTGCTGCGGCGGGTCTACGAACAAATGTGTGAACCGAAATGGGTCATCGCGTTCGGCGTCTGCGCGACGAGCGGCGGCTTCTATCAAAACTACGCGACGTTGCCGGGCATCGATCGCATCATCCCGGTTGACCTATACATCCCGGGCTGTCCTCCGCGCCCCGAAATGGTCATCGACGGGATCATGAAGCTGCAAAATCGGATCGCACACGACCGCCACCCGATCATCACGGATTCGTTCTAGCCATGGCCGCGGCGCTGCACGAGCGGGTGCTGGCGCGTTGGTCCTCGGCCGCGCGCGAAGCGGTCATCGCACACGGCACGCTAGTCCTGGTCGTCGACCCTGAAGTGCTCGTCGAAGTCGTCGGTTCGCTCAAGCGGGAATTCGGCTTCGACATGCTGCTCGATGTGACCGCCGTCGATTGGCCGGGGCGCGAACCGCGCTTCGACGTCGTCTATCATTTTTACACAACGCGCGAGTTCGTCCGGGTGCGTATCAAGACGCAGGTGCCGGAGTCCGCCCCGGTCGTCGGTTCGCTGCTGCCGCTCTACAACGCGGCCGGTATCGCGGAACGCGAATGCCATGACATGTATGGGATCGAATTTCGAGGCAATCCGGACCTGCGCCCCATCCTGCTGTATGAGGGTTTCGTCGGACATCCGCTCAGGAAGGACTATCCCAAGCAGCTCGAGCAGCCGCTGATTCCGTATCGGAAGTAATGCGATGTCGACCCCGTTGCCCAATCCAATTCGACCCGCGTTCGGACCGGACGAGCGTGCGGGGACGACGGTCGTCAGCATCGGCCCGTCCCACCCCGCGACCCACGGAACGGTCCAGATCGTCGCCGAGCTGTCCGGCGAACGGATCCTGCGCGCGGACGTGCACTGCGGATACCTGCACCGGGGCTTCGAGAAAGAATGCGAGTCGCACACCTGGCACAATCTGATCCCGTACGTCGACCGCTTGAACTACTGCTCGGCGCTGATCAACGACTTTGCGTACTGCGACGCGGTCGAACGCTTGATGGGGATCGAGATCACGCCGCGCTGCCGGTATTTGCGCACGCTGCTCGCCGAGTACTCGCGCATCGCGGATCACCTCACTTGCACCGCCGCGACGCTCATGGAACTCGGCGCGATGACTGCATTCCTCTATCTGGTCATGCTGCGGGATTACATTTACGAGCACCTTGCTGACTTGACCGGCGCGCGCGTGACATACAGCTTCGGTCGCATCGGGGGCCTTGCCCGTGATCTTCCCGCCGGCTGGCTCGAGCGGCTCGAGCAGATTCTGCGCGAGTACGAAGTCTTCGTCGGCCGGGTCCACGGGCTCGTCGACCGCAATCGCATCTTCATCGATCGAATGCGCGATGTCGGCGTACTCTGCAGCGCCGAGGCGATCGACTGGGGCTACACAGGTCCGGTCCTGCGCTCGACGGGAGTCCCGCGCGATCTGCGCAAGGACACGCCCTACCTCGCGTACGCCGATCTCGAGTTCGCGGTGCCGGTCGGCATCAAGGGCGACAATTACGATCGCTATTTTGTGCGCATGCGCGAGATGGACGAGTCGGTGCACATGATCCGACAGCTCGTCGAGCGGCTGCCGCCCGGTCCGATCAGCGTCGATGACCGCCGCTGCACACTGCCCGACAAGCACCTCGTCTACACGGAAATCGAATCGCTGATCAGCCATTTCAAGCTCATCAGCGAAGGTCCGCAGGTACCGGCAGGTGAAATCTACTCGGCTCACGAGGGTGCAAACGGGGAACTCGGCTTCTATATCGTCAGCACCGGCGACTGTATGCCTTACAAGCTGCATGTACGCGCGCCGAGCTTCGTCCACATCGGCGGCATACACCGATTGCTCGAGGGCTATCAGCTTGCGGACCTCGTGCCGACGTTCGGCTCGATCAACATGATCGGCGGCGAGTGCGACCGGTGAACGATCTCATTGCCGAGTTCGAGGCTCTGCGAGCGCGCTTCCCGCCGGGGTTCGAATCATCGTTCGTGCTTCCATGCCTGCGACGCATGCATGAGCGGCGCGGCTATGTCGCGGACGCGGACATCGACGCACTGGTTGCCTTGCTCGGCGTACCGCGGATTCAGGTCGAGGAGGCGCTGTCGTTCTATACGCAGTTTCGCCGCCGGCCGATCGGCCGCTGGCACCTGCAAATCTGCCGCAACGTGAGTTGTTCGATGCGCGGCGCCGACCGCCTGCTCGAGCACCTGCAGCGCAAGCTCGAGGTCGCGCCGGGCGAGACCACGCCCGACGGCCGTTGCACGCTCGACACGGTGGAGTGCCTCGGCTCGTGCGGCACGGCACCGGTGATGATGGTCAACGAGCGCTACGTCGAGAACCTGAGTCTCACGACGCTCGACCGCCTGCTCGACGAGTTGAAGTAGCCGTGGCCGGACAACAGCTGCTGATGACTTTTCCGGTGACCGCGACCTCGCATGGCCTCGCTGAATACCGCGCTCGCGGCGGCTACACGGTGCTCGAGGATGCCCTCCACACCCGCACGCCTCAGGAAATTACCCAGGCCGTCACGGCCGCGGGGCTGCAGGGCCGCGGCGGCGCGCTATTCCCGACGGGGCGCAAATGGGCGGTCGTCGTGCCCGGCGACGGGCAGCCGCATTACCTGGTCGCGAATGCCGATGAGGGCGAGCCGGGTACGTTCAAGGACCGATGGATCCTCGAGAACGCGCCGCATCTCTTGCTGGAAGGGATGTTGCTGTCCGCATACGCACTCGAGGCACGCCATTGCTTCATTTACATCCGCGGCGAGTTCGATCTACCGTATCGCCGCGTCGCTGCCGCGGTCGAGGAGGCCTACGAGGCCGGCTGGCTTGGCGAGCACATCGGCGGCACCGGTTTTGCCTGCGACATCCTCGTCTACCGAGGTGCCGGCGCGTACGTCGCGGGCGAGGCGTCCGGCCTACTCAGTTCGCTCGAAGGGAAAAAAAGCTATCCGCGCAATCGTCCGCCGCGCCTCACCGTTCGGGGCCTCTACCAGCGGCCGACGGTCGTCAACAACGTCGAATCCTTAAGCAACGTCGCGGGCATTGTCGCCCACGGTGCGGCAGCTTTCCGGGCCGTCGGCACGCAGAAGAGTCCGGGAACGCGGCTCATATCCGTCTCGGGTCACATCAACCGGCCCGGCGTCTACGAAGTCGAACTGGGGTTTCCCTGGCGCAAGTTCCTCGAGGAGGACTGCGGCGGCGTGCTCGGAGGGCGGCCGTTGAAGGCGGTCGTGCCGGGCGGCATTTCATCGAAAGTGTTGACGGGCGCGGAAACCGAGACGCTGCGCCTGAGCCACGAAGATCTGTGGAGCGCGGGCTCCACGCTCGGCTCCGGGGGCATGATCGTCGTCGCCGAAGGCACCTGCATGGTGCGCCTGCTGCAGATCATGCTGCGCTTCTACCACCATGAGTCCTGCGGACAATGCACGCCGTGCCGCGACGGTACCGGGTGGATGCACCGGATCATCGATCGCATCGTCGCCGGCGATGGCCGGCCGGAGGACATCGAGCGGCTTTACTACATCGCCAAATACAACGACGGCACGACGATCTGCGGACTCGGAGACGCCGCCGGTTTCGCCGCGAGCGGAATGCTCGACAAGTTCCGCGACGAGTTCGACTACTACATTGCCCACAAGCGCTCGCGGTGCGAGGGCCGCATCGAATGACCGAGATTCTGATCAACGGGCAGCCGGTGCAGGCGCGCCCCGATCAAACGGTGCTCGAGGCCGCGCTCGCAGCCGGATTTTATGTGCCGTATTTCTGCTGGCATCCGCGCCTGTCGATCGCCGGCAATTGCCGCATGTGCCTCGTCGAGGTCGAGGGCCGCGGTCTCGACATCGCCTGCAACATGCCAGTCACTGCAGGCATGCGCGTTCTGACCGACTCCGAGGAGGTCAAGGCGCACCGCAAGGCGATACTGCAGTTCATCACGCTGAACCACCCGGTCGACTGCGGCATCTGCGACAAAGCCGGCGAATGCCGTCTGCAAGACTACTACTACACCTACAACGGCGAGCGCTCGAAGTCGGTCGAACCGAAGTTGCGATCGAGCAAACACCACGGCTTGTCGGACCGGATCGTGCTCGACAACGAGCGCTGCATCCTGTGCCTGCGCTGCACGCGCTTCACGCACGAGGTTTCGAAGTCGAAATCGCTCGGCGTCGAGCGGCGCGCAGACGCGTCGAACATCCGCGCCGTCGAGGATGGCTCGCTCGATCGCGATCCGTATTCCGACAACATCATCGACCTCTGTCCCGTCGGCGCGCTGCAATCGCGGAGCTTCCTCTACAAGGCTCGCATCTGGTATCTGGAGCCGACGCCGTCGGTCTGTCCCGGGTGCGAACGCGGCTGCACGGTGCAGATATGGCACCGCAAAGCCGAGTGGCGGCTCAAAGCCCTCGACCCGCGGCAGAATACCTGCATCGCGCGCGTCACGCCGCTCGAGAATCCGGCCGTCAACGGAGCTTGGATCTGCAACAAGGGGCGTGACCTCGCACGGATCTTCGAGCGTGCCCGGGCCGAACATCCGATGCTCAAGGGGAAAGCGGTAGCGCTCGACGAAGCGGTGCAGGCCGCGCGCGCGCTGATTGTGGCCGCGCGTCGCCCGGCGGCATTGGTATCGAACTGGGGATCGAACGAGGAACTCGCGGCGTTCAAGCGGCACCTCGGCGAGATGTTCGCCACGTTCGTGAAAATTGATGCCGCGCCCGAACCGGGTGAACGGATCGCCGACGAATTGCTGATCCGTCCCGATAAGAACCCCAACACGGCCTGCGCGCGCGCGTTATTCGGAGATGGGCCGCCGATTTTACCGGAGGGCTCGGATCTCGTGCTGGTATGGGGTGAGGGCTGTGACTTCGCGACCCTGCCGCGCGGTGCGCGCATCATCTTTTTGAATTGCTACCTGCGCCCGGAAAACGGGCACGCGGATGTCTTCGTTCCACTCAGCACCCAAACCGAACGTCGCGGACACTACACCAATTTCGAGGGTACGGTCAGCGAGTTCCAGCCATGCTTTTCCAAGCCGGACTCGGTCGCCGACGCGGCGGTGCTGTTCGAGGCGTTGGCGGCGCCGGTGCAGGCCCGCCCATGAACATACCAGTCGCGGTGACTGCCGTTTACGTCGCGTACGCGCTCGGACTGCTGCTGACCTTCGGCACGGTGCTGACCTGGGTCGAGCGCAAACAGGCGGCGATCATGGCTGACCGGATCGGTGCGAACCGGGCGTACGTACGTATCCCCTTCACGCAGATCCGGCTGATTTGGTGGGGACTGTTTCACGGACTTGCCGATGGCTTGAAGATGCTGTTCAAGGAGGATTTCCGGGCGCAGCCTTACGATCGCGTCGCCTACGCGCTTGCGCCGTGGGTCACGTTCGTTCCGGTCATGCTGGTGTTCGCCGTCGTTCCGTTCGGCGGTGCGCTGGCGCCGGGGCGGCTGTTCCCCGCGCTTGCCGCGACCTACGGCACGCAAAGCTTCCGAATGCAGATTGCGCCGGTCGATGCCGGGCTACTCGTGGTATTCGCATTCGGCGGGCTGACGATCATCGGCACGATGCTGGCCGGCTGGTCGTCGGCCAACAAATTTGCGCTGCTGGGTGCGATTCGCGCCGGCTCGCAGATGATCTCCTACGAGCTGGTCATGGGCCTGACGCTCATCGGACTGATCCTCATCTATGGCACGGTCGATTTGGACGCCATCGTTCGGCACCAGTCGGGCACGCTGCTCGGCGTCTTGCCGGCATGGGGCATCTGCTACCAGCCGTTCGCGGCGCTGCTATTCCTGACGGCGGCAATCGCCGAGAACAAGCGCATCCCCTTCGACTTGCCCGAGGCCGAATCCGAGTTGGTCGCGGGCTACTACACCGAATACAGCGCCATGAAGATGGGGTTGTTCATGTTCGCGGAGTTCATCGAGATCGCGATCGTAGCGGCCCTGTTCACGACATTGTTTTTGGGCGGTTACAACCTGCCGTGGCTGACCGATGCCGGATTCAGCTTCCCCGGCGCACACTTCGTTGCGATCGGGCCTCGCACGGTCGCGGTAACCCAGATGCTGACGTTTCTTCTCAAGGTACTGCTGTTGTGCAGCTTCCAAATCCTGGTGCGCTGGACCTTGCCGCGTTTCCGATGGGACCAGCTGCTGCGCTTCGCCTGGAAAATATTGCTGCCGCTCGCGATCTTAAATCTCGGACTGACTGCGGTCATCGTCGCGGTGCTGCGATGAAGGAGCGCAGGTGACTCAGCCGGCCCATCCCCGCAAACGCTACTGGAACGAGCCGACCATGGGATGGTGGGAGCGCGCCTACGTCTTCGAGGTCGTGCGCGGTCTGCTGATCACGGGCGGCGTGTTCACCGCGAACTTGTGGAAGTGGGTCACGGGGCGAAAAGGCGCGCTGACGACGTACTATCCCGAGGAAATTCGCGCCGATTATGCCGCCGGCAATCGCGGCAAGCACGTGCTCACGCAGCGCCCCGATGGACGCCCGCAATGCGTCGCCTGCAACCTGTGCGCGACGGTCTGCCCGGCGCGATGCATCGAGATCGACGCGGCTTTCGACCCGAACGACCTTGAACATCCCAAGTATCCGCTGCGCTTCGAGATTGACTACTCGCGCTGCGTGTTTTGCGGCCTGTGCGTCGAGGCCTGCCCGGAGGACGCAATCCGCATGGTCCCCGAGACCCCGGGCCTGCCCTCGTTCGACCGGGAGCGCATGTGGCTCTCACGCGAGGAGCTGCTCGGTTGGAAGCCGCAACATGACGTCGCGAAACCCTACCCGGCCGCAGATGCCGCGAAAGGCGTTCAATGACCCACCTGCTGCCACTGTACGGATTCTCCGCCGCTGCCCTGACCGGCGGCGTCGCGATGCTGGTCGCGAGGCATCCGATGCGGGTCGCGCTCGCGCTGATCTCGACGATGCTGTCTCTCGCCGCAATCTACGCGACGCTCGGGGTGCACGTGATCGCCGTGTTCCAGGTACTAATCTATGTCGGCGCGATCATGGTGTTCATGGTGTTCATCATCATGCTGCTCGATGCGCGCGATCCCTCGTTCGTGGAGCGATATTCTCGGCTGTTGGTGCCTGGCGTTCTGGTGGGCGCGCTGCTGGCCGCGGGCCTCGGCCACACGCTCGCGAGCGGCATGGCCGCGGCACCGGTCAATCCGGCCCCGGCGGATTTCCGCCTGCAGCCGTTCTCGGTCGAGTTCCTGCATACCTACTGGCTGCACTTCGAACTGACCTCGGTGTTGCTGATCGTCGCGGTAGTCGCGGCGATCGCCGTGCTCCAGGGGCGTGGTGGGCACGGGGGGCGCGATGGATAGCACGCAGCTGTTGCTCGCGCTCAGCGTCGCGCTGTTCACGCTCGGCCTCGCCGGCGTGATCATCCGGCGCAACGCGATCGTCGTGCTGATGTGCTTGGAGCTCATGGTCAACGCCGTGATCTTGAGCCTCGTGACGTTCGCGGCTCGCGCAGCGAGCGCCTCGGGCGCCGCGCTCGCACTGCTGGTTTTCGTGG
>Ga0209040_10003840_pt1 | contig 11436 bp, 15 predicted proteins | sample BogFormECP12_OM3_FD_188240 | JGI IMG/M metagenome (GOLD analysis project Ga0209040, IMG submission 188240) | Bog forest soil microbial communities from Calvert Island, British Columbia, Canada - ECP12_OM3 (SPAdes) (version 2) | ecosystem: Environmental > Aquatic > Freshwater > Wetlands > Bog ... | reverse complement strand
ATGTTGCCGTAGGCGTCGACCTGTTCGAGGCGCCGGCCGGGTGCATGGATCGTCCAGGCAAGCGCGCGCTGACTCTGGTCGCGGCGCGGCGTCAAATGCAGGCTCTGAACGCTGTATTTGACGGGGCGCTCGTAGCGATAGCGGGTTTCGTGCCGAATATGCAATTGCATCGACGTCAAGCCTCCGCCGGCGGTACCAAGAAATCCGACGCAATGCGATCGCCGAGATCGCGGCTGCGCGCCAGGAACTGTTCGAGAAATACCGGAACGCCGAGCGCCATGATGTCCTCCATGCGCGTGAAATACAGCGATGCATGCATTTCACCGGCACGGCGCAGCGTCTCGGCCGACTGCTGATTCGAGACGGCCTTCAAGTTTTGATAGACCTCTTTGCAACAGCGCAGCAGCGAGCGCGGCATGTCGTCGCGCAGGATCAACAGCTGCGCGACCTTGAACGGCGTGATCACATCGCGGTAGACGCGCCGGTAGATCTCGAAGGCCGAGAGCGCGCGCAGCAGCACGCTCCACTGGTAGGGGTCGGGCACCGAGACGGCGTCGGCGCCCGGCTGCAGATCGTTTTGATGCGCCGTCAGGATGCGCGCCGTGCTGTCGGCGCGCTCGAGGAATGCGCCGATGCGCGTGAAATGAAACGCCTCGTCGCGCAGCATCGTGCCGATCGTCACGCCGCGCGTCAGATGCGAGCGCTCCTTGACCCATTCGACGAACTGGCCGATGTCGGCGTGCGGCTCGCGGTGCGCCGAGAAATCGCGCGCATCGAGCCAGGTGGAATTGAGCGTGACCCACAGCTCGGAAGTCAGAGAACCGCGCACCGCGCGTGCATTCTCGCGCGCCGCGCGCAGACAGCTGAAGATGCTGCCGCTGTACTCGCGGTCGAGGCTCAAGAACTCGAACACCTTGCGCGGGTCGACCGCCTCGTGCCGCTCGCCATAGGCCTCGAACACGTGCAGGGCCTTCATCGTCGCCCGCAGCGATTCGGTCAGCGTATCGCCCGAGTGCGGCAGCATCGACATGCGGTAATGCGCGTCGACGAGGCGCGCGAGGCTCTCGGCGCGCTCGATGTAGCGCGACATCCAATAGAGGTGATCGGCGGTGCGGCTCAACATCTTAAGTTTCCAGCACCCAGGTGTCCTTGGTGCCTCCCCCTTGCGACGAATTGACGACCAGCGATCCTTCGCGCAGCGCGACGCGCGTGAGTCCGCCGGGCACGATGCTGACCTCGCGGCCCGAGAGCACGAAGGGGCGCAGGTCGATGTGGCGCGGCGCGAGCCCGGAGCCGGCGAACGTGGGGCAGGTCGAGAGCGCGAGCGTCGGCTGCGCGATATAGCGTTCGGGCGTCGCGAGAATCTGCGCACGAAACATCTCGATCTCGTCCTTGGTCGCCGCCGGTCCGATCAGCATGCCGTAGCCGCCCGCGCCATGGACCTCCTTGACGACCAGTTCGGGCAAGTGCGCGAGCACGTAGTCCTGATCGCCCTGGCGGCGCAGCATCCAGGTGTGCACGTTCGCGATGATCGGTGCCTGGCCGAGGTAGAAGCGGATCATGTCGGGCACGTAGGGGTAAATCGATTTGTCGTCGGCGATGCCGGTGCCGATCGCGTTGGCGATCGTGATGCGGCCTGCGCGGTAGGAAGCGAGCAGCCCCGGGACCCCGAGCATCGAATCGGGCCGGAACACGAGCGGGTCGAGGAAATCGTCGTCGATGCGCCGATAGATCACGTCGACGCGCTGCGGGCCCTGGGTCGTGCGCATGAACACCGCCTCGTCGCGCACGAACAAATCCTGGCCCTCGACGAGTTCGATGCCCATCTGCTGCGCGAGAAACGCATGCTCGAAATAGGCGCTGTTGTGCGCGCCCGCGGTCAAGAGCACGACCGTGGGATCTGCGACGCCGGTGGGCGCGACGCTGCGCAGATTCTCGAGGAGCACGTCCGGATAATGATCGACCGGCGCGATGCGGTGCGCGGAGAACAGCTCGGGAAACAGCCGCATCATCATCTTGCGATTCTCGAGCATGTACGAGACGCCCGAGGGCACGCGCAAGTTGTCTTCGAGCACGCGAAATTCGCCGGCATCGTCGCGCACGATGTCGATGCCGGCGATGTGCGCGTAGATGCCGCCGGGCACATCGACGCCCTGCATCTCGGGCCGGTACTGCGAGTTGCAGAGCACCTGTTCGGCCGGAATCACGCCGGCTTTCAGGATCTGCTGATCGTGGTAGATATCGTGAATGAACGCATTGAGCGCGCGTACCCGCTGTTTCAGTCCCGCCTCGAGGCGGATCCACTCATCGAGGGGCAGCACGCGCGGCACGATATCGAAAGGGATCAGCCGCTCTGCGCCCTCTTCTTGGCCGTAGACGGCAAAGGTGATGCCGACGCGATGAAACAGGACATCGGCTTCGGCGCGTTTTTGCGCGAGCCGCTGAGCGGGCTGGTTCGCGAGCCACTGGGCGTAGCGCTGGTAATGGGAGCGCGCAGCGCCGCTGCCAAGATACATTTCGTTGTACGGTGAATTAGCCACAGGCCCCCTAGTCACCAAGTCTTAAGCGATTTCCATGCCATGCCGGCGATGTCCATTTAATCATGGACTTAATTCGAACTGGCGGCCGCGCTGCACTAACATGAGGCAGATGCGCCCCCTGTTTTGGTGCATCAGGCGTCCAATTGCCGGGCGAGCCGGCTCGCCGCCGCAATCGCCGGGTCACCCGCGAAGCGCTGCGCAAAATCGCCGAGCAAGCGGCGCGCGACCGGCTTGGCGCCGCCGTTCGCGGCGATCCCGGCCAGCGCGAACGTGCTCGCGGCGCTCTTGGGGCGAAACTCCGGATCCACGCGCAGTCGCGCGGCCAGCAGATCGAGGGCCTGCCCATTGCGGCGCAAGACCAGCAGCCTGTCAATAGTCTCCTGGGTCATGCGCGTCGCGTAACGCGCATCGCTCCACGCTGCGAGCCGCTCGCAGACCCAGCGATAATCCTCCGGATCGCGGCCGCGCACGGCCAGCCAGTCCTGCAGGATCGCCCAGGCATCGGTATGCGCACCGATCCGCATTTGATGGTAGGCCGCGTCGAGGACCTGCTGGCTGCGGCGCAGTTCGGCTTGGCGCTCACGCGCCTGCCGGCGTTCCGGCGAATGCCAGGCGTCGAGCCCGAGCTCGTGCCGCCTCTCGTAGAGCGCACCGGCGAGCGCGCAGAACAGCGAGAGGATCGCGAATAGGGCCGCGAGCAGCTGCGCGATCAACCAGAGCTGCCATTGCCAGATCGCATCGAGCGCGAGGCCATAGGCGCCGATCAGGCCGAGCAGCGCCGGATACCAGAGTCCGAGACCGCGGATCAGCCGCAGCCAGGCAAGCGGATTGAGCGCCGTGAGCGGATTGCCCTCGAGTCCGAGCACGCCGACCGACGCGGGCAGCAGCACGAGCGCCACGATCGCGACAGCGACGCCGGCCGCGGGAGCCAGGAATTTCCCCGCGACCATCACGGCGCCGGCGAGCGCGGCCATGATCACCAGCTGCAGCAGCGGCCGGTACTCGTTGAACGGATGGAGCATCTGAACGTCGAGCGCCGGGGTCTCCTCGACGCCGCGCACCGTCGAGTCGAACAAAAAATAGGCGTACTTCAAAAACGAGGAGGCGAGCAGCAGCGCGAGCGGCAGTCCAAGGAGTCCGCCGAGCTTCGCGATCAGCGCCAATGGAGCGAACACCAGCAGCACGAGCGCGGCGCCGCCGCGCGCGGGGCGCATCAAGTATCGGAGCAGTGCGGCGCCTGCCTCAGCCGAACGCGTGTTCGCTGTCCTCGACTTCACCCATGCGCGCCGCGATGCCGCGCTTGCGCGCCTCGAGCTGCCGCCAATGCGCGCGCGCGCGCTCGATCGCCGCCGGCGTTGCGCTCGGTTCGCCGGCGAGCGCGAGATAGTGCGCCTTGGCCGCGACGGTCGCGCCGAGCGCGTCGCGATACCGCGATTCGAGCTTGCGCAGTCGGGATTCCATGTCCATCGCGTCCAGATTCTCCGTTGCGCTCATCCGAGCCGCGGTGAGACTACGCCCGAACCTTGACAGTCGTGCGACACCGCGGTGACGACTGCGAAACGAGGGGTGCGCGAGCGCCCACGTGGACCGGCTCGCCCCACGGCGCACCGCACGCTTAGGCACGCGAATGCGATGCGCCGCGAGACCAGCACCATCCTCTAATCCCTGAATACGCGGCGCGCCGCGTGAATCGCGCCGTCGATGTGACCGATCGCACGATCGCGCAAGCCGTTGGCGTAGCCGTTGTCCTCTTCGCGCGATATGTCGTCACGCGCCTTCTGGAGGAATTTCACGGCCTCGTGGATGCGTCCGCGACGATCCGGGTACTCATCGACCGGCGGATGATCGGCGAGGTTCTTGCCGTCGTCGAGTGCCGCCTGCTTGATGTCGCCGATCGCCGCGTCGATCTGGCGCACCGAATCTTGTTCATCGGCCGTCTGCGCCCAATCGCCGGGTCGATGCTCGATGCACCAGCGCGCGGCCCGCAGGTCCGACAGCGCATGCAGATAGGCCGGATGATGGGCCGGCGGCGGAGCCGGCGGCGGGGCGCTGACGCAGCCCGTCGATAGCGCGATTCCGCCCGCGATCAACAGAGGAAGGAATTTCGATCTAACAATATGCAGCATGAAGTTCTCCCGAGCCGTTTGACGATTTATTGAAGGTTCTTGTCGCGCAATGCCCGCGAGCGCGAACTCAGCGGCCGCCGTGATCTGACGTCTCGTACGATGCCGTGCCTCAATGTGATGCAAGTCTCACACGCTACCGAAGGCACGAGCAGCGCGCAGTGTCGTATTTCACATTGCCCGGACGATGCGCTGATCGCGGATGTCATTGCCGTACTCACCTGAGCCATAACGCCGTCGCGTGATCCGCGTTTAGTTCGATTAAGCAAATGTAACGCTGCGAGCTCGACGCCGGACGGCGCGGCGCGCAGCCGGTCAACGCACGGCTCTCTGCGCCGTTATGCAGCAGCAATCGCCGGCAGGAGAACACCATGAATTGGTCGCGCCATTGGCACCGGGCTGCAGCGCAGTTGGTCCCGCTGATCGGCTGGGGATTCGGCATGCGCCCGATTTTCGCTTCGCCTGCGCTCGGCGTCGCCCTCATGGGCGCGCTGGCGGCCTGAAGGCGGGCGGCCGGCAGCGCGCGTTCGGCACGAAGCGGTTGGCGCCGCAAAGACCGGACGGTTTACACTAAGCGGCAGACGACGCGGGCCGCTCTCGAGACGGCCCGCGTCGCGTTTCCAACGGCAACGGGAGCCAGCCGCCGACTCATGACGCATCTGATCCGGATTCCAAGCGCCGTGCGCACCGCGCTCGTCGGTCTCGCGACGCTGCTCGCAACGGTGCAGGCGGCCGCGGCGCCCAGCTCGATCGCCGTGCCATACGAGGTCGACGCCTGGCGCACCTCATTCGTCGCCTCCCAACATACCTACAATCGGGCTCGCGCAATCTCCTCGTCCGACGCGACCCAATTCGCGCTCGGCCGGCTCGCCGACAAGCCGGTCGCGGTCATGCTGTTCACGGTCGAAGGCGTGCGTGGTCCCGCCGATTGGCTGCAATACGTCGCGACGTTCTGGTTTCGCGGCGGGAATTACCTGTTTTGCTGCGTGCACCGCGTCGGCGGCAAGGGTTTGCAGCTGATCAACGAGCTCCACATGGAACCCGACCGCGTGATGCTCGCCGGCAATGGCTACCGGAGCAGCGATGCGGTCTGCTGTCCGAGCAAGCCCGTGACGCTGCGCCTCGCGCTCGATCGGCGCCGGCTCGTCGAACTCGGCGGCACGCACTGAAGCCTGCGCACCCGATGTCATCGACCGCCGACCGCATCAAGGAGCTGCGGCTCAAATCGGGGCGCACCGAGAGCGAACTCGCCGATGCGCTCGGGCTCACTACGGACGCCTACGCGGACTTGGAGCGGTACGACTCCGAGATCGATGCGACCTTGAGCATCAGCCAGGCGCTGCAGCTCGCGGACCTGCTCGGCACCCCGATCGTGGAGCTGCTCGGGGAGGGTGACGCGCAGGCCGCGGCCGTCTCGATCGCCACGGTGCGCGCCGCGCTCGCGACCCAGCTCGCGCAGTCGCCCGACGCGCGCGAGGCGCTCGAAGATGCGATCAATTGGGATCTGGGCCCGTTTCTCGAGGCGCAGCGTGAATGGCCCACGGTCTATACGCTCGATTTTCTGCGCCGTCTGGCGGCGCTCGTCGATCTCGATTGGCGCCGCCTATTGGCGGGACTCGAGCGGCCTTGATGCTTCCCGACCGTCCGGTGCAGCGCCCCGGTGCAGCGCCTGAGTGCGCGGCGAGATCACTTAATGCCGCCATTCACCGTGTTCGTGACCAAAGTCGCAGCGCCCCGACCGCGGCTCGCAGCAATATGCGCCATTGCCGGACAAACGAGATCCAACCGATGGCAGATCGCCAGGGTTTAAATCGACTGGGTTTAAATGACGATTGGATGGACAGCGGCTCCAAGCTTCCGTGGCGGGTGGCAGTTCTCGAGGCGCTCTTCGGCGATCTCGGTGTATCTGTCCCCGCACTCCTGACCGCGCCACTTGCTACGGGAACCAATTCATCGATGATCGGCAGACGATCGCGCGGCTGCCCGACGGCTGTGCGCCGCGCGTGAGCGCCCGGGCTGTGCGTCGATCGCGGCCGGCGCCCGCGGGCTCCGCGGATGCGTGCGCCTGCGCCGAAAATTCGCTCGCCGCGCTCGGCCGGCGCGATATCGAGCGCTTGATCGGCGAGGCGTTTCGATACCGCGGCTACATCGTGACCGGCTTCGGCGGCAGCGCCGTGGGCGATGCCGTCGACTTGGGATTGACGAGAAACGGCGAGCGCTTCCTGGTCCAGTTCCGGCATTGGCAGAAGCGGCAGGTTGGCATCGCCGTGATCTGGGATCTGGCGAGCGCGATCGCCGCGCAAGGCGCGCGCGGCGGCTTCGTGATCACGGCCGGCGAGTTCACGTTGGAGGCGCGTCAGTTCGGCGCGGTCTGCGGCATTGCGCTGATCGACGGCGACGCGCTCGCGCAATTCACGGGCGGCGATTGGGCGGCAAAAGTCCCGCTCGTCGCGATGAAGCTGGTCTAGATCATGAGCGGCACCAACGCCATGCCTCCGAACGAGACGGCGCGCCTGGCCGCGGCGCGCGCCTACGAATGCTTCGACAGCGAGCCCGAATTCGAATTCGACGCACTCACGCGCCTCGCTGCGCACGCATTTGCCGCGCCGATCGCGATCATCGGAATGATCGACAGCGACCGGGTCTGGCTCAAATCCCGGCTCGGTTGGAGCGCGCGAGAGCTCGATCGCAGCGAAAGTTTCTGCGCGCACACGGCATTGAGTCTGCTGGAACCGTTCGTCATCGAGGACTTGAGCGCCGACGAGCGCTTCAAGAGCAACCCGTGGGTCACCGAAAATCCGCGGCTGCGTTTCTACGCCGGCGCGCCGGTCGTCGATCGGGCCAATAATACGCTCGCAACGATCGCGGTGCTCGATGTGCGGCCGCGCGCCTTCTCGGGTTCGCAGCGCACGGCGCTCATGGACTTAGCGACGGCGGTCATGACGACGCTGCAAGCGCGGCGCAATGCGCTCGAAATCTCGCGGCACGCGATGACCGATCAATTGACCAAGATCGGCAATCGCGCACGCCTGCAGCAATCGATCACGATCGAACTGAGTCACGCGCGCCGCCACGACCAGTCGTTTGCGGTGCTCTCGATGGACCTCGACGGCTTCAAGCGCCTCAACGAGGCGCACGGCCATGCGGCCGGAGACGAGGTCTTGTGCCTCGTGACCGAGCGGCTGAACCAGCTCGTGCGCGACGGCGATACGCTCGTGCGCCTCGGCGCCGACGAATTCGCGATCGTCACGCGCCATTGCGACAAGGACGAGGCGGCGGCGCTCGCGGAGCGCATTTCCAAGGCGATCCACGAGCCGATGGCGCTCGCGGGCGGCGCGGTGGTGCGCATCGGGATCTCGATCGGCGCCGCGATTTATACCAATGCGGTCTCATCGGTCGACATGCTGCTCTCGCAGGCCGAGCAGGCCTTGTATCGGGCCAAGCAACGTAACGCCTCCCGACGCCTCGCACCGCTGAGCGTATGAGGCCGGTCAAAGCCGGCGGCAAGTCTCGCGCGCGCTCGTCGCGCAGCGAGACGCCGCTGCCGAATTTCACGATGGCGTTTCAGCCGATCGTCGACATCGAGACCGGCGTGGTTTACGCGCAAGAGGCGCTGGTGCGGCCGCCCGGCGGCGGCTCGGCGGTCGATGTGCTAGGACAGGTCGGCCGCCGCAGCCTCCATGCGTTCGACCAGCAATGCCGCCTTCGGGCGATCAAGCTCGCGGCGAGTCTCGGGATGCGTGGTTTTTTGCACATCAACTTCTTGCCGAATGCGAACTACGAGCCGGCCGAGAGCGTGCTCGAGACCCTCAATGCGGCCGAGCAGGTCGGCTTCCCGATCGAGAATCTCGTCTTCGAGGTCACCGAATCCGAACGGGCGCGCGATTCGCAACACCTGCGCGCGATCCTGCATGAATACCGCAGCCACGGCATGATGAGCGCGATCGACGATTTTGGCGCAGGGGCCTGCGGGCTCAATCTGATCGCGGGGTTTCAGCCGGACATCGTCAAGATCGACCTGGCGCTCGCGCGCAACATCGAATCGGATCGGGTGCGGCTCGCGATGACCCGCTATGTCGTCGGGCTGTGCCGCGAACTCGACATCACGGTGATCGCGGAAGGCGTCGAGACGCTCGAGGAGGCGGCCGCGCTGCGCGACGTCGGCGTGCGGCTCTGTCAAGGGTATCTGCTGGCGCGTCCCGGGCTCGAGCGGCTGCCGGCACCGACCGCGGGCGTCGTCGCGGCGATTCAACAGGCGCAGCCATGCGCCTTGGCAGGTCCGTTCGATGCGGCTCTCGGCGAGGCGCCTCGCCGGGTCGATCGCCAGCCCGGCGGGTGAGCGCCTCAGGCGGCGTTGATCGCCGCCGCGTCCGAGCCCGCCGGGGATTCGGCGAGAGCGATCTGCCGGCAGGCCTCGACGGCATCGGGGTCGAGCGTGCGACCGGCCATGGTGTGCAATTCCCCGAGCACAAAATCCCGCGGCAGCCCGGGACGATAAGCCCGATTCGAGGTCATGGCGTCGAACATGTCCGCGACTGCGAGGATGCGCGCCTCGGGTATCACCTCGACGCCGCGAAGACCGCGCGGATAACCGCTGCCGTCAATGCGCTCGTGGTGCTGATAGGCGATTTCCGCGATCGACATCGGGGTTTTCAGATTTCCGAGGATATTGAAGCCGATCACGCAGTGCTGCTTGATCAGCGCGTACTCGGGATCGCTGAGCGCCCCCGGTTTGCTCAAGATTTCGGCGGGGAGCGCGATTTTGCCGATGTCGTGGACGATCGCGGCGAGGCGCAGAATCTCGAGTCGCAACTCGCTGAGCCCGAGCCGGATTCCGATCGCGACGGCAAGCGCCGCGACTCGATCCTGGTGCTCGACGGTGAACGAATCCCGATAGCCGTGCGCGGCGGAGAGCAAAGCGATGCTCGGACGAAGCGCATCCACCATTGCCGCGTTGATCGACGAGCCGCCGCCCGAAATCATGCTTGAGCGTCCCTGTGTCTCGAGTGTGCCGCAGGAATCCAACCGTCGCACGGTCTGTCGGCCGACGCACATTGATCTTGATCGGATCGCATTGGCGCGCCGGAAAATTGCGACGCGAGTCCTGTTGCGGCGCGCTCCGCTCAGCCGCCGCACAGCGCGCCGGCTGCGATCGCGCATACAGGGTTGCTGCAGCGCCACAACTGGATGGACGGGCACGCTATTGATCGCAACAATTCGCATCATGCCGCCCGCATTTCGCGTCGAACGCCTCAGCGATGAATTTGGTCAGTACACGCTGATCCTGACTTGCCGCGACTGCCACCACGAGCGTAAGTCCGATCCGCACATGCTGGGCCGGATCTGCGGTTGGGATACGCGGCTCGACGATCTCGCGATGCGCCTGCGCTGTTCGAAATGCGGCAAGAAGGCCTGCACGATCCGCGCGATTCCGCCGCATAAGCCGCGCGGCTATTCATCGCTGCCGAAATAGCCGCCGCGCCGCGCAGTAGACTTAGTGCATGCCGCGCCCTCGCGCCACCCTTGCCTTGCTCGCCGCTGCTTGCTTGCTCGCCGCGGTTGCGCCCGCGCGCAGCGCCGATGAGATCATCGTGAGCGCCCCGCGCCTGGGTCCGCGCCTCTGGTACGTGCAGCACGACGCGGCACGGCTGTGGATCCTGGGAACCGTTTCGCCGCTGCCGGTCGGGGCACGCTGGCGCGCCGGTGAAGTCGAACGGCTGCTCGGCGAGGCCGACGCGGTGCTCGCCGCGAAGCCGATGGAAATCAGCCTGCCGCGCGTGCTGTGGATTCTGATCGCGCAGCGTGATCTCGTGGTCATCAAAGACGGGCGCAAGCTCGAGGACGTGCTCTCCCCCGAGCTCTACGCGCGCTTTGCGGTTCAGCGCGCGAAGTACGGCCTCGGCAAGGAAAAGTGGGAACGGTATCGTCCGATCGTCGCCGGCGCGCTGCTCGAGGATGCGGCCATGCAGAAGCACGGGCTCTCGGAGCGTCTCGACGTCTCGCTCGCGGTGCGCCACCTCGCGCGCAACCACCACGTACGTATCGAGGAGGTGAAGATCCCGGGTGCACCGGATCTGCTCGGTGCGCTCAAGAGCGTCTCGCCCGATGCCGAGAGCCGCTGTCTCACCGCAATTCTCGAGACCGTCGAAAGCGGCTTGCCGCTGCTCGCGCAGCGCGCCGATGCCTGGTCGAGCGGCGATCTCGAGCGCATGCAGGGGCTGCCCGAATCGACCGAGCAGAGCTGCGGCGCTGCGCTCGGCGCCGAGAAGGGCGCGGCCGGCGTGCTCGCGCAGATCCATCGGCGTTGGCTCGAGGCGCTCGAAGCGCATCTGCGCGGCGGCGCGCTCACGATCGCGGTCCTCGACGTGGGTCTATTGCTTGGGCCTGGCGGCTTGCTCGATGCGCTACGCGCCGACGGCTATGCCGTCGCTGCGCCCTGAAGGCGCGCCCGCCATCGCGCGGATTTCAGGCCGCGGCGCGGCGGCGCATCGCGGTCCACGCGGCGGCCGAGAACACCAGCAGATTCGCAACCACGACCGGCGATGCACTGATCAGCAGGCCGTAGGTCACCCACAACAGCGCTCCGATCATCTGCACGGCGCGCAGCACCGCGGGACGTGCGAAGAAATACGATCCGACGAACACGGCGGTCGCGACCCATCCCAAGAGCTCGACGCCGGCGTGACTCATACCGCCGCTGCCATGGCCGCGGGCTCGAAGGGCACGGCGCTGATCTTCACGCGATCGGTGCGCTCCTTCTCCCACTCATCGAG
>Ga0209040_10003838_pt1 | contig 11438 bp, 9 predicted proteins | sample BogFormECP12_OM3_FD_188240 | JGI IMG/M metagenome (GOLD analysis project Ga0209040, IMG submission 188240) | Bog forest soil microbial communities from Calvert Island, British Columbia, Canada - ECP12_OM3 (SPAdes) (version 2) | ecosystem: Environmental > Aquatic > Freshwater > Wetlands > Bog ... | reverse complement strand
GGCAAATCACCGCGCCGCTGATCCCCGCTTTTCAGTCACTTACCTTCGCGGCGGCGCGAGAAAATCCCTGGAATCGAGGGTCAGTAGCGAAAGTCGGGCCAATGATCCCACGCATCCGGCACCGGCGTCCGGCGGCATCGCGGCGCCCGTTCCGATCGTGATCCAGACCGCAACCACGCAGGCCTCGGACCCCGCTTCGGTCGCGCCTGCGAAGACATCGGGCGCCGAACCGGCGAGCCGGCCCGAGCTGCCGCAGGCCGTCACCCTCGGCCCGGTCGTCCAGCACGCCGACGGCAGCCAGACGATCGCCTTGCAGCTGCATCCCGCGTCGCTCGGGCGCGTCAGCGTCACCATCGAGCGCGCCACGCAGGACGCGACACCGCGCATCGTGGTCGCTGCGGAAAAGCCGGCGACGCTCGCCATGCTGACGCACGACAGCGGCACGCTGCAGCAGGTGCTCGACCAGGCCGGCGTGCCGCGCGAAGGGCGCAGCGTCTCGTTTCAGGCCGCGATGCCCGAGGCCGCGCCGACGCACGCCGCGCCGCACGCCGAGCTCGCCCCCGCCGCACCGCAGACCCCGAACGCCTCGGCCGATCCGAACGCGAGCCAGCAGCGCGATCAGCGCGGCGGGACGCGACGCCCGCGCACGCCGGTTCCGACCGCCGCGGTCCAATCCGCCGGCGCGCCGGCGTTCGCCGGCAACATCGACATCACCGCCTGACAGGAGACCACCATGAGCATCGCGTCAGTCGCCGCGCAGCAAGCCCAAAACGTCGCGGCCACAATCGGCGCGACGTCCGTCGGCACAACCGGCACCAACACGACCAGCAACAGCACCGGCGCAACCGGCACCGGGACCACCGTGCCGATCAGCAACAACGGCACCTCCAGCACCGACCCGTTCGCCTCGCTGTCGAGCAACTTCCAGGACTTCCTGAAGATGCTGACGACACAGCTGCAGAACCAGGACCCGACCAGCCCGATGGATACCAACTCGTTCACCACGGAGTTGGTGCAGTTCTCGGAAGTCGAGCAGCAGATCAACACCAACAGCAGCCTGCAGACGCTGATCCAGGTGACGCAGGGGGATCAGATGCTGCAGGGCGCGTCGCTGGACGGCAAGCAGGTGACGCTGAACGGCACCCAGCTGCCGCTGCAGAACGGCAACGCCTCGCTCACCTTCACGATGCCGTCCGCCGGACAGGCCGCGATTTCGATCGTCAACAGCGCCGGTGTCGTGGTGGACCAGACGACGGTGCAGGCCAACGCGGGCGCGAACACCTGGACCTGGGACGGCTCGATGGCGGGCGGCGGCACCGCGCCGGACGGCCCCTACACCGTGTCGGTGACGACCGCGGGCGCGACCGGCCAGACGCAGGTGCCGTTCACGGTCAACGGCACGGTGACCGGCACGTCGATCAACAGCGGCACCGTCGACCTGCAGCTCGGCCCCACGTCGGTGCCGTTCTCCCAGCTGCAGTCCGTCGGCAACGGGTCCTGACGGCGGCGCGTTACCGCAGGGGCTGTCCGGTCTCGGTCATGCGCGCGCGGATCGCGGCGTCGGCCCAGCCGGTCAGCTCGGCGAGGTTGCGCGCCTGATCGGCATTCCGCCGGGGCAACTCGGCCTGGTAGCTGCGCGCCGCCGCGCACGACGCTTCGCCGGTGAACGGATAGCGCAGCACGTAGCGCGCCTGGTAGTTCTCGCGGTCGGCGGTCTCCTGCAGCACCAGATCCTCGGGGAAGTGCGCGCGGTCGTAGCGCACGTGCAGGCGGGTGACGAAGGCCGGCTGGCCGCCGCCGGCCGACTGCCCCGCCGGCGCGACCCAGGCCGCACCGAGTTCGCGCAGCTCGTCCGCGCTCAACGGCGGGGCCGCGCACGGATCGCACCAGTTCAGGTCCCAGGCGTATTCGAGGAACACGGCGCTGTCGTCGTGATCGCGCGCCTGCCGGTCGAACATCGCGCGGTAGAACGACGCGAACTCGTCGCGCACATAGAGCGGGATCTCGGTGCCCGTTGGCAGCCGCACCGTGCGGTAGTTGGTCGTCTCGACGCGTCCGTGCTCGGTCAGCGTGTAGATCAGCAGCTCCTGCGGGCCGTCCGCGTTCACCGTGCCCAGGCGGATCGGCAGCATGAACTTGCGGCTCTCATAGTCGACCTGGATCGGCCGCAGGAAGTGCGATCCGCTGGCCGCCTGGCGTTCCAGGTTCACCTTGGCGAGGAAGAACTTCATCCCCTGCTGGATATAGCTGCCGATCACCGGCTTGGCGGCGTCCGGCACCTTGTAGCCGTTCTCGTTCAGCCAGGTCAGCAGGCCGGCGCTGTCCGCCCCCGACAGCACGATGATGTCGTACTCGCCGACGCTGTACTGCGCCTCGATCCGCACGCCGAGCGCGTTTGCGCGCAAAGCGGCCTCGGCGCCGCCCATGGCGCGTGAGGCCGTCATCGGCATCGGCACCGGCGGCGGCGCGCACGGGTCGTAATCGTGGTATTCGACCAGACGCGGCGCGGTATAGGCGTCGATGTGATCGATCGTCGCCGACTGCACGAGACGCACCTGTTCGCGCTTGACGACGGTCGGCACCGGGATCACCAGCGCGAAGTCGCGCGGCTCGCCGGAGATGTCGCTGGCCATCGTGATCACGGTCCGGTCGCCCGCGCGGGCGAGCACGACCTTGCTGGCCTTGTTGAACAGCGCGCCGTCCGCGCGCGCCACGTAGAAGCCGCAGAACGCGCGGGCGGATTCGGCCACGCCGAACACCAGGGCGAGCACGAGACAGGCGATGCGCACGCGAAGACCTCCTTCGATCAGGAACCGGACCAGACGAACCGCCGGGCGGGCAGCCGGCGGTCGAGCAGCGGGGTGAGCGGCGAGACGGCGAACAGTGCGAGGAACAGGCCCGGCCGGATCTGCCAGCGGAACTGCAGCCAATAAGCGAGCGCGGCGACGCAGGCGGCGAAGACCAGGCGGCCCGCGCGGGAATCGGGCGTGGCGCGCGGATCGGTGATCATGAAGAAGGCGAACAGCAGCAGCGCGCCCGAGCGCATCTGGTGCGCCGGGATCGCCAGCGGGTCGCCGAGCAACAGGCAGCGGATCAGCAACAGCCCGCCGTAGCAGGCCACGAAGGCGAGCGCGGTGTCGGCGCGGGCCGCCCGCCCCAGGACCGCGATGGCGGCGAACACCAGCAACGCGCCGAGCCACAGCGTGTCGCCCCATTGTCCCGGCGAGACCCACACCGCGTCCGGGGCGGCGAGCAGCAAGGCCGCGATGGCGAAGTTCGCCGGATTGAACACGTGCTTGCCGCGGACGCGCAGGGTGAACTTCGATCCGATGGCCAGCGCCCCGGCCAGCGCCCACAGCCACAAGGCATCCGCCCGCAGCAGCAACGAGAGCGACAGGCCGCTGATCGCCGGGCTGCGCCAGTCGAACGGAACCTTGAACAGCCGGCAGCACGCCGCCTGCGCCAGCAGCGCCGCGCCGATGCAGACCGGCGCCTGCAACGTCTCGACGCCCGGATCGCCGCGCAGCAGCAGCAGCGCCAGCAGGCCGGCCAGCGTGCCGATCTGCAGCCAGCGTGCATCGATACCCGGGGCTGCGATACCCGAGGCGGGGCGCGCGAGGCTGCGAGGCGATGGCGATACGATCGTCTGGCTCACGCGCGCCCTTCCGAAAGCGCACCGATGATGCGGGGGAAGGGGCTACGCCGCCATGGACCGGGCGTTGCGGTCCTGCAACCTGCGCGGGGATCGTGTGGGCAAAAAATGCGCCGGCACGAATGCGTCGGCAGGAAATGCCGGTACGTTAACCGGACAGTGACGGGAGTCGCGCCAGTTTCGCCCAGGCAGGAGGCCGGGGGGGTTCAGGCGCGTGGCATGAAGGCGCTGCTGGAAGGCTTTCAAGCGCTCGGGGCCGCACGGCTCGCCGCGATGGGCGCCGTGGCCATCGGCGTACTCTTGTTTCTCGGCGTCGTCGCCCTGCGGGGCAGCACGCCGCGCTACGCATTATTGTACGGCGACCTCGACCTGCGCGAGTCCGCGCAGATCACCGAGGCGCTCGGGCGCCAGCATATCCCGTATCAGCTCGCGGCCGGCGGCGCGCAGATCTCGGTGCCCGCCGACGATGTCGCCCGCTCCCGCCTGCTGCTCGCCAAGGACGGCCTGCCGACCGGCGGCAGCGTCGGCTACGAGATCTTCGACCACACCGACGCGCTCACCACGACGCAGTTCCAGCAGCAGATCAACGAGACCCGGGCGCTGGAGGGCGAGCTGTCGCGCACCATCCGCGCGAGGGACGGCGTGCGCGGGGCCCGCGTCCACCTCGTCATGCCGCGGCGGGAGCCGTTCGCGCGCGAGCGGCAGTCGGCGCAGGCGAGCGTGATGCTGACGATGACGGGGGCCGCGCGGCTGGACCGCGAAGGCGTGCAGGCGATCCTCAACCTCGTCGCCGCCGCGGTTCCCGGCCTGAAGGCGCAGAACGTCACCATCGTCGACAGCCGCGGCAGCGTGCTCGCCAGGGCCGGCGAGCCGGCCGGCGCGGCCGCGTCGGTCGAGACGGCGGAGGGGCTGCGCCGCGAGACCGAACAGCGCCTCGGCCGCGCGGTGGAGGACATGCTCGAGCGCACCGTCGGCCCCGGCCATGTGCGCGCCGAGGCGACGGTCGAGATGGACTTCCAGCACGTCAACGAGACGCAGGAGCGCTACGACCCGGACAACCAGGTGCCGCGCAGCCAGCAGAGCGTGACGTCGAGCAACAAGACGACGGAAAAGGAAGGCAGCGTCAGCGTGCAGAACAACCTGCCGAACGCCGACGCCGTCTCGACGCAGAACGGCACGCAGGACAGCAAGCAGGAGGAGACGACCAACTTCGAGATCGGGCGGACGGTGCGCACCACCACGCTGGACCAGCCGACGATCAAGCGCATCAGCGTCGCCGTGATGGTCGATGGGATCGGGAAGCCCGGCCCGGACGGCAAGCCGGCATGGGCGCCGCTGCCGGACGACGAACTCGCGCGCCTGACCACGCTGGCGCAGACCGCGGTCGGCTACGACGCCAAGCGCGGCGACAAGGTCGACGTCGTCAGCGTGCGCTTCGCGCCGGAGGAGACGGCGCCCGAGGCGCCGCGCGGCTGGCTCGCCGCCTTCGACACCGCCGACCTGATGCACCTGGCCGAGACCGGGCTGCTCGGCGCGATCGCCCTGACGGCGCTGCTGGTGATCTTCCGCCCGATGGTGTCGCGGCTGACGCTGGCGCCGTCCGCTGCCGCTGCCGCGGCGGCATTGACCGGCGGCTCGGAGACCCGTGCGGCGATGCTCGGCGGTGCCGCGTCCGCCGCGCTGCCGTCGCCGGGCAGCTTCCCGTCCCTGTCGGCGCCCTCGCCCGCGATGGCGCTGATCACCGACGAGAGCATGGTCAACCTCGCCCATGTCGAAGGCCAGATGCGCGCGTCCTCGATCCGGCGCGTCGCCGAACTGGTCGAGCAGCATCCGGACGAGACGCTGACCATCGTGCGCACCTGGCTCGCCGAGGGTGCCGGCACGTGAACATCGTCGATCACGGCATCCCCGGCCGCCGCAAGGCGGCGATCCTGATGATGGCGCTCGGCGAGGAAGCCTGCACGCGGCTGTTCAGCATGATGCACGAGGAGGAGATCAGGGAGATCTCCACCGCGATGGCGCAGCTCGGCACCGTCCGCGCCGATCAGGTCGAGCAGCTGTGCCTGGATTTCGTCGAACGGTTCGGCCAGGCGGGTGCGCTGGTCGGCAGTTTCGAAAGCACCGAGCGGCTGCTGCTGAAGGCGCTGCCGCGCGACCGCGCGCGGCAGATCGTCGACGACATACGCGGCCCGGCCGGGCGCTCGATGTGGGACCGGCTCGGCAACGTCAACGAGGCGGTGCTCGCGAACTACCTGAAGAACGAGTACCCGCAGACCGCCGCCGTTGTGCTCTCCAAGCTGCGGCCGGAGCATGCGGCGAAGGTGCTGAACCTGCTGCCGGAAGACGTCGCGATGGAGGTCGTGACGCGCATGCTGCAGATGGAGAGCGTGCAGGGCGAGATCCTCGACGGCATCGAGGAGACGCTGCGGGCCGAATTCATGGCCAATCTTGCCCGCAGTTCGCGCCGCGACCCGCATGAGATGATGGCCGAGATCTTCAACAGCCTCGACCGGGAAGCGGAGGGCCGGTTCATGACGGCGCTCGAGGCGCGCGACGCCCCCGCGGCCGAGCGCATCAAGTCGCTGATGTTCACCTTCGACGACCTCCAGCGGCTGACACCGCAGGCGATGCAGCTGCTGCTGCGCACCGTCGAGAAGGAAAAGCTGCCGGTCGCGCTGAAGGGCGCGTCGGAGCCGATGCGCGAGCTGTTCCTCAAGCAGCTGTCGGAGCGCACCGGCAAGATGCTGCGCGACGACATCGCCCAGCTCGGCCCGGTGCGGATGCGCGACGTCGAGGAAGCGCAGACCGCGATCGTCAACACCGCCAAGGAACTCGCCGCCGACGGGCAGATCGAGATCTCCGCCGGTGCGGACGACGAGATGGTGTATTGAGCATGGACGGGTTCGCCGGACGGCTGCTGCTGTTCGCCGAAGACTTCGACCTGCCGCCGCGGCCGAACGCGGGCGGCGGCCAGCGTCCGCGCGAGCCGGACGAACGCGATGACGAGATCGCGCGCCTGCAGGCGCTGCTCGCGGAGACGCGCGACGACGCCTACGTGGACGGCGTCGCCGCCGGTCTCGCCCAGGCCCAGGCGCAGCACCGCGACGACGTCCGCCGCGCGCTCGACCACATCGCCGACGGCGTCGGGCAGGCGCGGCAGGCCGCCGCCGCCGCCGCCGAGCACGCCGCGCACGAGGTGGCACAGCTGCTGCTCGGCGCACTCGGCGCCCTGCTGCCCGAGTTGCTGCGCCGCCACGGCGAGGCCGAGGCTGGCGCGGTGGTTCGCGCCATCCTGCCGGCGCTGGTGCTGCACGAACCGGCGGTGACGATCCGGTGCAGTCCGCACACGCTGTCGGCAGTCCAGGCCGAACTCGCCGCCCTCGAGGACGACCTCGCGTCGGGCGTGCGGCTCATTCCCGCCGAGGAGCTGCCGCCCGGCGATGTGCGGCTGGCCTGGCCGGAAGGGCGCGCCCGGCGCTCGGCGCGCGAACTGTGGTCCGCCGTGGCCGAGGCGCTGGCGCCCCTGGCGCTGCCGCCATGGCAAGACGCCGCCGCCGCGACTCAAGAAAGCGAGGCGCCGGACCCGCCGCGCCGATCAAGGTCGAACAACCCAACTCGAAAATCGAGCCGGTGACCGATGCCGCCTGATGTTGAATTCTCGGAACTGTCCGACCCCGGCGGCAATTCGCCGGAAGCCGAGCCGCCGCGCGCGCTGCGCGACCTGGAAGCGGTCTACGACATACCGGTCACCGTCAGCGCGGTGCTCGGCAAGTCGACCATGCAGGTCAGCCAGCTGCTCAAGCTCGGACGCGGCGCGGTGGTCGAACTCGACCGCAAGATCGGCGAGGCGATCGACATCTACGTCAACAACCGCCTCGTCGCCCGCGGCGAGGTGGTCATGGTCGACGAGAACCGCCTCGGCGTGACCATGACCGAGATCGTGAAAGCCGACCGTGGCGCCTGATCCGTTTCGCCTACGACCCCGCGCGCCACGCACCGACGAGCCTTGCCGATGCATGTCCTGATCCTGGGTTCCCTGTCGGGCGAGCTGGGAAAGGCCGCCCGAATCGCGATCGCGCATGGCGCCAAGCTGACGCAGGCCGACAGCGCCGCGTCGGCGCTGGTGCGGCTGCGCGCCGACGCGCACACCGACCTCGTGCTGTGCGAGCTGCCGCACGACATCGCCGGCCTGATCCGCGCGATGGCGGACGAGCGCATCACGGTGCCCGTCGTCGCCTGCGGCACCGGCACCGATGCGGAGCAGGCCGCGCAGGCGATCCGCGACGGCGCGCGCGAGTTCCTGCCGCTGCCGCCCGACCCCGACCTGATCGCCGCGATCCTGCAGGCCGCGTCCGGCGACAGCCACGCGCTGATCTGGCGCGATCCCGCGATGGCCGCGACCATCCGCCGCGCCGAGCAGATCGCGTCGTCCGACGCCTCGGTGCTGATCACCGGCGAGAGCGGCACCGGCAAGGAAGTGCTCGCGCGCCACATCCACAACCGCTCGCGCCGCGCCAACGGAGCGTTCGTGGCGCTGAACTGCGCGGCAATCCCGGAGAACCTGCTCGAGAGCGAGCTGTTCGGCCACGAGAAGGGCGCGTTCTCCGGCGCGGTGGCGCGGCGCGTCGGGAAGTTCGAGGCGGCGGACGGCGGCACGCTGCTGCTCGACGAGATCAGCGAGATGGACATCCGCCTGCAGGCGAAGCTGCTGCGCGCCTTGCAGGAGCGCGAGATCGACCGCATCGGCGGCAGCGGCCCGGTCCGCGTCAACGTGCGCATCCTGGCGACGACCAACCGCGACCTGCCGGCCGAGGTGGCGCGCAAGACGTTCCGCGAGGACCTGTATTTCCGGCTGAACGTCGTCTCGCTCCGCCTGCCGCCGCTGCGCGAGCGGCCGGGCGACATCGCGGCACTCGCCGACCATTTCGCGCGGCACTACGCCGGCGTGAACGGCCTGCCGCACCGTCCGCTGTCGCGCTACGCGCATCTGCGCCTCGCCGGCCATCGCTGGACCGGCAACGTGCGCGAGCTGGAGAACTGCATCCATCGCGCGGTGCTGCTCGCCGAGGGCGTGGAGATCGGGCCGGAGGCGATCGAGCTCGGCCCGACGCAGGCGGCGAGTGCGTCGGCACCGGCGAACGAGACGGGTGTCGCGGCGCTGGTCGGGCGGCGGATGGACGACGTGGAGCGTGACCTGATCCTGCAGACGCTGGTCCACACGCTTGGCAACCGGACGCACGCCGCCACCATCCTCGGCATCTCGATCCGCGCGCTGCGCAACAAGCTGCGCGACTACGCGGCACAGGGCATCGCGGTGCCGCGTCCGTCGGCCGGCGCGGCGGCGTGAGATCGAGCCATGTCGTGTCGACGCAAGGACCGTCATTGCGAGGAGCGTAGCGACGAAGCAACCCAGGACCGCGTGACAGACGCTTGTCGCGTGGCCCTGGGTTGCTTCGCTACGCTCGCAATGACGGGGACATGTCTGCGGATGTAACGAGCCAGCATGGCCAGCACCCTCAGTATCAAGATCCCCTCCGTCCTCAGCGGACTGCGCCGCTTCGCGCCGGGCAGCGACATCGGGCTGGCGCTCGGCGTCATCGCGCTGCTGTCGGTGCTGGTGCTGCCGCTGCCGACGGTGCTGCTCGACCTCGGGCTCGCGCTGTCGATCACCGCGTCGGTGCTGGTGCTGATGACGGCGCTTTTCCTCAAGCGCCCGCTCGACTTCACCAGCTTCCCCACGCTGCTGCTGCTGACCACGCTGCTGCGCCTGTCGCTCGACGTCGCCACCGCGCGGCTGATCCTCAGCCACGGCAACGAGGGACCGACCGCCGCGGGCTACGTGGTGGCCGCGTTCGGCGGCTTCCTGATGGGCGGCGACGTGGTGATCGGCCTGATCATCTTCGCGATCCTGCTGGTGGTGAACTTCATGGTCATCACCAAGGGCTCCGGGCGCATCGCCGAAGTCGCCGCGCGCTTCAGCCTCGACGCGATGCCCGGCAAGCAGATGGCGATCGACGCCGACCTCTCGGCCGGGCTGATCGACGAGAAGGCGGCACGATCGCGCAGGCGGGAGCTGGAGGAGGAAAGCGGCTTCTACCGCGCGATGGACGGTGCGGCGAAGTTCGTGCGCGGCGATGCGATCGCGGCGCTGATCATCACGACGATCAACATCATCGGCGGGCTCGCGATCGGCATCGGCCGCTACGGGATGCCGTTCGCCGACGCGGCCAGCACCTTCACCACGCTGACGGCCGGCAACGGGCTGGTGTCGCAGATCCCTGCCCTGCTGGTCTCGACCGCCGCCGGCATCGTGGTCACGAAGGGCAGCACGGAGGGCACGGCGGACGCCGCCCTGCTGCGCCAGCTCGGCGGCAACCCCAAGCCGCTGGCGGTCGCCGGCGGTGCGGCGTTCGTGCTCGCGCTGATGCCGGGGCTGCCGATGCTGCCGTTCATGGCGCTGGCGGCGCTGGCCGGCGGCGGCGCGTGGCTGCGCCACAAGCACCCGCAGTCGGCGCCGGCCACCGACGCACCCGCCGCCGCCGCCGACGCGTCGGGCGAAGCGCCGCTGTCCGAGGCGATGCGCATCGATCCGATCCGGCTGGAGCTCGGCTTCGCGCTGCTGGCGCTCGCCGGCGGCGACTCGCCGCGGCTGACCGAGCAGATCAAGGGACTGCGGCGGAGCATGGCGCAGGAGATGGGCTTCGTGCTGCCGCCGGTGCGTATCCAGGACAACATGCAGCTCGAGCCGAACGGCTACTCGATCCGCATCAAGGAAATCGAGTCCGGGCGCGGCCAGCTGCGCCCAGGCCAGCTGCTGGCGATGAACCCGAAGGGGGGCATGCCGGACCTGCCGGGCGAGGCCACGCAGGAGCCCGCCTTCGGCCTGCCCGCACGCTGGATCGCGCCGGCGCAGAAGGACGAGGCGCTGCTGCGCAGCTACACCGTCGTCGATCCGCCGAGCGTGCTGGCCACACACCTGACCGAGGTGGTGCGCGACGCGATGCCGGACCTGCTGTCGTACGCCGAGACGCAGAAGCTGCTGGACGAGCTGCCGAAGGAACAGTCGCGGCTGGTCGCCGACCTGATCCCGTCGCAGATTACCGTCGGCGGCGTGCAGCGCGTGCTGCAGGCCCTGCTTGCCGAGCGGGTGTCGATCCGCGACCTGCCGACCATCCTGGAGGGCGTGCAGGAAGCCTGTGCCACGGGCGCGCGCGCCATTCCGGCGATCGTGGCGCATGTGCGCTCGCGGCTGGCGCGGCAGCTGAGCGATTCGCGCACCGGGCCTGACGGCTACATCCCGCTGGTCACGCTGAGCCGGGAATGGGAGATGGCGTTCGCCGAAAGCCTGGCGGGGCCGGCGGAGGACCGGCAGCTGGCGATGGCGCCGACCAAGCTGCAGGAGTTCATGCAGAAGTTCCGCTCGGCGATGGACCTCGCGGCGGCGTCGGGCGAAGCGCCGGTGCTGCTGACCGGTGCGGCGATCCGCCAGCACGTGCGCGCGGTGGTGGAGCGCATCCGGCCCGCCACGCCTGTCATGGCGCAGACGGAAATCTGGCCGCGGGCGCGGATCCGCACGGTGGGGACGATCTGATCCGCCGAGGTGCCTGCCGGCGCGGTTTCACGACAAGCGTTGCAGACGTGGCGATCCGTCGCGGCCGGGCATCCGCCCGGTACGGATGTGCCGGTGCGGATGTGCCGGTACGGATGTGCCGGTACGGATGTGCCGGTACGGATGTGCCGGTACGGATGTGCCGGTACGGATGTGCCGGTACGGATGTGCCGGTAC
>Ga0209040_10003837_pt1 | contig 11439 bp, 6 predicted proteins | sample BogFormECP12_OM3_FD_188240 | JGI IMG/M metagenome (GOLD analysis project Ga0209040, IMG submission 188240) | Bog forest soil microbial communities from Calvert Island, British Columbia, Canada - ECP12_OM3 (SPAdes) (version 2) | ecosystem: Environmental > Aquatic > Freshwater > Wetlands > Bog ... | reverse complement strand
GAGCAACGTCGCGCCGGCACGAACTTCGGCAACGCCGTCCTTCATGCGGATCGTACGCAAGGTCAGGCCGGTGTTCATGTTGCCGTCGAATGTCACGCGCCCGATGGCGCCGCCGTACCAGCGGCGGGACGAGCGCTCCTCTTCCTCGATAAAGCGGATCGCCCACCGTTTGGGCGCGCCGGTTACCGTCACCGCCCAGGCGTGGCTAAGGAAGCCGTCCAGTGCATCGAACTCTTCGCGCAGGATCCCCTCGACGTGGTCTACCGTATGGATCAGGCGGGAGTAGAGTTCGATCTGCCGCCGGCCGATGACCCGCACGGTGCCCGGCACGGAGACCCGCGACTTGTCGTTCCGGTCGACGTCCGTGCACATCGTGAGCTCGCTCTCGTCCTTCACGGAATTGAGCAATTCGCGGATGCGCTCGGCGTCTTCAACCGGATCGCGGCCGCGCGCAATCGTGCCGCTGATCGGGCAGGTCTCAATCCGCCGCCCGTCGACGCGGACATACATTTCGGGCGAGGCGGAGACCAGAAACTCGCCCTCGCCGAGATTGATCAGGGCACCATAAGGGGCCGGGTTGGCCTGCCGCAGCCGATGAAAGACGACGCTCGGCTGGTCCGTGCAGCTGTCGGCGAGAAGCTGCCCGCATACCACTTCGAACAGATCGCCGCGAACGAAAGCCGCCTTGGCGCGCTCGACGAGGGCGGCGTATTCCCCCGGGCCGTGGTCGCTCGCCATTGGACGGCTGGCCAGCGCGAGGTCCGGGCAATAAGGCGCGGGTGCCGTCGAGCGCGGCACGCCGCCGGTCGAAACCCCGGCGACCTCGAATTCGTAACGGTGCGTCGCCGAGATCTGCCGCATATGGTCGACGACGAGAATCTCGTCGGGCAGATAGAGGACGAGATCGCGCTGGTCGGCGGGCCGCGGCAGGCGCAGCGGCATCGGCTCGAACTGAAACACCAGATCGTAGCCAAAGGCACCATAGAGCCCGAGATGCTGGTCCTCGGCGCTGCCAAACAGATCGACCAGGGGGCGCAGAACCGAGAACACCGAGGGCTGCCGGCTGCGGCTTTCTTCCGGGAAGTGCTGCTCGATCTGCTCGATCTCGCCCGAAATCCGTTCATCGCCGACCCGCTCGACACGAATTGCGGCCAGCCCGGCGAGGCTCTGAGCAAGCGGGTCCAACAGAATGCGCCCGCGCTCATTTAGCGCGTCGATCGAGAACCGATGCCCGCGAGCGGTAAAAACCAGCGGCGGGTCGACGAATCCCATGTCCCACCGCGTGTAACGGCCGGGAAACTCGAAGCTCGAGGAAAACAACACGCCACGCCGCTCATCGAGCGCTTCGCCAAGCGTCGTGTCGGCCGGCTGATAGGCGCGGCTGCAGACTTCTCGCGTGACGCGAATACCGCCTTTGGTAATGTAAGTCGTGGGCTGCATGAGATCCCCTCCAGGCTGGGCTTGCCCGGAGAGATCCGGGATGGTTCGCTGTGAAAACTACGAAGGCCGCCCCGGTCTCCCCAGGCGGCCTCGATCGGAACAAACCAAACGGTGGCCGCCGCTATGACACGGACCACCACCAGGTTGCTGACTGCACGAACCAAAACATGACGCTGCATACCAGCTCGACGCCTGCAACGCAACGGCCAAGATTAGTCGCTGGCTGCCCCTCACCCCCGTTCGCGGGTCCCTCCCTCTCTCCCAGCTTTACATCCCGGCCGCGGGGAGAGAGGGGGGTCAAGCGATATCCTCGGAACCATACCCGGCCGCGACCAGGTCGAATTCCTGCGGGCGGCTGAACATTTCGCTGCGGACGTCCCACAGTTCCGGGTACATTGGATCTTCGAAAAGCTGATTGGCGGCAGCCCGTAGATATCGCAATCCGCTCGACCCGCCCGTGCCGGTATTGCTGCCGATCACCCGCGACACGGTGGCAAGATGTGCAAAGCGCCATTTGCGGAACGCGTCCTCCAGATCGATCAGCTTCTCGCCGAGTTGATATAACTCCGGTGCACTGATACGATTTCGGTAAACATAGCTCCACGCCCTGAAGACCGCCGCATTCTTGCGATGCTTACTCGAGTAGTCTCCCGACCGCGGATCCTCGATGCTGAACATCGGAAGAGCTTTCCCCATGTACGAGATCACTGCGTCGTAAATGGCCGGCGCAGCTAATGCGCCGCGCAGTTTCTCCTTCTCCTCGGCGCTCTGCGCGTTTTCGAATACGTCGATTGTTTGCGTCCGGCCGCCGGGCAACTCGAAATCGAGAAAGCGATATTTCAGCCCCAGCTTGTATTCCAAGATTCTGTACTGAACGGATTGGAAGCCTGAGGCGCCATCCCGGCCCACCGTCTCTCGGAACAAGAAAAACTCGTCGGGGGTCAAGGTCGCCATGACGTCCCACGACGAGATCAGAATGTGCTGTATCGCACTGACCCGCGACAGTCGCTTGAAGGCGATGACGCCATCGCCTGCGAGAGCCTGATCCTTCATTAAGGAGCTGATCGCGCAGTCGAGCTCGTGAATCATCAGTTTGAACCACAGCTCATGCTGCTGGTGGATGGTGATAAACAGCAGTTCATCATCGGAGCTGGTCAGTAGCGTCTGGGAAGACAGCAGCTGCTGAAGCCCGAGATAACCGGCGTAGGTGTTCTTCATGGGCTTAAGGAACGTGGTTGATCGGGAGAACGGAGAGGGTTCGCGCGGTGCGCCGTTCTATGCCGATGTTGCGATATTCGCCGTGTATCGACGCGTCGTAGGCCGTCGAGTCGTTTCAGATCCTCGAAGCTGAACATGCGCGTCGGGTAACTCTCCAGGGCAGCGACCGAACGATTGGCCCGGTTCTCATTTTGCCGCTTTCGAGGTTGAGACCGCATCGTCGGCCAGTTCCACGTGCGACGCTTCGTTGTAGCCCTCTTGGTCGTAGAGTGCCCCCGAAACAAATGTCCGGCCCTTCCAGATCAGAACCTGTGGAGTTTCTGGGAAATCCGACCCCAGGATCGTTGTGCCGATCTGCGTCAAACCGTCATTGGTGTTCAGTGTCACCTTTCTGCTCATTTCACACCTTTTTGTCGTTACTGCCGCCAAATCCTCTCGATTACGGGAAGAGAGCGAGGAATTCCCTACTCCATACTTCGCTCGCAGCGCCGCCAGCAGCTCATCATTGTCTGGGTAGACGCCATCAATGCTGGCGACCCGCGCAAACTGTGCCCGGTAGCCGGCCGTATGCTCGATCACCTCACCCCATAGGCGGACGGAGCCATAGGCGGTGTGCGGCCGGGACGAACGGCGCCTCCAATTGTTCCACACCCAAAGGCCGTCCGAACTAAACCATAAACCGTTGTCCGCTTGCGATGCAGCAACCCTTCGATCTTTCATGACATAGACACCGAAGGCACCGAAACCAGCGGAGACGTTGCCCTCCATCGATTCATCCGGAAACCACGTGCAATCCATGAAAGGACTTTTCAAAAGGCCATCGACATACCACCAACGCCAGCCGAGGATTTCGCCAACTCTTATGCTGGTTCCTTGATAGGCTGCGGTTCGATTGGCTGCGTGCTCGGCTGCTTTTCGGGCGACCTCTTCGGGATCGAGGGCGCCGGCGGCTCGTAGAAAGGTGCTACCGGCTCGATCAACGGCACTACGGTATGGCGGCGAATCGGGATTCCGATCTCCAATGTATTCTCCTGTCATGCTCATCCTTCAATGCATAGGGGCACAAGACGGCCCCCGCGCAAACGCAGCAAGATTTAATATAACGAAGTTAAAATCGATAGAGCGATAAGTCTTGCGTCCAGCCGACACACCACCGGTACCCGGTCACCGGTTCGTTGGTGCTGCATGGGTGAACCGGGCCTCTTTCCGGAGGGATGGGATTTCATCTCCTAAGCGTGGTTCAAGGTGCGAGCGAGGCCGTCGCGGCCACCCTTTGACAGCAATCGTCCACGAGACGGCGGATTGCCAACTGCGCGCCGCCTTGTTTGCGATATCCTTCGCATAGATTGTGAGTTGCGCATATATAACAATTTCGCACGTGCGTCAATTATATAATCTTTTCCTGCGCGAGGTTGGACGCTACCCTGACGCTTCTCGAGCCGAAATCGTGCGCTCATGCCCGACCAACACTCGTTAACGTCCTCGCTCTCTCTGGTTCGAGGGAGCATTGCCCCTCCGCCTGCCGAACGCGACCCGGGCGGCGGAGATAAGGTTGGAGAACCGATACCGTCAATGAAAGAAGCCGGTGTGCACCAGCGCGCCGCCTTCTTTCATTGTCGCATTACCGAACGATTACGACGTACCGGACGGGTTCATGCCGTATTTATTCGGCCCTGGCATTCACGATGGCGCTGACGTTGGACAATCTTCGTTCGCACCGCCGCTTCAAAGACAACGTCTCGCTTAGCCAAAGTCTTTCCTCAGCGTTGCCACCGTGATGTGCGGCCACCCCAGGTTCACATAGACAGGGGGATTTTGATTGAGTAGATGCCTGATCGGGAAGTTCAATACTACCATTTGAGCATATTGAAGCTGCATGAACGTGTGGCCATTGTTCGGATTTGTGACCGTTTCAATCCAGAACGTGGCATAAACGAGTGATGTCTGAGCGTTCGGTTCGGGATCCGGTTTCGGAGGGATTCCGACATTGACGGTCTGACCCAAGAGAAATTGAATATTTTCGATGCCGCCTCCGAACTCTGGCACTGCAACAGGGGTCGCCACGCCTCGCGCTCCGCTATTGGCAACAGTTAGGAAGTTGATGGGTGTCTGGGTTGCGATATTGAGAACCGCCCCTTCAAAGGTATAGCCCTGGTCCACGAGTTCCTTGATATCGTCCTGGAGGAATACGATCGGATCGTTAACGAGGGCCTGATTTTGCGGCGTGTTAGGTATTGGCGGGTCTAATGGGACGGTCTCAAAGGGCGTTCGGGTGTTGAGTGTGAAGGGCGGATTAAGCGGGCCAGGCGGTATAGGGCCAATTGGAACGCTCAGATCGTATTGCGGGAACGGTGTGGCGGGCACCGTCGGCGCGGTGAGCTTTTCGGACGATCCGGCTGCGTTGATGAGGATCTCCGGTGCGGTCGGCGGCACGCCAAAAGGAGTGCTGTTGAACGACGGAAATTTCGAGAAGCTATACTGACTCCCCGGAACCGTCAGCACCGGAGGGCCGTTGAACGGCTCGGCAATGCCTTCCGCCAAAACCGAATTACCGTGAGGGATCGTACCCATTCTCGCAACAAGTTGCGCCGGTGCAGGCACGCTCTCGGGAGGGAAAGTAGTAGTGGGCTGGGTGACCCAGATACCAGGCTCGATATGGAGTGCACCGTCTTTGGCGGCATCGCTTATCTGCTGCAGGTACGTTAGCCCGAACAATTCGATGTCGTCTTGGCCAAAACCGCGATTCGGAACCGGTCCCCCAATCGGGGTAAACGTCAAGGTTTCGCGTGTATGGTTGAGTTGCAGGTAAAGATCTGTGTTATCGTGAAAGTCTGGCCGGGCGATCAAGTTGAACCCATGCCCCCTCCACGTACCCGCAAGCTCTCCAAGAAGTCCCAAAGGCTGGAGGACATTCTTAGGCGTGAATCGGGCTTCCCGAACTCTTTGTGCCGACCGTCTACTCGTCTGATGTAGTGCTGTGGCCATCATGTCCTCCTATGAAGCGGGACTGTCAGGAATTTCGTGTGCGGGATGTTTTTTCCCACACCATCTGCGGGAAGATGTGTCTTTCCGAACCGAGCACTGTGCGACACGGGACAAATAGCAGCATCTTCTGATCCCCAGTGTGACCTAGCTCACAGGCCTCGATCCACTCATGAGATTCTTCGTTAACGGTGGGTGGGATGGACAGAATGATTGGATCACCTCCTAGCCTCGCCGGGAGCGGTGGGGTTGCGCCTAGCCCGATCGGCGCAATTAAAGAGGTAAAGCCGCCGCCACGCCGACGGTCGCGCGGCGCACGAGTACGACCTTCTGCGCCGAACGGCCGAAGAAGTGATGGCCGGATCCGCCTTCACCGAGTGTTTCGAGAAATTCGTCCGGCGCGGTGATGCGAATAGTGCCGAGAATGTCTGCGCCGCGGCGCAGAAATGCATCGGGCAAGAGGCTGACCGTCGGGCCGACCATCGTGACCCGGGCAGTCGGCTTGGCCAAGCCCAACAGCTCTTCGAGTGTGTCGTTGATCAGAGTGGTGCCGGTGATCAGCAGCACGTCGGCCTCGGGAACGACCGTACGCGCCTGTTTGGCCGGGCGGAAGAACGGGAGTTCCTCGGGTTTGAGCGTCGCCGGGTCCTGCTCAAGCACGAGGTAGGGCTGACGGCGTCGCTTGAGCTCGCGCAGGAACGGCACAAAAGCACCGACGATCACGACCTTGTCGCCGGGGCGCATCTCTGTCGCATCGAACGCATCGATGCCGAGGCGCAGCTCGGTCTCCGTATGCGGGCGGCGGCGCCAGCAGGTATCGGCGAGCGCGTTCATGGCCGCGATGCCGACGGCGCGGCGAATGCCGTGATCGCCGAGCGCTTCCTTGGCAAGATCGAATGCCGGGCGGCCACGCAGTTTGCCGGGAAACGGCATGGCCATCGCCGATGTCGGACAGCAGACCGCCTCGGGGATTGTCTTGATCGGCGTCGCGCAGGCCCCGGCCATGCCGTTGCTGAGCTTCACCCCGGTGAAGAACAGGCCAACAACCGCGCGCTCGACCGTCAGGCCATCGAGTTCAGAGCCGAGGATCTCCGAGATCGCTGCAAGGGTCTCGCGGAGTATCGTTTTTTCGCCGGTCCCCATTGTGGTTCCTCTCATGGCGCGAGCGGCGGGCGGCGCTCGGGCTGCGTCGCTTCGAAAGCGTGGGCGGCGCGCAACACGTGGTGATCCGCGTAGAGCGGGCCGACGATCTGCAGCCCGATCGGGAGGCGGTCGCTGGTCAGACCGCAAGGAATGCTGGCCGCCGGCTGGCGGGTCAGGTTGAACGGGTAGCTGAACGGCGACCAGTCGATCCAATGCCGCTCGGTTGTGGGATCGCTCAGATCCTGCCCGACAGGCAAGGCCGGAATGGGCATCATCGGCGTCAGCAGAAGATCGTATTTCAGGTGGTATTCCGCCATGTGGCGACCGAGCGCGCTGCGCACGAGGTCCGCGTCAAGATAGTCGACGGCGCTGATCCGCTGACCCTCCTCCGCTGTCGCCACCAGCCCTGGGTCCATCACCTCGCGGCGGGCGCCGGGAAACCCGGCGAGAAGCTTGGCGGCGCCGGCCGCCCACAAGGTGAAGAGTGCGTCGCGCGGCGAATCAAATATCGCGCCGATCTCTTCGACGATTGCCCCCAAAGCTTCGAAGCGCCGCGCCGCCTCGGCTGTCGTGGCGGCGATTTCGGGATCGACCTTGGCGTAGCCGAGCGTCGCACTGTAGGCGATGCGCCAATCGCGCACGCCGCCTTCGAGCCCGTCGAGATAATCTCTGCCCTCCGGCGGCAAAGCATAGGGATCGCGGCGGTCGGGGCCGGAGAGGACGGTCAGCAGCAACGCCGCATCCGTGACGGTCCGGGCCATCGGCCCGATATGCGACAACAGGCCCATCGGCGAAGGGGGATGGGCAGGCACCCGACCAAAGCTCGGCTTAAAGCCGAAAATGCCGCTAAAGGCGCTTGGGATGCGGATTGACCCGGCGCCGTCGCTGCCGAGATGCAGCGGCGCGATCCCGGCGGCACAGGCGGCCGCCGCGCCGGCGCTGCTGCCGCCCGGGGTGCGCGAGAGGTCCCACGGATTGCGGGTGGTCCCGGTCAGCGGACTGTCGCCCAATGCCTTCCAGCCGAATTCCGGCGTCGTGGTCTTGCCGATTATCACGGCCCCGGCTTCGCGCAGCCGCGCGGTAGCCGGCGCATCTTCCGACCAGTCCTGACCCCGCTCGACGAGGCGCGACCCGCGCAAGGTCGGGAAGCCGCGCATCAGGATCAGATCCTTGATCGTTACCGGCACGCCGTCGAGCCGCCCGACCGCTTCGCCGCGCAACCAGCGCCCCTCGGATTCCTGCGCGGCCGCCAGGGCGCCGTCGCGATCGACGACGCAGAACGCGTTGATCTTGGGCTGCAGCGCATCGAGGCGCGCGAGGATCAGCCGGGTCGCCTCCACTGGCGACAGCGCCCCCGTGCGGTACAGATCGAGCAGTGCAACCGCCGAGACATAGGCAACATCGTTTCCGCTGGCCATCGTTGCTCCTTATCGCCTCCGCCTAAGTCCCTCCCCCGCTCGCGGGGAAGGGTTAGGGCGAGGGCTTCATCGCTATGTGGGGACCGAGCGCAGCGGCGATTGTCTCCAGGACACCAGCGCGGTTCTCGAGAATGTCGTTGTTCCAGAACCGAAGGATCCGCCACCGCCTCGGCGCAACGTTTTATCCCGAGTATTATGATCGCCAGGGCGGCCATGCTGTCCACCGTCGGCTTCAACGACGAGGCGCGCTTCCACACAAGCAAAGTCTACCACGTAGAGCGGGATCGGATGCAGTCGTCTGAACCGCCAGCCGACTTGGTCTCTCCGGAGCGCATCCCAAAGCAGCCGCTCCGCTTCCGTCGTGTTCCGACGCAAACGGCGAGCGCGTCCGATCATCGCAGTACCGCCTCGCATCCTCCAAATCTCCGCTTAAGCGGAAAGCTGCCGCAGCTTCGCGATCGCGGCAAGTCCGGTGAGCCCCCACCCTGGCCCTCCCCGCACGCGGGGGAGGGAAGTGTTCGGCGCGGCTTTTGCATTGTCGTCGCTTACCTGGATCGCGTAAGTTCGCAGGAACAATGTCGAACAGGGGAAGCATGATTTCTTTGACGCACACTTTCCGATTGGCGGCAGCGGCGGCGGTCTTTGCCCTTTTAGTCCCTTCGATCGGGTGGGGTCAGCCGGCACAGAAGACCTTGCGTTTCATTCCGCAGGCGGATCTGCGGAGCATCGACCCGATTTGGACTACTGCCTATGTCACGCGCAATTTCGGGTATCTGGTCTTCGACACGCTGTTCGCGCTCGACAAGGATTTCAAGCCGCAGCCCCAAATGGTCGATCGCTGGACTGCCAGCGACGATAAACTGACCTACAGCTTCGTCCTGCGCGACGGCTTGAAATGGCATGACAGCCAGCCGGTGCGCGCCGCCGATTGCGTCGCCTCGCTCGAACGCTGGGGCAAACGAGACACGCTCGGCCAGAAGCTGATGGAAGCGGTCGCCGAGATGCGGCCGGTCGACGACAAGACGTTCACGATCACGCTGAAATCGCCGTTCCCGCTGATCCTCGACGCACTCGGCAAGCTGTCGAGCAATGTGCCGTTCATGATGCCGGAGCGGCTGGCCAAGACCGACGCTTATCAGCAGATCCCGGAGGCGATCGGCTCCGGCCCATTCAAATTCGTCAAGGAGGAGTGGGAGCCCGGCCACAAGGCGGTTTTCGTCAGGAACCCCGATTACGTGCCGCGCGAAGAAGCGCCAAGCTTTGCCGCCGGCGGCAAGCTGGCGAAAGTCGACCGCGTCGAATGGCTCTACATTCCCGATACGGCGACGGCCGCGGCGGCGCTCAATGCCGGTGAGGCCGATTGGTACGAGCAGCCGCCGGCGGACCTTGTCCCGGTCTTCGCCGCCAACAAGGACATTACTGTCACGACGGTCGACCCGCTCGGCAATCACGGCATTCTGCGCTTCAACCACATTCAGCCGCCGTTCAATAATCTGAAACTGCGCGAGGCCGTGCTGAACCTGGTCGACCAGAAAGATTACATGGGCGCGGCGGCGGGCGACCCGAAATACTGGAAGACCTGCGCCGCGCTGTTCGGCTGCGGCACCCCATTCGAGACCAATGCAGGCGCCGATGCGCTCCTCAAGGGGCCCAACCTTGCCAAGGCAAAGCAGCTGATCCAAGAGGCCGGCTACAAGGGCGAAAAGATCGTGCTGCTTTCGGCTACCGACCAGCCGATCGTCCAGGGTCAGGCGCTGGTGACGTTGGACGCTCTGCGCAAGGCGAGGCTCAACGTCGAGTTGCAGGCCAGCGACTGGGGCACTCTGATTACGCGCCGTACCTCGAAGGAGCCGGTTGAGAAGAACGGTTGGAGCATATTCCATACCTGGACCTCGGCTCCGGACTTCTTTTCGCCGGCGGTCAACATTCTGGTCCGCGGCAGCGGTGAGAAGGCCTGGTTCGGCTGGCCGACTGACGCGAAGACCGAGCAGCTGATCGACGCCTGGTTCAAGGCCCCCGACCTCGCGACGCAGAAGAAGCTCGCCGCCGATATCCAGGTCGAGGCGTATACCAACAACGTCCCTTATGTGCCGACTGGCCAATTCGTCGTACCGACGGCCTACCGTAAAAATCTCGACGGCATCATCGTCGCGCCGGTCGTCTTTTTGTGGAACGTCGAGAAGAAATGAACAGCGACCTCTCCCGTCACCCCCGCGAAAGCGGGGGCCCAGGGATCGCTTCGCAGGAGCACGCCGCTCTGGATTCCCGCTTTCGCGGGAATGACGGATTCCGGGCATAAACCGTGTTCGCCTATATCGTCCGGCGAATCCTCGCGACCATCCCGGTCATGGTGGTGGTCGCGCTGTTCGTCTTCGCGCTGTTGCATCTGAGCCCGGGCGACCCCGCCGCCATCATCGCCGGCGACACCGCGACCGCCGACGACATCGCCCGCATCCGCCAGAAGCTGGGGCTCGACGAGCCGCTCTTCATCCAGTTCGCAACCTGGGTCTGGGGTCTGCTGCACGGTGATCTCGGCATCTCGATCTTCACCAACCTGCCGGTCTCCAAGCTGATCGCGCAGCGGATCGAACCCACCGTCACATTGACGATTTCGACACTTATCGTCTCGGTCCTAGTGGCGATCCCGATGGGCGTGCTCGCGGCGTGGAAGGCCGGCTTGTGGATCGACCGGGTGGTCATGGTCTTCGCGGTGCTGGGTTTTTCCGTGCCGGTCTTCGTGCTCGCGTATCTGTTGATCTATGTGTTTGCGATCTCGAGCGATCTCTTGCCGGTTCAGGGCTTTGTCACGATCGGCAGCGGTTTGGGGCCGTTCCTGTCGCATATTGTGATGCCGACCCTCGCCCTCGGCATGGTCTTTACCGCGCTGATCGCGCGGATGACGCGCGCCAGCATGCTCGACGTATTGGCGCAGGACTATATCCGCACCGCCCAGGCCAAGGGCCTGGCCAACGATAAGGTGCTGATCGGCCACGCGCTGAAGAACGCGGCCGTGCCGATCGTGACGATCATTGGGATCGGCATCGCCTCGCTGATCTCGGGCGTCGTCGTCACCGAGACGGTGTTCGCGATCCCCGGTCTCGGTCGGCTGACCGTCGATGCGATCCTGCGCCGCGATTACCCGATCATCCAAGGGATCATTCTCGTCTTTTCGGCAGCTTATGTTCTGGTCAATCTGCTCGTGGACCTCAGCTACACCTTCCTCGACCCACGAGCAGAT
>Ga0209040_10003836_pt1 | contig 11440 bp, 10 predicted proteins | sample BogFormECP12_OM3_FD_188240 | JGI IMG/M metagenome (GOLD analysis project Ga0209040, IMG submission 188240) | Bog forest soil microbial communities from Calvert Island, British Columbia, Canada - ECP12_OM3 (SPAdes) (version 2) | ecosystem: Environmental > Aquatic > Freshwater > Wetlands > Bog ... | reverse complement strand
AGAAGTTGCGGTCACCGAACTGACGCCGGATACCGATCTGCGCGACATCTTTCCCGTATCCAGGCGGCGGAAGGCGGCTCTGCCGGCCAATGAATTTTTGCATCAGCATCGCAAGGCGGTGATCGACAAGGTTGCGCAATGGACCGGGGCGCAGCGTCCGCTGATCAAGACTTTGATCGACACCATCGAGAAGCGCGCCGGGGAACTCGACCTGCGCGCCGACAAAATGCGCAGTGCCGAACATCTGGCCGAAGTCACAGCCTATGCCACCGCACTGGTGATGACTTATGTGACGAAAGGAAAGTTTATTCAGCCGTAGGAAGTGCACGCTGGTCGCGGGCTGGGAAAAAATCGGCTTTCGAGGCCCCAGCCCCTAAAGGGGCTTCGGGTTTCGAAGGTTACGGCACCGCTAAAAGCGATGCCCTGATACGAAACCTGAAGTCTTCAGCAGCCTGCCAACTGCTGGCGGCCCGTGTCCGAGGAGATTTGATGATCGGAGCAAAACTGAAAATCGCGCTGCTATATGACTTATGGAATGAAGATCCGGTCGCGGCGGCGGCCAAGGAAGACGAAGTTCCGGCGCGCAAGTCCCGCAAGAAAGTGAAGAAAGCAAAAAAAGAGAAGACCGACCGCGAGGAAATCTTCGAAGCGTTGCAGAAGCTGGGACACGAGCCTTCGAACTTCGAATTGGATGGGCGCCCGCAGTCCTTGCACTCGCTCTCGCGTTGCGACGCCGACCTGATCTTCAATCTGACCGAATCCTTTGACGGCGACGACACCAAGGAAATGAACGTGGTCGCCTACGTCGACCTGCTGGGGTTGCGCTACACCGGCGCGGGGCCGCATTCCATCTTCATGTGCCAGGACAAGGCGATTGCCAAGAAAATCTTCGCGTTTCATGGCATCAAGACTCCGTTCTTTGCGACTTCCTATCGCGGACGTATTGAACATTGTCACGATATTTCTTTTCCGCTCATCGTCAAACCCTCGTGGGAGGATGGATCCATCGGCATCGATGCCGGCGCGGTGGTGAAGAATGTCAAGGAGATGATGGAGCGCGTCGAATACATCCAGGATGAATTCGATTCGCCGGCGCTGATCGAGGAATACATCGAAGGGCGCGAAATTTACGCGGGAATTCTGGGCAGCTACGAAAGGGCGCAGGTTTTGCCGCTGGTCGAGCTCGACCTGTCACGCTTGCCCGAGGGCATGCCAAAAATCGCCAGCTACGATGTGAAGTTTGAAAAAAATACTGATGCCTACAAACTCACGAAATCGGGGATCGCAGAGAATCTGGACGAAGACACAGTGACGCGTTTGTCTCAAACGGCGCTAGCCGCGTATCGAGCGCTCAAGTTGCGCGATTATGGACGCATCGATATGCGATTGGCCCCCAATGGCGATGTGTATGTAATTGAAGCCAATCCCAACCCATGGCTCGCCAGCCGGCAGGAGTTTTCCATGGCGGCCAAGGCCTCGGGGCTTTCCTACACGGAGATGATTGGGACGATCATCGATCTGGCCATGAGCCGCTACCTGAATGCCAACCTGGTGAATGCGGTGGCGATGCACTAGAGGCACTAGGCGAATTGTCATCCCGAACGAAGTGAGGGATCTGTATTTTGCGGCTGACTGCAGATCCCTCACTTCGTTCGGGATGACAAATCTTTCGGAGGCCGATGCGGCTACCCGCAAAGGCGATGCGGCTACCTCGCCGTTGCTTTCGCCAACGGCTGCAATCTTTCAAAAGCTTCCTCCGCACGCTGCAGGGCGTCCTGTACGTTATCGCAGATGTTTTCGGGACCGACCAATGCTTCAAATTCGTTCTGTCGAATCAGCTTGAGCGGTTGCTCTCTGAGGCCGCAAAGAATCAACTCGCGGCCGCTCGCCTTTAGAGTCCGCGCGACTTCTTCGAGCGCGAAAAGACCGGTGGCATCGAGAGCCGTCATATTGCGCAGCCTTAGAATCACGACCGGCGGAAGCTCATGGAGACGCTCGGTGACCACATCAATCTTGTCGGTCGCGCCGAACAGAAACGGCCCGTGGATGCGGAAAATAGTTGCGTAATAAGGTATGTCCTTATCCTGCAGAATGTGCACGCGTCCATCTTCAACGTAATCGTCGGTGACCTGCGAAACAGTCGTGGTAGCGGCCACGCGGCTGATGAAGAGAAGCGCCGCGAGAATCATTCCCGCCTGAACCGCAACCGTCAGATCGGCGAAGACGGTTAGCGCGAACGTAACCAGCCACACACTGACGTCGGTTTTCGTGAGCTTGAGCAGCGACGGGATCTCTCGCCACTCGCCCATGTTGTAGCTCACCACTATCAGGATTCCCGCCAGCACCGCCATCGGCACAAAACTCACCAGCTTCGAGGCAAACAGCAGGACCGCCAGCAGGGTGAGAGCATGAATCATCCCCGCCACCGGCGTTTTCGCTCCCGCGCGGATGTTGGTCGCGGTACGCGCGATTGCGCCCGTAGCCGGCAACCCCCCAAACATGGGAGAAATCACATTCGCGACGCCCTGCGCCACCAATTCGACATTGGGATTGTGCCGGTCATTTACATTGCCGCTGTTGCTCATGCGGTCCGACACCACCGCCGACATCAGCGACTCGATTGCACCCAGCATCGCCACCGTCAACGCCGGGCCCAGAAGGCCGTGAATCAGGTCGGAACGAAATACAGGAATGTGCAGATGGGGCAATCCGCTCGGAATTCCATGGAAACGCGAGCCAATGGTCGCCACCGGCAGTTTGAAAATCCACACCGCCGCCGTGCCCAGTGCCAGCGCAACGATCGCTCCTGGAATGCGGTTCGAGAGCGCACGGCAGACAACAATGATGACGATGGTTCCGGCAGCCAGCGCCGTCGTCTCGAACGAAAGTGTATGAAAGTTCTGCGCTAGCGCTTCGATCCGCAACCAGAAAACACCGGGAACTTTTTCCAGGTTGAGGCCGAAAAAGTCTTTCACCTGCGTGCTGGCGATCAGGATGGCGATGCCGTTAGTGAAACCAATCACGATCGGCCGCGGAATGTACTTCACCGCAGTGCCCATACCCGTGAGTCCCATGACGACGAGAATCACGCCGGCCATCACCGTGCACATGAACAAACCGTCGACGCCATGGGCGGCGACAATACCGGAGATGACGACCACGAAAGCTCCGGTGGGGCCACCGATCTGGGTTGTCGACCCTCCAAGCGCGGAGATGATAAAGCCGGTGACCACCGCGCAATAAATACCGGCTTGCGGCGTAAGTCCCGAGGCGATGGCAAACGCCATGGCCAGGGGCAGCGCTACCAGTCCGACGGTGATCCCGGCAACCAGGTCGCGCAGGAATTTATTCAGGTTGTAGTCGCGCAGGCACAGGATTGATTTGGGCAGCCAGCGCTCGTCAAAGAGTGTGAGTTGCATGGGAAATAGTAATTATCGCAGGCAAAAGCGGCGAGCCATAGTTCACGAAAGGGCAATGGCTGAGATTATACTTTTGGGAGCACGAAGAAAGCCGAGCTGCCCTCGGCTGGGACGGACGAATGCGTCCGTCCCTAGCGAGTTTCCTTCTAGAACAGATTCCACAGGAACTGGTTGTATACCTCATGGTGGAACTGCACCTCGGCGGGCTTCACGATCGTGCCCAGCAAGCGCGGGCAGCGGTCGGCCGATGCTTGTTTGAGGTCGGCGTAGCGGCCTTTCACGTCTTCCCCTAGGAGTTTGGTTGTCCACTCGGCTTTGCGGAAGTCGTCGATGGCGGTGTAGATGTTGTCGGGCAGGTAGCGTTCGGCTTGGCGGAGGTTCTTGATCTTCGCCGTCTCGCCTTCCAATCCGGTCTTGAAAATGGAGTACATCACCATGTAAGGATTGGAGTCGGGAGCAACGGCGCGCACCTCGATGCGCATGCTGCGCTCGTTGCCGATCGGGATGCGAATCATGGCGCCGCGGTCCACGGCCGACGCTTTGAGTTGATTCGGCGCTTCGAAGTGCGGATCGAGGCGGCGATAGGCGTTGACGCTGGAGTTGAACACCAGGCAGAGATCGTTTCCGTGAGTGAGAACGCGGTCCATAAACTCATAGCCGAATTTGCTGAGCTTCTCCTCGCCCTTGGGATCCCAGAACAGGTTCTTGCCTTCCTTGCTGACCGAGATATTGGTGTGCATGCCGCTGCCGTTGACGCCGACCACTGGCTTCGGCAAGAAGGATGCGGTCAAGCCCATATTGCGCGCGACCTGGCGGCAGATGAGTTTGTAGAGTTGGATATGGTCGGCGGCGGCCACCGCTTCGGCGTATCCGTAGTTGATCTCGAACTGCGAGGGTGCGACCTCGGGATGGTCCTTCTCATTCTGGAAGCCCATGGCGCGTTGCACTTCGGCGGTGGTATCGATAAAGGTGCGTAGCGGATCGCCCGGCAACGAGTGATAGTAGCCACCGGTATTGACGTACTCGAACTTGCCTGTTTCGTGGTAGATGCGCTCGGCCTCGGGTCCCTTGAACAGGAAGCCCTCGATCTCGTTGGCGGCGTTCATGGTGTAGCCGTTCTTCTTGTGCAATCCGTTACCGAACACCTTCAGCATGCTGCGGATGTCCGCGGTGTAGGGCTCGCCGCTTTTGTCAATAACCTCGCCGAAGACGAGCACCTTGCCTGGGCCGAAGACGTCTGCCGGACCCCAGTAGAAGGCGGCCCAGTCGATGCCCAGACGCAAATCGCTTTCCCGCTGTGCCGTAAAGCCGCGAATCGACGAACCGTCAAACGTCAGGTTGTCATAGCTCTTCAGCAGGAATTTCTTGTCGTAGTCCAGCATGTGCAAACGGCCTTCCAGGTCGCTGAACATCACGGTCACAGCCTTGATGCGCGATTCGTCCGTCAGGTACTTCAGTCGCTCCTCCTGGACTTTATGAGAAGCCGTACGGTCCAGGCGCTGCTTCTTTGCCTTCAAATTCATCTCTTCCAGTTCGTCGTAGGGGATCGCTAGAAAGTTCCGCAGTTCAGTTGACATGCCTCTCCTTATTCGGGCGCTGCCCATGAATCAGATTGAATGGCTGGGAAACTATATAGGCTAACGCGTCGGAGACACGCAGACAAATAGAAATCGGTTATGGGAACGATCAGGTTTTCTGATTTTGCACCAGAGACGGTGCAGGAATTGGCTATGAGCTACGAGCTACGCACTGCGAGCAAGCAAAACCTGGTCGCGCGAAGCTCGTGGCTCGCAGCCAGACGCCCATTTCCCGAAGTTCCGCTCCGTTGACGCCTTCGTGAAATAATCAGATCTGAGGGGGCACATTTGAGTTGCGCCATCTGTGAAGAACGCAAAGAGAAGCGTTTTTGCCCGGCCGTGCACGGCAGAATTTGTCCCCAGTGCTGTGGCGAGCAGCGCGAGGTGACGCTCGATTGCCCGAGCGATTGTCCTTACTTGCAACAGTCGCGGGAGCACGCGACCGCGCACTCTCAACAGCAAGCGCCGGGCCCGCGAGATCGCGAGGTTCCCTTTGCCGAAGTCGCGATTCCCGAGGTCGAGATTTCCGAGCAGTTTCTTTACCAGCGCGAAGAGTTGATTCTAGGACTCAGCTTCGCCTTGGCCAAAAGCGCCCGCGCCGATCGATCGCTGGTTGACCGCGATCTGATCGCGGCTGTGAGTTCGCTGGCAAAGAGTTATGAAACGCTGGTCAACTCCAGCCTCATCTACGAACAGCCCACCGCCAACCTGACTCACCAGGCCATCGCTCGAGAAATCGAAACCATGGTCCGGGAGTTTCGCGACGCGGAGCAGAAACGAATTGACTACACCCGGTTGCGGGATTCTGATGTGCTGAAGGCGCTGGTATTCCTGTTGCGCATGGGGTTGGGCCGCACGTCCGGGAGGCCCAAGTCCCGGGCGTTCATCGATTTCCTCTTTGCGCAATTCCCCGAAAAGCACGCCGTCATCGCGGGGCCCGAAGAGGCAGGGAGCCGGATCGTGATTCCATAATGCTGTCCCGTGGATCCCCGCGTACCCTGTGGTTCAAGAGTTACTTGCCGTATTGGGCAATTCCCAATCGATTCAGGCTTCAGAGTCGCCGGACCGTCTGCCCGGGGGGCAACTGCGCCAGAAGTTCGCGCGCCGTTTTACCCAGTTCAGGATGGCGTGCCTCCGGGGCGATCTCGACCAGCGGTTCCAGAACGAATTGCCGCAGATGCATGGATGGATGAGGGATCTTCAGGCCCGGCTCGTCTACCACCTGTTCCCCGAACAGCACTATGTCAATATCAATATTGCGCGGGCCATTCTTGCGCATGCGGAGACGTCCCATCGCCGCTTCAATCTGCAACGCCATTTGAAGCAGTTCTCGTGGTTGCTTGTCCGTCTCAATAGCCGCCATACAATTCAAAAACCATGGCTGATCCGGAAGTTCGACCGGTTGGGTCTCATACAGTGCAGAGACGGAAAGTAACCGTCCACCCGCGTCTAATTCCGCAAGCGCCGCGCGCAAGTTGACGGCGCGATCTCCCAGATTCGATCCCAACGATAGATAAGCGGTGTTGCTCACCCGACTAGTTTCGCGGGGAATGGTTCGAGAATCCAGCAAAAATTGACGCGAAGAGGGGTCGCTTATGGTTCCACGCGTCAGGAACCTCCCAGCGCACGGCGGGTCGTGCTGTCCGGGGGGTTGCCGAAAGTGAAAAAAACGGTTATCGCATCGATGAACGGCTACGTCCTTTAGTCCATGAAAAAAACGCGATTAGAGAGACCGTCGATTGAACGCTGTGACCGACGACTCCGCACGCCCCAGTACCAAGGTCACTTTCTTATCCCGCCGACTGCCGATAATATCGAAAATGCCATGAATCTTGAAGCTCTTCTTATCAGCCAGGACGCCGCTTTGCTCGCTGTCCTGCGTCCCGCGCTGGAGAAGATCTCGGTTAGCCTCGAGGTTTGCGCTGAACCCCGAGCTGGTCACGCCCTCATGGCAAAGCGCAAGTTCGATGCGGTTATCATTGACTGCGACGACTTGCAGAACGGAATCCAGCTGCTCAAGTCCCTTCGCCAAACTCATAGCAATTCCCGGTCGGTAGCGTTTTTGGTGGTCAATGGGAAAACGACCACGCAGGAGGCATTCGCATCCGGGGCCAATTTCGTTCTGCAGAAGCCCCTCACTCCACTGCATGCCTCGCGCTGCTTCAATGCGGCGCTCAATTTTATGGTGCGGGAACGGCGCCGCTACTTCCGTTATCGATTGGAGATGCCGGTGCGAATCACTCTTCCGCACAATCAGGATATGACCGCTACGGCGACCAACCTGAGTGAGGGCGGAATGGCCATACGCGCCCAGGGCAAATTGCCTAAGGAGTCGCAACTGCAGATTCGCTTCACGCTTCCGGCGACCAACATCTCGCTCGAACTCAACGGCCAGGTCGCTTGGGCCGACGGAACCGGCGACGTCGGCATCCGCTTCATCGAGGTTCCGCAAAGCTCACAGTATCAGCTGGATAAATGGTTGACCGACCGCATCCAGGGCGAAATGCCCCATCAACTGCAGACCTACCTCGCTCCCCAGTAATCAGAAACCCCGCTACCCGAAAGATCCTGGCATCCAGCTTGCGACTTGCGCCCGGCTCCGGCTATGGCACTGTAGAAGTGCGGCCCGCCGTGTCCCGGCACCGCTTTGAAGTGGCGAGAGTGCTCAAAATATGATGGCTACTACGATTACCACTACGATTACAGCGATCAGTCTGGAAGAAAAAATTGAGAGAACGCAGCGCTTGCTGCGCCGCCTCGAAGAAGACCAACCTTACCTGCATGCGCGGCTGTCCGCGCTCGATGACGAACACCGCGAAAGCTCGAATGCTTTCGTCGATCGTGTGCGCGCCCAAGCGGAAGCGGAACTGCAGCGTCTGCTTGCAGAACGCGGCGTACCTCGGGAGCAGAGCGCCCCTCAGCAAGCCAACTGACTGTAGAGACGGGATTTGCCCCGTCTCCGGCGAGACGCAAAGACGCGGCAAACCGCGTCTCTACGAAACGAATGAATAGGTGTTGCGCCTTTTCCGCAACGCGCTAAAGGCTGAGGGTGGCGGCGGACGCGATCGCCGGCGCCGCAGTTGCGTCTTCCAGGGTTGTCTCTTCCCAATACGACCGGTCACGCAGGATGCGCGAGACCAGCGCGGTGTGCATGGCGTGACCCGCGCGGTCGGCCACCACCGAACCCAATATCTGTTTCCCGATCAAAGCCAGATCGCCGATCAGGTCCAGGACCTTGTGGCGGACGAACTCGTCGTGAAAACGCAATGGCGGGTTCAGCACTTCCTCCCGGTTCATCACGATGGCATTCTCGACGGATGCACCCCGGATCAGCCCCTGTTGCCGCATAGCGTCCGCTTCATGCAGGAATCCAAACGTGCGTGCCGGGGCAATCTCTTTCAGATAGCTCCCATTGGTCAGGCGTACGCCGAAACTCTGCTTGCCAATCAGCGGATGAGGAAAGTTGATCGAATAGGAGACGGAATAGACGTCCGCCGGGTACACGGCTATGAATTTATCGCCCTCGCGCAATTCGATGTCGCGCACGATCCGTAGATAAGTGCGCGCCCTGCGTTGTTTTCGTATGCCCGCCTTCTGAATCATTTCGACAAAAGGACGGGCGCTGCCATCCAGAATTGGCAGCTCGAGATTGTCCAGTTCGACAATGGCGTTATCGATGCCTACCCCGGTGAACGCCGATAGCAGGTGCTCGGTCGTGGAGATGAGCACACCTTTCTTCATGAGACTGGTGGCGTAACTGACACGGGCCACGTTGCGCCCGCTTGCTTCGATGGCGAAGCCATCCAGATCCGTGCGGTGAAAGACGATTCCTGTTCCCGCTGGAGCGGGGAGAATCCGCAGGCTGACCGGGGCGCCGCTGTGCAGGCCCACTCCTGTACAAGTCACTGCGGCACGAATTGTTTGCTCGTGCGTCAAAGGGGAGGACGGTATATAAGTCTTTTCCTGTCTGCCAGCTTACCGCGATATACAAATGCTGTCTGTGGTAAAATAGCCACACTCCGTGGCCTCCTTCCCCTCTGAAACTCTAACTTGCTCAGTTGGTTACACATGTTGGGAGGTATTCCGGAATGAACCTAGGCTCTGTTTTGGCAGAATTAAAGCCCCTGGCCTTCCCTACCGTTTCTTCATCGGGGCTCTCGGGTCGTAGGTCACCGACGCTTCGAACATTGTATCGGGCAGCTTCAGATTATAGCTGGCAGCGTTGATGAAGCGCTGTTGCGAAGTCTCTCCATTGAAGTAACGGGTAATGGAGTGAGGCGTCCAGATGCCTTGCACCAGCTTGTAATTGTCGTAAATCTCTTCTTCCACATTCTTCTGCTTGTCCTTCGGATCGCGCCACGAATAACTGATCTTGACCGGGTAGTGCGAATTCAGGTCCAGATAAACGGTCACCGAATCGTTCTGGCTATTAAGCAGGGTCACGCCTTCGGTCTCCTTGCCATCGACCACCGCCGCGCCATCGTAGAACAGGGCCACCTCAGGATCGCGGATCCACTTGCGAAAGACCCATTCCAGAGAATGCTGGCGGCGGCGAAGATAGTTCTCCAGATCGACCTTGTCCTGCGCCGCCGTTCCCTTGTACGTCGTTTCATATCCCGCGTCGCCATTGTGAATCAGAACGATATCGAACTTATTCTTGACCTTGACATCGCCGATCTGCCCCTCGATCAGGTAAATGTCCTTGGTGTGGATGACCTCGAAGCGGTCCTTGTCGGGATATTCGACATAGTAGTTGTAGGGAATCCCAGTGCTATTCGTGCGCCCGTGATAGAGCGGGTAGTAGCGGCCCGTCTCTCGACGATTCTCGTAAGTCAGGTACGGCTGCCCGCCCAGGGACTGGATGGTCTGGTCGAGAACGCCTCGCGCCCTGCGTGCGTTTTCAGATGTGTTGAGATTGACCACAGGCGGCGAGCCAGTTGGCGCGGAGGCTGGCGTGGAGGACGGCGTCTGTGTCGGAGCGCTCTGGGCGACGCCCGACGAGCCCACCACTAGAATGAGAAGAAAAAAATTCATGATTTCGCAGGCATAGAAGGATTCTACAGGCTTAGAAGCGTCCAGCACGACTTTAGCTGTACGACCGGCCAGGTTGCGGCGGACGACCTCGTGCGTCCGCCAACGCATCGGTCTGCCGGTTAGTGCCCCGACAATTGAAAATTTACGAGAATCTGCGTCTCGACTTTCACCGGTTGGCCATTCAGCAAGTAGGGCTTGTACTTCCATTGTTTGACCGCCTCGACGGCAGCTGGGGCAAGCAACGGATGGCCGGAAATGAGGGTGAGTTTTTCGACGTCGCCGTTCTTGTCGATCAGGGCCTGGAGTATAACCTGGCCTTGAATTCGGGCCACTCGGGCGTCTTCAGGATAATGTGGCTGCACTTTCGTGACGAGCAAGCCGGTTGAGACCCCTTGCGAAACGCGCACGCGCTCCGGGAGGTCTATTCCGGAGCTCAACATGACGCACTTGGAATTGGCTTGATCTTCCTGGAACGAAATCCCCTGAAGGGAATTGGCAGCTTCGTCCAATCCCTCCCGCGAACCAGCGGTCAGATTTGCGCCGATGAAGTATCCGCGAAACTTCGTATAGACGAACGCCATGTACGACGTGTCGCGATCGTGCCAGGAGTGCTTGTAGTCTGAGCGAAAAAAATCCCTGCCACCATACTCGACTAAATAGGTGTCACGAATTACGACATTATCCTGCGGACTGACCTTGATCTGCGAATGAACAGCGTTGGCAACAAAATCCTGGGCAGTCTCGCTCTGATCCTTCGCACCTTGAGCTGTGAAAACCACCCTGCTGGAGGGGCCCCCCTCCTGATGCTGCTCAATCGCGAACAACACGAGCACGTCGCCTGGAACATGCCTTGCCCTTAAGCCAGCGCCCACTACTTGAGTCGCTAGCTCCCAACGGGCCGGTATCCGAAGCGAGAAGCCAAAACACTCATTCGAGTAGATGCCATTCGCAACGGCTCCGTTCTCGAATCCCAACCCGTCCGATGAATCAATGCTAGGCTGCTGCGCGGAAGTGAGAGCAGTGGCAAAAAGTAGAGCCGCAACGGCGTAAAACCAACCACGCTTCATAAAACTCCTCCTTACCCCACCAGCACCGCGCCGCCATTCACGTTGAAAACCTCGCCCGTAATAAATCCCGCATGCGGTGTGCACAGGAACAGAATCGGCCCGGCAATCTCTTCCGGGGTTCCCACACGTCCCATTGGAATGGTGCGAAAAACCTTGTCCCGCGTGGGCGGATCATTCAGCGCGGCCGCCGACATGTCCGTCGCCACCCATCCGGGAGCGACACAATTGACGTGAATATGGTCGGGCGCCAGTTCGGTCGATAGTCCCTTCACCATGCTGACCAGCGCACCTTTCGAAGCGGCGTAGTCGCAGTGGAGAGCCTCGCCGCGCTGCCCGGCCGTCG
>Ga0209040_10003833_pt1 | contig 11450 bp, 8 predicted proteins | sample BogFormECP12_OM3_FD_188240 | JGI IMG/M metagenome (GOLD analysis project Ga0209040, IMG submission 188240) | Bog forest soil microbial communities from Calvert Island, British Columbia, Canada - ECP12_OM3 (SPAdes) (version 2) | ecosystem: Environmental > Aquatic > Freshwater > Wetlands > Bog ... | reverse complement strand
AGGCACCATCGCAACGGTGGCGCCCGTGTATGTCCTGGCGTGGGGCTCATGCGCCCGCGCCCGCGGTCACGTCCCTTCCAGCAAACGCCGCAAAGACCAACGCAACCCCCGAGGTGATCAAATTAACGCCGACAAGGAGGCCGAGGGTCCAACTCGCGGTCGAGGGCCATCCGAAAACGATGATCGCCGCGAGCGCTAGATCGGCGAGGCCGCTTGCAATCATCCAGCCCCATGAACTGGGCAACACATCGCGGTAGTTGAAAGCGGCTATGATCTGGAAAATGCCCTCGACGATAAAGAACGCCGTCAGCACGATGGTGAGGGAATAGGCGCCCTGGATTGGTTGCCAGATCAAGACGGCCCCCACAATGAGCGACAGGAGGGCCGTGACGAGCGCCCATAGACCCGCCGAAACGTTCTGGGCATAGAACATCGCGGCCAGCCCGAAAACTCCGCCGATCAGGAAAATCCATCCGACATAAATGTCGGCGGCTACTGTGGCGACGGTGGGGGCTGCAACGGCGAATCCTCCAAGGATCACCATGAGGATGCCTTGGAAAAGGAACAGTTTCCAGTGGTCACGCAAGCCGTCAGCCATCGTGTGCTGTTGGGCTGTCCATGTTTTGAAGCTCGGGGAGGTCATTACAATTTTCCTTATTCGGTTGCGAAACTTCGACGCTGTCAACGAGCGTATTTGAACTCAGGTATGGCCTTGATGGCGTCTTTCGTCGCGCCGGCGAGCACGAATTTTCCTGCGTCCAAAGAGAATTGATTGACCGGTATCGCTACGTCGTGCCTGGCGACGCCCAGAAACCCGCCAGCGCCGACGATCGCATAGGAGACCGCCTTGCTCGGCGAGACGATGATGTCATCGATCTTTCCAACTTTTTCACCTTTATCGTTATACACTGCGGAACCGAGAATTGTCCGCCTCGCGCTCCATCCCGTTGCGACCTCTCCCCACTCGGCGGTGGCCACGCCCAGTACAGTTTGACCAGCGACCTGGGCTGCGACGCGAGCGGTCGTGAATGCGGCGGCGAGGGCGAGGGGCCAGCCATACGACGACGATGAGCGTTGAATTCCATTTCATGATTGTTTCCTTGGAACTGTTCGCGGTCTGAAGGCTGCTTCAGGCGTCGATCGAAGAACTAGGTTGTCTTCTGGGGTTGTTTGGACCCATCCCCGTGCGGCTTGTTTGCTCCGTTCTGGACGGCGTGTTTGAGCGACTCCAAGAAAGGATCGATATCAATCGTCGCGATCGTCATTACCTGGATGAGTTCCTCGGGGTTGAATTCGATGAAAATTGCGATTGGATAGGATTTCAGGTCGCCGTTCGCTGTGACGCGGAGCGCCCCGAAGAGAGCGAAGTCGTATCCGCTCACCACTTCCGTGGTGATGGACACGCCTGTCTTCAGTTCCTCGTAAATGGTGTTCCTGGCGTCGTCCCTTCCGCTGACCTCCACCCCGTCTTTGGCGGCGGCAAAGCCGTCGATGCTCGCCAACCCCACGGCCTGCATCTTCAGCGTCAACACCACGTCTTCCTCGAGCAACTGGTTCCAGGTCAACCAGTCCCACTCCCAAACAACTCGCTTGACCATTGTCTTCGCCTCAGCAAGGCGATCGGCTTCATTTTGGCGGTCGAGATCGATGTTTCCCACTCGCGGTACTCCACTTGGGCTGATTGGTCAGTTTCAATGCGACGACTTCCCAGGAGATTTAGAAGAACTGTCGTCTTACCCGTGCGTCACTGAGGAAAACATACGGTGCGGGGCTCACCCTCTCGAGTTAAACTTGCCAAAATCCCGCTAAATTTTCCGAACGCTACCGGCGGCGTTCTCGTCGGCGTCGCGCGATCGCGATCGGGGAGCGCAGGCTTCGGGCGCGAGGGCGCGGACCCGGCGTCAGCCTGGCGGCCCGACGAAGACGCGGGCACTGCTGCGGCAATGCGCGGCCGGCCGCCAAGTTGGATCGAGGCTTCGCAGGAGCCCCGGCCGGTTCGACGTGGTTTGCGCATCGCCGCCTTGGACAGCTTGCGGCTCGGTGAAACACTTTGATCCGGCCATCCGGCCTTGGCCGCGGCGCAACGATCCAGCGGCGCTGCTCGCGCATTTCGAGCGTCTCGCTGACGGGATTCGCCCCATGCGATAGACAAAGATCAATCGCCGGCCTCAATGACGTCGGCGGGCTCGCGGCGCTTCAGAGCTCGGGTGCGAAGACGTATCCCCCGTTGCACCCGCTGTCTGCGGCCCTCTCCAAGAGTGGCGCACCCTGCTCAAGCTCGAAGTTGTGTCGCCGCCGAAGCGGGTCGACTTCTCCGCACTGCACGAGTTTTGCCAGTGCATAAGCGCGCGTCAATGTGAAGAAGCCAAATCGAGGTTCAACGAGGCTCCGGTCGCTCTCTAAGAGAGACTTTGACGCCAACGCTGTTACAATATCGGCCGTTTCTGTTTGATCGTTTATGCTGTCGGACGCGATCATCGCCGCCTCTCGCAGCGTGAACTGGCCGGAGAAAACTGACAGACGACGAAAAATCCTTTGTTCGGAGCCGCTGAGCAAAGCGTAACTCCAATCCAGGGATGAGGACATGGACCGTTGTCGCGGCGGCGCGGTACGGTGACAATTCGTCAAGAATTGCAAGGGCCAGCGCAAATTCCTGGCGACGCCCGCGAGCCCGAAGGCAGGGACTCTTGCGGCCGCGAATTCTAGCGCGAGCGGAACTCCGTTAACGGCCTCGCAAATCTCGACCGCGAACCTTTTATCGGAGTCGGAGAACGAAAAGTCTCCGATCACCGCTTTAACGCGTTCAATGAACAGTTCAACAGCCGGAAAGGCTAAGGCATCCTTCACCGTGACGTTCGAGCAGTCGCGGGGATATTCCAATGGGGAAAGGCGACAGAGATTTTCGCCTTCGACTCGAAGCGGGTTCTCGACTGGTCGCGAGAATCTGTAGGTTGGGCACGCTGCGCAGAAGTCTAATAGTCCACTCGGCCGTCGACGCAATCGCATGTTCGCAATTGTCGAAAACGAGAACAATTCGGCCTGGGTCGTCGGGCCTCGTCGAATCGGACGAGGGCCGCTCGCGTTGTCTTTCACAATTTTGCAATGCGGCGACCGACCTCTGCACCTCATCGAAATTCGGGTCTCGTTCGAGGTCGACGAAAGCGGCCCGGTATTCGTGAGACCGGACAATACGCTCCGCCAGCGAGAGCGCGACCGTGGTCTTTCCAATTCCGCCGGGTCCGACGATCGTGATGAGGCGATGATCGAATTGCTCCGCCAGTCTCTCCACTGTCTCTCGCCGTCCGATCAGACGATTGACGCTGGCGGGCAAAGCATACGCCAGGTTGTGCTCGCCGGATTCGTGCTGCGAGGTCTCGACGGTGTCATAGACCTCGACCGGTGCGACAAACCGGTAGCCACGCCCCGGAATATTGATGATGAACCTATTGTCTCCGTCGCCCTCATCCAAGGCGCGGCGCAGCGCTGACATATGAACAGTCAGGTTCGCAGGTTCAACGAATATGTTCGGCCAGACCCGCCGCATCAGGTCTTCCTTTGTGACCAGTTCGCCCTGCTGTTCAAGCAAGGCGATCAGCAACTCGAGAGCGCGACTGCCAAGGCGCACGGGTTGGTCGCCGTTTAACAACAGACGCTGCGTGTGTAATAGCCGAAAAGACCCGAAGGAGACGGCGACAGCCATGACACCACATTCCCTTTCGTGCGCAGGAGATTCCATCCGTCGATTGCGTCTCTTGTGTCTATCTGGTTGTGTTGCAGCATATCGGGCATTGAGCCTAAATCCAAGTAAGAGCTGTTTAACGTTGGTTAAGCGCGGTAAAAGTCCTTAAACTAATCGAAGCTGATCCCATACGCTGAATGGGAGTCGTCGGCGCGCCGGCGACGCCTCTTCAAAAGGAAACCTTGCAGACTTTACGCCAACGCTTCTCGTCAAATATGGGCTGACCGCATTACGAGAACGTATTATCGAGGCACACCGGTATGATTTGAGCCACCTCGGTCTGCAGCCTGGTCCCAAAAATCGTCCATGGCGTCGACCAAGTTAGGACCGGAATGTCGTCGCCCAAGCGGAGGCGACTTGTGCCGCGGGATAAGCGGCGCTCGCCTTTCAGGCCTCCGAACCGTCGGCCCCTTTCGATTTCTCTAGCGCCGGTGGGGTTTTCGCGACGGACGCATCGGAGTTCGACTTCGCGACCGGCTTCTTCTTGGCCTTGATGTTCTTGTCCTTGTGGGCGACGACTGCGGAGAGGATGAGATCTCCGAGGCCAACCGGGCAGAGGATAGAGTCTCAAGAGCAATGGCTGCCGCGGCAGCCAAAGCCACTGACCACATTCTCGTCCCTAACGAATACTTGGACATGGCGCGGGCACCTCGATCCTAAAGCCTCCTTTTCTTCTAAGGTAGATCTTGGCTGGCTTCGCGCTAAGTCTGCCAAATCGAAGTATAACTTAGCAAAGCGATGGTCGCCCTTCAGTATATCTGCGTCTATTTACGAGAAAAATTTGGGGCCCCTAAAACAACACCAGTTTTGCGGAAGGCGTGACAAGTTTGTCGCTGGAATGAGCTTTGGATTTGTCCGATCTACTCGGCGAGCCGCGTTATCACTTGGACCCGCATTCGCCGTACGGGGCCGGTGGCTGCCTGACCGCGCCTCCTGATAGGCCGGTCACGCGATCGAGGGCCGGCAGTTCGCGAAGTCGAAAGGAAAGACGCCGGCGTCGTGATACGGGAAGCAAATCGTGACGGCTGCCCCAAACCGATTGAAGCGCCGTTCCACAAAGCCGTCGAGCTTCTCGGCCAGCGAGTCGATCAGCTGTGTCCCCAAGCCTCGCCGCGCCGACGCGTAGGCGGAGCCGTCGTTGACGACCCGGCAATAGACTTGCTGATCGCATGCATTGATAGAGACCAGGACTTTAACGGGCGTGAAACTGCAAGCATGTCGGCATGCGTTGGTTATGAGCTCCGCGACAATTAGGCATGCATGCCAGGATCGCCACGATTGAAGCATGATCGGGTCGTTGAGCTCGAGACGCAAATCAAGCTCGCGGCCCGCCGATTGGAACGCGGCGGCCATGGCCTGACAAAGCCGCGCAACCGCATCGCTGAAGTCTACGAGACTGTCGTCAGTAGGCGGACGAAGGACCCGATGCGTTTCTGCGTCGGCTTGTAGGCAGTCGATGACCGCACGCAGGGCGGACTTCGCTTCTCCGCTCGTGGCATTGGACGCCATGATCGACGCGAACAGGATGATCCGAGTATAATTGTTGCCGATACGGTGCAGGAGTTCCGCGGCATATAGGAGATCGGCGTCCGACCGCAGTCGTGGCGTGTCGTAGGTCATGGAGACCTCCTTCGAAAGGACCCGTCCAGTTCGCATTCTCCGTATTATTGCTGCGCCCGCGATGGCGCCCACAATTGGGACCCGAGTCGGCCGACCGAGGCCCCGCGAGGTCGATAAGGGCGCTCTAATCGCTGCAGGTCTCCTTCTCTCTCGTAATGGAGGAATTCACGCCAACTGATTTGAAAGAGCGGTCCCGGCGGGGGGAGGACGTTCGCCGCGACCGCGTTCGGCAGCGCTAGGCACTGCCGAAATCACAGCCAAACTTGAGTCCGGCAGAAGAGGGCGGATCGGTCTCTGTCGCAACCGACTCGCGAACTCGAAAAACAGCCATGCCAGACATGCGACCGCTGCGGAGGCGGCTATCGTCCCGCTCATTGCCCCCTCGAAAGCTGCGTAGAGGATTGGCGCGGGGAGGACCGTGACGAAGGCAAGCGCGGCGACGGCATGTGCAGCGACAGCAAGTGCGGCGACAACATATGCGGCAAGGGCAAAGGCAGCGAGGCTCATCGCAGCTCGTCGTCGAGATTGGCGATCTTGATCTGCTTCGATGCGACGACGAATGCCTCCACCGACGGGGTCCCGAGAGACGAGGCCGAAAGGCAAGAGGATCAGGTCGCCTTCATTGGAGTCACGCTTGAGAAGCAGTGCGCCCCGCTGCGGCGTGACCTCCCGAGTGCGGTGAGGCACTGAGCGCTTTGGTGTCGCCCCGCCTTTGACGACGGGATCAACAGCGACGAGGGAAAGAGTGCCGCAAGCGCCCGCTGGCGACAATCCAAGTTCGTTCATGGATCTTTGGAAAGTCGTCCGTAGATTGAGCTCGTCGGACGTGTTCGCGCGGGCGCAAAGGGCTTCCTCGCTCATAACGATTTCTCCGGTTGAACCGCTTTTGCGGCGCACTTCGATCGTTACAGAGCGCTCGATTGCAAATCGAGTTAGGCCCACCAAATTCCGCTGAATCGTTGCAAACACCGAAGGTGCGGCGTAAGCAGGGGGTATCGCCAACACAATCTCATCGAGCACGGCAAGTGGAGCGATCATTTCCGTTCGGTGCTCAGCGAAAAGACGGCCTTCAGGTCCTGCGGGAGGATGGCGAACGCGTCTTCTGCCGCGGATGGCGCGCCGACGGCGAGGGCGACTGTGGCTCCGTGCTGGTTGTGCTACTCGTCGCCGAGCGCCCGTCGCCCTTGAGCCTCGAGCGCCTCGCCCACGAATATGAACTGAGAGACGAACTCGATGCGGCATGGGCGGCGCGGCCGTTGGCGCTTGTCCGCGAAGGCGGACGAACGGCGCTGCTACTCGAGGATCCGGGCGGCGAGCCGCTCGAACGGTTGATCGGCGCGCCAATGGAGACTGGACGCTTCCTGCGTCTCGCAATCGGCATCGCTTCTGCTCTGGGAAAGGCGCACCAGCGCGGCCTCGTCCACAAGGACGTCAAGCCGGCCAACATCTTGGTCAACTGCCCAGACGGCAGGGCGCGCCTCACCGGATTTGGCGTCGCCTCGCGTCTGCCGCGCGAGCGTCAGCCGCCCGAGCCGCCCGAGTTCATCGCCGGCACGCTCGCCTATATGGCGCCCGAACAGACGGGACGAATGAACCGCTCGATCGATTCCCGCAGCGATCTCTATGCGCTCGGCGTCACGTTCTATCAGATGCTCACGGGCCATCTGCCGTTCAGCGCAGCCGATCCGATGGAATGGGTCCATTGCCATATCGCCAGAAAGCCTGTGGCGCCTTCGGAACGATTGGAGAGCGTCCCTGCCACTATATCTCAGATCGTCATGAAGCTCCTCGCCAAGACGGCCGAGGAGCGCTACCAGACCGCCGCCGGCGTCGAGCACGATCTGCGACGCTGTCTCGCCGAATGGGAGCGTGAACGGCGCATCGAGTCTTTTGCGCTCGGCGAACGCGATCAGCCCGACCGGCTCATGATCCCCGAGAAGCTGTATGGCAGAGAGCGCGAGGTCGAAACCTTGCTCGCCGCCTTCGATCGGGTGGTCGAGAGCGGCGCGCCGGAGCTGGTGCTGGTCTCGGGCTATTCCGGCATCGGCAAGTCCTCAGTCGTGAACGAGCTGCACAAGGCTCTCGTCCCGCCGCGCGGCCTCTTCGCATCAGGCAAGTTCGACCAGTATAAGCGCGACATTCCCTATTCGACGCTGGTGCAGGCGTTTCAGAGTCTGATCCGGCCGCTGCTGGGCAAGAGCGACGCGGAACTGGCGAGTTGGCGCGAGGCAATTCTGGAAGCGCTCGGGCCGAATGGCCGGCTGGTCACCGATCTCGTCCCCGAACTGACGCTCGTCGTCGGCGACCAGCCGCCGGCTCCTGAGCTTGAACCCCAGCAGGCGCAGGGCCGGTTCCAGCTTGTACTCCGCCGCTTCGTCGGCGTATTCGCAACAGCGGAACATCCGCTGGCGCTGTTCCTCGATGATCTTCAATGGCTGGACGCCGCGACGCTCGATCTGCTCGAAGATCTTTTGACCCAAGCGGACGTGCAGAATCTCCTGCTAGTCGGCGCCTATCGGGACAACGAGGTCGACGCTCAGCACCCTTTGGCGCGTAAGCTTTCAGCCATTCGAAGCTCCGGAGCGAAGGTCAGCGAGATCAGGCTTGGGCCGCTCGACCAAGAACAGGTCGGACGGCTGATCGCCGATGCGCTCGGCTGCGAAACGACGACCGCCGCGCCGCTATCCGAGCTCGTGCACGCAAAGACCGCCGGCAATCCGTTCTTCGTGCTTCAGTTTGTTCATGCGCTCGCCGACGAGGGTTTGCTCATCTTCGATCATGAGGCACAGCGCTGGACCTGGGGTGTCGATCGCATTCACGCCAAGGGCTACGCCGACAATGTCGCGGACATGATGGTCGAGAGGGTCGCTCGTTTGCCGGACGAAGCCCAGAAGGCGCTGCAACAGCTCGGCTGTCTCGGCAATGCGGCCGACGTCACGACGCTCGCGATCGTGCTAGGAACATCAGAGGGCGAGGTCCATGCGGCTCTATGGGAGGCCGTCCGACTCGAGCTAGTCGAGCGCGCGCAGGGCTTTTACAGGTTCGCTCACGACCGGGTGCAGGAAGCCGCCTATTCGCTGATCCCGGAGGAGCAGCGCCCTGCGGCCCACCTCCGCATAGGGCGGCTTCTCGTCGCGCGAACGCCTGCCGAGCAGCGGGAAGAGGCGATCTTCGAAATCGTCAATCAGCTCAACCGCGGCGCGGCGCTCATTACCACACGAGATGAACGCGAGCAGTTTGCGGAACTCAACGTGATCGCGGGCCGACGCGCCAGGGTTTCGACGGCGTACGCCTCGGCGCTGAACTATCTCGCTGCAGGATCGGCGCTGATCCCAGATGACTGCTGGGAGCGTCGGCATGAACTCGCCTTCGCACTGGAGCTGAACCGCGCCGAATGCGAGTTCCTGACCGGCGCGCTTGCCGCTGCAGAGGGGCGCTTGACGGCGCTGTCGAGCCGCGTTGCAGATACGATGGAACGCGCCTCGGTTGTCTGCCTGCGCATGGATCTGTACGTCACACTCGGTCAGAGCAGGCGCGCGGTAGAGGTCGGGTTAGAGTATCTCCGGAATCTGGGCATAGATTGGTCGCCGCATCCCACAGAAGACGAAACGCGCCGCGAATACGAGCGAATACAGTCTCAGATTGGCGCCCGCACGACGGAGGCCCTCATTGAGCTGCCCTTGATGCACGATCCGGCGTCACTGGCGACCCTCAATGTGCTGACTAGAATGGTGCCGCCTGCACTGTTCACCGATAGGAACCTTTTTTCTTTGACCATCTGCAAGGCGGTTAACCTCAGCCTCGAGCGCGGCAACAGCGATGACTCATGCTTCGCTTACGTGCAGCTTGGCATTGTCGCCGGTGCACGCTTCGGCGACTACCAAGCCGCCTATCGCTTCGGCCGACTTGGGTACGAGTTGGTGGAGCGACGCGGGCTGAGGCGTTTCCAGGCTGGCGCCTACATGCTCTTCGGATCTCATATCACAGTATGGGTCGAACATCTTCGGACTGGCCGTGGTCTGATTGGCCGTGCGATTGAGGCCGCTAACCGCACCGGCGACCTTACATTTGCAGCGTACAGCATTACCGAAAAAAACGTCATTCTGCTCGCGGCTGGCGATCCACTCGTCGATGTCCAGCGCGAAGTCGAGGAGAGCCTCGACTTTGCGCAGAGAGCACGGGTAGGTTTCGCGGTTACCGGCCTGAGCACGCAGTTGGGGCTGGTCAGGACCCTGCGTGGCTTGACACCGGCGTTCGGCTCCTTCGATGATGAGCAATTTGACGAGTCTGGAATGGAGAATAGTTTCGAACATAACCCGGGCCATGCGGTTACGGAGTGCTGCTATTGGATCGTCAAGCTGCAGGCTCGCTTCCTTGCCGGCGACTTTTTGTCGGCCACCAAAGCGTCGTCCAAGGCACAACCCCTGCTATGGACGTTGCCGCTAAATTTTGTAACCGCGGAATATCACTTTTACGGTGCGCTGTCCTGCGCCGCATCCTGCGCTACCTCAGCAGGCGGCCAGCTGCAGCAGCAGCTAGAAGCCCTCGCCCTGCATCACAAGCAGCTTCAGGTCTGGGCTGAGAATTGCCCAGAGAATTTCGAGAATCGCGCCGCGCTGGTCGGGGCGGAGATCGCCAGGATCGAAGGCCGTCCGCTCCATGCCATGGACCTTTACGAACAGGCCATCCGCTCGGCCAGAGCTAACGGGTTCATTCACAATGAGGCGCTCGCCTGCGAATTGGCCGCGCGCTTTTACGCGGCGCGCGGGTTTGAGAAGATTGCCCTTGTGTATTTGCGGGACGCCCGCAACGGTTATCTCCGCTGGGGAGCGGACGGAAAGGTGCGGCAACTCGACGAGCTATACCCAGATCTTAGAGAGCGGGAGCCCCTACCCGAACCAACAAGCACGATCGGGACACCGGTCGAATCCCTCGACCTGGCGACCATAATCAAAGTGTCGCAGGCTGTCTCGGGCGAGATCGTCCTTGAAAAACTGATCGACACGCTCATGCGCACCGCGATCGAGCAGGCGGGCGCCGAGCGAGGTCTGTTGATTCTTCCGCGAGGCGTCGAGCAGCGGATCGTTGCGGAAGCCACCACCGCCGGCGATAAGGTCACCGTTCATCTACGCGACGAGGCCGTGGCTGAGGCCCTGCTGCCGGAGTCGGTGCTCCACTATGTGCTCCGCACCCGGGAGAGCGTCATACTCGATGACGCGGCGGTCCAGTCTTCGTTCGCCGAGGATCTCTACATCCGCGAGCGGCAGGCTCGCTCCATTCTTTGCCTGCCATTAATCAATCAGGACAAGTTAAACGGCGTCCTTTACCTCGAGAATAATCTGGCGCGGAGCGTCTTCGCGCCGGCGCGGACAGCGGTGCTGAAGCTGCTCGCATCGCAGGCGGCGACCTCGCTTGAGAATACTGGCCTCTACCGCAATCTCGAACAACGCGAAGCGAAGATACTGGCGCTGTTCGATGCAAATATCATCGGGATCTTTATCGGGACCATTGGAGGTGAGGTTCTTGAGGCCAACGACGCGTTTTTGCACTTGTTAGGGTACGACCGTGACGATCTGGCTTCCGGTCGCATGCACGGGAACAACCTGGTGCCCGGCGAGTGGAGGGACCGAAACGAGCGGGCGCTCATGGAGGTAAAGACGTCCGGGACGGTTGAAGCATATGAGAAGGAGTACGTGCGCAAGGATGGCAGCCGGGTGCCGGTGCTGCTCGGCGCGGCGTTGTTTGGAGGCGATCGCGTAGTCGCTTTCGTGCTCGATTTAGCCGAGCGAAAACGTGCGGAAGCTGAAGCGCGCGAGAGCGAGCGGCGCTACCGCGAGACGCAGATGCAGTTGGCGCACGCCAACCGCGTCGCAACGATCGGCCAGCTCACGGCGTTGATCGCCCACGAGGTGAACCAGCCGATCACCGGTATGGTCAACAGCGCTCAGGCGGCGCTGCGCTGGCTCGGCGCCGAGCCGCCGAATCTGGACAAGGTCGGGCAAGCGCTCGGCCGCATTGTTAGGGACGGCAACCGGGCAGGCGCCGTCGTCGGCCGAATCCGTAATCTCATCAAAAAGGAGCCACGAGGCTA
>Ga0209040_10003832_pt1 | contig 11450 bp, 11 predicted proteins | sample BogFormECP12_OM3_FD_188240 | JGI IMG/M metagenome (GOLD analysis project Ga0209040, IMG submission 188240) | Bog forest soil microbial communities from Calvert Island, British Columbia, Canada - ECP12_OM3 (SPAdes) (version 2) | ecosystem: Environmental > Aquatic > Freshwater > Wetlands > Bog ... | reverse complement strand
AGTCATGGTTCTCGATGACCGTTTCGATGCGGCAATCCGCGGGCAGGTGAATTCCGATCTCTTCCAGTTGCGCGCGCGGGTCCCGCAGGAAAGATAGGTGGTTCCTGTCCCGTTGGCCGGCAGCCCGCTCCCTGTCGAGGTCGTGAGCCACTCTTCCGTCTGGAGCTGGCTCGCACCGCCTCTGATCGCCTTCGCGAGCTCGGTTGTCTTATTCGCGGGGACCCTGTTTACGTTGTGGCGCAGAAACAGGGCCGCCGCCGAGCGCCTCTATGCCGAGCTGGCGGCGGATAGGGCCCAAAAGGCAGCCGAACTCGCTGCCAAGCGCGCCGACCAATTCCGCGACGAGGTCGCGGCCATATTGGTTGAGCGGCAATCAGTTGTGAACGCCCAGGCGAACATAGGCTGGGCGGTTTTCAACTCTCTGAGCTCCGATGATGATGCGCAGACCGTGAAGTGGATCATCGACGCGGACAGAAGATACAAACCAGTGTTAATCGAAATGGAAAAGCTGGTAGTCCGTGCCTCACTGTTCACGAATCAGCCCGAGGCCATCACTGTGGGTGACCAGGTGCTTTCGTTTCGTTGAGTGGATTGTCAACGGCCCGAGCCATTTTCGCAGTTTTAGCAATGACCCCGCCAGTGCGGGAACGCACTGACGGGGACCGCTCTGCGGTTGAGGCTGTCCGCTTTAGACCCGAGAAGTACTCGGGCCGGCAGTTCTGCGCCCTGCGACGTCCGTGTCCTTGCGTCGCATCAGTCCAGCCAGACCGCCCAGACCGAGAAGGCCTGCCAGCCCCCATAGTCCGGTCTTGTCGCTCTCATGGTGATTGGGTGTTGTTCCCGTGTCGTCGGCCAGCGTTGTCGTGGTCGATGACGGAATCGGCGCGCTCGGTGCGGCTGCGTTGGCAACGCCTGCGCCACCGAACAAGAGGGCGATGGCAGTCAGCGTGAAGACACCACAATGCCCAAGACCAAATCACACGTCCGGCCGCCCGCCGTCAACGGCGGCAGGCGCTACGCGAGCATCCCAAACGCCGCCGAATACCTCGCTGTGCACGCGACCACGATCCGCAGCATGTGACGGGTCGATAGACGCGTACACGGTCAGGCTGCGACCCGGAACCTGTTTTTGGAAAGTGGGCACGAGTGTTTTGTCCTCGGTGGGGTGCAGGAATTCGATCTCAACATGACTGGATTGCACTCGTGCAGGAGTTGGCCCACCGCGCTGCGGATGTATCGGGCCTAGGCCAAGCTGCGAACGGTGCTTCCGTAGCCTGGCTCTCTATAAGGTTCCGAATTAATTTCGTTCGGCGTGTGGCGTTGCCGTCCTAGGTCGGCTCGGCGGCTATACGCCGAGGGCGGGTCCGATGGTGGTGTTCCAGGACTCCTGCATTTCCGACTCGAACAGGCCCCAGGTGTGGGAGCCCTCGGGCCGAACGACGTAGTGGATCGATACCCCGGCGGCCGCTGCGGCGTCGGCGAACCTCTTGGTGCTGTCGGCGATCTTGTCCTCAATGAACCCGCCGACAATGTTCGGCCCGAAGCCCGCGGGCAGCCGGTCGACGTCGCCCACTGCACCGGTGGACGTGGCTGCGTAAACCGCCACTCCCTTCAACTTCGCGACGTTCTTGGCCGGATCGTGGGCTACCCACAGTGGACCGCCGAGGGGACCCCACATGGCCTCGGCGCTTGCGCCGCCGCTCGACAGCGTCAGCGCCACTTCCTGGGCCCCATCCGGGTCGGACACCGAGGGGAAACCGCTGTAGGAGCCAACGGCCCTGTAGACACCCGGCGCCTGAATGGCGTAATCGATAGCGGTGCCGCCAGTGCTCGACAAGCCGCCGACGGCGTTCTTGCCGTTGGTGTGGTACTGCGCGTTGATCAATGGCGGCAGTTCCTTGGTCATGTAGGTCTGGTACTGCTTGCTGCCGTCGTTGACCCAGTCGGTGTACCAGCTGAACGGCCCGCCGAGTGGGGAGACGACGTTGACGTTCTTGTTGGCGAAAAATCCCTCGATGTCGGTCATGCCGAACCAGCCGCCGCCGTCGATGCCGGGCAACAGGTAGAAGGTGGGTGTTCCTGATTCGGGGGCCTTGAAGACGTCGTTGACGACGACTTTATCCATCGACGGCGAGTAGACCGAAACCTTGTCCCAGCGGTCGCTGATGTGCTGCACATCGGTGATATGGGCGCCCTGTGGATCCGCGGTCGCGACCGGGACAGACAGGAAAGGTAGAACGGAGACCAGAACGGCGGCGAACCCGCCGAGACGACTCTTCAGTTGGCGGCGGCGCTGCCAGCGGGCCCCCCTGCTGCTGTACACACCTCGGCAATCCTGCGCGCTAACGACGCCGCCGTTGTTGTTGCGGCAATCCCCAATGTTCCGCTCCAGGGTGGTAGTCATGGTGTGTTTCCTTTGCTCATGCGCCGCTTGGGCGCTGGACGGTCCTTAAGTTTCAACATTCGCTGTCGTGCGGAAATTAGGGTTGCGCCATGCTGGAAGCATCAGAAGAGCTACGTGTTGTGGGCGGCTCCCGGGGGCCGAGTTGCATCCACTGTGCGGCCATGCGAGTCCTCCATCAGAGTGACACCAAGATTTACCGCCCAACACTTGGGTTAAGCAAGAGTGCGGTCCGCTCAGCGGACCGGAATGCGCCGGCCATTAGAGGGTATGGGGGGCTGGGGCCTCGCTCACATGTAAACGTCAGGTTGTGACTCTTGGCGTTGGCTGTCGCCGGGGTGGGGTATGAGTGCGTATAAGGGATTCTGTGCTGCGGCACTGCGTGTTTCGGTTCCCGCAGCGGTGACATAGCGCTGTGAGGTGGTCATGGACTCATGCCCGAGCAGCTTCATGAGGGTGTAGACGCTGATGCCGGAGCCTGCGAGTTCCGTAGCATAGGTGTGGCGGAGTCCGTGCACCAGAGCACCGGGAACGGGCTGGGCGTCGGAGCCAGCGCGTTTGAATGCGCGCTTGATGCGCGATTGCAACGTTCCCTGCGTGATGCGTCCGCCGTCACGACCGACGAACAGCGGAGAGCGCGCGGACCATCGGGCTAGGCCGTATCCCGCTGTGGCCCTGAGCTTTTCGGCGTCGCGGAAGCGAATGGCACGGCTGTCAAGGTAGGTCTGGATGACCGTGAGCAGCTCGGCTTCGATGGGGACGCTGCGTTCTTTGCCACCTTTGCCTTTGACGTGAATGACGGCGGCACCGTCGTCGGTGGTGCGGATGTCCCCGACATTGGCCTGACGCAGTTCCTCGGCGCGCAGACCGGCCAGTAGCGCGGTGAGGATGAGCGCGAGATCACGTTCAGCCCAATCGGTTTGGCGCCTTGAGCATTGGTCCTGTCCAACTGTCTCGAGCAGTGCCTCCACAGCGGTGCGGGGGAAGGCTTTGGGGAGTGCCTTGGCCAGCTTGGGCCGGCCCACCAGCTGCATGGGGTTCGCGGCCAGTTGTTCACCGGTGTAGAGGAAGGTGCACAACACATTCCAGGTCGACCAGCAGCGGCGGATCGATGCGGCTTCGTGACCTTCGGCGTAGGTGGCGAATGCGGCCCGCATCGACTCTTTAGTTATGTCAACCACATCAATGCGAGCCGGATCACCGCCGGTGACCAGCGTCGCGATGGCCAGGTAGTCCTGGCGGTAGGCCTTCATCGTGTGCGCAGAGGGTTTACGAGTCTGACGGTCACGCAGGAACGCGGTGAACCAGTCCGGGAACGGATCGGACTCGGCTGCATCGGCATCCGGGCCGGCACGGGCCGTCGGGTGTGCGGGTTGGCGGCGGTCGGGCACCTCTCCACGCTACCAACAAAAAATGGATAATCTATCTTATCCATCAAAATGGCGACAACTGTTGCGAGGCTGTGCTTTTCCCGCGCCATCGGACAGTGGGGAAGTGTCACTGTGACGAAACGTTCGAACGGGTGAGGGACTGGAAGTTGTCCATTCTCAGCATCACTCACGAAGAGATGATGCATTTGCACTACGTGCAGTGCCTCCTTCGAGCACTCGTTGAGCCCGCGGATTTCACTTTGCCTGAACGCTCCGCCGGCAGCGGCGACTGGCACTTCGAGGGCTGGCGCGCCCGCGTCGGGGCGCTCGCCAAAGAGGTCAAAACCTTCTGATAACACAGTTTCGCAGCCTCAGTCAGCGGCCAAAGGTCAGTCCTGATGTTTGCGTGACCGGGCTGGCGGTAACAGATTGAAGATTAAGACATGAGCATCGGGATAATTCGCGCCATCGCGTCCACTGTCATCACTGGAAACGTGCCCGGTAGAGATTGCGAACCGCAGTGGCATGGCCGAGGTGCGTGCGGTCGGAGAGATCCTTGTCGATTGTGGTGCGCGTCTCCTCGAAGATGCGTCGGCTCAGCGACTGCAACTCAGTGTCTGCAGTGCTCAGCAGCTCGAACTTGAGCGCGCGGCCCTGCTGGATGCTCTGCCAGATTGCCGGCTGGGTCTTGCTCTTGTCGCCAAGGACATTAGCCGCGCCGTCGCTCTGAAAGAAGCCGGAGTTCTGGACCAGGTGTCCGTCCTCCACCGTCGACACTGACCGAGTTGCTCCGGCGTTGGTCATGACGCATGCGCACATCGGACAAGGCTCCAGTGTGCCGAATACCGAAAGCCCCTGCGTTGGAGCGGACTCCAGCTCATACGTGGCATCGGGGACTTTCTGGTTCGCGATGCGCAACAGCGCGCGTGTTTCCGCGTGGTCGATCACACCGCTGCCCGAGACCATGCAATTCCCCGCGGACCACTCCCGCGCCGTCTTCTCTTCGTAAACGACTGCTACAGCGCCGATCCCGTAATTCTTCGAGCGATATGCGGTCAAAGCGGCTTCAAGGCATTTTCGTGCGTAGTACTCGTCGCTTCCGCGCGTAAACCTGTCACGGGATTGTTCCAAGTACTCCGAAACCTCGTCAACAATACGGGGCTCGGCCATTCCCATCTCCGTCCTCGAATCGGCAATGATCTTGCGAGAGCGCTTGCTACTCCGTTTCCAGACCCCCGACCACGTGGATGGCGCGCATGAATTGGTCGTTCTGATTCACGCCTGCACAACCGAAACGGCGTTGCAGTACTCGCCGACATAACTTGGCGGCTGCGTGGTCTTCGCGTGAATGAACTCCAACCACGAACTGCGGAGTCCCGCCGAATCGTCGTCCACATTCTGCCAGCACCGACCGATTTCGACGAAGATATTCCACAAGCCCTCGACGGTGGCCGCCGACAGGACGCTGTCCTCGTGATCCAGCAGTTCAGCACCCACGGCACCGCGGCTGAACGGTCCGCCAATCATGGCATCCACGGCATCACCCCCAAGCTCGACTTCGCCTACGCGCAGTCGCCGCGACAAACTGCACGGATAAAGTTTCCAGCAGACCCGCCCCTACCATCCGCAAACGGCAAAACTCAGTGACCACCGCGCGCGCACTGTGGCCATCCGTCTTCGGTGATGAGAAACCATCGTGCGACTCCTCTTTGCTGCTGGATGGCAGACGTCGCCGTTATTCGTCCGGTCGACGTTCAGTCAGCGTCGCAGCGGTCGCCCTGGAAGGCACGCGTAGAGCGCTACTCGCTCTCATATGAGGCTTACGCAGACCGCGGCCCAACGACACTCACTGCTACGCCTGTGCTATCCCACGCGGGCCCGCCGCCGCGGCGACAGCTGGAGGCAGCTCACGCCACCACGCCCAACTGCCTCGATCCGTGAGGCCTAACGTCGCATCGTGTCTGTGGGAGTTCCGATTACGCTCCGCGGCCGTGCCGGGCGTCTTACGCTTACCCCGTGATCGGCGCGGTAGGGCTACACGATCGTGAATCGCGCCGCCTGTGAAGCCAACACGCGTGAGTCGACGACGACCACTGGCGCCGAAGCGGCGACCGGCCAGTGCGACGCCGGCGTGCCCGGCCCTGATCGACACCACATAAGTCAATACCACTGTTGGATGGTTGGAGAAGCTCATCGTGGCCACCGCCCAAGATCGCGACGGACAAGATCCCCTCACGCTGCACTACGACTACCCGCTACTGAGCCTCACCGATCTCCTTCATGCCCGCGACGCCTACCATTTCCATTTGCTGGACAAACCGAATGTGATCGGAACCGCGATCGGGTACTACCTCATCCGCGACGAGCCCCAACCGCGCGCCGGCGACACCGCGATCACACCGGCGCCGACAGATCCAACGTCACTCTCGCAGAGCCGGATTCGCACATTTCAGAATTCCTCGGTTCGCGATTACTCGTGGCCGTGTGTGCTGGTGCTGGTTTCCCGGTGGGAGGACGAGGAGAAATTCTCCACCGGCAAGCAATACGACCCGACGCAGATGGTCCCCAAGACGCTGTTTTTGCCCGACGGGCACGCGGTGCCGGTGTGTGTGGTGCAAGCCGAACAAGCCCCGGCCGATGAGCCCGCCCGCCTGGGGCCGCTGGGTGTGCCCCCGGCATCGAAACTCGGCGGCGGACTGCCCATCCGCGTCACCAGCCAGGGCGTTGATCGCCTGGCCACCGCCGGATGTCTGGTCAGCGATGGGCACTACATCTACGCCCTCACCGCCGGGCATGTCTGCGGTGACCCGCAAACGCCGGTGACCAGCTGGCTGCGCGCCGGCGAGGTGGTGGTCGGCCACAGCTCACCCAAACAGCTTGGCAGCGTCGAATTCTCCACCGTCTACCCCGAACTCCCCAGCCGCCGTTCGCTGTCGTCGGTGGACGCAGGACTGATCCGGCTCGACGACGTCAACGACTGGACCAGCAACATCTATGGGCTGCCCCCGCTGGGCCCGATCGAAGACGTCCACGAGCACAACCTGTCGCTGAAGCTCATCGACCGCTACGTCATCGGCCACGGCGCCGCGTCGGGCCTGCTGCGCGGACGCATCAAGGCGCTGTTCTACCGCTACGCCTCGGTGGGCGGATTCGACTACGTCGGTGACCTCCTGATCAGTCCCGAGGGCGCCACCAGCACCCGCCACGGCGACTCGGGCATGATCTGGTGCCTGGACCTCACCAAGGATCCCAAGGACGGCCCCGCCGTGCCGCTAGAGTCGCGGGACCTGCGGCCACTGGCGATGGAGTGGGGCGGCCAAGTCTTCGCCGACAACCAGACGCGGTCCACCTTCGCAGTGGCCACCAACCTCAGCGGCGTGTGTCGGCTGCTGAACGTCGAACTGGTCAACAACGTTTCGCGCGGTGTCAGTGGATATTGGGGACGCGTCGGTCACTACAGCATCGCCGCATTTGCCACCCAGCTCGTCGAAGACCCCAGGCTCAAAGCGCTGCTGACCACCAACCTGGAGCTGCTGAGCTTCGATCTGGGCGTGATCAGGGGCGGCAGCACGCTCGACAAGGTGCTGGCCGCTAAGGAGAAGACAGGCGGGTTCGTCCCGCTCGCCGACGTACCCGACGAGGTCTGGAAGAAACGGCCGCCGCCGGCCAAGCACGGCCGGGTCGGCGGACGCGACGATCGCGGGACCCCAATCGGAAGCATCGGGCCCGAACACCCCAACCACTACGCCGACATCGATGACCCCTACCCACCCACGAACACGACGTGGCGCCAGCAATGCCTCAACGATCCGAACAACATCTCGGCGCCAGCGTGGCAGCGCCACTACGCCGCAATCGCACAATACTGCCAAAATAACGGCGAACACGACCTCGCCCGCCAGTACCGCGACCCCCTACACCAGGGCCTGCTGCCACTTCGGGTCTGGCAGGTGTTCGACGCGATGGTGACCTCGCTGAGCCAGAACGACATCGTCGGATTCCTCAGCGCCGCCGGCGTTTGCGCACACTACGTCGGCGACGCGTCGCAACCGCTGCACGGCTCGGTTCTGGCCGACGGCGATCCTCGCCAATCCAGCGATCGGCTCAACGAACGCGGCCAGCCGGCGAAGTTCGGCGAGGGGGTTCACAGCGTCTACGAAACGAAGATGGTCGACCGCAAGGCGGGCGAGCTGATCGATCTGATCACCGGCAAGCTGCCCGCCCAGCATGGTCTGCAGCTGTGTCGGGACGGCAAGGATGCCGCCCGGGCGACCCTGGTCCTGATGGACGACGTCGCCAATGTGCTGCCGCCACGGACCATCCTGGAGTGCTACGAAAAGCATCTCGACGACGGTCACGCGCCGGTGTCGACTCAGGACGCTATGTGGGAAGAACTGGGCGATCAGACCGCCGACGTGATGGTCCGCGGCGCCCGCACACTGGCCATGACGTGGGATGCGGCATGGGCCGTCGGTAACGGCGGCGGCGTCACCGACGAGCAGCTTGGCGCTGTCGACCAATCCGAGGTCCAGCGTCGCTATGTCGACACGAGTTTTGTGCCGTCACTGACCCTTGAGCAGGCCGAGGCCCAGCTACAGGTCCCGGGAGGCACGCAGAGCTAGCCGCGACACTCGTCCCCTGGGCAGCCGATTCATCTTGATCCGCTTGAGGATTCGCCACAAAGACGACGGCAGTCGAGCAGCTAGACAGCGGCGGCAAAGCAGTTGTCGAGGTTAGTGCAATGGTACTGCATTCAGTACCAAATCTGGTACCATACTTGAATGCCGTCCTTGAATATTTCGTTCACCGATGAGGAACTGGAGGCCGTGCGAACCGCAGCGACCAACGACGATGTTTCGCTGCGCACGTTCGCCCACCGGGCGATCCTTGCGGCCGCCAGTGATCATAAGCGTCGCGTCGCGGAAGCCGCGGCCATCGTTGCGGCGCGTTCGGCCGAGCTCAACAAACGTTTGGCGTGACCGAGTTTCTTGACCGCGACGACGTCCCGGTCGCCGGCGCAGCAGCGGTCGGAAACTTGCTCCAGGTACGGGATTACGGTCTGTTAGATGCCGCGATAGCGCGTCCGAGGGCGACTGTGTTCGGCCTCGATGCTTACCCAGACGACTTCACCAAGGCGGCTGCGCTACTTCAATCACTGGCGCGCAACCACGCCTTCGTCGACGGGAATAAGCGAACCGCATGGGCGGCAGCGTGGACCTTCCTGCATCTCAACGGTATAGAGCTCGCGGTGGATTTTGACGTCGACGATGCAGAAGCCTTCATGAATCAGGTCGCCACCGATGCAGACCTTGTCGTCGACGTCGTCGCCAGCAAACTATCCACCTACGCCATATCGTCACAGTGACGATATGGCCCACAGGCCCTCTGCTGGTCGAATGGTTGTTTGGTGCGAGGCGACCCGATCGGCAGCGCAGGCACGATACTAGAAGGTTAGTTGGCCGAGGCTCTGCTGAAGATCAGTTGGACTGCAGCAGGTTTCGCCGACACCGTAGAAGTACCGCGCCGTCGCGTCCACCCTTTATGCACGGTGAGCTTGCACGCGCGGCGGTAGCTCGCGGTGACTTCCACGAGATTCCCGGTGCTGGTTATCGACGACGACTGGGACGTTTAGCTACTTAGCGCATTTACCGATAATATAGAATTATGTCAGGTTAAACCTCGCCATATTCGTTATCGTGCTGTGCGCCACTGGATTTCTTCGCTGCGCAAAAATGGCTGCGGCCGAGATGATTTGATGTCAAACGGCGCCGGCGAGATGAATTGACAGAACTTTGGTCCGCTCTGCGAGGGCCGTCAATTCCTAGATACAACCATGGATCTCCTGAGCTCTGTTGCAGGAGGCACATTCTGAGCTATCAGTTAGTACGGCCGGATGTGCGCAACGACGCGATACACAGCATCAGACGGGCCACACCTCGCGCCGCCACGCGGTGTCCCAGAACATCCACTCGTACCGGACGGTCGTGGCGAAATGTGCCCGGGCCCGAGCCTCGTCGGCAACGGACAGCGTCTGGCCGACGTCGTCGGCTAGCGCGAGCACCTCGGCGACAATGGTCTGATACTCGTCGCCGGCATAGGTGTCGATCCAGCGTCGGTAGCGCGGATCGGGCGAGCCGCGTTTGACCAGCTCGGCCCCCACCTCGGCATAGACCCAGTAGCACGGCAGCACCGCGGCGAGCCCATCGGCGAAGGTGCCGCCGTACGCGGTGGCCAGCAGGTAGCTCGTGTAGGCGCGGGTCGTCGGCGCGACCGGCATGGCATCGGCGTTGTGGATGCCGAGTTCGGGCAGCAGCGACTCGTGCAGGGCGAGCTCGACCTCGGCTGTGCTGGCGGCGTGCCGCGCGAACATGCCGACGCCGGCGTGGGTGGGCGCCTTGCTGCCGACCACGGCCAGCACGCGGGCGAAATCGTGCAGGTAATAGACGTCCTGGACGAGGTAGTGGGCAAAGGCTTCCGGGTCAAGGCGGCCGTCGGTTAGGCCAGCCAGGAACGGGTGCTCCAGGATCGCCGCGTAGGTGCCGGCCGCCTTCGCCCACAACCGTCCTGTCCAACCATCTCGCATCACGCCTGCGATGATTCCAGCCCCGATGGCACGCCGTATACGACGGAATCGCTTTGCCGGTTGAACTCTCCGTTTCATGTGATGGCTCAACGCCTACCGCTGCTTTGGCTCGGTAGGTTCTTCGTCGATCCGATGCCTCGCGCACGGTGAACTTCTCGAACACCCCTTCGCGGATACCCCGTAGGTTGACCGATACTCCTGATATGCCCCGCATACTCGCTAGCCCGTGCCGCTATTGACCCCAGGGATGTCAGCCGTCCCGGATGTCGGGGTTTTGGCTGCTGGATCGTATTGGGCGAGTCCGGCAAGCTGGAAGGTAATACCATAAACCGCGGGCAAGGAACAGCGCATGGCCCCCAACAACAATGGCCGGACGTCAGATGAAGTCAGTGTGGAAACCACGGCAGCGTTGCCTGACGACGACCTTGCTCAGCTGGACGAGCTGAGCCCATCCAGTGCCGAAGACGCAGCTGAGCCGGAAGTCGAGAGGCTACCCAGCGGGGCGGCGCTGTTGATCGTCAAGCGCGGGCCCAACGCTGGGGCCCGATTCCTGCTGGACCGCGACGTCACGTCGGCGGGCCGTCATCCCGACAGCGACATCTTTCTCGACGACATCACTGTCAGCCGCCGCCACGCCGAGTTCCGCCGTGAAAACGGCGAATTCCGCATCACCGACGCCGGCAGCCTCAACGGCACCTATATCAACCGCCAACCCGTGGACTCAGCCGTGCTGGCCAACGGCGACGAAATCCAGCTCGGCAAGTTCCGTCTGGTGTTTTTGACCCCACCGACCCGGTGACCGCCGATTGCTCGATCGGATACTGCCCGCACAGATCACGGCTCTGGGCTGATAACGACGCTTACCGCCGTTGACTGTCTGGGCATTCAGCATTGAAGCAGCGCGTTTCCCAGATCACACGCTGGGTTCGCACGATGGCTGGCGGGTATTGGCCGTACATCCCGGTTACCGGTTAAAGTCTCCGTTTTCATCTGATGAGGTTGCGTCCACCAAGGTGGTGTATGAGTCGGGCTTGATCGCATGGCCCGGCGTGTCGTAGCCGGATAGATGAAGGTCATCGCGTGATTCTTCGAGAGA
>Ga0209040_10003831_pt1 | contig 11454 bp, 12 predicted proteins | sample BogFormECP12_OM3_FD_188240 | JGI IMG/M metagenome (GOLD analysis project Ga0209040, IMG submission 188240) | Bog forest soil microbial communities from Calvert Island, British Columbia, Canada - ECP12_OM3 (SPAdes) (version 2) | ecosystem: Environmental > Aquatic > Freshwater > Wetlands > Bog ... | reverse complement strand
GGGCGCGGCGCTGGCAGCCCTTGTCGCCACTCCGCTGGCCGTCGTAGCCTCTGGGGGCCTCGCGTCGAGGGGGCGAGGCCCCCAGTTCTTCCTGCTCACTCATATCCGTTAAATACGGGATACGGAATATGGCACACCTGGGAAGGGGTGAAGCCTGAGACAATCAGTAGCACCAGTGGATAGGAGGACGACCGTCATGTCTAGCTCCAACGATCCCATGGCGGCGGTGCGCCAGTACGTCGATGCCTTCAACCACGGTGACGCGCAGGCGATGGCAGCGGCCTGTGCCAACCCGATGCAGATTCTTGACGGCATGTCTCCGCACGTGTGGCAGGGGCCGACAGCCGCCGAAGACTGGTGGAGAGACGTGCTTGCTGAGGGCGAGCGCCTTGGGGCGTCGGGCTACCGCATCACTCTGGGCGAGCCACGGCATGTTGATCTCACCGGCGACTACGGGTATGTCGTTGTTCCCGCAAGCATGACGTTCAACCTTCGGGGCACTCCCGTTACCCAAACCGGCTCGCTCTTCACGGTGGCGCTTCGCAAGGTCGACACGGAGTGGCGTCTAGCGGCGTGGGATTGGGCCAAAGGCACACCGGACGCGTAAAACGCCCACGGCCCGGTAAATGCGGGATCCAAGAAAAGGTACAGCTGGTAACACTGCTCGGAACCTTAAGGCAGTTGGAGGTGCGCCCTAGCCGTGTCTTCGTACACCGTTCCGATCTGGTCTGGGCAATACGACTTGACCCCGGCAGCGACCACGCCCCAAACCTGACGCTTGGTTGCATTGTCGCTCATCAGCTCCGACATAACTTCGGCCACCTGGAAAGTGGTTGCCTTGCCAGACCGAAGTGCGTGGCAGTTCGTCTCAACTTGGGCCACGTTACCGGCAAGACTGTTGGGCTGATGGTGATGCCGATGCGGCTAAGTTCTGCCACGTAGGCGTCTGCGGCGCTGTCCGCGCTGGCCGGTGGCGTCAATGCGATGGTCGCGGCGAGCATAGCGATTATCGCCGCGGTTAGTTTGGCCGTCACAGCGACGGATCGTATCCATCGCTCGGGGCATCAAGAGCAACGGGATGCACTCAATGCCGAATGCAAAATATGACACACCTGAGCCCGCTCATTACCCGGCTGGACCGAGACGCTCAGGTTTGCGCGTCCACCGGCTCGAAGACGAAGACTTTGCGTATGCCGGTGCGTTCGAAGTAGGTGTCCATTGCAGGCCACATCTCCGTCAGCCTCGGCATGTTGCGGGCAGCCTCTTCGTCTGTAGCGGTCGTGACAGATAGTTTGCAGTCGTGCCGTCGATCTCAATGCGTGCCCTGGGGTCGGCGAGCAGGTTATAAGGCCAACTTGAGGCTTTATTCAGACCGAAGTTTTCACAGACGGCGATCAGATTCTTGCCATCGCGCACGTAGTACACAGGAACCGTTCGCTCTTTGCCGCTTCTTCTGCCTGTCGTGGTGAGCAGCATGGTCGCCATCTCGGAACCGCTCACGGATAGCCGCCCTCGGCTCGCACGGATGAGCGCCCGATCCACTGGTGTCACGACGTGCTTCCCCATCACCGAGAACCAGCGGTAGTGACCCATCCGACGCAGCACACCGGTGTACAACTCAGACGCTTTGTTCGGTCGTTCGTGAGGCATTGCGTAAGCATCGCATGCCGACACCTCGAAGCCTCGAAATTCGTACACGCCCACGACGCGCTGAACGCGTTGGTCCGCGGCCAGTTGGGCGACCCGAAACTCGGAGTGCACAACGGATTGCCGGTCACGGTTATCGTGTCGACCACGCTGCAGGAACTCGCCGCAGCTGCCGGACAGGCGGTCACCGGCGGCGGGACACTGTTGCCCATCCGCGACCTGATTCGAATGGCGGGCCACGCCTGCCACTACCTGGCGGTGTTCGATGAACACGACAGCCGCCCGTTGTATTTGGGCCGCTCCCGACGCATCGCCTCGGCGGACCAGCGCGTTGTGCTCTACGCGAAGGACCGCGGCTGTACGGCGCCGGGCTGCGATGTACCGGGATACTGGACGGAGGTCCACCATGTCGACGACTGGGCCCGGGGCGGCCGGACCGATATCGACAAGTTGACCCTCGGCTGCAAACCCGACCACACGCTAGTCGATAAAGGCTGGCGGACAGTCAAACTCGCCAATGGCCAAACCCAGTGGATCCCGCCGCCGCACCTCGACCACGGTCAGGCCAGGACCAACGATTATCACCATCCGGAACGCCTCGTCAGGCGTCGATCACCACACGACCGCCGCTAGCACGCGAGACGCACACCAGCATCTCGCCGTCGTTCTCCGCGGTACGACCGCGGTGATCGACCTGCCCGCCAAGAACTTTCACCTTGCAGGTCCCGCAGAACCCTTGCCGGCAGGAGTATGCCGTCGTCGGATCGTCGTCGAGCATGACATCGAGTGCCGACCGGTTGGCTGGAACGCCGAGGACCCGCCGGGACCGCGCAAGCTCCAGCTCGAACGGGATGCCATCGACGACCGGAGGTGGGCTGAACCGCTCGTAGTGCAACGGCGCGTTGGCGTATTCGTCGCGGGCGATGCGCACCGATTCCAGCATCGCCGTCGGCCCGCAGACGTACACCGCAGTCGTCGGACCCGCATCGACAAGCAAATCGTCGACAGTAGCGAATCCGCCGCGCTCGTCGTCGGCCCACACGGTGACCCGCTCGGGAGCCACGGCCACCACCTCGTCCAGCAGCGGCATGTATTCGCGACTGCTGCCGGCATAGACTGCACGCCAGTTGATTCCGCGTTGCTGAGCTGCATGCATCATCGGCAGGACGGGGGTCACTCCGATGCCGCCGATCACAAATAAGACCTCACGTTCGGCGGCGCCGCGATAGAACGCGTTACGGGGACCTTCGAACACCAGCGAGTCGCCGACGTCGAATACATCGTGCATCTCGATCGAACCGCCGCCGCCGTCGGCGATCCGGCGCACCACAATGCGGTAGTCGACCCGCCGGCCGAGCGGACCGCACAGCGAGTACTGGCGACGCCGGCCGGACGGCAGCTGGACGTCGATATGCCCGCCGGGCGTCCACGATGGCAGCAATCCGCCACTCGCGTCGGCCAGGGTCAACGCGACCACATCCGGCGTGAGAAGCTCACGCTTGGTGACGACGGCGGTGTGCGTCCGCTGCACCGGCACAACCCGCGACGGCTTCCACCGAGTCACCGAGGCGAACCCGCCGAGCACCGTGCCGATGCCCCACAACACCGTGTACAGCCGGTCTCGCTTACGGCGACCGTAGATGTCGGCGGGCCTGCTAGCCCAGGTCGATCGCGTCACAGCGCCGCTATTGTTTCCGGAGGTCGTAGCGCGCAAGCAGACGGACCAGCGAGGGACTGATGCGGCGCATCGCGTAGCCGACTCTGGATTCGGCCGCGATCGGCAATACCGGCGGGCCCGTCTTGACGGCTTTGACGATCGCCTTGGCGGTGGCTTCCGGTGTGTAGTTGCGACGCCGGTAAGCGGCGTCGGCCTTCTGTCGGGCACGATCCTGCTGATCGGCCGACATCCCGGCGTAGACGGTGCTTTTGGCGATATTCGTGTTGACGAACCCCGGGCACACCGCCGTGACCGTGATGCCTTCGTCGGCCAGGTCGGCGCGCAGTGACTCGCTGAACGCCAGCACCGCGGCTTTGGTTGTGCCGTAGGCGATCATCGACTTCGACGGCAGAAACGCCGCGGCCGACGACACATTGATGATGGTGCCGCCTTGGCCACGGTCGACCATCTGCGTGCCGAACACCCGGCTTCCGTTGAGCACGCCGCGCAGGTTCACCGCCAAGATGTTGTCCCAATGTGCCGGCGTCGTCTCCAGGAACCGGCCCGCCATCCCGATGCCGGCGTTGTTCACCAGGATGTCCACCACACCGTGCTCGTCGTTGACTTGTGCGGCAAGCTGATTCATCGCCGCTTCGTCGCCGACGTCGGCCCGGTAGACCGCCGCATCGGCACCGATGTCGCGGACGGCTGCCGCAGTCTCTTCTGCCGCGGCGAGGTCACGGTCGACGATCACAACGGTGCGGGCACCTTTCCGGGCCAGCTCGACCGCGGTGGCCCGGCCTATGCCGGCGCCCGCTCCGGTGACCAGAGCGAGCTTGCCCCGCACGTCACGCCGTCCGGTGCCCACGACGGATGTGCTCGGCGACGCCACGCCGCCGGCAACTCGATCGATCCATTCTCCGGCCAACCTGGCGACGACGTCGGGACGCGCGGTCACCACCCAATGGCCGCCTTCGATCGGAACTACCCTGCTGCCCAACGGGATTGAGCCGGTAAACCGCTGCAGCGCGGGTGTGACGAAGATATCCATGCGCGGCACCAACACCTGGACCGGAACATTGGTCTCGGGCAGTTGCGCGCCGGGGGCGAGAAACGGCGCGGGCATGTTGGCCCGGTACAGATTGAGGCCGTTGACGTAGTCGCCGGTGGACCGTACCGCCGCGGGAGATTGGGTCCGGGTGCTCGAGTTGCCGATACGCGCAAACGCATCAATGACTTTCACGCCTAATCCGGACCGAATCATCAACTCCGGCAGACCGGGGCACAGAAAGAACCAGATGTATCCCGACGCCATGAACTGCCGGACCACATCGAAGACGCCACGCGGAGTGCGCGGTGACCGCAGGAACTTGCCCGCGTAATTCAAGTGCGGCCCCGAGATCGACGTGAACGACGCGACCTTGCTCATCACCGCGTCGTCGGTGACGGCGGCCCAGCCCTGAATCGACCCCCAGTCGTGGGCCAGCAAGTGCACCTGCCCGACACCCAGACTGTCGATCACCGCACCGACATCGGAGATCAGTTGGGGGAAGCGGTAACCCGACCTGCTCGGCGGGCGCTCCGATTCGCCGGCTCCACGCACGTCGTACGCCACGAAGTTGTATCGGCCCGCGAGGTGCGCGGCCACCCCATCCCACAGGTGGTGGTTATCTGGATAACCGTGAATCGCTAAAACGGTCGGCCGCTGCGGGTCGATCTCCGTGTAGGCGTGCACAGCCAACGTGACGCCGTCGGACGCGGTCACGGAGGTGCGGGTAGGAATGACAGAACTAGCAGTCGAAACCGTGGTCATCAATTCCTCGTGGCTCAGTGGGACGCGCGGGCGGCGGGCGAGATGGCAAGGTAGTCGACCGCCCGCTCGACCCCGCCCAGCTGTGACGGATGGAAATTCGGCTTGTAGTAAGCGCCGATCACCCGGACGAACCGCAGCGGACCAGGCACCAAGCCCCGTCGCGCCGCGTTGAAGTAATACCGCCAGCGCGGTTTGGTTCCAGGCGACAGTTGCCGGTCGACCGAGTACATGAATCGAACCCCGCGCACCCACATCAGCAACATCATCGGGGTGACCACCAGCTGCGTGCGCACCTGTCGCCAGTACCCGGCCCGTAGATGCTTCATCACGTCAAAGGCGACGGCCTTGTGCTCGACTTCCTCGGCACCGTGCCAGCGAAGCATGTCCAGCATCACCGGGTCGGTGCCGATCGCGTCATGCTGCGGGGTGTCCAGAATCCACTCTCCCAGAATCGCGGTGTAATGCTCGACTGCCGCGACGATCGCCACCTGCTCGAGCAACCAGCTGTGCCGTCGCCGCAGACTCCACCGGGGCCGGTCGCCCATCAGCTTTCCGAACAGCCAGGCGATCTGGTCGGTGTACGGCGTCACGTCGACGTTGTTGGCCGCGAAGTAGTCCAGCACACCGGAATGCGCTTGAGAATGCATCGCCTCTTGGCCGATGAACCCCTGCACATCGAGCCGCAGTTGGTCGTCCTTGATCAGCGGCAAAGTCTTCTTGAACACGTCGACGAAGAACTCTTCGCCGGCCGGCAGCAGCAGGTGCAAGACATTGAGAACGTGGGTGGTGAACGGTTCACCCGGCACGTAGTGCAGCGGCAGCTTCGTCCAGTCGAAGTCGACGTCGCGCGCCTCGAGAACCAGTCGTTCGTGATCGGCCGCATCCCCGCGACGTGGCAGATGAGGACCGACAGCGTCGTCGTTGACCGTGAACATCGTGCATCCCTGCCTTCAGCGCAGCTTTACAAATCGAGCCTAATGTCTAAAACCCGTATTGCAAGCAGCATAACCCGGTACCCCCGGTATCGGGAATCTCCGGGCGCTCAGATGGGCGCCGCCCCGCGCAGGTGCTCGAAGATCAGCGACGTCTGGGTGCCCGCGACGTCGGCGTGGGCGTTGAGGTTTTCGACCACGAAAGAGCGCAGGTCCTCGGTGTCACGCGCGGCGACGTGCAGGATGAAATCGTCAGCCCCGGCCAGGAAGTAGACATCCATCACCTGGGGTCTGCGACGAATCTGCTGGATGAAGTCGCGGATCTTGCCGCGGGCGTGGGATTGCAGGCTGACCGAGATCATCGCCTGCAGCGGCAATCCGACCGCAACGGGGTCGATGTCGGCGTAGAAGCCCCGAATGACGCCCAAGTCCAGCAACCTACGGACCCGGCCGTGACAGGTCGACGCGGCGATGTCGAGTTCCGCGGCCAGCGCGCTATTGGTGATGCGCGCGTCGGCGTGCAACAGGCTCAAGATCCTGCGGTCCACATGGTCGAGACCGGCAGATCGAAGATCCTTCGGCGCGGCCCCCGCGGTGACCGAGCTTTCCGTCGTTTCTACGGGCATAGAAGAATTCTACAGCCGTGCCTTCGGGGTCTTTGAATGATCTTCGACGTTTCTTCACAATTGAGGCATGCACGTTGGAATCCCCACCGAGACCAAGAACAACGAGTTCCGGGTGGCCGTCACCCCGTCCGGCGTCGCGGAGCTGACCCGTCGCGGCCACGAGGTCGTGATCCAGGCCGGCGCCGGCGAAGGCTCAGCAATCGCCGACAGCGATTTCAAGGCCGCGGGCGCGCAACTGGTCGCCACCGCGGACGAAGCGTGGGCCGAGGCCGATCTGGTGCTCAAGGTCAAGGAGCCGCAACCTATCGAGTACGGCCGAATGCGCCGCGGGCAAACCCTGTTCACCTACCTGCACTTGGCCGCCTCCCGGGCCTGCACCGACGCGCTGCTGGCATCGGCCACCACATCGATCGCCTACGAGACCGTGCAGACCGCCGACGGCGCGTTGCCCCTCCTGGCGCCCATGAGCGAGGTCGCCGGGCGGCTGTCGGCCCAGGTCGGTGCCTATCACCTGATGCGCACCCATGGCGGACGCGGCGTGCTGATGGGCGGCGTGCCCGGCGTCGAGCCGGCCAAGGTGGTCGTGATCGGCGGCGGCACCGCCGGCTGCAACGCCGCCCGGGTCGCCGACGGGATGGGCGCAATGGTCACGGTGCTCGACGTCAACATCAACAGGCTGCGCGAGCTCGACACCGCGTTCGGCGGGCGGGTGCAGACCCGCTACTCGACCGCGTTCGAGCTCGACGAAGCCGTGAAACGCGCCGACCTGGTCATCGGCGCTGTGCTGCTGCCGGGTGCCAAGGCGCCCAAATTGGTGTCGAATTCGCTTGTCGCGCACATGAAACCAGGCGCGGTGCTGGTCGACATCGCCATCGACCAGGGCGGCTGCTTCGAGGATTCACATCCGACCACACACGACGACCCGACGTTCGCCGTCTACGACACGTTGTTCTACTGCGTGGCGAACATGCCCGCTTCGGTGCCGAAGACGTCGACCTTCGCATTGACCAACGCGACCATGCCCTACGTGATCGAGCTCGCCGACCGCGGCTGGCAAGCGGCCTGCCGGTCGAACCCTGCACTCGTCAAAGGACTTTCGACGCACGATGGAGCGCTGCTGTCCCAGCGCGTGGCCGCGGACCTGGGGCTGCCATTCACCGAACCCGCGGACGTGCTGGCCTGACTCGTGCTACACAAGCCGCGTGACCTCACTCGCCGATGACACCCGCTGGATGGATGCGGTCGACCAGGCCGCGTTGGTGAAAAAAGGTGACGTGACGCCGCTCGAGTTGCTCGAAGCGGCGATCGAGCGCATCGAGCGCATCGACCCGGTGCTCAACGCAGTGGTCATCCGCTGGTTCGATCACGCCCGGGACACAGCACGGGCGGAGCTGCCGGACGGTCCGTTCCGTGGCGTGCCGTTCCTCATCAAGGACCTGTTCGCCGGTTATGCCGGTCAGCGGATCAGCAACGGCAACATCGCATTCAAAAACGAGAAGGTGATCTCGGAGGCCGACACCACATTGGTGAGCCGCTACCGTGACGCCGGTTTGGTGATCGCCGGCCGGACCAACAGTCCCGAACTCGGAAGCGTGCCGACCACCGAGCCGCTCGCTTGGGGCGCGACTCACAATCCCTGGGACGTCAGTCGTTCGCCGGGCGGATCCAGCGGTGGCGCAGCCGCCGCGGTCGCCAGCGGCATGGTCCCGTTCGCGCACGCCAGCGATGGCGGCGGCTCGATCCGAATTCCCGCGTCGTGTTGCGGGCTCGTTGGCCTGAAGCCCAGCCAGGGCCGGATCAGCCTGGGTCCGATCCGCGACGAAACCGCGCTGTCGGTTGAGCTTTGCGTGAGCCGTACGGTGCGAGACACCGCAGCCCTGCTCGACGCGGTCTGGGGACCCGGGATCGGCGACACCGTCATCGCGCCCGCTCCCTTGCGCCCGTATGTCGGGGAGGTTGGTGCCGATCCGGGCCGGCTACGCATCGGCCTGCTCGACCACCATCCGCAAGGCGGAGCCGTCGCTCCTGAGTGCACTGCGGCCGCGCGGTCGGTTGCCACGTTGCTCGAATCGTTCGGCCATACGGTCGAACCAGCATGGCCGGCAGCGCTCGAGGACACCACATTGATGTTGCGCTTCGGCGCCCTATGGAGCACGAACATCGGCGTCAGCCTCCGGCGGTTCGAGGAACAACTCGGACGGCCGCTCGCCGAGGACGAATTCGAACCCACTAACCGGATACAGGCCGAGTACGCCACGCACCTCAAAGCCGTCGACTATGCGCTCGCGCTCGCGGCTATCACCCACTTCCGCCGCGCACTGCAGTCCTGGTGGGCCGATGGCTGGGATCTGTTGCTCACGCCGACGGTGGCCGAGCTTCCGCTGCCGCTCGGCACCATCGCCAACAACCCCGCTCACCCGATGGACGCCATGGAACGCTCAGGCCAATTCATTCCGTTCACCCCGCAGTTCAACATGAGCGGCCAGCCCGCGATCAACGTGCCCGTCGAGTGGACGGAGGCCGGGCTGCCGGTCGGGGTGCAGCTGGCGGCCGCGTATGGCCGCGAGGACGTCCTACTCCGGGTGGCCAGCCAGCTGGAAATGGCCAAGCCGTGGGCACAGCGCACGCCCGACGTGTGAGCGCGCCGACGACGACGCAGGGCGAAGCGATGAGGAGGAGCGGCGCATCTGACCGGTGCGTTAGACGTCGCCGAGCGTTTTGACGATGTCCTTCGCCGGCCCGGTGCGAGCCTGCCGATACGCCGTTCCCGCCCATAGGTTGGTGCCGTGCGGATCCTCCAACGCGACGGAGGCCTTCCGGATCGGCGAGGTCATCTGGTTGACCTCGGGGTAGCCCAGCGGTGCTATGTCGTCGAAGAGCCGGGTGAAGTCGTTCTCCAGACCGCGCGCATACCGGCCCGAGAAAGCCCGGGTGACAACGGTTTTGACGAACTCAGGATGCTGCAGTGCGGCGCGGTGTGCGGTGTTGGTGCCGGCTTCGTCGCTCAGCAGTAATCCGGTGCCGATCTGGGCGGCCACCGCTCCCCTGTTCATTACGGCGGCCACATCCTCAGTGCTGCCGAGTCCGCCGGCTGCGATGAGCGGCACATCGTGGGCGCTGCGGATTCGCGCAAGCAACTCGTGCAGAGACTCCGTTCCAGGGTCCATGTCCGGCGCGAAGGTGCCGCGGTGCCCACCGGCATTCGGGCCCTGGACAACCAGGCCGTCCGCACCGGCGGCCAGCGCCACTCCGGCCTCGTAGGCCGACGTCACGGTGATGAAGAGCAGCATTCCCAGTGCGCCGAACCACCGCAAGACATCTGGTGACGGTGCACCGAAGGTGAACGACACCATCTCGGGCCGGAGGTCGGCCACCACCTCGAGCTTTTGCTGAAAGCCGTCGTCGTCGCCGAACCGGGGATAGCCGATCTCGACCCCGTAGTGCTCGGCAAGCTCATCGAGCGCGTCCGCGTAGTGGTCCAGCGCATAGACGTCGGCGACGCTGGGTTGCGGCACAAACAGATTGACGCCGAGTGGGCCGGTGGTCGCGGCGCGGGTGGCTGCGATGTCGTCGGCGAGACGCTCCGCAGTCACGTAGCCGCTGGCCAGGAAGCCGAAGCCGCCGGCATTCGACACGGCCGCCGCCAGCGCCGGGGTACCGGGTCCACCCGCCATCGGCGCCCCCACGATCGGCACCTCGAGATCCCAGAACCCCAGTACCATGGCGCGCTATCTTGCTATCGCCCGAAGCTGTTGCGGCAGCGACCTTTTCGACTGATGCGGGCCAAGAACTGCCACGCCGTACGGGTTGCCCAGCAGGCGGCGGGCCGTCGCGTTAACCTCGTCCACGGTGACCTCGTCGAGCTCCTGCAGCGTCCGGTCGATACTTCGGTGCTCAGCGTAGTTGAGTTCGCTGCGGCCGATGCGGTTCATCCGCGAATTGGAGTCCTCCAGGCCGAGCACCAGGCCGCCGCGCAGCGAACCCTTGGCGATTCGGCACTCCGCCTCGGTGATGCCGTCGCGCGCCACCGTCTCGAGCACCTCGGTGGTCACCCGCGCCACTTCGCCGAAACGCTCGGGCAGGCATGCGGCGTACACCGACAGCGCACCGCTGTCGGAGAACATGTCCAACGACGAGTAAACCGAGTACGCCAACCCGCGAGACTCCCGAACCTGTTGGAACAGGCGGGAACTCAAGCCACCGCCGAGCGCGGTGTTGAGCACCGACAGCGCCCAGCGATGCTGCCAGTGCCGACCGGGCGTGCGAACTCCCAGACAAACGTGGGTCTGCTCGGCATTCCGGTTGGCCAAGGTCAACCGTGGGCGACCGGTGATCCGGCCGGTGCCCTTACGCGGCGGCACCGGCCGCCGATCCCTGATTAAGCGCGGACCGAAGTGCTCGCGGACCAAGGCCACCACGTCATGATGGTCGACATTGCCGGCCACGGCGACGACCATTCGCTCGGGTGTGTAGCGCCGTGTGTGAAACGAATGCAGTTGAGCGCGCGTCATCGCCGACACCGATTGCACACTGCCGATTACCGGACGCCCCACCGGGTGGTCAGCGAACAGTGCCGCCAGGAACATGTCGCCCAGTGCGTCTTCGGGGTCGTCGTCGCGCATGGCGATCTCCTCGAGCACAACGTCGCGCTCGAGTTCGACATCGTCGGTGGCGCAGCGCCCGTTGAGCACCACGTCGCCGACCAGGTCGACGGCCAGCTCCAGATCGCTGTCGAGCACATGCGCGTAGTAGCAGGTGTGCTCCTTGGCGGTGAACGCG
>Ga0209040_10003829_pt1 | contig 11457 bp, 9 predicted proteins | sample BogFormECP12_OM3_FD_188240 | JGI IMG/M metagenome (GOLD analysis project Ga0209040, IMG submission 188240) | Bog forest soil microbial communities from Calvert Island, British Columbia, Canada - ECP12_OM3 (SPAdes) (version 2) | ecosystem: Environmental > Aquatic > Freshwater > Wetlands > Bog ... | reverse complement strand
TTCGCTACCGCGGGGGGTGCGTCGTTGATCTGCACGTTGCCCGGCGTTTGGCATTCAGAGCCGGCTCCCACGGAGCTGCAGGACTGCTGAATCGCCGCCGTCAGCGGTGCGGGCACTGCCGTCGCTGCGGCGGCCGTGGGTGCGGCGGCGATGGCGACTGCGGCCGCCCCCGCGGCTAACAGCGGTGTGAGATAGTTCAGTTTGATTCGCATGGCTGATACTCCGTCAATGGCGAGGCTAGCGGTCTGTACATTCCAGAATCGCTCTCCAGCGAACCCATGTCGTCACCGCTGACGCCCATCAACGCTCCCCGCCAGCGGCACTCTGCACATACCTACCAGCAGGGTCTCAGAGATTAATCGAGCGCAGGCCCGTACGTCACGGCGTCGCACTCATAGCGCCACGTCAGATGCCGACCGCACCGTGTACGACGCGAGCTTCCTGCTAGCAGGAGTCGCGAAATTGCAGGTATCACGGCGTCTAAAGCGGTGCTAGCTGTGACGACATCGACCTGCTGAGGGAGCACGGTGAGGGACCGCCAAACGAGGCCACCCAACAACAGGGAGACAGCGATGAAGACGAAGAGGCGTTATCTGACAACGCTGATGGTGGCGACCGCCGCCACTGGCGCAGCGATTGGCTTCGCACCCGTTGCAACCGCCGATCCCGGCGCGGCGAGCGAACCACAGGCCGCCGGACAGGACCAGGTCGGGCCCGGGAACACGCCGCCCGACCCCGGTTACTGGGACGGCGGCCAGGCCGCTGGCGGCACCGGAACCGACCCCGGGACCCCCAACACTGCGGCCGGCCCAAGCATCTGGCGCGGCGGCGACCCCGCTGGGGGCACCGGAACCGACCCCGGGCCCAACACCGGGAGCGGCCCCAACTTGTGGAGCGGCGGCGAATCCGCTGGCGCAGTTTAGCCTGGACTGCCACGCCGATCGTGACCCACGTGGCGACATTGCCCATGTCGCGGTTCACCTGTCCAGTCATCCGGCACGCCGCCGACATCGCGAAAAGGACTGATGCTGGACAAGTTTCGGATCGCGTCGTTGATAGCTGTCGCTACTCGACTAGTCAGCGACCGGTCTTGGACACGATGCTCCGCGCCGCGGAACGTCGGTAATAGGGCGTAGTACCACCAACCACACGAACCACCAACCACACGAAAGGGCCTCCGACCATGACGACCTTGCACACGGTAGACACCAGCGGCACGGTCGCTGCGCAGCAGTTGACTGACGGCCACCATTTGATCGTTGACGCTTTGAAGCTCAACGATATTCGCACCATTTATGGGCTGGTCGGGATCCCGATCACTGATCTGGCCCGCATCGCGCAAGCTGAAGGCTTCCGCTACATCGGATTTCGTCACGAAAGCGATGCGGTCCACGCGGCCGCGGCGGCCGGCTTTCTCACCAAGAAGCCGGGCGTTTCATTGACGGTGTCGGGCCCGGGATTCCTTAACGGTCTGGTCGCTCTGGCCAACGCCACCACAAATTGCTTCCCGGTGGTGCAGATCTCGGGATCCAGTGACCGCCACATCGTCGACCTCAAACGCGGCGACTATGAGGAGCTCGACCAGATGACCGCGGCCGAACGCTTCGCCAAGGCCGCCTACCGGGTGGACCGCGCCGAAGACATCGGCCGCGGCGTCGCCCGCGCGATCCGCACCGCGGTCTCCGGCCGCCCCGGCGGGGTGTATCTGGACATCCCGGCCGCGGTACTCGGCGAGGTCATCGACGCCGAGCAGGGTGCGGCGTCGCTGTGGAAAGTGGTCGACCCGGCGCCGCGACAGCTGCCCGCACCCGAAGCGGTCGACCGGGCCCTCACGCTGCTGGCCGGCGCTGCGCGGCCGCTGGTGGTGTTGGGCAAGGGAGCCGCATACGCCCAAGCCGACAAGCAGATTCAGACGTTCATCGAAACCACCGGGCTGCCGTTTTTGCCGATGTCGATGGCCAAGGGGCTGCTGCCCGACAACCACCCGCAGTCGGTGGCCGCCGCCCGGTCGCTGGCATTGCGCGAAGCCGACGTTGTCATGCTCGTCGGCGCCCGGCTCAATTGGCTACTCGGCCACGGCGAAGCCCCGCAGTGGAACCCTGAGGCGAAGTTCATCCAGGTTGACATACAGCCCGCCGAGTTCGACAGCAACCAGCCCATCGCCGCGCCGCTGCTCGGAGACATCGGCTCGGTCATGGATGCACTGATCGAGCGCAACCGCGGCCAAATCATGGCTTCTACGCCGTGGCGCAACGAGCTCAGCGCCCACTCGGCGCAGAACATCGCGAAGATGGCGGCGCGGCTGGCCGCAGACCCGCACCCGATGCAGTTCTACGGCGCGCTGCGCGCCATCCGCGACGTGGTGCACACGTACCCGCAGGCCTACATCGTCAATGAGGGCGCCAACACCCTGGACTTCGCGCGCAACGTGATCGAGATGCGGGTTCCCCGCCACCGCCTCGATAGCGGCACCTGGGGAATCATGGGCATCGGCATGGGCTACGCCATCGGCGCCGCGGTCGAGACCGGGGATCCCGTCATCGCGATCGAAGGTGACAGCGCGTTCGGGTTTTCCGGCATGGAGCTCGAAACCATCTGCCGCTACCACCTGCCGATCGTGGTCGTCGTGTTCAACAACGGCGGCGTGTACAAAGGCGACGACGTCAACACCGTGTCGGCCGACCCGGCACCCACCGTGTTGATGCCGGGCGCCCACCACGACCGGCTGATCGAAGCATTCGGCGGTAGGGGCTATCAGGCCACCACATCGGCCGAACTAGCCGCAGCCCTGCGCGAGGCGCTCGCCTCCGGCGGCCCCGCGCTAATCAACTGCGTCATCGACCCGACCGCCGGCACCGAAAGCGGCCACCTGACCAACCTCAACCCCAAAGGCCTCGGGCACGCCTGACACCCGTCCGTGTCCCGACACCAAAAGGCATTCCACAAGAAAGGAAATCCATCATGAACCAACCACCATTGGCCGGAATCAAGGTCATCGACTTCACCGGGGTGCAGGCCGGCCCGGCCTGCACCCAGATGCTGGCCTGGTTCGGCGCCGACGTGCTCAAGGTCGAGCGCATCACCGGCGGAGACGTCACCCGTCACCAGCTGCGCGACATCCCCGACGTCGATGCCCTGTACTTCACGATGCTCAACAGCAACAAGCGCTCGCTGGCGATCAACACCAAAACCCATGAAGGCAAGGAGGTTATGGACAAGCTGATCCGCGACGCCGATGTGCTCGTCGAGAACTTCGCGCCGGGAGCCATGGACCGCATGGGGCTGTCCTGGGAACACATCCACGAACTCAATCCCCGGCTGATCTTCGGTTCGGTGAAGGGCTTCAACGACGACTCACCGTGGTCGGACCTCAAGGTCTACGAAAACGTGGCGCAGTGCGCCGGCGGGGCCGCCTCCACTACCGGATTCTGGGACGGCCCGCCCACGGTCAGCGCCGCGGCCCTCGGCGACAGCAACAGCGGAATGCACCTGTTGATCGGGCTGCTTACCGCGCTGCTGGCCCGGGAGAAGACCGGAGTGGGACAGAAAGTCTCTGTCTCCATGCAGGACGCGGTGCTCAACCTGTGCCGGGTCAAGCTGCGCGACCAGGAGCGCCTCGAGCGGGTCGGCTACCTCGAGGAGTATCCGCAGTACCCCAACGGCACATTCACCGACGTGGTGCCCCGCGGCGGCAACGCCGGCGGCGGCGGCCAGCCCGGCTGGGTGCTCAAGTGCAAGGGCTGGGAGACCGACCCCAACGCCTACATCTACTTCACCATCCAGGAACAAAACTGGCGGCGCACGTGCGAGGCCGTCGGTAAGCCCGAGTGGATCGACGACCCCGCCTACAACGCCGCCAAGGCCCGTGAATCAATCATCTTCGACATCTTCGCCGAGATCGAAAAGTGGCTGGCTGACAAAACCAAATACCAGGCGGTCGACATCCTGCGCAAATATGAGGTGCCCTGCGCCCCGGTGCTGAGCATGAAAGAAATCGCCCACGACCCGGCGCTACGTGCGAGCGGTTCGGTCGTGGAGGTCGACCACAAGGAGCGCGGCACCTATCTGACCGTCGGGTGCCCCGTCAAGTTCTCCGACTTCACCCCCGAGATCACCGGGTCGCCGCTGCTGGGCGAACACACCGACCAGGTCCTCACCGAACTCGGCTACGACCACAACACCATCGCCACGATGCACGCCGACCACGTCGTCTGATCAGGCGCGCCGTTCGCGCGGCCAGTTGCCGTTCAACGCTCGTGGCGCGGCGCCGCAGCTCGGCTTCGTCAACGAGGAGGAGTTCGACCGCGTGGTCGATCCGGCGAAAATGGTCAAGCCCTACGTCGCAGCAGCCAAAATAACCAAGGAGGTAAATACTATGACCACACCGATCCCATCCACGAACCATCCTGATGTCGTTCTTGTCGGTGCAGGCATCATGAGCGCTACGCTGGCGGTGATCCTGAAAGAACTTGATCCCAGCCTGAAAATAGAGCTCTACGAAGTCCTGGGCAGCGCGGCGCAGGAAAGCTCGAATGCGTGGAACAATGCCGGCACCGGCCATGCCGCACTCTGTGAGCTGAACTATACTCCGCAGGAAAGCGACGGCAGTATCGACATCTCAAAGGCGCTGCAGGTCAACACCGAGTTCGATCTTTCCCGTCAGCTCTGGGCTTATTTGGTGAAAGCGGGAGCGATCAAAGACCCGCGGTCTTTTATTCATCCCGTACCCCATTTCAGTTTTGTGCGCGGATCGGAGAACGTTGCGTTTCTTAAGAAACGCTTCGAGGCGCTCTCTGCCCATCACTGTTATCACGGGATGGAATATTCCGCTGACAAGAAGCACATCGAGCAGTGGATCCCGCTGGTCATGGAAGGCCGTGATCCACGCGAGGACGTTGCGGCGACGCGCATGGCGACCGGTACGGATGTGGATTATGGCGCACTCACCAAGGATCTTCTCGATTCCCTAAGCGAGAAGGAAGGATTCTCGATCCGCTTTTTCAATCGTGTGCAGGATCTGCGCCGTGATGGGGATCTATGGAGTGTGCGGGTTAGGGACGAAAAAACCGGTGAGCACCGCGACGTCCAGGCCAGATTCGTTTTCATCGGTGCCGGCGGCGGATCGCTGCATCTGTTGCAAAAATCTGGGATTCCCGAGGGACGGGGCTACGCCGGGTTCCCGGTGAGTGGAGTTTGGCTGCGCTGTGACGATCCTGCGGTTTCTTCCCGCCACGATGCCAAGGTTTACGGTAAAGCCTCGGTAGGATCACCTCCGATGTCCGTACCTCATCTCGACACACGCCACGTCGACGGCCAGGTTTCTCTGCTGTTCGGGCCTTATGCGGGCTTTTCGACGAAGTTTCTCAAGCATGGATCCTATCTCGATCTCTTCGGCTCCATCGATCCGGAAAATATACTGCCGCTGTTGGCTGTCGGCAGGGATAACGTGGCCCTCGAAGAGTATCTGATCGGGCAGGTTCTCGAGTCCGCGGAGAAACGGTTCGCCGCGCTCCGCGAGTTCTTTCCCCATGCAAAACAGGACGATTGGAGGGTCGAAGTAGCAGGCCAGCGGGTGCAGATCATCAAGAAGGATCCAACGCACGCCGGCATCCTGCAATTTGGCACCGAGCTGGTGAGCGCCGCCGACGGTTCCATCGTTGCCATGCTCGGTGCTTCGCCTGGTGCTTCCACCGCAGTGTGGATCATGGTTGAAGTCATTGAGCGCTGTTTTCCAGAAGAGTTAAAGAAAGGAGGATGGTCTGCGAAATTGAAGGACATGATTCCTTCTTACGGTCAGTCGCTTATTGAGAATGCGACTCTTTGCCAGCAGGTGCGGGCGGAGACGGCGGCCGTATTGCAGATCAACAACATACGACAATGATCCGAGCATTTCATCTGTATACCGGTTCGGACGGAAATTCCCACGTGGTACGTGGGAGCGTGAGTGGAGGTGAGCTGGTGGAGGCGGAATCCATCCTTTTCAAGGAGACGCCACCACATTCATCGTTCGACTGGCACAACGATCCGATTCCCCAGTACGTCATCACGTTGTCCGGGGTTCTCGAATTCACAACCGTAGGCGGCGAGACATTCACGATCCGTCCGGGTGACGTCCTGCTGGCCGTGGATCACACCGGCTCAGGCCATAAGTGGCGCTTGATCAACGACGAGCCATGGAAGCGGGCTTACGTGGTCTTCAAGGAAGGCGCGGATACTCATTTTGTACCGGATCAGACGTAAAACTGCTTTATGGGTTTCGGTGCCAGCTGGCCTCGTCACCTCGGTGATCCGGGCAGCGGTGGCCACCGGGGCAGTATTGGTGCACGCATGAATCCCGGCCCGGCACCGCACGTGCGATGGCGCGGGTGCTGCGAGCGGGCGGACGGCTGGCCGTGATGGTTCCCACCGCCGGGCGGGCCGCCCGGTATTGGCGGATGCTGCCCAACACCGGGGCCCGTCTGTTCGGTGAAGACGAAATCGGCGACATCCTCGAAGACCACGGCTTCACCAGCGTGCGGACCAACAACTTCGGCACTCTGCAGTGGGTGCGGGGCAAACGCAGGTAACACAAACGCGGGTCAGACAACGCCCGCACACCGCCGCCGGTTCGTACGGAGGAGGAGGGGGATGCGAAGCCCCCACGTCAACGGCCCTATCGCCTACCCAAAGCGTCGTAACTTCGGTTTAGCGCAGCAGCCGAATGGCGTTGCGGGTGGTGAGTGCCCGCCAGCTGTCGTCGTCGGGCTGATCGGCTTGGTCGATGGACGCCAGCTGGGCGTCTACTCCGTGGGCGGGGGTCCAGCAATAGTCGCTGCCATAGAGCAGCCGCGCGGCGCCGAACGCCGCGACCGCGGCTGGCACTTGGTGCGGGAAGGGTGTGCCGGCGATGTCGAACCACAACCTTGTCAGCTGGCGGGGCACCGCGCTGTGGGGGTCATCATCGCCGAGAAAGACGGTACGGAACAGCTCCATCCGCTCGGCGAGCAGCGGCAGAGTGCCCCCACCGTGGGTGAAGACCCATTCAATGTCGGGATAACGGACCAGCGTGCCGGTGAAGACAAGGTTGCTGACCGCGCGGGTGCTGTCGAAAATGAACTCCAGCATCGGCCGGGGCCGGCCAAGGGCAATCGTTTCGGCGTGCGGCGGTGACGTCGGATGCACGAACACAACAGCGCGGCGCCGGTTGAGTTCGCGATAGAGGGTTTCGTAGCGGTCGTCGCCGAGATACACGCCGGCGCTATTGGTTTCGATGGTGATCCCGTCGCTGTCGAGTTCATCAAATGCGTAGCCGAGCTCGTCGAGCGCGCCGGTCACGTCGGGCAAGGGCAGCGAGGCGAAGTGACCGAACCGGCCGGGGTGATCCCGAGAGATCGCGGCACCGGCCTCGTTGACTTCCCGCGTGAGGCGGCGCGCCGAGGCATCATCGCCGAAGTGGGTACCGGGCGAGGAAATTGACAGCATCGCGGTGGCCACGCCCCAGCGGTCCATCAGTCGCAGATGCTCCTCGGCGGACCAATGGGGCCAGCCTGCCATCCCGTCCGGGTGAATATGGCCGGCGTCGCGCGCGGCGGTTACGTAGGCGTCGGTGAGGAAGTGGGCGTGCACATCGATGAGCTGCTGGTCGGTTTTGGTGACGTCCATGACCATCCTTTATGACCGAGTCTTGCAATCAGTGCAGCAGGCGCGCTACCCCATCCGCCGCGGACGTGCCAACACGGCAAGGCGGCGACGAGCCGGGGCCAACGACGATGCGCGAGGCGATCCTCTTAAGCCTCGCTGCGCGGCACCGGACGCAAGCGGGTCTCCTACTCCTCGTCTCCTCGGGCCTAAAGGTTCCTGGCACCCGGCAGTTCCGACTACGAGCGCGCCAAAAGGCTGCGACACCGCGTTGATCGCCTAGCCTTCAGACCCGCCTGGCGACTGCGCTGACCCCGGTCGCCTGGCCTTTCGCAGCGGGAACAAGGGGGTCAGACTAGGGGGTTATGGCAGAGGCGAACTGCTCTTTCGACGACGAGCTGGTGAGGCTCTTCGATCTTTCGCATGATGCGTTTTGCATCGCGGGGTTCGACGGCTACCTCAAGCGCGCCAATCCGGCGTTCCCACGCCTCCTCGGGTACACCACAGAGGAGCTGCTGGCCAGGCCGTTCATCGACAACATCCACCCCGACGATCGCGAGCCCGTCGAGGCTGTCCTCGCCGAACTCGCCGCCGGTAAACCCGTCGTCGGGTTCGAGTGTCGCCACATCTGTGCCGACGGCTCGCTGCGCTGGTTCGAATGGAGCACCAGCAGCCGGCCCCAAGCAGGCGTCATGTACGGGGTGGCCCGCGACGTCACGGACCGCCGCATAGCCAACGACGAGCTGAACGCGCTGCGCCGCGTGGCCACGTTGGCTGCGGAGGGCGTGGCACCGGCGGACCTGTTCGCCGTGGTCGCCGAGGAGGTCGCCCACGTCATCGACGTCCCGCGGGTGAGCGTCGCGCGCTACGAGCTCGACGGCACGGCAACCACCTGTGCCATCTTCCCGCCCCTAGATCGGGTATCTTCGGTCGGCCAGCAGTGGTCTCTGGCCGGCACCAGCGTGCTGGCGCGGGTGCGCAGCAGCTGCGAGTCGGCACGCATCGATGACTACTCGGCGCTGGACGGCGAGCTCGCGGCGACCATGCGTCGCATCGGGATTGGTTCGACGGTCGGCGTCCCAGTCACGGTGGCGGGACGCCTGTGGGGAGCGATGGCGGTTTTCAGCACGGAGCCCGACCCGCTGCCGGACGACACCGCGGCGCGGCTGGCCAGTTTCACCGAGCTGCTGGCCACCGCGATCGCCAACGCCGAGTCCCGCGAAGCCCTCGGATGGCTCGCCGAGCAGCAGGCCGCGTTGCGGCGGGTCGCGACACTGGTGGCGCGCGCGGTCAGTCCGGCTGCGGTGTTCTCCGCGGTGGCCGATGAAATGGCCAGGTGCGTGCGTGTGGCTCACGCGACGGTATCCCGCTACGACAGCGACGCGTGCGTGCCTCTCGCCGTCTATGACGGGGACCGGCTTCGCAAGCTGCCTGGGGGCCTCCGCCTCGCATTGGACGGAGACAACGTCGCGGTGCGAGTGTTGCGCACCGGCCGTGTCGCCCGGATGGACAGTCACGCTGATGCTCCGGGTTCCCACGCCGCGCGCATACGTGAGCTTGGCATCCGTTCGGCGGTCGGAGTGCCGATCATCGTGGGCGGAAGCGTGTGGGGCGCAGCGATCGTCGGCTCAACGGCCCCCGAGCCGATGCCACCGGACACCGAAGCGCGCATGAGCGACTTCGCCGACTTGGTCGCCACCGCGATCGCTAACGCCGCCACCCGCACGGAGCTGCAGGCCAGCCGCGACGAGCTGCGTGCGCTCGCTGAGCAGCAGGCCGCGTTGCGGCGGGTGGCAACCCTGGTCGCGCGCGGGACTCCCCCATCGGAGGTGTTCAGCGCGGTGGCCGACGAGATGGCCCGATGCCTGGATGCGGCCAACGCGTCGGTGAACAGTTTTGAAAATGACAGGGTCACCGTCGTCGCCGTGGCTGCCCTCACGCCCGGGATCAAGCGCGCGCCGGTTGTCGGCGAAGGCGACACCTTGTTGGAAGGCGACAACATCGCGACCAGGGTGTTTCGCACCGGCCGGCCCGCACGCCTGGAGGGCTCTGAGTTTCAGAATGCTCCTGGCGCCGTCGCGGCGCGGCTACGCAAAATGGGTCTGCGTTGTACGGTGGCAGTTCCGATCATTGTCGGTGAACAGATATGGGGAATGGCGGCGCTCGGCTCATTGCAACCCGAGCCGCTGCCGCCGGACACCGAGGCGCGCATGAGTGACTTCGCCGATCTTGTCGCGACCTCGATCGCCAACGCGGCCACGCGTGCCGAGCTGATTGCCTCGCGCGCCCGCATCGTCGTGGCCGCCGACGAGGGTCGTCGCCGCCTGGAGCGCGACCTGCACGACGGCGCCCAACAACGGCTCATTGCTTTGGGGCTGCAGCTGCGGCTGGCAGAAGCATCAGTGCCGTCCGAATTGCAGGCGCTCAGGAAGCAGCTTGGTGACGTCGTGTCCGGATTAACCGGCGTCTCAACAGATCTGCGGGAGATCTCACACGGGATCCATCCCGCGATCCTGTCCAAGGGCGGAATCGGTCCCGCGCTCAAGACGCTTGCCCGCCGCTGCGCTTTCCCGGTCAGCCTGAACCTTGAGATCGACCGACGTTTGCCCGACTCCGTCGAAGTCGGCGTGTATTACGTCGTGTCCGAGGCACTGACCAACGCCGCCAAGCACTCTCGCGCCTCCCAGGTGTCCGTGCGCGGACAATCCAAGGACGACAACCTTTCCCTGTTGATCCGTGACGACGGAATCGGAGGGGCCGACGCGGGCAAAGGCTCAGGCCTCCTCGGGCTTAAAGACCGGGTCGAGGCCCTCGGCGGGCGCATGCGGATCACGAGCCCAGCCGGGAGTGGAACGTCGCTGCACGTCACCATCCCAATCGACACGCTGTGAGCACCCAGGCCCGACCGGAGCGCCAAGGAGATGCCCCTGCTCGAGATGGACTCAGCCGAGGTGCGCGAAGTGCTCAGCGACCATGCGGTGCTCGGGCTCGAGGTCGCGCGCAACGCCAAGGACAAGATGAGGCCCGGGGGCACGCCGCTGCTCATAGGCGCGCCGCCCAAGCCGAGATCAGGTGGTCAGCCGGGGGACAGTCGTGCGGTGGTCGGCGGCGGCGGCGATGCGTTGCAGCGCGTCGCCGAGGGCGTCGAGGTCGATTCCGTCGAGGTGGTCGAAGAGGTAGCGGCGCAGGCTGATGTTGTGGGTGGGGGTGGCTTCCTCGTAGCGCTTTAGCCCGGCGTTGGTGAGCACGGCGTTGTAGGCGCGCGCATCTCGGGTCGACTGTTCGCGGCGCACCAGCCCTTGGGTTTCCAGGCGCCCGACGGTGCGGCTGATCGCTGAAAGCGACTGCTGGCAGCGCGCCGCGAGGTTGCTGAGCCCCAGGGTGCGCTCGGGCGCCTCGGATAACCACATCAGCGCGATGTATTCGGTGTGCGACAGCCGGTGCTCGCGCTGTAGGTCGGCGTCGAATTCGCGCATCATGGCCACGAACGCGGCGTGCAGCGCCGTAATCACCTTGGTCTCCTGGGCGGTTCGTGGGGCCACTGCCTTGCCGGGTGTCACGTCTGCAGAATACAGCTTGCTTGTTGGCGCGCGCAACTATATAATTGTTGGCGCGAGCAAGTAATTCGAAAGGGGATCCACATGACTACTCGTATTCTGGTCCTGGTCGGCAGCCTGCGCGCCGGCTCGTATAACCGCTGGCTGGCCGAGGCGGCCGTCAAGCACGCCCCCGAGGGCACGGATGTCGGGATCTTCGAAGGACTGGGCGAGGTCCCGTTCTACAACGAAGACCTCGACCGGCCAGGCGACGTCCCAGGCCCGGCGGAGGCGCTGCGTGACG
>Ga0209040_10003828_pt1 | contig 11459 bp, 8 predicted proteins | sample BogFormECP12_OM3_FD_188240 | JGI IMG/M metagenome (GOLD analysis project Ga0209040, IMG submission 188240) | Bog forest soil microbial communities from Calvert Island, British Columbia, Canada - ECP12_OM3 (SPAdes) (version 2) | ecosystem: Environmental > Aquatic > Freshwater > Wetlands > Bog ... | reverse complement strand
GCCGGCGACACACGCAAACGACATCGAGAACGAAGGCGAAAGCAGCGCAAGCGGATGCGGCAGCGTCACCGCAAAAGCCGCCGCTGACAAGACCGCCGACGCGGTGCGCGCTCTGCCGCTCTCGAATGCGATGATGCCGGCCGTCAGCATCGTCGCGGCGCGCAAGGTCGGGATGTGCAAACCGGCGAGTGCGGCGTAGGCCCACGCGGCGGCGACGACGAGCCCGGCGCGCGCCGTGCGGGGCAGCGGCGTCTGGCCGAGCAAACCCGCCACCAACGCAGCCATGATGCCGAGGTGCAATCCGGCCGTCGTCAGCACGTGGACCGTGCCCGTGTCGGCGAATTCTTGTCGCAACGCGGCGGGCAGATTGCCCCGATCGCCCCACAGCACGCCCTCGAGCACCGTTGCGGGCAACGCCGGCAGACGAGACTCGATCGCCCCCGCGAAGCGGCTGCGAGCCTGAGCCCACCATGCATTCCAACCCGCGCCCGGCCCGACCATGCGCACGTCGCCGGAGCGGTGCACGGTCAAGATAAGAGAGACCCCTTGGTCCGCGAGCTGATCGCGTTCGGCGGGCTCGCCGTCGTTGCGGGGACCTGCCGGCAGATCAATGCGAGCGCGTACGCGTGCCTGCTCTCCCGCGAGCGGAGTCGTGACACCGGCGGGGAGTTCGAGGATGGCGACCCTGCCGGCCAAAGACGCGTCTGCAGGCGTTTCGCCTCCGTCGAGGATCGACGCACGGGCGGACCAGCCATTGGCCGACGGCCGCGCGCGCTCGAGGAACTCGACCCCCACGACGACATGCCGTCCGTCGAACGCGCCGAGGCTGGAACGTTCGCGAACCGACTCCGCAAGACGAGCCGCGGCCACGCCAAGGGTGAAGCATACAAGCGCAGCTAGCGCGGCAGACCTTAGACTCTTGCCGGCGCCGATGAAGAATGGCGGGGCCGCGGCCAGCACTGCCAAGCCAGCGATGATGAATCCCGCCGGCTGATGCCAAGCGAACGCTACGATGCCCGCTGCGTATGCCCCAAAGGCGATGGCCAACAGGTGGCCGCGCGCGAGATCATCGAGCTGCTCCGGCATCGAGACCTTCAGTCACGCGATTCCGGTCTGCGGTCAAGGAGCCGCCCGCCCGAGTGCGAGGGAAACATATGTTCGATGGTGAACGGGTAAATCCGACTCGTCCGTTCTGACTACCGAACGGTCTCGAGAGGAGGCTCCTCGTGGGTACAGCCGTGATCATCATCCTGCTCGTCCTGATACTGCTGGCAGTGGCCGGCCACTTAAAGCTGTAGGCGGTCGCAAGCACGTCCATCGTCGGAAAGGGAGTGATCTGACGTGACAGCGTTCATCATCGTCCTGCTCGTGCTGATCTTGTTATTGGTCAGCGGTCATCTGACGCTCTAGGCGCGCGCTTTGCGCGTCCTCGTCACCGGCGGCGCGGGCTTTATAGGCTCGCATATCGTCGACGCCTTGATCGCTGCCGGGCATGATGTCGGTGTCGTCGACAGCCTGTGGGAACACGGCGGCGGCAGACGCGAGCACATCAACCCAGATGCTCAGTTCTTCCAACGTGACATCCGCGACCCCGCGCTCGCGGATGTCTTCACATCGTTCAAGCCCGAGATCGTCAGCCATCACGCGGCGCAGCACAGCGTCGCGTTCTCAACGCAGGATCCGTCGTACGACGCGGATGTCAACGTCCGCGGGCTGATCAACGTGCTTGGTCTAGCAGCGCGCACCGGCGTGCGCAAGGTGATCTACGCGTCATCCTCTGCCATCTACGGCACGCCCGTGCAGCTGCCGATCGACGAGTCGCATCCGCAGCGGCCAGAATCCCCGTACGGCATAACCAAGATGGTCGGCGAGCATTATCTGCGCTACTACGGCGGCAGCGGCGGACCGAAGTTCACCGCAGTGCGCTACGGCAACGTCTACGGCCCGCGCCAGGATCCAAGCGGCGAGGCAGGAGTCATCGCGATCTTCGCGTCGCGCATCCTGGACGGCAAACCGATCCGCATCGACTGGGACGGTGAACAGCAAAAAGACTACGTCTACGTCAGCGATGTCGCCCGCGCGAACCTGATGGCGTTGAGCGGCGCCGACGGCGAGGCGATGAACATCGGCAACGGCATCGGTACCTCCGTCAACGAGCTGCACCGCCTGATCGCACAGGCCGCGGGCCGCGACGTCGAGGTCCAGCACGCGCCCAAGCGCGCCGGCGATATCAGGACCTGCGTGTTCGCGATCGAGAAAGCGAAATCAGTGCTCGGCTGGCAGCCTGACGTGAAGTTGCCAGACGGCATCAAACGCACAGTCGACTACTTCCGAAAGAACTAGAAGCTATCGCAGCTACTTGACTTCCGCAAAGCCCGCGGGAATCTCGAAAAGACCTCGATCCGCCGCGTCTAACAGCTTGACGTTGCCAAATTCCTGTACGACAGACAACGGCAGCACTGAAAACCCGATCATCCGCTTCCACGCTCGGACGAATGATTCGTCGGGCGCCTCCACGAGGATGCTGCGATACAAAGGCAGTTTGGAGAAGATGCTCTGTGCGTCTGTTTCGGTCGAGATGAGCGTCGTGCAACTGTCGGACGGATCAAAAGTAGAGGGCCACCACATCCCTACGGGCGTGTCTATGTCGAGCGCGGAATATTGCGTGAGAATGAATGTCACCGATCCCTGCGGGCACGAACGGGTCGGCGCGAGCGTCGTGTAGGTGAACTCGACACGATGTCCCATCGTCTGACGCTCGTCGAGGACCAATGGATCCAGCTCCTGATGCGACTCCTGAAGCTTATAGTTGGGCGCTTGCGCTGTGGCGGAGACTGTCGGTGAAGGACTAGTCGCTGGAGCCGCTTTGACGATACTGTATGTCCGTCTTGTGAGATTGAGAAAGATGATTTCATGAAGATCCGCGCGGTGGATCGCGGCCGTCATCGCGATCGGGTCATCGACACGCGTCCAGTCGCCGAGATACGAAAATCTGTACAAACTCGTGAAGACCGGCTCGTTAATCGCACCCGGCGATAGGTTGCCTTCGACGTCGTATGCAGGCATCGGGTACACATCCGTCGGCTTGACCTGAACCATGAGCGCCATTCGATGCGCTTGAAATGATCCTGGGGGCAACGGCGTCGCACCGGGGCCGCGCCACTCAATCCTGTCAAACGCGACTCCGACTTGGTCTGCCTGTGACAGAGCCGGAACGAGGGTCAGCGCGATGAGGGCAGCGATCACGCCCCGTGGCATCGCTAGCCCACCACGATGTTCAGCAGCTTGTCGGGCACGAAGATCTTCTTGCGCACCGTCTTGCCGTCGAGCTGTGCGCTCACTGTCGGAACGACGCGCGCCAGTTCGAACACGGCCTCCTCGGCCGATCCTGGTGCCGCTTCGACTGTGCCGCGATGCTTGCCGTTCACCTGGATCACGAACGGGATCAGCGTGCGCACCAGCGCCGCTTCCTCGTACGCCGGCCACGGCTCCAGATGGATGCTTTTCGGCTGACCCGCGCGTTCCCACAGCTCCTCGGTGATGTGCGGCGCGAACGGCGCAAGCAAGAGCAGCAGCCCGCGCAGACCTTCCGCGAACGTCGGCGAGGTGGATGCATCTGGATGCGCAGCTGCAAACGCCTCAAGGTCGTTAAGCAGCGTCATGATCGCCGCGACGCAGGTGTTCACGTGCATGCGGTCACCGATCTCGTTCGTCACCTGTTTGATCTTCGAGTGGATGCTGTAGCGCAGCTCGATATCGGCGCCGCCGTTCGGGGCGTTGCCCTTGGGCGAATCGCGCAACGCGTCGATGTGCGTCAGCACGAGCCGCCAGACGCGGCTCAAGGTACGCGTGGCCCCGGCGATCCCCGTGGTGGACCACGGAAAATCAGTGTCCGGCGGGCCCGCGAACATCTCGAACAGGCGCAACGCGTCAATGCCATAGCGGTCGGCGGTCTCGTCGATGCCGACGACGTTGCCGCGCGACTTGCTCATGCGCTCGTTGTTCGCGCCGAGGATCAAGCCCTGATTGAAGAGCCGCGTGAACGGCTCGTCCTTGGGCACCATGCCCTCGTCGTTGAGCACCTTATAGAAGAAGCGCGCGTACATCAGATGCATGACCGCATGCTCGGCGCCGCCGATGTAATGGTCCACCGGCGCCCAATGGTCCGCGGTCGTCTTGCTCCATGGCGCGTCGCCGTCGTGCGGGCTCAGATAGCGTAGAAAATACCACGACGAGTCCATGAACGTGTCCATGGTGTCGGTCTCGCGCGTGGCCGGACCGCCGCAGATCGGACACGTCGTGTTGACGAACGACGGCACATGCGCGAGCGGGCTGCCCTGCACGCCGGTGAAAGGCGCGTCATACGGCAGCAGCACCGGTAGTTGGTCTTCGGGCACCGGCACCAGTCCGTGTTCGGGGCAATTGACGAACGGGATCGGCGCGCCCCAATAGCGCTGGCGCGAGACGAGCCAATCGCGCAGCTTGTAGTTGACGGTCTGCTCGCCGATGCCGCGCTCGATCAGCTCTTCGGCGATCGCCCGGCGCGCTTGTTCGCTCGTCAATCCGTCGAACGCGCCGGAGCGCACCAGCACTCCATCCTCGATGTTCGGTTTCTCGCGCGCGAGGAACTTCGGATCGGCCTGCGGCACCACCACGGTCTTGATGTCGAGTCCGTACTTGCGCGCGAATTCGAAATCTCGCTCGTCGTGCCCGGGCACGCCCATGACCGCGCCGGTGCCATAGCTCGAGACGACGTAGTTCGTGACCCAGATCGGCACGCGCTCGCCCGTGAGCGGATGCTTGGCATGCGCGCCGGTGAACACACCGAGCTTCTCCATCAGCTGCGTGCGTTCGAGTTCGCTCTTATCGGCGACCCCGGCGATAAACTCGCGCACGCGCGGCTCTTCCGGCCGCCCGGCGATGAGCTGCTCGACAAGCGGATGGTCGATCGCGATGGCGATGAAGGTGACGCCGAAGACGGTGTCCAGCCGCGTGGTGAACGTGCTCACCGATGCCCTCGAGCCCGGCAGCTCGAACGAGAACGTGACGCCTTCACTGCGCCCGATCCAGTTGCGCTGCATCGTCTTGATGCGCTCGGGCCAGTCGGGCAGGCGGTCGAGGCCCTCGAGCAGCCGATCCGCGTACGAGGTCGTCCTGAAGAACCATTGGTTGACCAGGCGCTGCTGCACCGGTGTGCCGCAGCGCCAACACACGCCGCCCTCGGCCTGCTCGTTGGCCAAAATGGTCTCGTCCTTGGGGCACCAGTTGACCGGCGCTTCCTTCTTATAGGCGAGTCCCTTGCGATACATCAGCAAGAACAGCCATTGCGTCCAGCGATAGTATTCGGGCGACGACGTGTCGATCTCGCGCGTCCAGTCGTACGCGACGCCGAGTTTTCGGAACTGGCGGCGGAAGTTGGCGATGTTGGTCTCGGTCCAATCGGCCGGGTGGATGCCGCGCTGGATCGCCGCGGCTTCGGCCGGCAGTCCGAACGCATCCCAGCCCATCGGGTGCATGACGTTGAAGCCGCGCATGCGCCGGAAGCGGCCGACCACGTCGCCCAGCGTGTAGTTGCGCGCGTGACCGACGTGCAAGTCGCCGCTGGGATACGGCAGCATCTCGAGCAAGTAGAATTTCGGGCGCGAGGGATCTTCGCGGATCTCGTTCTGACCGCGCTCTTCCCAAATGCGTTGCCACTTCGGCTCGATCGCCTGCGGCTCGTACGGCGGAATTTCTGCAGCTGGCATTATCAGCGGTATTGTACCATGGCGAGCCGGGCAAGCCCTTGACGCGCCTGTGTGCGCGCGGGATGAGGCCGGCATGGCATCTTCATTCGATAAACGCTGGCTGATCGCGGGTTGTGCGGCGGCGGCTCTGGCGGCCGGTCTCTTGTTGCCGCGACCTGCCGGATCGCAACACGCGGTCCAAGCCGACGCCACCGTTCCTCCCGCCCTCAACGGCAATGTGAGCCCGGGCTCTTTGAGCCCGGGCTCCTCACCTTCACCTGCCGATATGGCCGTCTACATATGCGGCGCGATCAAGAATCCCGGCGTGTACACCTTCGCGCCTGGAGCGCGCGTGATCGACGCGATCAAGCAGGCCGGCGGCCCGCTTCCGGACGCCGACGTAGAGCAGATTAATCTTGCCCAACCGCTCGGCGACGCGATGAAAGTGACCGTGCCGCACAAGGGGCAGACGCTGGCCAGCGACGCGTTCATGTCGAACGATCCGCCGGCGTCATCGTCGTATCATCACAGGCGCTCCCACGGAAGAAGCTCGCGCTCCAGCGCGCACAAGCTCGCCGTCGGGCAGACGCTTGACGTGAACACGGCCACACCGGAGGAATTAGTCCAATTGCCCGGCGTCGGTCCGAGCCTGGCGCAGCGCATCGTGGATTATCGCCAGCAGAACGGACCGTTCCAAACCGTTGACGACCTGCAAAACGTCCCCGGCATCGGGCCATCGAAGTTCGATCGCATGGCGCCTTTCATCCGACTGTAGTCTGAAGACCCGCTCGATTCGTAGCGGGAAGCCCACTCGACGCTCAGAACCTGCGTTGCCTAAGCAATGGCCCGCCTTTGGAGGTTCTGAATGTCTAGCGACGACCTGCAGCGAGAGATTTTGCCCATTCCGGATCCGCAATACGTCGGTATCACCACCTACGATGCCAAGGACCCGGACACCAAATTCCCGCCGATCGAGCCGCTGCGGCCGCCGAAGGGCGCACCGAACGTGCTCATCATCCTCATCGATGATGCCGGGTTCGCATCGTCGAGCGCCTTCGGCGGCGTCATCAACACGCCGACGGCGGAGAAGCTCGCGAAGAACGGCCTAAAGTACAACCGTTTCCATTCCACGGCCTTGTGCTCGCCGACGCGTCAGGCGCTGCTCACCGGGCGCAACCATCACGCCGTCGGCATGGGCAGCATCACCGAGCTCGCGACGTCGGCACCAGGCTACAGTTCTGTGCGCCCGAAGGCGGCCGCGGCGCTGGCGGAGACGCTCAAGCTCAACGGTTATTCGACCGCGCAGTTCGGCAAGTGCCACGAAGTACCGGTGTGGGAGACCAGCCCGATGGGGCCGTTCAACCAGTGGCCCACCGGCAGCGGCTTCGAGCATTTCTACGGCTTTATCGGCGGCGAAGCAAATCAATGGGCGCCGGCGCTCTACAAGGACACGGTGCCGGTCGAGATTCCGCCCGACCCAGGCTATCACCTCACGGTGGACTTGACGGACCGGGCGATCGACTGGATCGGCCAGCAGCGCGTCCTCATGCCCGACAAGCCGTTCTTCGTCTATTTCGCACCCGGCGCAACGCACGCGCCGCATCACGTGCCAAAGGAATGGGCCGACAAATACAAAGGCAAGTTCGACCAGGGCTGGGATAAGCTGCGCGAGCAGATCTTCGCGCGTCAAAAGGAACTGGGTGTCATCCCTAAAGACGCCGAGTTGACCAAGCGGCCGGCCGATATCCCGGCGTGGGATGATATGGACCCCAAACTCAAACCGATCCTTGCACGCGAGATGGAAGTCTACGCGGGCTTTCTTGAGCACACCGACTATCACGTCGGCCGGCTCGTCGAGTCGCTCGAGAGACTGCAGCAGCTCGACAACACTCTGATCTATTACATCGTCGGAGACAACGGCGCGTCGGCCGAGGGCACGATCAACGGCACCTTCAACGAGCTGTTCATGCTCAATGGGGTGACCGGCGTCGAGACGCCCGAATTCCTGATGGAGCGCATCGACGAGTTCGGCGGACCAAAGGCGTACAACCACTATGCGGTGGGTTGGGCGCACGCGATGGACACGCCGTATCAATGGACCAAGCAGGTCGCCTCGCACTGGGGCGGCACGCGTAATGGCACAATCGTCCACTGGCCCAAGGGCATCCGCTCCAAGGGCGAGATCCGCACGCAGTTCCATCACGTCATCGACGTGGCGGCGACCGTCCTCGACATCGCGCAGCTGCCGCATCCGGCGGCCGTCAACGGCATCCAGCAGATGCCGCTGCACGGCTTTTCGATGAAGTACTCGTTCGATGATGCTAAGGCGGCGGAACGCCACGAGACCCAATACTTCGAGATGTTCGTCAATCGCGGCATCTATCACAAGGGCTGGACGGCTGTCACGCGGCACAGCACGCCGTGGGTCGTGGCTCCGCTTCCACCGTATGACGACGACGCGTGGGAGCTTTACGCGCCCGACGATTGGACGCAATCACGCAACGTCGCCAAAGAGAATCCGGAAAAGCTGCGCGACCTGCAACGCCTGTTCCTCATCGAAGCGACGAAATACAACGTGTTGCCGCTGGATGACCGCCGGGTCGAGCGCTTCAACTCAGATCTTGCCGGGCGGCCGACGCTCATCAAGGGCGATTCGCAAGTGCTCTTCGGTGCGATGGGCCGCCTCACCGAGAACTCGATCGTCAACATCAAGAACAAGTCGCACTCGGTGACCGCCCAGGTGGTCGTGCCCAAGGACGGCGCCGAAGGCGTGATCGTCCACCAAGGAGGACGCTTCGGAGGATGGGTCCTCTACGCGAAGGACGGCAAGCTCACGTACTGCTACAACTGCTTCGGTTGGAAATCGTTCATCGTGCGCAGTGAACAACAACTGCCGGAGGGCAATCACCAGGTCCGAATGGAGTTCGCGTACGACGGCGGCGGCCTTGGCAAAGGCGGGAACGTGACGCTCTTCGTCGACGGCAAGAAGGCCGGTAGCGGGCGCGTGGAGATGACCGTTCCGATGATGTTCTCAGCGGACGAGACGTGCGACGTCAGCGTCGACACCGGCACACCCGTGAGCAGTGAATACAGCATCGCTGACAGCGAGTTCAACGGCAAGGTGCTGGGCGTCCAGATCGACGTCGGCAAGGCAGACGCCGATCGCTTCATCAGCGCAGAGGACCGCATGCGCATCGCGATGGCGCGCCAGTAGCGAAGCGCTAGTTCCGGCGTAAGACCAGCTCGGCGCTCTCGCGTTGCAAGAGCGCCGCAGCGTTTGCAGGGACGATGCGTCGCTTGCGCTCGTCGATGACGCGCAGCTCGAAGCCCTTGTCCGCCAGCATGCGCAACAGCGCGGCCGGATCATCGCCGGCATCGCGCACGAAGCGCGGGAAGAACTCCATGACGATGGTCAGGGGTCGCGCGCCGTCCAGCAGTTGCGTCGCACCGCGCAGGATGGCCGGCTCGGCACCTTCCGCGTCGAGCTTGATGAAGTCCGGTGTGCGACCGAGCTCGTCCGCGAAATCATCAAACGTGACCATCTCGACCTCGAGCGCGGTGCGCTGGTCGGTCGCGTTGTGAGGAATCTGCTCGAGGCCCTGCACGATCGATCCGCCGCCGCGATGCCGGTCGGTGCGATAGAAGGTCACGGAACCGGCTCGCTCGCCGGCGGCTTTCTCGACGATGTGCGCGCTGCGGTGCAGTCCGTTGATCTCGATGTTGTCGCGCGCCAGCATGGCGAGCTGCGGATCGCACTCGAACGAATGGACGCTGCCGCTCGGTCCGGCCGCACGAGCCATCAGCAGCGTGAAATACCCCACGTTCGCGCCGGCTTCGAAGACCGTCATGCCGGGCGCCACCAGCTGGCGCAGCGCCACCTCCGTCCACTCTTCCCACACGCCGTCGAGGATGAGATGAGGGGCGATCGAGATGTCGTGGGCGTCCACGTACATCTTGAAACCGTTGCGCGTCCTCAGAAGGACGCGGCCGCCGCCCACATAGGTGGCGCCCGTCTGAAAGCCCATAGGCATCGTGCGCCCGCGCTTCTTCAGCCCGAGGAGGTTCTCCTAAACATCCGTTTTCGCGCCGGCCGCGTAGTAAGCTAACAAGCAGGGTGCAACGGGGGGAGACGGCCTTGAAGATACTGGCACTGTTGTGCGCATTGCTCGCGTTCGGCGCGTGTGCGGCCAGCGCGGCCACCAACGCGGGCCTGGAGCGCGTGCTGGCGGCGCCCGACTGGCTCAACGGCCGGCCGACGGCAGCCGACGTGCAGGGTAAAGTCGTCTTGGTGGATTTTTATACGTTCGAATGCTACAACTGCAAGAACGTCGAGCCCAACCTGCGCGCGCTTTATAGGGACGTGCCGCGCGAGCAATTGGTGATCCTGAGCGTTCACAGCCCCGAGACCTCGTTGGAACACAGCCGTTCGGCGCTCGAAGCATCGCTCGGCGAGCAAGGCGTCGTCTGGCCGGTCGCCATCGATAACGAGTTTGCTGTCTGGAACGCATACGGCGTGAACGCTTGGCCGACGCAGATGATCTTCGATCGGCATGGCGTGCTGCGCAAGACCGTCGTCGGCGATTCGCAAGACGCGCTCGTCAACGCGACGATCCACCAACTACTAGCGGAGAAGACGTAGGGGCTCGCCCGCGCTTCCTAGATGCCGGCGAACCACTCGTAGCCCTGGTCTTCCCAGTAGCCGCCGTTGCCGAACTGGCCGCCTAGCGCCGCCACCAGCTCGATCTTGTTGACGTGCTTCGCGCTCTTATAGCCTAACTGGGTGGGCACTTTGAGCCGGAGCGGTGCGCCGTTCTTGAGCGGCACCGGCTGGTCGTTGAGATCGTATGCGAGCAACGCTTGCGGATGCGCGGCTTGGTGCATGTCAAGCGACTCATAGTACTTGGTACCCGTGCCGTCGTCGTCCATGCAGTGGAACACGACATACTTGGCGCCTGACTGCGGACCGGCCGCGGCCAGGATCTCGCGCACGCGCACGCCGCGCCACTTGCCGATGACGCTCCACCCCTCGACGCAATCGTGGCGCGTGGTCTGGGTGACCGCGGGGAACTTCGAGCGCAGGTCGTCGACGGAAAACGACGTCGGGTCGTCGACCAGCCCGGTCACGAACAGGCGGTAGCCGTGCCAGTTGTTGCGGCTCCACGCGAGATACGTCGGATCGGACGGCGGATCGAAGCCGTTGTGCCGGAAGTCGGGCGAGATGTATTTGTCGGCGTACTCGCGGGCCAGCGGCTGGCCGGCGCCAAGAATCGCAAGATTGAGCCGCTCGGGCGCTTCCAGGAGACGGTGAAAACCGGGGTTGTCGTTGAGCGCGGTGGCGGTGCGCGCGCAGCCGGTCAGCGCCGAGCCTGCCAGCAAAGCGAGAAAGCGGGCGCGTCGCAGCCTCATGGCGATTCCTCCACAGCGAACCAGCCGGTGATCATCGCGCGCAGATTGTTCCAAAAACCGGTGAGCGCGACCATCATGAAATGTCCGATGAAGAAGCCGATGATGCCCCACATCGCGACGAAATGCCACAGGCGCGCGAACTGGCGCCCGCCCAACAGCGCTGGCACCCAGGGCGCCCAGGCATCGAAGGACGGCGATAGCGCCAAACCAGAGACGATCGCGAGCGGCACGAGCATGAAGACGACGCCGAAGTACGCGATCTTCTGCAACGGATTGTAGTGTGCGGTCGCTTTGACTTTCCAGGGCAGCGCGTGTTCTTTGAGCGCT
>Ga0209040_10003827_pt1 | contig 11459 bp, 8 predicted proteins | sample BogFormECP12_OM3_FD_188240 | JGI IMG/M metagenome (GOLD analysis project Ga0209040, IMG submission 188240) | Bog forest soil microbial communities from Calvert Island, British Columbia, Canada - ECP12_OM3 (SPAdes) (version 2) | ecosystem: Environmental > Aquatic > Freshwater > Wetlands > Bog ... | reverse complement strand
GTTCATAGGGGCCTCCCATGATTCGTGGAAAGTGGACACCCCCAGCATCCGCCGGGAACGTCACGAGGAGCGGAGGCCCCGCCCCTTCATCACATCAGGTGGTTCGTCGAGGCGGTACCCGCTGGAACTGTGTGAGCGGGTACCGCTCAACGCCGGAGACCAGCCGCCGGCTGAGATCGCATACCAGAAAGTCTCCGGGGCATCCCGGGGCGGTTCAACTCTCTTACACCGTTTGGCGCCAGCCTGGCCGAAGCCCTGCGTCCGCTCTGTGAATGGGGACATGCCCACATGGAGCAAGTGGGCGTCAGCGCGCAGCAGCCCGCACAACGATGAGGCGCAGGCCGAAACTCGGCGCCGTATCGGACAGCGCAGAATAGCGGCCATGAACGGAATTGACCTATTGCTCTTCTGCCCGGCACAGCATCACGTCGGTAACCTCGTCAAGAACGCCACCCAGATCGGCTATCACCCGCCAGGTGGGCAGCTTGCGGCGTGGCCACCACACCAGGCGGACATGTGGTGGGAAGTCTCGTGCCCCGACGGCTGCCCCGGCGCGTTCGGCGGTGCTGTCGATCCAATCCGACAAGAGGTAGACCGGCTTGCGGCTGATCCCAACCGGACGACCGCCCACTACACGCTGAAGCGCGTGGGCTGATGTGAGACGTCCTCACCCGTTGGGCGTGAATGTGTACGTCTCGCCGTGAGCGAGGTAGACGAACTTCGTCGTCGTTGCCGAGGCCTGGGCGGCCTTCTTGAAGTCGTCGAGTCCCGACAGAAATACCGAGAAGTCGTTGTAGTGGATCGGGATGGCGGTGCGCGGTTTGGTGATCTCGACGGCCCTCACTCCCTGCTCGCCCGTCATCGTGACGACCGTGACCAGGAAGGTCGTTCCACCTGTGTGAATCAGACCGAGGTCGATGTCGGGGTAGCGGCGCGGAATGTCCTCGAGGCTATCGACGAGCATCGTGTCCCCGGTGATGTAGAGCCGGTAGAGGTTATCGCCGTTGCGGCTGAAGTCGAGCAAGTGCCCGTTGACAGGCATGAGCAGCTCGTTGACCGCTTCGTCGGTGGCGTGCTTGGCCGGCATGGCGGTGATGTTTAGCGTCGCGTCGCCTTTGTGCACCACCAGGGATTCCCAGGTGTCGAGCGGGTAGCCATGCTGGAAGCCGAGAGCGCTGAGCTTGTCTACCGCGTCTGCCGTTGAGACGATGGGCAGTCTCTTGTCGAGCTCTTGCGCGGCGACGTCGTCGAAATGATCGCCGTGGTAGTGCGACAACACGACGAGATCTATCGGTGGCAGGTCAGCGATCTGGCACGCTGGCTCGACTTCGCGCCGGGCCCATATGCCATGACCCAGATCGACGTGCTCGCCTTTGTGGAGGAAGGCGGGATCGGTCAGGATCGTCAGTCCGCCGAAACGGATCAATGTGGTCGCGTTACCGATGAAATAAACGTTGCCCTCATTGAGATCCGCTGTGCCACTGCCGGTTAGCTCCAAGGAAGTCATTTCTGATGTCTCCTGCACGCGCGCTGGAATTATTGTCTAACTCGGTGATCGTAGAACGTGACGTCCTCACCCGTGCGCCGACCGAGCCGCTTACCACTCACGCCGTCGGACACCACCCCCTAGTCCTGCTCACCCACGATTTCGCCACCCGCGGCCATATCGACGCCTACTTCGTCGAGCGCCGCGTCACACCCCGAATCGCCATGGAAACCAACTCGATTCAGGCACTCACCGAAATCGTCCGACACACCTCGTTGGCTACGGTGCTACCCGACGCAGTCACCCACCAGCACCCGCACCTCTGCCCCGTCGCGCTCGACCCACCCTTTCCCGCCCGCACCGTCACCCTGCTCACCCGCGAGGGCGCCTACCAAACCGCCGCCACCCGAGCATTCACCCAGCTCAGCCACGAATACGTCCGAACACACCTCACCAACAATCCGTAGCGAGTCGCGAAACACGTTGGCTCATAACGGTTTGCATCCGGTCATCGGTGCGGCGTCCTAACCTGTGCCGGCATGCATGGCCTCACCAGCGTGTCGCGATTTGTGGGAAACATGGCTCATCGGACGCAGCCAGGTCGACGCCTCGCGGCCGCAAACTGGCGGCATGAACAACGAGCAGGGAAACGAGCAGCCCAACCCGACGACCACGGATGCCGGCACCCCGGTGGCCAGTGAGGTGCATTCGCTCACCATCGGCCCGGACGGTCCGATCCTGCTGCAGGATCACTACCTGATCGAGCAGATGGCCAACTTCAACCGGGAACGCATCCCGGAGCGTCAGCCGCACGCCAAGGGGTCAGGTGCGTTTGGTTACTTCGAAGTCACACAAGACGTCAGCCGATACACACGCGCGGCGGTGTTTCAGCCCGGTGCCAAGACCGAGACACTGATCCGGTTCTCTACGGTGGCCGGCGAGCGCGGCAGCCCGGACACCTGGCGCGACCCGCGCGGGTTCGCGCTGCGGTTCTACACCAGCGAGGGCAACCTGGACATCGTCGGCAACAACACCCCGGTCTTCTTCATGCGTGACCCGATGAAATTCCAGCACTTCATCCGGTCCCAGAAGCGGCGCTCCGATAACAACTTGCGCGACAACGACATGCAGTGGGACTTCTGGACACTGTCCCCCGAGACCGCCCACCAGGTGGCGTGGCTGTTCGGCGACCGCGGCATCCCCAGGACCTGGCGGCACATGAACGGATACGGCTCACACACCTACAGCTGGATCAACGCCGATGGCCAGATCTCTTGGGTGAAGTACCATTTCATATCTGATCAGGGCATCGAATGCCTCACCCAGGAAGAGGCCGACCGGCTGGTCAGCGTCGACGGCGACCACCACACCCGCGACCTGCACGAGGCGATCAAGCGCGCCGAGTACCCGAGCTGGACGCTGAAGATGCAGATCATGCCGTTTGACGACGCAAAGACCTACCGGATCAACCCGTTTGATCTGACCAAGACGTGGCCGCACGCCGACTACCCGCTGATCGAGGTCGGCAAGCTGGTGCTGGACCGCAACTACACCGACCACCACACCCAGATCGAGCAAGCCGCGTTCTCGCCCAGCAACCAGGTGCCCGGCACCGGGTTCAGCCCAGACAAGATGCTGTTAGCCCGCACCTTCGCCTACGCCGACGCCCACCGCGCCCGGTTGGGGGTCAACCACAAACAGATCCCGGTCAATGCGCCGAAGGCGCCGGTGCACTCCTACTCCAAGGACGGTGCCATGCGCATGATCCCGGTCAGCGATCCGGTGTATGCGCCCAACTCCAAGGGCGGTCCGCAGGCAGACCCGGCCCGCGCCGCCGAAGTGCGCTGGTACGCCGACGGTGAAATGGTCCGTACCGCATACACATTGCGTCCCGAGGACGACGACTGGAGCCAGGCCGGCGTTCTCCTTCGCGAGGTGATGGACGACGCCGAGCGTGAGCGACTGGTGTCCAATGTAGCCGGCCACCTACGCAATGGGGTCTCCGAACATGTCCTGGAACGCGCCTTCGAGTACTGGAAAAACATCGACAAAGAAACCGGCGACAAGATCGAAGCCATGGTGCTACCTGGATGCCGTCACCTTCGACGAGAACGCCGGCGCCAGTGACGGACAGCCGGCCCTAGCGCACACGGAGTAGCCGCGACACGTCGCGTCATGGCATCGCCTCGGCCCAAGCGATGTGCCCCTCGTAGCCAAGCGTTCTGGCCATGTCGCGGTAGCGATCCCGGAAGTGCGCGTAAGCCGCGGCATCTCCGCGAGCCTGCGCCAGCAGAGCCCGCAGCCGCAGCAGCCAGATCTCGCGTATCGCCATACCCTCCTCGGCCCGCGCGGCCGCTAGCCGCTCGATCGCGGCCTCGGCTTCGGCCAGGTCACCGTCGGCCCCCCGGTCCACCAGTGTCTCCACCAGAACACCCGTCGAAGAAACACTCCATAGCAGAAACTGGCCCCCGCGGAAAATATAGTCGGCGGCAGTGCGCATGAGAGGTATCGCCTCATCGCGATCTCCTTGCCGGGTTCTCTCACGCGCCAAATACACGTTGACGATTGGTAACTCGGCCTGGACGTATCCCCCGCGCAGGAACTCGTCGCGGACCTCCGCCAGCAGGTTTTGTCCGCGCTCACGCTCGGGATCCGTCGGACGGTGCACCAGCGCAATGCCCAGTGTCAGCCCCTGGGCGAGAGCCACCGCGAGGTCATCACTGGATCGTTCGGCAATCCGGGCTGCATCCTCGATCTCGCGCATCGCGGAATCGTCGGGCTCGAGCACGCCGGCGGGTATTCCACAGAAGTAGACCCAGCTGACAGCCGTGCAGTAGGACATTGGGTCGGCGCTGCGGGCCATCGCCAGGCTGTGCCGCAGGTCGCCCTGCCACCCGGGACGACCCAGGCTATAACGGGCCATACCCCGCGAAGTGAAGGCCATCGCCAACGGAGACCCGATCATGAAGTTGCCTTTCGACGGGTCACCGTCGGCCAGGTCTATCACTGCCTGTGAATACCGCGCGACGTCATTCCACTCGGCACACTCCCCCTTGGCGTAGGTGCCCGGGTAGGCCAGCCCCACCGTCAAGGTCGGATCGCCGAGCGACTCGAGGAGCGCCATGGCTTCCGATGCCAGCTGCGACGCCTCGCGCATCCGGTCCCGAAAGGCGTGATCCATCACTAGCCCCGCCATCGCGATCGCCAGTGACGCCTTGTCCCCGACGGCGGTGCACAACTCCCGTAATTCATCAAAGTGGTCACCGGCAACATTCATATGGGTTCGCCAGGCGATAGCGCACAACATGGTGCGAGGGGCAATGCGCATGGCTGGTCGGTTGGCGTCATCGGCGGGTAGGGCGTCGGCGATCTGTTGGGCGCGCTCCCAGCTCAGTCGCGCCGCGCTTATGTCGCGGTGGGTCGCCCACATCGCGGCACGCATGTGCCAGCCGTAGGCGGCGTGCAGATCACCGGCGGCCTCCAAATGTTCGGCGATCAGCGCAGCGTTCTCGTCTGCCGCTGCCGGGTCACGTGATTCGATGGCGGCCGCGACGCGCCGATGCAGCTCGGCGCGATCCGATTTGAGCTGTGCTTCGTAGGCGACCGTGCGGATCAGCGGATGGTGGAACACATACTCGGGTTGGCGGGTGAACGTGATCTGATTGATAAGCTCGCCCCCCACCAGGTCCTGCAGGACAGGTTCAATCCCCAGTGTTTCCAGTAGGCCCCGGCTGAACCGCGAGCCAATGACCGCCGCTGCGCCCAAGGTGCGCTTGGCAGCCGGGTCGAGGCGGTCGATGCGCGCGGCGATGGTCGCCTGCAGTGTGGCAGGCACACTGACCTCAGCAGTCTCGGCCGTCGCAACGTATGCGGCACGCTTCCCGCGCAGCACCCCACGCTCGGCCAGTTCGCGCACCATCTCCTCGGCGAAGAACGGATTACCGGCGGCCCTCTCGGCGATCGTCTGGCCCAGCGCGCCATTCGAGGGGTCGGGGCCGAGCAGCTCTGAGACCAGCGCCGTGGTTTCTGAAGTACTCAGCGGCGCAAGGGCAACGGTGTGCGCACCGGCCACCCGGCTCAACGCACCTCGATATTCGGGGCGGTAGGTGACCAACACCAACGAGGGCGTCTGAGGGGCCACCGTGAAGAACCCGGCCAGCATCGACTCGCTGACCTCATCGACCCAGTGCGCGTCCTCCACGACATAGACCGCTGGGACTTGGCGGGCCAACGAGGCGGCATTGACCAGCGCGGTCAATCGTCGCCGCCGGGCATCGGGATCGATCTTGGGCAGCTCGACATCGGGATTGGCGATGCCCAACAAGTCATCGAATAACTGCAAGTCCTCGGGGTCTGCATCCGGCACCCGGGAGCGCACTCGGTCACGGGCGGCTGAGCCGTCCAGGCCACGCACGCCGGTGGCCGCCCGCAGCAGCCGCGCCACGACGTGGAAGGCAATGTCGGTGGCGTGCGATTCGCAGTAGGCGCTGAACACCTCCACTCCGCGCCTAGCAGCGAGTGCCGCCACCTCACGCACCAGACGACTCTTACCGATACCCGGTGATCCCACCACGGTGACCACCGCGCCGTAGCCGTCGACGGCGCGCTCCAGCAGGCCCTCGACAGCGGCCATCTCCCAGCGCCGACCAACAAGATTCGACTCAGCACGCCCGACAGCGTGACGCCTTTCCGGCACGCCCAGTAGCCGTTGGGCGCAGGCTGGTTGATCGGTGCCTTTGATGCGGACACGCTCAACTTCACCGAGAGTCGCCGCGCCCTCGACCAGCCACGCCGTGGACGCGCTGAGCATCACCCCACCCGGCGGTGCCACCGATTCCAGCCGCTGCGCCATGCCGACTTGCTCACCAACGGCGGTGTAACCGAAAGGCCCCGAACCGATTTCACCGGCGATCACCTGACCGGAGTCAAGTCCCACCCGCAACTGCAGGTCCACGCCGTCGCGGGTTCGGACTTCGACGGCAAGCCGCTTGGCCTCTTCCTGAACGCCCAAGGCCGCCAGACAGGCACGAACGGCGTGGTCCTCCAACGCCACCGGTGCCCCGAACACCGCCATGATCCCGTCGCCGGTGAACTTGTCCACCGTGCCGCCGTAGCGCTGCACCACCTGGCCCGAGCGCTCGACCAGCTCGGTCATGATCTCGCGCAGCCGCTCCGCACCCAGGGCCGCAGCGATGTCCATCGAATGCACCACGTCGGCGAACAGCACCGTCACCTGCTTGTACTCGGCCGGTGTTGTGGCAGTCGCAACCGCCGCACCGCACTCGTTACAGAACTCCGCGTTCGGCGGCAGCTCCGTGCCACACGACCCGCACACCACGGCTGCCCCCGTCATCTCACACGGCCAGCCCGCTGTCGTTCACGTCACTATCGTGTCACCGCTCGTCAACCAGCGTGCGTCAATCGTGGCGGCAGCAGATCGGCGTGCAAGATCAAGGCTCTCAATGACAGGCATGGTCACGAACCGGCCAGCGCTGGGTCGTCCATCCACGCCACCATCAACACGTCCCGTTGCACCGTCCCCCGATCACAGGGTGCCCAAAATGTCACGATGTCGGTCATGCCGCCACCCATAGCGCTCGCGCTGAGGTCATTGCCGAGCGCGGCGGCGAGGTTGCGGTTGCCCTCAGCGCAAGCCTGACCTTTGACATGGCACTGGCGACCCCCGTGCTGTCATGGGAGAGGGGAGTGGTCTACGTCCCACCTGAGATCAGCTAAAAAGTTAGCCTTGTGGTACGGATCGTCCTAACGCAGGTCGGCCGATCTTCCTCCGGTTGGAGGAAACTCACGTCACTAGTAAATGCTTGTCGTGTCGGCCCCGTAATTGATGTACACCGGGTGCTGCTGGAAAATCAGGTTCCCGGTATTCATCAACCCACTCGAGATCGTCGTTGGCGAGTAGTTCACGCCATAGTCGTACGAGTACAGCGGCGTGCCATCGGGGGCGGTGACCGTAATGGTGTTTCCCGTTGTGGCGTTGAGGCTTGATGGGATGGTTCCCTCCACACCACCGGAGTCGACGATTGACTGAACGGTTTGCGGTGCCCCGCCATTGACGCTTACTTCTAAGTTGGTAGTCGGCGATCCGGCAAGCGTGGCGATGGCGCCAGTCGGTTGTGCTTCGAACACAAGCTCATGCGCGGGTTGATCGATGAGCACACCCTGGTTGTAGGGTGCCGGCAACGCCTGGGTCGGAATGGTGGTGCTCGGTCCCCCCGCATTCGGCCCGATACCCAAAACGCCATCTGCACCGTCGGGAGCGAAAAAGGACTGGAACGAGAAGCCATTGTTAAGCAAGGACTGCAGGGACGTCGGCCACGCGAACAGTTCGAGCTGAACGGGAGTCGGCGAGGTGACGAGTCCGCCCCCGAAATTCACCGGCTCGTTATACGTAGCGTAAAGATAGTCCAATCCCCCGCTGTAACCGCCTATACCAACCCCGCGGGGCAAGCCGAGCTGGAGTACTCCTAACAGTCCCCCGGCGTCTTTGATTGGGATAACAAGACCCGTGGATCCGGTGTCAACCAGCAGGGGCACGGTGGGTCCGTTGCCAACGGAGGCGTTCACCACCGGCTCAGTGCCGTTGACCACCGTGAGCGGAACGGTCGCGCTGGTGCCCGTGACCACCGCGCCGGTGGCATTACTGGTGGCGGCGGAGCCGCTGGGTCCCGACGATCCAGTGCTGATCAGTGGACGCCCCAACAACAGCTCGGTGGGTGCGTTGATCATGTTGATGACTTTTTGTTCGGCCTGGGCCTGGCCGCCGGCGGCGTTCACATCCTGCTCGACGGTCCCGAGCAACCCGCCGACGGGGCTACTGCTTGCCGCAGAGCTTGCTGAACTCAGCACTGAACCCACCGGGCCGTTGGCGACCGCGCCGGATATCTGGGCCGACAGGTTCGGTAACGCCGCGGCCCGCGTAGATAATTGCGCCGCCGCTGCCGAAACGCCGCCGTGATAGCCGACCATCGCGGCCACATCTTGCGCCCACATCTGCTCGTAGTCAGATTCCGTGGCAGCGATCGCGGGCGCGTTTTGCCCGAACAGATTCGAGACCACCAGCTGCACCAACTCATTACGGTTGGCGGACACCACCGCGGGGTGCACCATGGCCGCCAGGGCGGACTCGAACTCACTGGCTACCGCTTCGGCTTGCGCCGCCGCCGTTTGGGCTTGAGTCGCTGCCGTTGTTAAAAACCCCGAATACCGCGCTGCGGTCGTCAGCATCGCCGCAGAGGCAGCTCCTTGCCAGGCCTGACCAGCCAACCCCGAGGTAACCGAGGAGAACGACTGTGCCGCTGAAGCTAACTCGGCGGCCAACCCATCCCACGACGTCGCAGCGGCCAGCATCGGAGCCGAGCCCGCACCGCCATAGATCAAAGACGAATTGATCTCTGGTGGCCACACCAAAAAGCTCATTCCCCGGGGTGTCCTTCCCCTCGACGCCGACAGCACATTCTCACCGGCAACGGCACCTCACGCCACAGAAGCAGGCGATCGGGCGCGCGCGTCACCGGGTAGGTACACCAGACTCTAGGGAAAGGGCGGCCCAGAAATCTCGGATTTCACCAGACCGACACCACAACATCATCCATATCACCTGGTGGACGACGTGGACGTGGTCGCGATGCTCGGCACCTACAGCAGGGGACACCTCGCGTCAGGCACATGCTGTCGCGGCGTCTCAGTCTTTCACGCAGCGCTCACGGCCGCTTCGCACAGCCAGCCGCCGGCTCCGGCGTTGGCGGCGGTATGTCAGGATTTGGAGATGAGTTCACGCAGGCTTGCTCGCATCGGTGGTGGATTGGTTGTGACGGCGTGGGCGCTGCTGAGCGCCCCCATCGGCAGTCCCGCCGCTGCGGCCGACCCATGCGCCGACGTAGCGGTGGTTTTCGCGCGCGGCACCCATCAGGACCCAGGTCTCGGCAACATCGGACAGGCATTCGTCGACTCGCTTACCTCCCAGGTTGGTGGGCGGTCCGTCGATGTCTACGCGGTTAACTACCCGGCGAACGACGACTACCACAACAGCGCGTACGCCGGTTCCAATGATGCGAGTGCTCATGTTCAGGACACCGTCGCCAGCTGCCCAAACACCAGGATCGTGCTCGGTGGGTATTCGCAGGGCTCGACGGTGATCGATTTGGCTAGTTCGGCGATGCCCGCCCGGGTGGCCGATCATGTCGCCGCAGTTGCGCTGTTCGGCGAGCCATCGAGTGGATTCTCCACCATGTTGTGGGGTGGCCAGCCGCTGCCGACAATCAGCCCCCTCTACGGCGGCAAGACCATCAGCTTGTGCGCTCCCGACGATCCAATATGTTCCGGCGGCGGCAACATCATCGCGCACGTTTCGTACATTCAGTCCGGGATGACAAACCAAGCCGCGACATTCGCGGCCGACAGGCTCAATCAAGGGCGTCAAAGCGCTTAGCAGCGAACATCCCGCCGTGGATCGCCCCTCGGGCAGCAACTGGATTGGCCGCTCGGAGGCGGGCATGTTGACGGTCGGCTGCTGACCACAGGGTGCGGCCGGCGCGTGCTGATGCTTAGGTCGGGGTTGTGAAATCCCTGCCTACGTTGTTCCGCGACACGGTCGCCGTTCGGATATCGGTCGCCGTGGTGCTCGGAGTTGCTGTCGCTCTCACGGTCGGTAACACCGTCGGCTGGCGGTTCGCGCTCGCCGGCTGGGTCGCAACCGCCGGTTTGTATGTGGCGTGGACGCGGCTCATCCTGGGGCGAATGGATGCCGAGCAAACCCGCAAATGGGTGACTCGGGAGGACCCCACCCGTTGGGTCGCCGACGTCGTCATCGTGTCGGCGAGCATCGCCAGCCTGGGCGGGGTCGGGTACGTAGTGGCCGCCGGGTCGGCCTCCGTCACCGAATCCGTTCAATCCGCCGTTGTCGGTATCCTGACCGTCGCGGGGTCCTGGTTTGCCGTGCACACGCTGTTCACCGTGCACTACGCCCGGCTCTACTATTCGGACGACCCGGGCGGAATCAATTTCCACGATCGAGAGCCACCCTGTTTTCAGGACTTCGCGTATGTGGCCTACACCGTCGGCATGACCTATCAGGTGTCAGACACCGAGATCGAATTGAGGTCGATCAGGTCAACGGTGTTGCGCCACGCAATGCTGTCCTATCTTCTCGGCGCGGTTGTCCTGGCAGTCACGATCAATCTGATCGCGGGGCTGGGCTCCAAGTTCAGGTGACCCGATCGCACTCGCGCGAGTTACTCTGGCGGGCATGGCCATTGAGTCCACCATGCTCGCCCTCGGTACCCCTGCGCCGCAGTTCACGCTGCCCGAGCCAGCCACCGGCGCCACTGTCAGCCTCGCCGAGCTCACGGGTCCCGCCCTTGTCGTCACCTTCATCTGTAACCACTGCCCGTACGTTCAGCACGTCGCCGCTGGGCTCGCCGCGCTCGGCCGCGACCTCGCCGAACAGGGCGTCGCGATGGTCGGCATCTCCAGCAATGACGTCGTCACCTACCCGCAGGACGGACCCGATCAGATGATCGCCGAGGCCCGCCGCCACGGTTGGACGTTTCCGTACCTTTACGACGAGACCCAGGAGGTGGCCCGCGCCTTCTCGGCGGCGTGCACCCCCGACACGTTCGTCTTCGACCGCGACCGTCGGCTCGTCTACCGCGGCCAGCTCGACGACTCCCGACCCCGCAATGACCTGCCGGTGACGGCCGCTGACGTCCGGGCAGCGGTCGACGCCGTGCTCTCCGGGCGGCCGGTCGACACCGACCAGCGGCCGTCGATCGGGTGCGGCATCAAGTGGCGTTGAGCCAGGCTCACCGCCCGCAGCACAGCGCTACATTGGCGTTATGCGCGTCTGGGATCTGGGGCCAATGCCGTTAACTTTGGCATCCCCGCAGTTCACGGTCGTGCGTTGGCGAAAGATGTTGTGGTGGTGAGTGTTTGAATGACGTGTATTAGGTTGATT
>Ga0209040_10003826_pt1 | contig 11461 bp, 9 predicted proteins | sample BogFormECP12_OM3_FD_188240 | JGI IMG/M metagenome (GOLD analysis project Ga0209040, IMG submission 188240) | Bog forest soil microbial communities from Calvert Island, British Columbia, Canada - ECP12_OM3 (SPAdes) (version 2) | ecosystem: Environmental > Aquatic > Freshwater > Wetlands > Bog ... | reverse complement strand
CTCGCTGGCAGCGGAAACGCGGCATCGGTCGCGGAAGGTTCGCCACTCGCCCTTTTGCAGCCGAGACTCTCGGAGGTTTACGCGCCCACAAGCTTCGCGGCGTTTCCATGGGAGGACATGGGACGACTGGTCGCCGCGCTTCGCGAATATACCTGGACGCCGACCGGCCGCCGGGACTGTCGGGTTTGCGCACATCCCGAACGGGCAGCGATCGAGCAAGCCTGCGCCTCTGGCGTCGGCGAGTACCGGATGGCTGCGCGCTTTGGCATCCCGGTACCGAGTATCCGTAACCACAAGCTGAGGGGACACGAACACGGTTCGGGGAAGGAAGTGTTTCGCCCCATGGCGGCTTATGCGCTGGAGTTCGTCATCCTGACCGCCGTTCGCAACGGTCAGGCATGCGGGGCCAGGTGGGATGAAATCGACATGAAAAACGCCGTCTGGCAGTGCGAGGAGCACAAGACCCGCGAGCAGAGAATAAACAGGCATGGGGAAACCGTGCTGACCGGCGAGGCGCATGTCGTCCCCTTGAGCGACGCGGCCATGGCGGTCCTTCGTGCGTTGCAGGAATGGCAGAAGAGGCAGGGCATCCACAGCGAATATGTATTCGCCACCACGCAGAATAGCGGCGTCGGGCACCTGGGGCATACCTCCATCAATGTGTGGCTGAGAGGCTTCAAGGAAAAACGACCGGAGTTCGCCGACATCGTTTTTACGCCGCACGGAATGCGAACAGCCTTCAAATCGTGGGCCAGGTCGGAGGGATACCCAGAAATTGATTCGGAAATGGCGCTCGCCCACGTGGTCGGCACGCCCGTATCGAGAATCTATGCGCAGAAGGCGAATACGCTGGAGCGCCGGCGAGTGATGATGCAAAAGTGGGCCGACCATTGCACCCGCGTCGGACCGACGCCCGACGTCGTCGTCCCGTTCCGTCCCGTCTCCGCCAAGGCCAAGTGAGGACTCAAAATGCAGGACATAACCGAGACGAAGCCCAGCGCGCGGCGCGTGCGAGAACCGCCAGCGCCGATCATGCAGGGCGCAGTGCTCTGCACCATCCACCAGGCCGCCGGGCTGATCAGCCGGGGCGAGAGGTGGGTGTACGAGGCCATGGCGGACGGCCGGATCACGGGCGTCAAGTCCGATGGCCGGACGCTGATCGTGGTCAAGTCGCTGCACGACTATGTCGCGAGCCTGCCGCTCGCGCAGGTCAAGGCGATGTCGCGACGGTAGGGGGCATAGAGACTTTGGTGGGTAGCGGCCGTCCTTGGGGGCGGCGGTTGCGTTTCAGCCCCACGCCTTCCACCACGGTCGCCGATTCGGCACCGGCGTAAGTCACGGGTGACGCTCGCCGCGCGGCTCACAGGGAAAACCGCCGCAGAAACCATCTCAGCGATGCTCGCGGTGTTCGGCCGCATCGATCCTCATTTGCGAAGATCAATCACTTTCGACACCGCCTTGCCCAACACGGCCTGCTCAGGACGATGCGCGACATGACGACCTGGTTCTGCGACGCTTATGCCTCATGGCAAAAAGGCGGCATCGAAAACGCCAATGGACGTTTACGCCGATGGCTGCCGCGCCACCTCGATATCAACCGGACATCCGACCGGGAAATCCAGGAGATCGTCGTCACCACCAACCTCACCCCCCGTAAATGCCTCGGGTTCAAGACGCCATTCCAAGCCTTGCTCGCCGAGCTTGGAAAGGATGTTCAAATCCGCTTCTCTTAACCCCGTTGCGCTTCGCTTCGGAATCCAGGCCAGAACCGGTCGTAGGGATTGGGTCAGTCAGAGAGCCCCCAGAAGCGAGGTTCAGCAACCAGCGGCGACCCTATCGACTCGGACGCGGGCGACTGCTCAAAGGACTTTTGACGACAACGTTATCCAAACCTAGACTATTTAACTGTGCAGACCTATCCCTGGCAGTTCAGGGGAAAGGCGTTCGCGCGCATGGTTGCGTCTTGTCTGCCGGATCGCGTGAGCGCGCCTATCGTCCTCGCGTTGGCGGCGGTTATGGTCGTGTGCGGCCTCCAGGACAGCGCCCGGGCGTTCGACTTCTTTGGACTATGGGGTTCGGACGAGAGCCCGCCGCCCGGCTCGCGGACGGCGATTTCCTATTCCGTCACGATCGATGCAGGGGGCGACAAGAGCTTGAAGGGCGCGATTGAGGACGCCTCGTCGCTCTACAAGCTCCGCCAGGATCCACCCCCCGACGGCGACGCGCTCGCCAGCCGGGCTCAAGGCGATTTTGGCCCGATCATCGACGCCATGTGGGGTGCCGGATACTATGACGCGACGGTCGCGATCTCGATCGACCGCGCCCATCTCAGCATTCAGTCCAGTGACATCGGCGGCTTTGCGAGCGTCGCGGATAGCTACCGCAACCGCGCCGTCGCGCCGGTCACCATCGCGGTCGATCCGGGCCCCCTCTTCAGTCTCCGGTCGATCCGCGTGCTCGGTCCGGGTGGCGCAGAGCTTTCGGAAGCCGAATTGCCGGCGCGGATCGTCCGCCTCAAGCCCGGGGACCCCGCCGCGGCGTCCGAACTGCGCGCCGCGCAGGCGCGGATCGTCGATTATTTCCGCCACGAAGGACGGCCTCTCGCGAAGATCGCCTCGGTCGCGCCGGTCGTCGATCACGTCGCCCATGTGATGGACGTGACCTTCACGGCCGATCCCGGCCCGGTCGCGCCTTTTGGGGAAGCAACGATGAATGGACCGAACAGTTTCGACCCGCGGATCGCGCGCTCCTTCCTCTACATCCAGCCAGGCGACCCTTATTCCCCGAGAGCGATCGAGGACGCGCGAAACAGCATCCGCGAAATTCCCGCGGTCGGAGGGGTGCGGATCACCGAAGGGACGATGCTCGACGCCTATGGCCGCCTTCCCTACACGGTCGACGTCGAGGACCGCCTGCCCTACGCAATTGGCGCCTCGGCAAAATATTCTACAACCAACGGCCCAGCCGGCCAGGTCTTTTGGGAAGATCGCAACGTCTTCGGCGGGGCGGAGTGGCTGCGCCTGCAGGCCGACGTCTTCTATGCGCCGCCCTGGTACGTGGCGTCCCAGAACATCAGTCGCTTCTCGAGCAACGATCTTGGGTACCGCTTCTCCGCGAGCTTTCTGAAGCCCGCCCTTTGGGGCACGCCGAACGACCTTCTGGTCGATGCGCTCGGTGAACGGACGAGCACAAGCGGCGCGGGATTCATCGGCTACGAGGTCGAGGACGCCGACGCGACTGCAGCGCTGCGCCATCGCTTCAACCAGAATTTCTGGGTCCAAGCTGGGATCGAGGCGCAGACCGGCGTGGCGACCGACGCGCTCGGGCGGGTCAACTATAAGCTGGTCGGCGTCCCCATCTCGGCCAACTACGACACCACCGACAGCAAGCTCGACCCGACGCAGGGCGTGCGCCTCAGTGGCTCAGTCACAGGATTCCCGACCGCCCTCGGCTCGACCGTCGATCTCGTCCAGGCGAAGGCGCGCGGCTCGGCTTATTACTCGATCGACCCCGATTCGCGCTTCGTGCTGGCGGGTCTCGTCGGGGCTGGCGCGATGGGCGGGGCGGACCTGGCTGACATCCCCGCCAACTGGCGCTTTTATGCGGGTGGCGGCGGCTCAGTGCGCGGCTACGCGTACAATAGCCTCGGGCCTGACGGCCCTTTCGGAGCCGTGGTCGGCGGGCGCAGCCTGTTCCAGGTCTCGGCGGAATTGCGGGTCAGAGTTACCGATACGATCGGGATCGTGCCATTCTTTGACGCGGGCAATGCCTACGCTTCCGACTTCCCCAATTTCAGCGCTCCACTCTACAAGGCCGTCGGAATCGGCCTCCGCTACTATACGGCGATCGGGCCGATCCGCGCCGATCTGGCTTTCCCGCTCGATAAGCGTGCCGGAACCGGGCCGGTCGCCTTCTATGTCAGCATCGGGCAGGCCTTCTGATGAAGCGGCGTCTTATTCCCATCGGCGGTCTTGTGGCGCTGATCGTCGCGATCCTCGCCCTTTGGCCTGCGGCGCGGGCGGCCGAGGTGGACAAGGGCGTCCTCGCCGACCTGCTTTCCAGGGCTCTCTCCTCGGATGCGACAAAAGTCTCGATTGGGGCGGTCGACGGCGTTTTGTCCTCCGACGCCTCGATAAGCGATATTGTGCTCTCCGACCGCGAGGGCCAGTGGCTGAAGATCGACAAGGTCCGCCTCGTCTGGAACCGGCTTGCGTTGTTCAGCCGCCGGCTCGAAGTCGACCAGCTGACGATCGGTCACATGCAGTTCCTGCGGCGGCCGCTGCCGTCCGAGACGCCGCCGCCTCCGAATACCGGGCCAGGCTCGATCCTGCCGGAACTGCCGGTGAAGGTGCTCATCAAGAAGTTCGGCGTCCAGGACCTTTCGCTTGGCGAGCCCGTCGTTGGGGTCGCGGCGCGCCTTGAGCTCAACGGCAAGGCGACGCTTGGGGCGCCATCCGAGGGTCTTGACCTCAGCCTCGCCGCAAAGCGCCTCGACGCCCCAGGCGAGTTCAAGGCGGTCATGACCTACGTCCCGGCGGCCGACAAGCTCACCGTCGCCGTCAATTCCGAAGAGCCCGCGGGCGGCATCTTCGCCCATCTCGTCTATCTGCCCGGCCTGCCGCCGGTGAAGCTCCGCCTGAACGGCGCCGGGCAACTGGACAATTTCGACGCCAAGCTCGACTTCGCGGGCGGAGCGGATGTCTGGGCGCGCGGCGACGTCGTGGTCGCGCGCCAGGGCGCGGGGCGGAAACTCACGCTCGATCTCGATTCGCGCCTCGAAGCCATGACGCCCGCGATCATCCGCCCAGTGCTCGCGGGCGAGACGACCCTGAAGGGCGACCTCTTCTTCGACGACGATTCCACTATCGCGACGCCCGGCTTTCACCTCGTCTCCGCCAACGCCCGTCTCGACATCGAAGGTGGCAAATCGGCGGACGACACGGTCGGCGTCAAGGTCCACGCGGGCGCCATTCCCGGCGCGACGCAGATCGGCAAGCTCGACCTCAACGCCTCGATCGTCGGGCGTCTCTTGGGCCCGGTTACGGAAGCCTCGTTCGAAGCGGGCGAGATCCATACCGAGCAGGGCTCGCTCGACCATATTTCTGCGAGCTTCCGCGCCGCGCCCAATGGCCCGCTCAATCAGGAGACGACGCGCATTGCGTTCGAAGGCCAGGGCGCGATGAGCGGACTCACGCTTGCCGATCCGACGCTCGGCCGTGCGATCGGCAGCGAGGCGAAGCTCGCCCTGCGCGGCGCGGCCTCGGTTGGGGGCGACATATCGTTCGACACGCTCGACCTCACATCGCATGACCTGGACGCGCGCTATTCCGGTCTGCTGGGCCCAAAGAAGGCGCACGGGCGGCTGGAGGTCACGGCGCGTGACTTGAGCCGCTTCGCGCTCCTCGCCGGCGGCGCGCTCAAGGGCGAAGCGCACGCGACCGTCGATCTCGACGGCGCGCCGAGCGATGGCCCGCTGACCGCGGCGGTCGACGCGCAGGCGACGCGTCTCGTCACCGCCTATCCGGCGCTCAATGGCGTCACCGGCGGCGACTTGCATCTCACCGGCGTGGCTCGCACGATCCCCGGCGGCGGCTTCGGGTTCACCGATCTTATCGCGCGCGCAGCGCATGGCGCGGCGAAACTCAACGGCGTTTTCAGCCGCGAGAAGGCGGCCCTTGACGCGCAGATAGACGTGCCGCAGGCGAGCGTGCTTGATCCGCGCGTTTCAGGCCACGCGCAAGTCGTCGCCACGCTTACAGGCGCGTCCGGCGACCTCGGCGCGACTCTAAAAGCGACCCTCGGCGAGGGCCGGCTGCTCGACCGCAAGACGATGGGCCTCACCCTGGACGCGACGGTGAGCCATATCACCGGCCTCCTCGAGGCGAAGGCCGACGTGTCGGGCGACGTCGACGGCCACGCGCTTCAGGGGTCGGTCCATGTCGCGAAGACCGCCGACGGCGGATGGGCGGCCGAAAACATCGCCTTGAGCCTCGCCTCGGTCCGTCTCGGGGGCGCGCTGACGGTCAGCGCGGACGATCTCGCGGCCGGCGAATTGAGCTTCAGCGCCGCCAATCTCGACGACCTCTCGCCGCTCGTGCTCATGAAGATGAGTGGCGCGCTTCAGGCGAAGGTCAGCGCCTCCGCCGCTGACGGCAAGCAGGCGGTCGCGGTCATCGCGAGCAGCGACCGGATGGCCTTCGGCGCCAACCAGGTCGAGGGCGTCAAGGTCGATCTCAAAATTGGTGATCTATGGGGCGCGCGGGCCATCTCGGGTGTCGCGCGGCTCGTCCGCGCCGAGGTCGCAGGCCAATCCATCTCCGACGTCAAGCTGACCGCGGCCGGCGCGGGCGATTCCAGCGACCTAGATTTGAGCGGCACGGCGCGCGGTCTTGCCGTGAAAGCCCAAGGCTCGCTCACAGGCGGCTCGCCGATCCGATTCGACCTCACGCGCTTCACCGCGCAAGGCGCCGGCCGCACAATCGCCCTCGCGGGACCGGCGACGCTGACCTACGGCAAGGACGGGCTCGCGATCCAGAACTTCGTCTTGCGCGTCGATTCGGGCCGCCTCGCGCTCTCGGGCCGAGCGGGCGCGACGCTCGATCTCCACGCGACCGTGACCGCGTTGCCGCTGGCCGCGCTCGATCTCGTCTCGCCCGGCCTCGGCTTCTCCGGAACCGCGGAGGGCGACGCGACGATCCGCGGAACCCCGGCTGACCCCCAGGGCGACTGGCGCATTCGACTCCGGCAACTGAGTCTACCGCAAACGCGCGGCAATGGGGCGCCGTCGCTCGATATCACCGGCTCGGGCCGGCTGGCGGGCGGCCGGACATCGGTCGACCTCACCGCCAACGCAGGCAATCGCGCCTCCCTTCGCGTAACCGGATCGGCGCCGCTGTCGAATGATGGCGCGCTCGACCTTAAGATCGACGGCAAGATCGACGCTGGCCTCGCCAACAACGCCCTTTCGCCTACCGGGCGCAGCGTGACTGGCGCGATCACGATCGCGGCCCAGCTGCGCGGGACCGTCGCCAAGCCGCAGGCGCAGGGATCGATTCGCATCGCCAACGGCGAGTTCCGCGACGAAGACAGCGGGTTCAAGCTCACCGGAATCTCCGGCGCGATTGTCGCCAATGGCGACAAGATCCGCGTCGATCGCCTAAGCGGCGCGACGCCGGGCGATGGTTCGATCTCGGTCAGCGGCGAGGCGCAGCTCGATCCGGCCGCCGGCTTCCCGGGCACGACCCGCGTGACCGGCAAGCATGCGCAACTCGTCGCCAACAGCATCGTCTCGGCGACGGCCGACCTTGCGCTCACGATCAGCGGCAAGCTTGCGCAGAAACCAAATGTCGACGGCCGCATCACGATCGACTCGATGGACGTGACCATGCCGGGCCGCTTCAGCAGCGTTTCCGCTCCCATTCCGGGCACGAAGCATGTCAACCCGACGCCCACGGCGCAGGCCCGCCTCAAACAGCTTGCCAAGGCAAACGCGGCCAAGGGCCACGCCCCCGCGTTCGACGCGGTGCTGAACCTTACGATCTCGGCCCCCAACCGCAACTTCGTCCGCGGGCGCGGCATCTACGCCGAGGTCGGGGGCGATCTGCACATTGCCGGCTCGGCGCGCGACCCTCAGGTGACCGGCGGCTTCGATCTGTTGCGCGGCTCGCTCGCGCTGCTCGGCAAGCGGCTGGTCTTCACCCAGGGCCAGGTCCGTTTCCACGGCGATGTGATCCCCGACCTCAATTTCATCGCCGAGACGACGGCGACTGACATCACGGCGCGTATCGCGGTGACCGGCCCCGCGAACCAGCCGTCGTTCCAGATCAGCTCGCAGCCGAGCCTGCCGGAGGACGAGATTCTCTCCCGCGTGCTGTTCGAGCGTCCGTCCGGCAGTCTGTCGGCGTTCCAGGCGATCCAACTCGCCAACGCGGTCGCGATGCTCTCCGGCAATGGCGACGCCTTCGAGCGCCTGCGCCGGACGCTCGGCGTCGACAGCCTCGACATCTCGACCAACGCGACCGGCGGTGCGACGGTCGGCGCCACGCGTGCGATCAACGACCGGATCAGCGTCGGCGTGACGACCGGAGCGCGTCCGCAGGACAATGGCGTGAACGTCAATCTCGATGTCACCCGCCATCTCCGGCTTCAGGCGGGAGCCGACGCAAGCGGAGGATCGAGCGCCGGGGTAGGAGTAGAGTGGGAGTACAAATGAGCCTTGGATTGAATCGATCCGGGATTATCCTTGCGACGTCGCCTCGTGTCCCGGTAGGTGGTAGCACTCTGCGTTTAGGCGTACGCATATCCCGAGTTGCTGGGCGCAGCTGTGGCCGCAAGTTCCGGGGCGTCGGCGCCCTTACCCGTCTCGACCTCGACATGCTCGCCCGCGAACGTAAGCCCCTCGGCTTCAGCCGGACCACGTCCCTTTTCGCCAGCCAGATGGCAGTTTGCCCCCCACCAACCCCGTCGAGAGTTCCTGCGCCGGGGTGCTCGGTCAGCTTTCACGCCATGGGCGAAAGCCAGATTTGGCTTGAGCGGTCTGTCTTGAACCGGCTGGCCGCCCTGCGCGGCCCACACGAGAGCTACAGCGTCGTGATCTTAAGGCTAGCGAAGGGCTGAGCGTCCAAGCGAGCGGCGCGATGGGCGGCGCGTTGGAAGCGCGCCGAGCTAGGACCGATCAGGTTTTAGGGGCGGTCCCAGTGCGCATTTGGCGTATATGTTCAGCTCCCGCCCTTGACCTCTCCTTGTGCGTGTTCGCACTGTGGCGCAGATGCCGTCTGTGCGACCCACCTCCGCCAGCGTGGGCCGAATTCGTCGCTGCGGGGGTGGCCTGGGCCACTTGCATGGGCTGAGCGGCCCCTTCGGTCCGAGCCAGGGCGGCGAGCGGCGACAAGGCGACCAACGTCCCAAGGCCGATCGCGATATGGATCTTCATCATCGGGGTTCCTGCTGAATTCGTCGGTTGAGTATTGCACCGTGGACGGCGGCATGCTGCGACGGCCGCGATGAATTGCTAATGAACGCGGTCGCCGGCTCCGCGCGGAGCCAGACCTACAGCGACGGGATCCTGCGGCTGGCAAAGGGGTGAGAGGGCGGTGAGAACCGCGAGGCTCAGAGAAGGCGGCAGACCGCTTCAAATAAAGCTGTGACTACAACCAGCGCAGGCGGCCCAGCGCTTGACGCAACGGGTGCCCGTTAGTCTCTTCGAGAAGATCCTCGCCGCTCCCCCGATTTGGTCAGGGGTGCTATGGTCGGTTGGCAAATCGAGGGCCTCTCGATGCGATTGCCGTTCTTCGATCCCCACAGAGATGAAGTCGCAGCAATCGCGACAGATCTGATCACGCAATTTGGTCTTCGCGCGTACGAGGAAGCCCTGTATTTGGCTGAGCTTTCCCTGCAAATGGGTTCTCGTTGGAAGAGAGTGCTCTATGAGTTTGTTGCCCGCGAGATAGAGGCGAGCTTTCTCGAAGCGCAGAGACAACTTGATCTTCGTCAGAGCGCATCGGATGTCGCGTACCTTGGCTGGGGAGACGATGGCGGTCCCGAGCATGCGGGCGACGGCGGCACAGAACCGGATGGGCCAGCACCGCATATCCGCTCGCGGAAAGCCGACGTCTTGGCAGGCCTTGTCGCGGATCTAAACCTCGTCGACGTCGACCCGTCGCCTCGACGCGCGAGCGCCACCGCCATCGGCGCGCATCCGGCGATAGACTCGCCACGGGCTGGCCCTTAGTGAAGACTGTAGAGGTTGCACATCGACACCGAGATTGCGGGCGTGTCGAGTCGAGTCCATAATGGGCCATGGTCACGATGTCGATCACATCGCCGCCATGCGTCGACGCTCCCGAAGAGCTTCAAGGCCAAGGGCCGTCCGGACGGCAAGGGCGGCTATCTGACCAAGCTCCATCGATACGTCATTGACAAGCTCGCAGCGATACACGGCCGGGGCGAGACCTCCGCCCCGCTGTCAAAGGCGGGGCCTTTTGTCCATTGTTGGCGACATGCGAGAGCGGTTATGCACCGCCGGTGCCGCGCGGCTGCGAAGTCTCCTCACGGCGCTCTTGCTGGCAGGCGCTGCATCAGCCGTGGTCGGGGCGTGTCGCGCGGAAACCATCGGCGGCGCGCTGGCGAAGGCCTATCGAACACATGATCTGGATCGAGCGCCATTGGCTCAACAAGCTCACCGCCATGCGCGGGCCGGGCGAGAGCTACAGCGACGAGGTCATCCTACAGCCGGTCATACTGGAGGCGGCGGACGGCGCAATCGTCACAAGGCCGTGCTTGGCTTTTCCGAATACCTGATCGATCTGAAGCACGCGATGATCTTCGACGTCGAGGCCACGACGCTAGGACGAGCTCCTGCGCTTTTCGCTCGATACGTGCCACCGGATCGTCCTCGCCCATCACCGGTTGGCAACCGACCGGTTGGCGCAACACATCGCTCTGACGGATTGACCATACATCATCTCTTTGGGCGGTTGCTACTTCGTCGGGGCTTCGACGCCGGTTATTTCGGCTCTCTCGACCGAAGTCTCCAATGTCCCGACCCCGCTCGCCGCCGCGCCGAGTATTCGATCGGCAACGCTTTCGCGACCGTCGCTCAGCGTCTGTCCTGTCGCCAGCCGGTCCCCGATCAGCCGGACCAACTCCGGGCTGTTGACGAACTTGCTATGATTTGCGGCGTCCTCGGACTTGATGTCGGTGAGATCGAACACATTGACTTGCGCCGCGGCCAGCTCGCTCTTGTAAGGCTCGGTCTTGGGATCGATTGCGCCGAGACGCGCGTCGCTGCCCCAAATCCAGCCTGACAGCGCAAGGGCCTTGTCGTCGCGGGAAGCAAACAAAGTGAAGCGTGGACGCGGATCGCCCATGTCGGCGATCAGGTTGGCGAACACGTCGACATCCACGTCGGGCGCGGCCAGCATCACATCATCGATCTTCGCGGGGATGCGGCGGTCGCGGATCGCCATCTGCCGCAAGGTTTCGAGGACGAGAGCGTTGCCCATGGAGTGGGCAAGTATGTCGATCTCGCGCACGGCGGGATCGCGAGCGAGCATGTCCAGCAAATACTCGAGCGCGTCGCGCGACAGGATCGCGCTTTCTCGATCGTATGCGTAGGCAAACACACTTCCGCGCGAGGGCCAGGTGAACAGGATTGGCGTAACCTCCGCGCCGGAGTCGTGGACGAGCTGCGCGGTACGGAAAACCGCGTCGCTGAAGCGATTGTTGTAACCATGCACAAAAATTAGAACACGATGTCTATTTGCCGGCGAGCCATGCGCATCGAGCCAGGCGCGTGTCGCCCGCGCGTCGAGGCGGCTCACGCTCGTCGCAACGAAGTCGGTCGCCGGATTACCGGGCGATGTCCTAGCAGCCTGTCGGACTTAAACTCTAAGTCATTGATTTAATTGCAGTTTGCTTTTTCGTGCCTAACGGAAAACCGCAATGATATCAATATGTTAGC
>Ga0209040_10003825_pt1 | contig 11469 bp, 10 predicted proteins | sample BogFormECP12_OM3_FD_188240 | JGI IMG/M metagenome (GOLD analysis project Ga0209040, IMG submission 188240) | Bog forest soil microbial communities from Calvert Island, British Columbia, Canada - ECP12_OM3 (SPAdes) (version 2) | ecosystem: Environmental > Aquatic > Freshwater > Wetlands > Bog ... | reverse complement strand
CGGGACTCTTGGTCAGCTCCCACTCGTAGCCGTAGAGGTTCTGCAGGAATCCGTTGCCCCACTTAGTCGGGGTCGCGGTCCAGACCACCTCCAGGCCGCTGGTGATGGCGTCCTTGCCCTTGCCGATGCCGTAGGAGCTCTTCCAGCCCAGCAGCTGTTGTTCGATCGGGGCGGCCTCCGGTTCGGGACCGACCAGATCGCCGTCGCCGGCGCCGTGGGTTTTACCGAAGCTGTGACCCCCGACGATGAGTGCGGCGGTCTCCTCGTCGTTCATCGCCATCCGGCCGAATGTCTCGCGGACGTCCACCGCCGCGGCGACCGGATCCGGCTTGCCCTCGGGGCCCTCCGGATTCACGTAGATCAGACCCATGGTGGTCGCGCCATAGGGCTGAGCGAGGTCACGCTTGCCCGAGTAGCGCTTGTTGGTGCCCAGCCAGACGTCCTCTTCGCCCCAGAGGATCTCTTCGGGCTCCCAGACGTCCTCGCGGCCGAAGGCGAAACCGAAGGTCTTGAACCCCATCGACTCCAAGGCGCAGTTGCCCGCGAAGATAATTAGGTCCGCCCAGGAGATCTTGTTGCCGTACTTCTTCTTGACCGGCCACAGCAGCCGGCGGGCTTTGTCCAGGCTCACGTTGTCCGGCCAGCTGTTGATCGGGGCGAAGCGCTGCATACCCTGGCCGCCCCCGCCGCGGCCGTCGTGAATGCGGTAGGTACCGGCGGCATGCCAGCTCATCCGGATGAACAGGCCGCCGTAATGACCGTAGTCGGCGGGCCACCAGTCCTGCGAGGTGGTCATTACCGAGAACACGTCGGCCTTGAGGGCCTCAACGTCGAGCTTGGCGAACTCCTTGGCGTAGTCGAAGTTCTCGCCGAGCGGGTTGGCCTGGGGCGCGTGCGGATGCAACTTCGACACGTCGATCTGGTCAGGCCACCAATCCCGGATCGTCAGGGGACCATGCGCCTTAGGCTCAGGCGAAGCGATTACCGGGTTTTCGCTCTCGCTGCCGCGGCTTTGGGTTGTATCAGATGACACAGCATTCCTTTCAGGAGTAGTTGAATCGGGCTGTGATCACGGTTGTGATCGGGAATCTGCGGTTGAGCAGTGGGGACATAGACCCCAGTAGATGACTTCGGCCTCGTGGAGCACGAAGCCATCCAGCGCGTTGTCGTCGTCGGAAGGAATCAAGCACGGCGCCTCACCGACCGCACAGTCGACGTCGGCGATAACCCCACAGGATCGGCAGACGACGTGATGGTGGTTATCGCCGACCCGAGACTCATAACGGGCAACCATTCCCAGTGGCTGGATCCGCCGAACCAGACCTACCGCCGTCAGCGCGTTGAGCACGTCGTACACGGCTTGGCGCGAGACATCGGGCAGGCCGCTGCGTACCGCCGACAAGATCGTCTCGGTATCAGCATGCGGATAGGAATGCACCGCCTCCAGCACGGCGACCCTGGGCCGGGTCACCCGTAAATCGGCCATACGCAGCTGCGCCGCGTAATCCGCCGACGTTGACGACACCACATCAATATGCCGCTGCTCTTTGGAATGAGTCAAGACCTTATCTGGAATCGGTCAAGAATTAATCAGCGCGTTGATCGCAGTTTCGGCCGCCCGTGCGGCCGCGAGCTTGGCCCCTTTGGCCAGGCGGACCAGACGGGGGAGCGCTTCGGGGTGCCTGACCAGGTAGCGGGCCACGGCCGAGAAGTTCGGCCTGCCGTCCGGGTGGGTGAGCCCAACAGTCTCGGCGTCCACGCCGCCGTCGCCGGCCCGGTCGCTGATTGCACGCACCACCGACCAGGGGACGTCGTGCTCGTCGCAAACCTTCGCGACGGCAGCGGTTTCCATGTCAAGCGCGACCACGCCATGCGCCCGCAGGTCGGCGAGTACCGCCGGATCGAGGAGAAGCTCGTCGCTGGTCCACAACTTCCCGTGGACATTGCCGACGAGAAGCGGCGTGGGCCGGTGCCCGGAGCCGTCCGCGCCGCTGACGACGAGCTCGGGGAGCACCAGCGCCCCGATGGGCGTCTGGTTCTCGATGGCGCCCGCGATGCCAACGACGATCACCCGCTCGACGTCGACCTCATCGAGCAAGCGGACGGTCGCGGCATGCGCCAAGGCCGTGCCGATCCCGGTGATCACCGCGGTCACCGGACGGTCGCCGATCCAGCCGGCGTAACCCAACTCGGACTTCCGAAGCCGGAGCCGGCGTCGCAGCGGGCGGAGCTCCATCGGCATGGCGCACATGAAGGCGATCACGACGCCTCCGTGGGTCGCGGACGAAAAAGGAACGGAGAGAAATTACTCCGTCCCACTCTTAATGTATAGCGCACCCGGGGGCTTGCGGCAAGACCCGGGTCATGCTGCAAAATCGCTGGCCTAAGCGAGAACTCAGCGAAACGGGGGGTTGCGAGGTGGGTGTCGAACCGATGTCCGAGCATGCGGTGGTAGTTGCCGGGGGAGGCCCGACAGGGTTGATGCTGGCGGGCGAGCTGGCATTGGCAGGAGTCGATGTTGCCATTGTCGAGCGGCGCGCCAGCCAAGACCTGATTGGCTCGCGCGCCGGTGGTCTGCATTCACGAACCATCGAGGTACTCGATCAGCGCGGAATCGCTGATCGCTTCCTCTCGCGGGGGGAAGTGGCGCAAGTCGCGGGGTTTTCCCAAATTCGGCTGGACGTCAGCGACTTTCCCACCCGACATCCCTACGGCCTCGCGCTGTGGCAGAACCACATCGAGCGGATACTGTCCGACTGGGTCGACGACCTGGCGGTGCCGATCTACCGCGAATGCGAGGTGGCGGATTTCGGTCAAGACCCCAACCGCGTCGACGTCGAATTGGCAGGCGGCCGGTTGCTCCGGGCGGAGTATCTCGTCGGGTGCGACGGAGGGCGCAGTGCGGTCCGTAAGGCAGCCGGCATCGAGTTTCCGGGTTGGGATCCGACGATGAGCTACCTCATCGCCGAAGTCGAAGTGGCCTTCGAGCCTGGCCAGTTGCCGGAATGGGGCATCCGGCACGACGCGCTCGGCGTCCATTCGCTCAGCAGGCTGGAGAATGGTGGACCGATGCGGGTCATGGTGACCGAGAAACAGCTCGGACCCAACAGCGAAGCCACTTTGCGTGATCTGAGCGAAGCGCTCATCACCGTATACGGGACGGATTACGGAATCCACAGCCCCACTTGGATTTCCAGGTCCACTGATATGGCGCGCCAGGCCGCGACCTATCGCGACAGACGCGTCCTGCTGGCCGGCGATGCCGCCCACGTGCACCATCCGATCGGGGGGCAAGGCCTCAACACCGGAGTGCAGGATGCGATGAATCTGGGATGGAAGCTGGCCCAGGTGGTCAACCAGACATCGCCCGACAGCCTCCTCGATAGCTACCATGCCGAACGCCACCCGATCGCTGCGCGCGTGCTGCGCAATACGTTGGCGCAGATTGCGCTTCTTCGCCGCCCGGACGACGAGCGCACCAAAGCGTTGCGCGAGACCATGTCTGAACTTCTCAGCATGGACGAGCCGCGTAAGCGATTCGCCGCGATGATGTCCGGCCTGGACATCCACTACGACCTCGGTGCGGGACACCCGTTGCTCGGGCGTCGCATACCCGATCTCGACCTAGTCACCGAAAACGGCCCGCTGCGGCTGTTCACGCTGCTGCACGAAGCCCGGCCGGTGCTGCTCAACCTCAGTGAGCCCGGCAGCTTCGAGATCGCACCGTGGGCCAATCTGGTCAACTTGATCAGCGCGAAATATGTTGGCGAATGGGATCTTCCGGTACTTGGCGCGATCACCGCTCCGGCGGCCGTGTTGATCCGGCCCGACGGATATGTTGCCTGGGTCGGGGATCAAGCTCACCTCGGGCTCGCTGACGCGCTCACCACCTGGTTCGGGCCGCCAACTGCGGCCCCGCGCCAAGCGAGTTCGATCTGAAAGCTAGTTCTCCACGTGCGGGGTGGGACTTTGCGGAGGCTCCCACTTCGACTCCAGCGACCTGTGCACCGTCGCGCCGAACCACAACCGGTGACGTGGGTCTTCAGGCCGAACTGCGTTGGGGCGCGGGCTCAGCCCGCGCTGGAGCGCTCGTCCACCACGTAGGCTCGCGTTGCGGCTCGATCGATGAAGTTCTCTTCGTCTCGGGCAATCTCGTCGACGCCAAGACTGGCCATCCAACTAGACAGGTCGTGCCGGTCGGCGAAGACGAGTTCGGTCATGCAGTCGAAGCTGATCTCAGTACCTTCGATGTTGAAGGCGTCCCCGCGCTGGATGTAGTTGCGCTTGTAGACCATCGGCATGAAGGCCTTGCTGAGCACGAGAGGTACGTGGTTGTGCTCGTAGTAGTCGACGAACTCCTGCGGCGACAGGCCGGACTTGCGCTTCAGGTATCCGAAAACTTTGATCATCGAACCACTCCTGGATGAATCGTCGGGTTTGATGCCAGCTTCACGATTGTCGCGTCGCCGGACCCGTCGGACCCACCCCGTCATCGCGTACTCGACGTCGTCGATCGTGCGCCCTGGTCTTCATTGAGGCGCGCTATGAAATTAGTCGTATCCATGTGGCAAGGTTCACCCCGCCGGCTGAAACATGGTCGCGCGATGCAAGCCCTTAACTTGATGCGCCGACCCGATCGATAAAAGCAGCTCAGGCCACTTGCACCCATGATCTACTGAGTTGGACGCCTCAGCACCCTGGCCTGATCGAGGGCCACGCGACCGACCACTACTTTCGGAGGTAGACCGACGCCGTGATCCGGCAGCCAGGCTGCGCCTGTAGGTTGAACGCGATTCCGGACGACCCCGAAGGGAGGCACCGTGGGCCAAGCTGCCATGGCCGAGGCCGATCGCGCGTGGATGATCGACACGCTGCTCGCGCTGCTGCAGACCCCACGCCCGTCCGGGCGCACGGACATGGTGATGCAGGTGATCGGCAACATCTTCGATGACTTCGGAGTGCCGTTCTCCCTGACCCGCCGTGGGGCGCTGACCGCCGAGCTCACAGGTAAGTCGGCGGGCACCGACCGCGCACTGGTGGTGCATGCGGACACCATCGGCTGCATGGTCCGCAAGCTAAAGGACAATGGCCGTCTCGAGCTGATTCCGATCGGCACCTTCTCGGCTCGGTTCGCCACGGGCGCTCGCGTGCGGATCTTCTCCGACGACCCCGACGAGTTCATCACCGGAACGGTGCTGCCGCTCAAGGCCAGCGGGCACGCCTATGGCGACGAGATCGACACCCAACCTACGGATTGGGAGCACGTCGAGGTCCGTGTCGACCGCAAGGTGTCGTCGCGTGAGGATCTGGTCCGTCTCGGCCTGAAGGTCGGTGACTTCGTCGCGTTGATCACCAGTCCCGAACTCACCGCCGACGGCTTCATCGTTTCCCGCCATCTCGACGGGAAGGCCGGCGTCGCAGTTGCACTGACTCTGGCTAAACAATTCTCCGAGAACAAGGTCGTGCTGCCGCACCGCACGACGATCATGGTCACCATCACCGAGGAGGTTGGCCACGGTGCCAGCGACGGGCTGCCTGCCGACGTCGCCGAGCTGGTGTCGGTGGACAACGCAGTCTGCGCGCCCGGCCAGGACTCCCTCGAGGACGGTGTCACGATCCCGATGGCCGATCTGCACGGCCCGTTCGACTACCACCTGACTCGGAAGCTCTGCGGGCTCGCCGATGAGCAAGGTATTCCGTTCGCGCGGGACGTGTTTCGTTACTACCGATCCGATGCCGCCGCGGCGATCGAGGCGGGCGCAGGCACCCGGGCCGCGCTCGTCGGCTTAGGGCTCGACGGCAGCCATGGCTGGGAGCGCACCCACATGGATTCGCTGGAGGCGACGTACAACCTGCTGCACGCTTGGCTGCAGACGCCGCTGACGTTCGCCAAGTGGGACGCGAAGCCGTCGGGCAAGCTACGCGACTTTCCTTCGTCGAAGCAGCCTGCGCCGACCGAGCAGTGGGTGCCGCTGTCTCGTGGCGAACACGCCGAACCCGGCGATGCGTCGCCGGGCTCGCACTGGCCGCCGTCCGAAGGACCCCAGATCTGAGACACCCAGCTGCGAGAATTGCTTGAGGACAACGGCGCCGATCTGTACAAAGATGAAGACATGTAACTGCCCATCGTGCTTGCAAGCTTCGCCGCGGTAATCGGCCTGGCCGCGCCGGCGCAGGCCGACGTTGACGGGGACTTTCTGGCCGGGCTCAACAACGCCGGCATCACCTATCAAAGCGGACCTGACGCCATCGGCATTGGCAGAAGGGCGTGCGACCTGATGGACCAGGGCCACCCGCCAGCCGACGTCATCAAAGCCATGACGGACCAGAATCCAGGATTCACGAATGACGCAGCCGCCAGGTTCCTAGAGGTCGCAGAGAACACGTTATGCCCCCAACATATAGGGGGAGCGGTATCACCGCCGCCGCCACCGCAGCCGTCAGAGCCGGCGGTCCCGCCGTTCTTCCCGTGGCCGGCGCGACCAGCTGCGTTGTAAGGCCTGGCGATTTCTAGTTCTTGACCGGTTCAAGATCTTCGGTGAGGGCTTCGTCGGCGAGGTCGTCGAGTTCTTTGCCTTTCGTCTCCGGGCCGAGCAGGTAGCCGATCAGCGTCAACGCCCACAGGCCGGCGAGCGCAAGGTACGGCGTCTGTATCCCGTACTGCATGATCGCCCAGCCAATGACGGTCGGAGCCGCGATGGAGACGACGCGGCCGCCGCCGACTGCGATGCCGAAGCCGGTGCCGCGCAGGACCGTTGGGAAAAGCTCGGCGATGTAGGTGTCGCCGACCCCCCAGAGCCAGCCGAGGGTCGCGATGGCGATTGCGCCGAAGACTTGGTATTCGGCTAACGAATCGGAGGTGGCTGCCAGAACAGTTGAGGCGACCTCGATGAGCGCGGCGAGGATCGCCGAGGGGCGGCGGCCTACCCAGTCGGCGAGCGCAGTGCCGAGGTAGGCGAATACGCCTTGCAGCAAAAAGAACACGAGGGCGTAGCGGATCGCCTCGATCGGGGAGGCGTGGAACCTCTTCACGATGTAGGTGGTCAAAAAGAGCGTCATACCCCAGTAGCCAACGGCGTTGGCGGTATAGATAAGCCAGCCCGCGACGAGACGTCGCCGCACGCCGGGCAGATGCCAAAGCTGGGGCTTGGCAGCCCCGCTCACAACTGTGGCCTGTGCGTTGACGTAGCGATGCGACTCGGTGATGCCTCGTCGGACCAGAAACAAAACAACGGCGGGAACAATTGCGACGATGAACGCCGACTGCCAGCCAAAGCGGGGCACCAGGGCCAGCGCGACGCCTGCGGCGAGAACATAGCCCAGCGAGAAGAGCGAGAAGATCACGCCGCCGACACCAATGGCGCGGGTCTTCGCCGGCCAAACCTCGGCAGTGTATGGCGCCCCGACCGCGAGTTCGCCAGCGCCGCCTACACCGGTGAGGAACCGCAATCCCGTGAAAGCGGCGATGTTTGTCGTGAGTCCGGCCAACGCGGTCGTCGTGCCGTAGAGCAGGATTGAGGCCCCGAGCGTCGTTTTACGCCCCCACCTGTCGGCGGCGAGTCCGAAGCCGACAGTGCCGATGGTGTAGCCGAGCAGGAAGATTGAACCGATGTATCCGGCTTGGGCGTCGGTGATGTGCAAGGTTCTCTTGATGTCCGGCAGCACCAGGCCATAGATGTTCACCGCGTATGAGTCGAAGCCGTAGCCCAGTCCGGCGGTCACGGCGACGAAGAGCGCCTGCTTGAAAGTCGCAGGTACGGCTTTGGATATCTGAACCGGGATACTGCCGACGCTCGATGTCATCCGTGAACGTTATGCAGTGTCGTGATGTCTGCAGAAGGATCAAGATCATCCTGATCACAACACGCCTTGCCGCGACGCTGCGAGTGCGTTGCAGGGGAGAAGCGTCACAGTGACGAATATGTGTTCGCCTGGGGGCCCTTAGGCGGGTCGGGACGCAGTGATTGCCGCGATCGATTCAATGACGGCGTTCGGGTCATCCAAGGCGACAAAGGTTTTGGCGTGGGCCACCTCGATCAGCTTCGGGTTGCTGAAACACCCAGCCAAGCGTCGGCCCAGGCTCGGACTGAAGCAGCGATCCTGTTGTCCCCATACCAGCGTGACCGGCTTGGCGAACCGGGGTAGGCGGGTAGCCACGTCGGTGAGATCGGCTGTGGCCACCTGACGCAGCAGCGCGGCGAGGTCACGGCAGATCCGCGAGTCCTTGAGGCAGGGTCGTAGCCATGCGGCAGTCAAATCCGGATCGGGTCGGTTGATCAGCAGACCATAGCCGAGTGGCGAATGACGCAACGTCCGCGGCCGTAGCAGGCTGAAGAGCGCCTTGATTGAAATGGGGCCGCGTAGCACCCCGAACGCGACGTCAAATGGGTGCGGCGGGCATTTGTCGAACGCATCGCAGTTGGTCAGTACCAGACGGCCAATGCGTTGGGGATTGGTGTCGACGACGAGTTGGCACAGCCCGCCTCCGGTATCGCTGCCGACCAACGTGACATTGGAAAGGTCGAGGGCGACGATGGCGTCGTTGATCATCCCCGCGACGCCGGACAGCGATAGTGCGGTGACCTCGTTGACCGGGACGGTGTGTGACCCCAGCGGCCACGTCGGCACAATGCAGCGGAAACCGCGGCGCCCCAGGCCTTCGGCTACCTGGTGCCACAGTCGACCGTCGACCAGGATGCCGTGGACGAAGACTATTGGTGGGTGCGCTGAATCGTGCGGTCCAAACTCCCGGTATTGGATTGTGGCCTGCTTGAGCGCCAGTTCTGCCATGTCGGTTGTGCCTCCTTCGAACAGTCGCTAACCATCTCGCCTGATATCGAAGCTCGAACGGCGCTGCCGAGTCGACGCGTTGAACTGCCATGTACTGCCACTAGCCCGCTCACCAGGCAGAAAGCTTTTGCGGGACCGAGACATACGTGCTGCAGGGCCTGGATACAGCTTATTCATAGCTGTACTAATTAGCGTTTCCGTTGTACGCAAATACGAAGCTTTTGGTCAAAATAAACGGAAGAGGGGATCGTCATGACCCTGAAGAAGATTATCGGCACTGGTGCAATCGCCGGCGCGCTTGGCTTTTCAGCCATCGGACTCGCGAGTGTCGCCAACGCCGCTCCCACACCACAGGCCGCTCCGAGTGCCGTCCAACATGCGCAGTTGACCGGCTGGGGTGGCCCCGGATGGCGCGGACCCGGCTGGGGTGGGCCCGGCTTTGCAGGCTGGGGCGGCCCGCCGCTGCCTCCGCCGTGTCCTTTGGGCCTTTGCATCTGAGTACTAGACAGTCGCCTTACCGAACTCGGCAAGGCGACTGTCGTTTTGGCGGCTACATGGTCGAGCGGCCCGAGGTCGCGACGGTCGGTTAGCCGCCATCCCCGCATTTAATAGATGGAGACCCAATAAATCTTGGGGAACTCAGCTCGAGGCGCTCAGGATCTTGATAGCGAAGACCAACGTGTCGCCTTTCTGGATCCCAGCGCTGGGCTGACCGTCGGGGTAGCCATCCGCAGAGGTCATTGCGACCCCGACGGTGGAGCCGACCTTTTGTCCGGCGATCGCCTTCTGAAAGCCCGGCACGACTCCGTCCAGCGGGAATTGAGCTGGGCTGCCGCGTTCGTAGGCGCTGTCGAACACATGGCCGTCACGTCCGTTGACGCCCATGTAGCAGACAGAAACTGTGGCCGTGGGTGCGACGACCGGCCCGTCTCCGCCATGCAGCGTGTGCACCTCGGTCTGCGTCACGCTGAACGGTGATGTCACGTCGACGCGCGGTGCCGACGTATCTGTGGAGCCCGTGACCGCGACGCTGCCAGTTGCCCCACTCAGCGTCCACTCGGGTGTAACGACATTGCCCGGTGCCGCCGTGGGGCAGGTGCTGTCTGCGGTCGCCGTCTCGGCCGGAGCAGGCGTGACCCCTTCAGTGCCGGCGGGCGCGCTCGCCGATCCGGCGGATGTGCTTGCCGATGGGGTGGTCTTATGGGAGCTGCACGCAGCGAGCGTCATGACGGCCGATGCGGCACAGGCCACCAGCGCGACGGAAGCATTCATACGCAAGGAGTTCACGCTCGTCACGCTACATCGGCATCACGCAATCCTTGCCAGTAGCCCCAGGACTCAAGAGGACCGGTCAATGTGGATGGCGTATTCAAGGGTTCCGAAACCACCGTGCGACAGCATAATCCGACACCGTTCCCCAACCCACTCCTGATTCATTGCGCCCTCGCCAGGGTATTCCTGTGTTGGTTGTCGCAAAGAAAGGACTTGACATGTTGCATGCTGTGGTTTTGGCGACCTCGGATCCAGTTGCGGCGGGGTTCATTCTCCGCGGGATCAAGGGAATTTTCGTCGCCGTCGGTAGCGTGATCGCCGCAGTCGTCTGCGGTCTCATTGCTTTGACGAAGGGGCGCAATCCGCTGGGATGGGGAATACTTGGTCTGTTCTTCTCCATTCTCACGTTGATCGTGATTATCGTCATCCCAAGCAAAAAGTAGAGCGTTAAGGCTCAATTACCTAACGCACCTTCCTTCGGCCGGAGTCGTGACGGACTGCCGCGCAATCTCAGCGGACAAATCCGTAGACATCTCGCCGGAAACCTCTGCGGCGAGGACCTTGGAGGCACCGAAGCTATTGGGCTTGACGGCGGGTGAACCATCGGCTGGCGTTCGTTACTTCAGCACTGAACACCAAAAATGCAGGTAGACAGCCGAATAACCCTCGTCATCGTCAGGGCAGCGGCTGGGTCGATAAAAATGCGTTGTCGCGGTTCTTACCGGTAAAGCCGCATATTCGATTCCGGCGTATTCGGACCGCCAACCGGGCTCGAGTCGAACACGGTAGAGGGCAGCGCTACTAGCACTGACCGGAACCGGTTGCGGCGTCGGGCACCCACGTTGACACACGTCAGACAACAGGCCTCATGATCGGCGGGCGTTTGCTGGTGAAAGTATGGTGGGCGTAGTGAACGCGCGTCCGTCGGCGAGTACTGGTGGCTGTATAGGTGCAGGCTTACGTCAACGCATGGCGGGCCTCGCTTGGCACGCTCGTCGGACGGGACTGGATGGCGGGCGTCGTAGACTTGCTGGCGATGATCGTTTCGAAACGCAGATCGTCGTCATGGCATCTGATTCGGATGCCGTTTCTTGGTTGCGTCTTGGTGGTCGCTTCGTGTTCGACACACATTGCGTCCGAGGCCGCACCGGCTCTTCTCGTGCGTTCGGGTTCAATACGAACTCGCGGATGCCGGTCAGACCTACGGCGTCAATGTGGCTGTCACCAGTGTGGACGCCCGCAACGTCAAATTCGACATCAAGGTCGACGACCAACCAAAGCCCTGATATGACCCTGTCTCCACCACCACGCGCCGAGGTCTACTTGGTGGAGAACCGCCTCAACCCGATCTCAACGCGAGCCGCGCTCGAACTCACCGATGACAATTTGCGCTGCACAGTCAAGGAG
>Ga0209040_10003823_pt1 | contig 11471 bp, 6 predicted proteins | sample BogFormECP12_OM3_FD_188240 | JGI IMG/M metagenome (GOLD analysis project Ga0209040, IMG submission 188240) | Bog forest soil microbial communities from Calvert Island, British Columbia, Canada - ECP12_OM3 (SPAdes) (version 2) | ecosystem: Environmental > Aquatic > Freshwater > Wetlands > Bog ... | reverse complement strand
CGGCGCAGGAGAGCTCATCTGGTCCGGCATGGTATGCAGTCCCTTCAACAGCACCTCTTCAACACTTTTCACATCCTGACCGAATGGCAACAGCCCCTGCGCGTGCAATATGCGGGCCTGATGCACAGCGTGTACTCCACCGACGCGTTCACCCATCGGACGTTCAACGTGACCGAGCGGGATCAGGTGCGCGCGTTGGTCGGCGAGGCGGCCGAGCGGCTCATCTACCTGTTTTGCACCCTCGACCGGCGCGAGCTGCTGTCGGCGGTGCGTGCATCAGCTAACGAGACACCCGATGCGTTCGAATTGACCAGCCGGCTGGATGGCCATCCTATGCAGGTAACCGCCGCGGAAGCCGGTGACCTTCTGACGATCTACATGGCCAACGCTGCCGAGCAGAGCTGCCGATCGGACCGCTCCCCTGCCCCGTGGCTGTCAAACGTTTCGCACCTGGGTCGGTTGGCGCGACGATTCGCCGAGGTTACCCCTCCCGTATTCGACAAATGCACCACCTTGGTTTCCACAGCCGAGGAAACCCAGCTACTCGACGACTACCAACACCCGTTTGCAGGCTTCGGGAACCGAGACTGGCCCTTCGTCGCCGAGCCGCTCGTCTGGATGGGTTTGCAGGAGATGGACCAAGGCACAGTAAAGCAGGCCGGTGAGCTCGGCCGGGCGGCGACCGCTCGGCTACAACAGTGGGGAACCCCCTGGGACAAGCGACTGAACCTGCGCCAATGGCTACAGCTGTGCGCAGCCCTCTGTGACAATACGAAAGCCGACGAAATCGCGTTCGTTACCCGCCGGACCGCTGCGGCAGTGCGGTCGCTATCGCCGCCACCCGAACGTCTTTACCTGGAACTGGCTCGAACGGGGCTACTGCCGGACGAACGTGGTGGCAACAACGGGGCCGTTTCTGCAGGCAGCGCGCCGCCTCCGTTACCGCCGCGGTTCGAGAGGTACCTCGCCGGGCTGCAGGCAAACCACGAAAAGCCTCGTATGCCCAGGTATCCCGGCCTGCGAGCGATGCCATGGCACGATCCGCAGCAGTTCCGGCTTGCGCGCGACCTCGAGGCGGTGGCTGACACGGTCGCCGCAGAGGTGCACGCGCTCGCCGGCAGTGGATTCCAAGAGGAAGCCGAGAACATCAATCGGTCGGGGCGGTGGAACGTCCTGTTCCTCTACGAGCGGGGCCGAAGAAATGAGCACAACTGCAGTCTCTGCCCGCAGACGGTCGCGGTCATCGAGGCCAACCGCACCGTGCTGAGCCTCGGCGGCCTCGCCTACTTCTCCGTGCTCGAACCCGGTACGCAGATCGCCCCTCACAAAGGGCCGACAAACGTGCGGTTGCGTTGTCACCTCGGCATCGACGTGCCGGAGCGCTGTGGGTTGCGTGTCGGCGGAGTCGAGCGCACCTGGGAGGAAGGGCGCTGTTTAGTTTTCGACGACAGCTTTACCCACGAAGCCTGGAACAACAGCGCGGAACCCCGGCTAGTGCTGGTCGTGGACCTGTGGCATCCCGACCTCACTGACAACGAGGTGGCATTACTGAACGGGCTGCATCGGTACGCAACCGCCACCGGCATCCAATTGGTCCGCTATTGGAACCGCAACCGAGCCAAGACCGGCGCGAAGAGGTGAAGACCATGAGCATCCCCGCGGACACCATCTACACGGGCGGCGACATCGTCACCGTCAACAACGCCCAGCCCACCCGCCGAAGCCGTCGCCGCCAGGACGGCCGGATCGCCGCCGTCGGACCACAGGTCTGCAATTGGGTGTGCTTGGACCGTTGCAGATGAGCATCGATGACACCTTGGTGCCGTTGGGGGACCCCCAAACAGCGGGCAGTATTAGCAATGCTGGTGATCAACATCCGGATCTGCGATCACGAATTCACCTTCCAGATCAACACGGATTCTTCAGCCGATTCCACTCAGGCACAGGCGGCGAACAGGCGGTCGCGGGCATGGACACCACTGCCACAGGTTGGCGCCCGGATCGGTGCGGATTCGCAGTCACACAACACTATTCAGTGCGCCCCCGTATGCGTTGAGCACGTATGGGATTGGCCCAACGACATCTACTTCGGTCGACGCGGCACCGCCGAGCCGCGCGGCCAACGAATGTTTCGTTGAGCTCACAGCTAGCGGAGCGGCTGATATCCGGCGACCAACCGGCCGGCCGACAGCCTGCGGTCATCTGACCGGGCCCGTCTGGCATCGCATTCATGGCTGGTTCGGTGCGCGGTTGTGGGTGGATGCTGCGGTTTCCGTGCGGCGAGTTTGCCGAGGACTTACCGTCATTGTCGACGCACCGGGTATTTGCCGGTGGGTCGGCTTTTTCGGGTGTGGTTTTCTCGCCGTTGCCGCTGGTGGTGGCCTGGTTTTTGAGGAGTCGGCGATGAGCGACACCGCGCAGGGTTCACGGGTGGGGTCCCAGTTTGGGCCTTATCACCTCAAGCGGTTGTTGGGCCGCGGCGGGATGGGTGAGGTCTATGAGGCCGAGGACACCGTCAAAGACCGGGTGGTGGCGCTGAAGTTGATGTCGGCGACGTTTAGCCAGGATCCGGTGTTTCGCAAGCGGATGCAGCGTGAGGCCCATACCGCGGGGCGGTTGCAGGAGCCGCATGTGGTGCCCATCCATGACTACGGTGAGATCGACGGGCAGCTGTATTTGGATATGCGGTTGATCGAGGGCACCGATTTGGACGCGCTGCTCAAGCGGTTCGGGCCGCTGGAGCCGCCGCGGGCGGTGGCCATCATCCGCCAGATCGCCTCGGCGTTGGATGCCGCCCACGCCGCCGGGGTGATGCACCGCGATGTCAAACCGCAAAACATCTTGATCACCCGCGATGATTTCGCCTATCTGGTGGATTTCGGGATCGCCAGCGCGACCACCGATGAGAGGTTGACCCAGTTGGGTACCGCGGTGGGGACCTGGAAATACATGGCGCCGGAACGGCTTTCCAACGACGAGGTGACCTACCGCGCCGATATTTATGCGTTGACCTGTGTGCTGCACGAGTGTTTGACCGGCTCCCCGCCGTATCGGGCCGACAGCGCCAGCGTGCTGGTCACCGCGCACCTGCATGAGCCCATCCCGCGCCCCAGCCAAGAGCGCCCCAGCATCCCGAAAGCCTTCGACGAGGTGATCGCGCGCGGGATGGCCAAAAAACCCGAGGACCGCTACGCCAGCGCCGGTGATCTGGCGTTGGCCGCCCACCAGGCGCTGAGCACCCCCGACCAGGATCAGGCGGCCACCCTGCTGCGACAGAGCCAGGAAGCCGTCCTCCCGGGTGCCGCGGCCACCCTGGCGCCCACATTCGTGCCGTCCCCGCCGCCCGCCGCCACCCCGACACCGACACCGGCGGCCAGCACGGCCTCCCCCGACCCCGCCGGCTCCGGGCCGCTGCCGCGCTCCACCCCCCCGCCGACCCTCACCTGGGCCCCCGACAGCGGCCCCATCCCCGCCGGCGGGCAACCCGCCGCCAGCCCCCAGTTCCTCCAAGGCGGCGGCTGGCCCGGCCAAACCGCCACCCCCCCACCACCACAACCCAGCAGCCCCCCATCGTGGACCCAACCCTCGCCCCGCAAACCCAACCCCTGGCTTCTGCTGGGCATCGCCGCCCTCGTCGTCGTCGCCGTCCTCGGCGGCCTCGGCATCTGGCTCGCCACCCGACCCACCCCACCCCCCGCGCCGACACGACACCCCACCACCACACCGGTAGCGACTCCGCCGGTATCCACCGCACCACCCACTCCCTCACCGGCCAACGCCCAAGCCCAGCTGCTTAACCTGCTCCCGTCGGGCTATCCGCCGGGCACGTGCACAGCTCAGCAAAAACCGATGCCGGGAGTGCTGGCTTCCGTGCGGTGCGGGCCGAACACTGACCCGAATGGCCCGGCACTGGCTGTCTACGGGCTGTTCCCCGATGTGGCCTCGCTGAAGGACGCCTTCAACGGATTCACTGGGACCGTCGCCCTCGTGAGCTGCACCGTGGATATACAGTCGCCGGGCCCTTGGCACCAGAACGACACCCCAAACGTGCCCCGCGGCATGCTCGCATGCGGCACCTATAAGGACACCGTGCCGCAGGTGATGTGGACCAATGAGGACAACCTAGTGTTCGCCCTCGTCGCCGGATCCCCGCAGGGACCCACCCTCGATCAGCTGTACACCTGGTGGACGACCCACTCCTGACCATGAGCCCCACGAAACCATTCGCCAAACCGCCGCCTCGGATCGTAAGCCGTTGTGGCGGAGGGTTTTTCGACCGTCCTGATCTTTCGGATCTGAAAGATCAGCCGACCGGGCAGGAGGCGACGCATGGACGACACGACTGAGATCATCACCACCGATCCGCCGCGGCTGGAGCTGCGGGCCGCCGGGCGCACCTGGCAAGCTACCGCGGGCCGCGCCTGGACCATCGGCCGGGCCGCGGACGCCGACGTGCATCTGGACAATCCGCGGGTGTCGCGAGACCAAGCGGTGCTGGAGCCGACGCCGGCGGGCTGGGTTCTTGTCAATCACAGCCACAATGGGATGTTCGTGGACGGTCACCGAGTGGAACGACTGACGGTGAGTCACCCCATCACCGTGTCGCTGGGTTCGATTTCCTCGGGGGAGATGCTGCAGCTGTACCCCAGTACCGCCCCGACCGTCGGACCAACTGTGCTCGCCGCCGTCGATGATCGGTCCGCGCAAAAGACCGAGCAAATCAGTGCCCGGCCGCCGACCGCAGTGCACACCATCGACCAGGTAACGGTCACGATCGGCCGTGCACCCGAGAACAACGTGGTCCTCACCGACTTGTTGGTCTCCCGCCATCACGCCTTGCTGCGACGGTCCGGTAACCAGTGGGAGCTCGTCGATCTGGGCAGCGCCAACGGTACCTACGTCAACGGTGCTCGAATCAGCCGCGCGGTCATCGGACCCGACGACATCGTGGGCATCGGCCACCAGCTGCTGCACCTGTCCGGTGACCGGCTGGTGGAATACGTCGACACCGGCGATGTGTCCTACGCGGCGTCCGACCTGAGGGTGGTGACCAAAAAGGGCAAGGTGCTGTTGGCAGATGTCAGCTTCGTTCTGCCGCAACGCAGCTTCCTGGCGGTGGTGGGGCCAAGCGGTGCCGGGAAATCGACGTTGCTCGGGGCGCTGACCGGGTTCCGCCCGGCCGGCAGCGGCCAGGTGCGCTATGCCGACCGGGACCTCTACGACAACTACGCCGAGCTACGGCACCGGATCGGGTTCGTGCCGCAAGACGACATCCTGCATACCCCGCTGACGGTGCGGCGGGCGCTGAACTACGCGGCGCAGCTGCGGTTCCCGCAGGACGTCTCCCCCGCGGAGCGCCGCGAGCGCATTGAGGAAGTGCAGGCGGAGCTTGGGCTGACCGCGCAGGCCGATCAACGCATCGACAGTCTGTCGGGTGGTCAACGGAAACGCACCAGTGTCGCCCTGGAATTGCTGACCAAACCGTCGCTGCTGTTCCTCGACGAACCGACCTCGGGGCTTGACCCGGGCTATGAGAAATCAGTCATGCAAACCCTGCGCGCGCTGGCCGATGACGGCCGCTCGGTGGTGGTGGTCACCCACAACACCGCCCACCTGAACATGTGCGACCGGCTGCTCATGCTGGCGCCCGGCGGTCGCCTGGCCTATTTCGGCCCGCCGCAACAGGCGCTGAGCTACTTCAACTGCAGCGACTTCGCCGATCTGTTCACGCTTCTGGAACGCGACAGCTCAACCGACTGGACCGGCCGGTTCAACGCCTCAGCGCTCCATGACGCCTTCACCGGCCCGCACGCCGCCGTGCGCGAGCCACAACCGTCCGCGGCCCCCGCCGCCCCCGAGCCACAACCGTCCGCGGCCCCCGCCGCCCCCGAGCAGCCGGTCGCTCAGCAAAGCACGCTGGCCCAATTCGCCATCCTGTGTCGACGGTATGCGGCGGTCATCGCCGCCGACCGCCAGTATTCGGTGTTTTTGCTACTGCTGCCGCTGCTGCTGAGCCTGTTCGCGCACGCCGCCCCCGGCCATGCCGGGCTCTCGGTGATTCGCGCCATCAGCCAGCGGTCCAGTCAACCCGCGCAATTACTGATGTTGCTGATCATCGGTGGCGCGCTCATGGGTTGCGCCGCGTCGATCCGCGAAATCGTCAAGGAGCGGGCAATATATCTGCGCGAACACGGCATCGGCTTGTCCCGCGGTGCCTACCTGGCCTCCAAATTGGTGGTGCTCACCGCGCTGACCAGCGTGCAAGGGCTGGCACTGGGGCTGCTCGGGGTCGTGGGTCTGCCCGGCCCCGACCAAGCAGTGCTGTTGCACTGGGGCAGCATCGAAGTGGCGGTGGCGGTGGTCGCCGTCACGGTGGTCTCGATGATCGTCGGCCTGCTGATCTCGGCACTGATCGGCAACGCCGATCGCGGCATGCCGCTACTGGTGCTGGTGGTCATGGCGCAACTCATCTTGTGCGGGGGGCTGTTCCCGGTGCGCGGCCGGGTGCCGCTGGAGCAACTCTCGTGGCTGTCGCCGTCGCGGTGGGCCTACGCGATGGGCGCTTCGACCGTGAACCTGAACAAGATGCCCGGTTCCCCGGGTGGGGGCGATCCGCTATGGGACCACACTGCCGTCAGCTGGCTGACCGCCCTCGGTATATGCGCGGCGCTGGCAGTCGCGATGGTGATCGTCCTGGCGGTGCGGCTCAGCCGGTTCGACCCGCGGCGCAAAGCCCGTAACTGACCGGAAAATTACCTGAGTAAGTGGGCAGGCGGCAGCAGCCCGCGCCACGTGTGCTGTTTTACGCCCGTGCATCCCCCTTCGGTGTCATGATCTGCGATGCAACCCTGCGCGAAGGGAGGTTCGCCGATGCGCCGCGCGGTCACAACCGCCCGCGTAGTGCGATTGGCTTTTTCAGCCGTGACCGTTGCGCTGGTCGGCTATCTGTGCGCGCTGGCGGTGCGGCCGTCCGCCGCGGACGGGCTGCCCACCTGGCTGAGGTGGTTCGGCCAGCCGGGAGACTGGCCAACGATCGCGATCGTGGTGGCGGTGCTGACCGCGCTCAGCGTGCTGAGCCTCCGGTCGCGTGGCAGCCAGGGGTCGGGAAACGCTCCGATCGCTGTGGTCATCGGCCTCGCCGCCACGGGTGCGGTGCTGGGCCTCAGCTCATATTGGAGCTGTCACGACGCCTCGCATCCGACCTTCTTCCAGCCGCTGACGATGACGGGCCAGATGCTCACTGGCACGATGGACGACCAAACGCTGAACGGGCGCAACTGCCCGGACCTCATCCCGGACGCCCTGGTGGTGGCACGCGTGGCGGCGCTGGGGGCGATCTTCACCGGCCTGGGCGGTGTCGCCATCGTGGTGTTTCGCTCGCAAGTGGACCGGCTTCAGGCCAGCCTCGCCGATTCCATCACCGCCGTTGTGGGTATCGACGACGACATCGTGTCGATGACCAGCGCGGTCGCGGGGACGTTGGACCGGCGCGACACGCTGGTCGTCATCACCGGGAGTCCCGACGCGCCCGAGGTACAGGAGGCCCGCATCCAGGGTGCCCGGGTAGTGTCAGTGGACTTCAACACACCGGCGACCCTGGAGTCGCTGTCGCTGTGGCGGAACCTCGAGCGGCTCTACCTGATGTCGGCCGATCCGGCGACCAACCTGCTGTGGCTGAATGTGATCAGCCGTCGGCTGTCCACGGTTGGTAACAAGCAGCGGTTGCCCCTCATCGTGCGCATTGATGACCCGTGGCAGGCCGAGGCGTGGCGTGCCCAGCAGTTCGGTGGATCCGACACCCTGTGGGCGGCCGACGTCGTCGGTAAGTATGAAGTGACCGCTCGCTGGCTACTCGACAACATCATCGCGACCAAGGTGATTCAGCGTGTATTCGTCTGCGGCACATCGCCATTGACGTTGGCGCTGTGTGCGGACCTGACCCGCCGCCAGCTGGAACGTGACTACTACGCCGCGCCCGGTGAGGCCGCACTGCCGGCACTCACTCTGGTCGACGAAGACGCCGAGGAATACTTGCAGGACCACGAATTCCACCGTCGGCAAGCTGGATTCGTGTCAAGCGGGCCGACGATAGATGCGACACCGCGGGCACCTACGGTGCGGACCTTGATGCGTCTGGTCGGCGACGATGACGCTGAGAAGAATGCCGTGATATTCGTTGACGACCGGGTGAGTGGACTTGGCGGCAAAACGATCAGCAGCAGGCTTGCTGCCCGCTTTCCCTCGATGCCCGTTTACAGCTGGGATCCCAACGCCCGCATGGCCGACGACCGGTTGCGGATCGTGGGCCAGCTGCGAACATACCGGCTGGCGCTGGACATGCCCACAGGACAGGCCCAGGACGCTTGGGAGCGCGCGGCCAAACTCATCCACGAGCGCTACGTCGCCGCGATCGGCGCGGACGCACACCGGTCGCCGGCGATGTTGCCATGGGCACAACTCGACGAGTTCTACCGCGGGTCGAATCGGCGCCAGGTGCGCAACGCGCTGTGGATGGTCGAACAGATCGCCGGGCACACCTGGAACACCTGGGGCAGCTCGCCGAGGCCGCTCGCCGGCCGCGACATGGTTGGACTGCCGCCGCTGGACCAGCTTGCACTCATGGGCTTCGACCGGGACACCGCGATGAAAATGGCGCAGGCAGAACACGAAGATTGGTGCCGCTACTACCGACGCGCCGGCTGGAAGTACGGTCCGACCCGCGATAACGCCCACCGGATCCAAGACAAGCTCGTCGACTGGTCCATTGTCGAAGGCAAGCCGGATCTGCTCAACGCCGCCGTGACGAGTCTGGCGGCCACCTTGTGGAGCCTTCGCCAGCTCGGCTATCGGTCACGTCCGGTATGGCGACCCTTCACGCGGGTCGGGACGGTCACCGCGGAACAACGGAGCACACCCTGGAGGTGGACATCGCGGTCGGGCGAGACGATGCGGGCCAACGCCGGAGACTGGGCGGTCGAAGCCGATGGCGAGAGTTGGTCGGTACGCGACGATATTTTCCAGGCCACCTACGAGTACGTCGGCGGACGGCAATGGCGAAGGCGCGGAAGGGTTCTCGCCCGGCCGGCGCAGCCCGGCGAAACGGTTTCCACCCTGGAGGGCCCCACGACTGCGGCGGACGGCGACTGGGTGGTGAGGGGCGCCGACGGCGAGCAGTGGCCGGTCCCCGGCGATAAATTTGCGTGTCGGTACACCGCATTCCATCCACCGACGGACGTGCCTCATATCCATGACACAGGCGAATAGATGTCCGGCGCTGTGACGGTGATTCCCCGGCGAGGCTTTAGGCCCCGGCGGAGAAGGTGAATTCGTGTTCGCAGATGCGGATGTGGTCGCCGTCGCTGAGAGTGGCGGTGGAGCGAATCCTCTCGTGCTGTACATGGACGCCGTTGGCTGATCGGAGGTCGTTGATGACGTAATTGGCGCCGGTCTTGACGATGCTGGCGTGGTGGCGGCTGACATCGGGGTCGTCGAGGACGATGTCGTTGTCGCTGAGGCGCCCGATGCGAGTGGTGCCGGCTTGCAGGGGGTAGCTTCTACCGGCGGGGTCGCGCAGGTAGGCGATGTCCTTCACGCGAACATCCCGTCGGGGCGGGCTCGGTTCCACCACCTGGGCCGCGACATCGCTTCCGGTGGCCTGCTGGCGGACCGACCCGACGGCTCCCGGGGCAGTCGGCGGGGTGGCCTGGTCGCCGGGTACGGGCTCAGCCGAATCACCGAGGATCGCAGTGATCTCCCGGCCGATCGCATAGGTGACCTCTTTGCGGGCGAGCAGGGTGCGCAACAGCTCGCGAATGTCCTCACAAACGGTGGCGTCGTCCTCGCTGTTGAGCGCTTCACGCAGCTCGAAGACTGCCGCTGCCTGCACCGCAGGGGACAGCTCGGCGCGGCCGCGGATCGCCGCGCCCAACTTCAACAAGTACTCGTACGGGATCGGCGGGGGTTCGGGCAGCGGATCGGGCAGCTCCGCACGGCCGAGTCGCCGCTCGTGCAGCGCCGAGACCAGCGCAATCCCGCTGGCCCTGGTCGAATCCCGGTAGTCGACGAGCTGCTTGGCGAAGATCGGATCGGTCCGATAGGTACTCACCTGCGCGATCTGCACCGGCAGAATCGGCAACCCCAGCGCCTCGGCGTAGTCCAGTTCGGACCGGCACGGCTTGGACCGCAGCGAATGATCCGACAACGCGAACACGAACACCGTGCAGCCGCGGATCTGCGCCAGAATCTCGGCCCACCACGCATCCCCACCGCCCAGTTCTTGGTCCAGCCAGACTTGCTGGTGGGCTGCCGCCAAGTCCTCGGCCAACGATCGCACCGCAGCATCGTCATGGCTGGAGTAGCTGATAAAGACCTTCACCCGACCGGACCCCTGGCACTAATCTAAGGTCACCATTAACTGGCAGTGTAACCACCTGACCGGGCAACCGAATCCGTCTTTCCCATCCTCTTCCGCCCGCAACTTTCGCGTCGTAGCCGGTCAGCACCTCGACCCGGTTCGCACGCCCACGCTCCGGCCTCGTCCGGCACCGTCGCCACGGACTTGGCCAGCATGGCGCTCCAGCGGCGGGAGCGTGGCAGGTTCACGCCGTGGCCAATTCCCTGGCCGCTTCTCCCGTGGCGCTCAACCCTAGCGACCCTTGGTTGCTAGGGTTTTGAGACTTGTCTTGAGTCTTCAGGCTGCTTTGAGCGCCAGTCTGGCGTATAGATTCGTTCTGTGATGTGAGTGTCGGTGGTGCGCAATGCTTTTCGTAGTGGTGGCGGGGCGGGGGGCTGGTTGGCGGCCAGGAGGCCCGCACCGTCACCCGTCGGGGCAAGCCGATGACACCGGTGCTGACGTAGCTAGCCGCTGGCCCGTCGAACAGGCCTGGAACCTGACCGATCCGTGATCAGAGGTCCGGCCCCTGCGCGCGTAGGTCGTCGACCTTTTCCATCGCTTCGCGCAGCTTGGCCAGCCACTCTTCGGTGTGCTCACTGACCAGCTTGACCGACCACGCGAGCGCGTCGGAACGGGACCGGGCCACGCCGGCGTCAACCAGCGTGTCAAGTACCTGACGCTCGGACTGCTTTAAGCGCGTCATCACGGGTACCGCGATGTGCGTGAACAGGGTCCGCTCGCCACCGACCTCAACGCCCCAGGAAACCTTGCGGCCGTAGCGGGCCTGAGCCTCATCAGCGATATTCATTCGCTCCGGCCGGGTTTCTTCGCGGAATCGGGAGACGCGGCCCGACGTGCGGGCCTCGGTCTCTTCTTCGCCGGAGGTCTCGGGTTCGGGCAGCTTGCCGATGACCGTGATCTCCTCACGGTCGACGATCACCGTCGGATCACCGTCGAACCAGTCCTCGGGCAGGCGTCCGGCGAACCAATCTGGCGCATCGCTGGCATCGGGTTGCTGGGCTTGCTGCCAGCCCCCGGGGCGGCCATACCGCCGCCCATGTCCATGGTGGTATTTCAT
>Ga0209040_10003822_pt1 | contig 11472 bp, 10 predicted proteins | sample BogFormECP12_OM3_FD_188240 | JGI IMG/M metagenome (GOLD analysis project Ga0209040, IMG submission 188240) | Bog forest soil microbial communities from Calvert Island, British Columbia, Canada - ECP12_OM3 (SPAdes) (version 2) | ecosystem: Environmental > Aquatic > Freshwater > Wetlands > Bog ... | reverse complement strand
TGCGCCGTGGGTGCTGCATACCGGTCTCGGTCCGGAAAGCGCCTATTCTGGGCAGATGGCGAAAGTGATCGCATTTGCGCTTGAGGTCGCCGGCGCGCCAATCGTCAAGGGCGGGGCGAAGAACGCGCCGGCGGGGTGGGGCCCGGCGGCAACGGGGCGCCCGGACAGGAAAAGAAGTGAGCGCCGTGGAGATCGCGGGTCGCTACCGGCTCGAGAACCGGTTGGGCTACGGCGGCATGTCGACCGTGCACCGTGCGCTGGACCTGCGCCTCGAGCGCCAGGTGGCGGTGAAGCTGCTAGCCGAGCACCTCGCCGACGAACCGGCGTTCGTCTCGCGCTTCCAGCGCGAGGCGCAGGCAGCGGCGCGGCTCGTGCACCCGAACATCGTGCAGGTGTTCGACTCCGGCCGTGACGAGCAGACGGGCCAGTACTTCATCGTGATGGAGTACATCGAGGGCTCCTCGGGGGCGGAGATCCTGCGCGACCAGGGCTGGGTGGAGGTCGACGAGGCGCTGGCGATCATCGAACAGGCATGCGAGGGCCTCTACTACGCGCATCGCAACGGCGTCGTGCACCGCGACGTCAAGCCCGGCAACCTGCTGCGCTCGCGCGAAGGCGAGGTCAAGCTCGCGGACTTCGGCATCGCGAAGGCAACCGAGCAGTCGAGCATCACGCAGGTCGGCTCGGTACTCGGCACGGCGGCGTATCTCGCGCCCGAGCAGGCGCGCGGCGAGGAGGCGGGTCCGAGCGCGGACCTGTACGCGCTGGGGGTGGTCACATATCAGCTGATCTCCGGGCGGCTGCCCTATGACGCGGGGTCGCTGACGGAGCTCGCGCTCAAGCAGCAGCAGGAGTCGCCGCCGAGGCTCGACACGCTCGTCGCCGCAGTCGGGCCCGAGCTCGGCGAGGCGGTCGCGATCGCGCTCGCGCTCGATCCGCGCGACCGCTACCAGACGGCGCGCGAGATGCGGCGCGGCCTGAGCGACGGCGCCCACGGCATCCCCCCGGCAGTGGGGCAGCGCCCCGTCCGCGGCGCCCCCGCGACGCAGGCGACGAGCGTGCTCTCCGCCGGCGCCCCGGCGAGCGCCGAGACGCGGGTCGTGGCCCCGCGGCGGCCGCGGGCCGGCTCAGCCGCGCCGAGGTCCAGGCCAGCGGCGGCAGCGGCCCCCTCGCGGGCGGCGAGCGAGCCTGCGCGCCGGCGCCGACGCGGCCTGCTGATGGCGCTCGTCGCTGTGCTCGTGATCGTCGCGGTGGTCGTCGCGGTGGTCGTCGCGACCGCGCCCACGCCGACGAAGATCGTGCTTCGCAACGTCGTCTACCAGGACGTCGGCAAGGCCTCTGCCGCGCTGCAGCAGCTCGTCTCGGAAAACACGAAGTAGCGTTCGCGCGCGCAGGTATCCGACGGGCGCGCGGGGCTGCGCCATGCTAGACGGACACATCGCCGATGCTCGCGTCCGTCATCAACGTCACCCACCTGGTCGAAGCGGCTGGCTATCCGCTGCTGTTCCTGGTCGTGATGAGCGAGTCGAGCGGGGTGCCGGTGCCGGGCGAGACGGGTCTGATCGCGGCCGCGGTGCTCGCGAGCCAGGGGAAAATGCAGATCGAGATCGTGATCGCCCTGGCCGCGGCAGCGGCGATCGTGGGCGACAACATCGGCTACGTGATCGGGCGCAAGGGCGGGCGCTGGCTGCTGGAACGCCCGGGCCGCTTCGAACGCCAGCGCAACGAGGTTCTCGAGATCGGCGAGCCGTTCTTCGAACGCCACGGGCCGAAGGCCGTCTACTTCGGGCGCTTCGTGCTCGGTCTGCGCGTATGGGCCTCGTGGCTGGCCGGCGCGACGCGCATGCCGTGGCGCTCTTTCGCCCTCTGGAACGCGCTCGGCGGGATCACCTGGGCGTGCGCGATCGGGCTGATCGCGTACTTCCTCGGCAGCTCGGCCGGCGGCGCGATCGAAGCGTTCGGCCTCTACGGGCTGGCGGCAGTGCTCGTGGCGATCGCCAGCGTCCTGATCGCGCGCCGGCGACACCGGCGCCGAAAGGCGGCGGAAGACGGCGCGCGCGCCGCCTCCCGCCCTGTGGTCGATGAGCCGACGCAGCCCACCAGCGTGGACGGCGCGGGCTAGGAGGCGTTCGCGCTCTCGGCGCCCTCGATCGTGTCGGCCTTGGCGACGTTGATCGCGACGCGGCGCGGCTTCTCCTCGGCGGGCTTGGGGATGCGCAGCTTCAGCACGCCCCGCTCGAAGCTCGCCTCGATGCTGTCGGGGTCGACGCCCTCGGGCAGCGTCAGCGAGCGCGAGAACGCCCCTGAGGCGCGCTCGACGCGGTAGTAGCCCTCCTTGCGCTCGCTCACCTCCGAGCGGCGCTCGCCGGAGACGGTGAGGACGTTGCCCTCGACCTCGACCTTGACCTCGTCCTCGCTCAGACCCGGGAGGTCGGCCGTGAGGACATAGTGGTCGCTCTCCTCGACGAGGTCCATCGCGGGGATCCAGCGCCGTGCGCTGACGCCTGCGACGCCGCTGGCCTGGCTGTCGAAGACCGTGCCGAAGAGGCGGTTCATCTCCTGCTGGATCGTCTGGAGCTCACGTGCGGGCTCCCATCGTATTAGTGCCATGTCGAACCTCCAAGTTCAACCGGTGTGGTATAGCTCAAGTATATAAAATCTATGCGCATCCGTATCAAGTTTTTTTATGGATTGGATGGGATCTGAGATGCGCCGGTCGGCCCACGGCGGGGCGAGGGTCCCAGCGCGTGCTATGTGCCGCGGCGGCTCTGCCGGCGGGCGGGCCCGACACGACGATCGTCGGGTCGGCTCGCGACGGCCGCTCAGCAGCCGTTGCAGGGAGCGATGCGCTCCCACATGTCGGCTAGCACTCCGAGCTCCTGCTCGGTGAAGTGCGAGAAGAACTGCTCGCGCACGACCGCCAGGTGCGTGCCCCTGGCTTCCTGCAGGCGTTCGCGCCCGGCCTCGGTGAGGCACGCGTAGGACCCGCGCGCGTCGTGCGCGCAGGAGCACCGCTCGAGCAGGCCGTCGCGCTCGAGCCTGTCCACCAGCCGCGTGAGCCCGCTACGCGAGAGCTGCGCCTGCTCGGCGAGGTCGCACATGCGCATACGCCCCCTGTTTGCCTCCTGCAGGCGGTGGAGGACCTCGTAGGAGGTCATCGGCAGCCCGTGCTCGCGCTCGAGCTCAGCGTCCAGGCGCCTGGCCAGGCAGGCGTGCGCACGCAGCAACCCCCGCCACGCCCGCTGCTCCCCGACGCTGAGCGCCTCCTGCGCTGGGGGGGTGATCTTGACGGCGGTCGCGGTCGACATGACTGTCCGGGTCCAAACGCCCTACCAGGCGAACATAGCAGCGTGGCAGCGCTGCCGGCGAAAGACGCCTGTCGAGCGCTCGAGCGGCGCAGGCCCGGCGGGTCCGCTCCCGCATTTGCGGGGGGAGGGCACGCCCCCCCTCATCGCCGCGTCGCCCTCCACGCCCACCACATCATCAGCGGCTGCAGCGGCAGGCGCGCAAGCAGCGCCCAGCGGGGGATCCGCTTGAAGCGCTCGGGCGTGCGCGCCATGTAGAGGTTCGCGGGGAAGATCGCCGCGAGCAGCGCCACGAGCGCGGCGCCGGCGAGCCGCCGCGTCCACGGCAGCAGGACGCCCACGCCGCCCGCGATCTCGGCCACGCCGCTGATCTGGACGACGCGCTTGGCCTCCTTTGCGAGCACGGGAGGCACGATCGCTTCGTATGCGCGGGGCATCACGAAGTGGTTTACGCCCGCGCCGATGAACACGGCTGCCAGCAGGCGGCGCGAGCGTCCTCTCGATCCCTCGATGTGCTCTTCCGGTTCCATCCCGATCCCCTGCAGACGCCTAGCCGTGGCGCTCGCGCCCTCCTTCGCGAGGACACGCGCGCAGCGTCAATCTAGCGAGCTTCGATCAGCGAGTGCCCCGTCATTCCCGCCGGCTGCTCGATGCCGAGCACGCTCAGCATCGTCGGCGCGACGTCGGCGAGGATGCCCGGCTCGGCGCGTAGCCGCGCCGCGTGGCTCGTGAGGATCAGCGGAACCGGGTTCATCGAATGCGCCGTGTTCGGGCTTCCGTCGGGCTCGAGCATGTGGTCGGCGTTGCCGTGGTCGGCGGTTATCAGGCAGGCCCCGCCGCTCTCGTGCACGGCGGCAACGACCTCGCCGAGGCAGGCATCGACCGTTTCGACCGCCGTGACGGCCGCCTCGATCACGCCCGTGTGGCCGACCATGTCGGCGTTCGCGAAGTTGATGATCCCGAAGCGGGGAACGTCCCGCCGCCATGTGCGGACGAACGCCGCCGCCGCCTCGCGCGCGCTCATCTGGGGCTTGTAGTCGTAGGTGGGGACGTCGCGAGGCGAGGGCACGAGCTCGCGCCGCTCGCCCGGCAGCGGGGCCTCGTCGCCGCCGTTGAAGAAGTACGTCACGTGCGGGTACTTCTCGGTCTCGGCGACGTGCAGCTGCGAGGCGCCGGCCGCCGCCAGGACCCTCGAGAGCGTCGTCTGCGGGTGCTCGGGCGCGAACGCCACCGGGTAGCTCCAGTCCTCCTCGTAGCTGGTCATGGTCGCAAGCCGCGCCACGGCCGGAGCGCCGCCGCGCCCCTCCCAACCGGGGAGCTCCTGCTCGCCCTCGCCGAAGCCCGGCTCGGCGAGGGCGCGGACGATCTCGCGCATGCGGTCGGGTCTGAAGTTGAAGCACAACACGCTATCGCCGGGTCGGATCCTGGCCTCGGCTCCGACGAGCGTGGGCTCGATGAACTCGTCGGTCTCGCCGCGTGCGTAGGCGTCGAGCACGGCCTGCTCGCCGCTGTCGGCCCAGTACGGCGCGCGGCCGTGGACGAGCAGATCATAGGCGCGCTGGGTGCGCTCCCAGCGGCGGTCGCGGTCCATCGCCCAGTAGCGCCCGACGACGGAGCCGACACGGGCCCCGTCGGTGCGGTCGAGCTCGGCGAGGAACGCTGCACCGGCATGCGGAAGCGTGTCGCGGCCGTCGGTGAATGCGTGCACGACTACCTCCTCGGCGTCGAGCTCGCTTGCCTGTCCCCCCGCAGGGAGGGTGCCCTTCAGGGTGCGGCCGAGCGCGATCAGCGCGCGCAGGTGCGCGAGCGAGGAGTGCACGCCGCCGTCGGAGACGAGCCCGAGAAGATGCACTCGCGGGGCCTCAGAGAAGGCCGCGCGGAGAACTTCGTTGCGGGCAAGCTCGCCCGCCGCAATCGCGTCGTCTATCCGGACGAGATCCTGACGTACGACCGAGCCGGCGCCGAGGTTCAGGTGCCCCACCTCGCTGTTGCCCATCTGACCCTCGGGCAGGCCGACCGCGCGACCGCAGGCCTGCAGCGTCGTGTGGGGATAGCCTGACCACAGCTCGTCGAAGACCGGCGTGCTCGCGAGCGAGATCGCGTTGCCCGGCCCCGGCTCGCCTAGGCCCCAGCCGTCGAGCACGACCAGGCACGCGCACGGCGCGGGGAGCCGTGGTGCGCCCTCGGGCAGGCTCATCGCGCTGCCGCCGAAGCGATCACGGCGAACGACTCCGCCTCCAGCGAGGCGCCGCCCACGAGCGCACCGTCGACGTCCGGAAGCGCGAGCAGCTCGGCGGCGTTGTCGGGCTTGACCGAGCCCCCATAGAGCACTCGCAGCTGCTCGCTGGCGGGGCGGTCGCGGTCGGCAACCAGCGCCCTGACGAACGCGATCGCCTCCTGCGCCTGCTCGGCGGTGGCGACGCGGCCGGTGCCGATCGCCCAGATCGGCTCGTAGGCGATGACGACGTCGGCGAGCCGCTCGCTGGCCACGTTGTTGAGATCTTCCCTGATCTGCTGGCGCAGCTTGCGTTCGGTCTCGCCCTGCTGGCGCTCGTCCTCGGTCTCCCCCACGCACAGGATCGGCACGAGCCCGGCCGCGAGCGCGGCGGGCACCTTCAGCGCGAGCGCCTTGTCGGTCTCACCGAACATCGCCCGCCGCTCGGAGTGCCCGAGCACCACGCCACGCGCGTCGAGCTCGGCGAGCATCGGCGGGGAGATCTCACCGGTGAAGGCGCCCTCGGGCTCGTGATGCATGTTCTGCGCGTAGACCTCGACACGCGAGCCGCGCGCGCTGTCGATCATCGCGCGCAGGTCCGTGAACGGCACACAGATCGCGACCTCGACGCCGTCGAGCGCCGAGACCCTCGGCAGCAGCGCCTGGATGTACTCCTCGGCCTGCTCCTCGGTCTTGTGCATCTTCCAGTTGCCCGCGATCAGCGGCGTGCGAGCCATCAGCCCGCCCCTCCGGGCCCCTGGCCGACCCCGGCCCCTTCGAGCGCCTGCACGCCTGGCAGAGTGCGCCCCTCGACGAGCTCGAGCGTCGCGCCGCCGCCGGTCGACAGGTGATCGACGCGGTCCTCGAGACCGAAGTGGGCAAGCGCGGCGACCGAGTCGCCGCCTCCCACCACGGTCATCCCGGGCGCCGCCGCGACCGCCTCGGCGACCGCCCTGGTGCCGCCGGAGAACGGCTCGAGCTCGAAAGCGCCCATCGGCCCGTTCCAGAACACTGTGCCCGCGCGCGCGATCTCGGCCGCGTAGCGCTTGGCGGTCTCGGGGCCGATGTCCAGGCCCATCCAGCCCTTGGGCACGTCGACGCCATCCAACACGCGGTGTGGCGAGTCGGCCGCGAGTCGCTCGCCGATCACGAGATCCACCGGCAGGGCGATCTTCGCGCGGCCGCTCTCGCGCGCGCTGGCGAGAGCTCTGCGGGCATGCTCGGTGTCGTCGTCGTCGCACAGGGAGCTCCCCGTGGCGTGGCCCTCGGCGCACAGGAAGGGGAAGCACATCGCGCCCCCGATGATCAGCACGTCGGCGATCTCGAGGAAGCGATCGATGACGGCGATCTTGTCGGCGACCTTGGCGCCACCGACGATCGCGACCAGCGGATGCTCGGGATTCTCGAGGATCTTGCGCAGCGTGTTGACCTCGCGTTCCAGCAGCCGGCCGGCGGCGTTGGGCAGCAGCAGCGCGACGCCGGCGGTGCTCGCGTGGGCGCGATGGGCGGTGCCGAAGGCGTCGTTGACGTACAGGTCGGCGAGCGCGGCGAGGCCGCGGGCGAGCTCGGGGTCGTTGCTCTCCTCACCGGGCTCGAAGCGCACGTTCTCCAGCAGCATCACGTCGCCGTCATCCAGTTCATGGGTGAGCTTTAGGACCTCCTCTCCGACGGCCGCGGGAGCGAGCGTCACGTGCACGCCGAGCAGCTCGCCCAGCCGCTCCGCAACGGGCGCCATCGACAGCTCGGGCACGCGCTTGCCCTTGGGCCGCCCGAGATGCGAGACGAGCACGAGCCGGGCGCCGCGTCGGCGGAGCTCTTCGATCGTCGGCATCGCGGCGACGATGCGCGTGTCGTCGTCCACGACCGGCGCACCGTCGGGACCCTCGCGGAGCGGGACGTTGAAGTCCACGCGAACGAGCACCCGCCGCCCGCCCACGTCGAGGTCGTCGATGCTCCTCACTGGCTATCCTCCGATCGTCCGTGCGCAGTCAAGATACCCGCTCGGCGAAGGTGCCCGTCCGCCCTGCGCCCGCCCGGGTGTCGTTCCGAAGGGAGGGCGAGCGAGCGGCACCCGGGCGTCTCACAGCACCCTCTGGACCAGGTCCACGATGCGGTTGGAGTAGCCCCACTCGTTGTCATACCAGGCCACGACCTTGGCCATCGTGCCGTCGAGCACGGCGGTCAGCTGCGAATCGACGATCGAGGAGTAGGGGGACGAGATGATGTCGGTGGAGACGATCGGATCCTCGGTGTAGGCCAGCAGCCCCGCCAGCGGCCCGCGCTCGGCGGCCGCGCGCAGCGCGCCGTTGATCTCCTCCACGCTCGTCGCGCGCTGGCACTCGACGGTCAGGTCGACGACCGACCCGGTCGGCACCGGCGCGCGCACGGCCATGCCGTGAAGCTTGCCCTGCAGCTCGGGTATCACGAGCCCGATCGCCTTTGCGGCGCCGGTCGAGGCGGGGATCAGGTTGATCGCGGCGGCGCGCGCGCGCCGCAGGTCCTTGTGCGGGAGGTCCTGCAGGCGCTGATCGGCCGTGTAGGCGTGGATCGTGGTCATCAGCCCGTGGGAGATCCCGACGCTGTCGTTGAGCACCTTGGCCACGGGCGCCAGGCAGTTGGTCGTGCAGGACGCGTTGGAGATCACGTCGTGCGTGTCGCGATCGTAGACCTCGTCGAAGTTCACGCCGAGCACGACCGTCGCATCGGGGTCGCTCGCGGGCGCCGAGATGATGACCTTGCTGGCCCCCTGGGCGAGGTGCTTGGCGGCGCTCTCCCGGTCTGTGAACAGACCGGTGGACTCGATCACGACGTCCACGCCGAGATCGCCCCACGGCAACGCGCCCGGGTCGCGCTCGGCGAGCACCTTCAGCTCGCGGCCGTCGACCTCGATCGCGCCCTCGCCGGCCGCGACCTCGCCGTCGTAGGGGCCTAGGATCGAGTCGTACTTGAGCAGGTGCGCGAGCGTGCGCGCATCGGTGAGATCGTTGACGGCGACCCACTCCACCTCGTCGCCGGGGCCGGTGCGGGCCATCGCGGAGCGGAACACGTTTCGGCCGATCCTGCCGAACCCGTTGATCCCCACCCGTACTGGCATGCGTTGCCTCCTGAAGCGAAAATGAACGATGCCGGGCCCCAGGAGGACGGCTCCTGCGCCCGGCGTGCCGGCAGGAGGCTATCAGTGGCCGCGCGGCCGGCGGGGCCGTGAGGCATCGGGCCAGGCTCGCCGGCCGATCCGTCCACGGCGGCGCGCACGAGCCGGCGACACTCTCAGGAGCCGCGTGGGGAGCGCTCGATGTCCCGATGGGCGACGGCCACGTCGAGATCCTCGCTCCCGCGGTAGCGGGCGGCGAGGTGCTCGGCGATCGCCACCGAGCGATGGCGCCCCCCGGTACAGCCGATCGCGATCACCATGTGGGCCTTGCCCTCGGCGACGTACTGCGGCAGCAGGAAGTCGAGCAGTCCGTGCATGCGCTCGTAGAACTCCTGCAGGCGCCCGTCGCGGGCGATGAACTCGACGACGCGCTCATCGAGGCCGGTCAGGGCCCGCAGCTCGGGCTCGTAGTGGGGGTTGGCGAGGAAGCGAACGTCGAAGGCGAGATCCTCCTCGCGCGGCGGCCCGTGCTTGAACCCGAAGCTCATGAACGTAACCGCCAGGAGCCCGGCTCGCTCGCCGGGCAGCAGCTCTTCGGCGATCTTCTCGCGCAGCATCGTCGCCGACATGCCGGTCGTGTCGATCACGAGATCGGCACGCCCGCGCAGCGGCTCTAGCAGCGCGCGCTCGGCTGCGACGCCGGCCGCTACGCTGCCCTCCGGCGCGAGCGGATGGCGCCTGCGCGTCTCCTTGTAGCGAGTCACGAGCGTCTGCTCGGCCGCCTCGAGGAACAGCACGTGGTGGCGCAGGCCGAGCGCGTCGAGGTCGTCGACGACCGCGCGCAGCGCCTCGAAGTAGACGCCGCCGCGGACGTCGGAGACGACGGCCGCGCGCTCGACCTTCGAACCCTTGTGGACGAACAGCTCGACCAGCGAGCGGATCATCGCCGGCGGGAGGTTGTCTACGCAGAAGTAGCCGGCGTCCTCGAACACGTTCATCGCGGTCGACTTGCCCGCGCCCGAGAAGCCGGTGATCACGACGAGATCCTGCAGGCGCGACTTGCTGTCCCCCTCGCTCGATCCGTCGCGAGCCGCACGCTGCGTCGGGGGCCTGATCACGGCCATCATCCCTATTGTGCCGCGAACCGCGGACACGGCGCGGCGGCCGTGCTCGTCCTTGTGAAGGGAGGGCTTGGCCTTCCGGAGGCGAGGCCGCCGCCTCAGCCGGCGCGGTGGAGGTGGCCGAAGAGCTCGCGCCCGACCTTGGCGGGCACGCCGGGGACCGCGGCGAGCTCCTCGCTCGAGGCCGCGACGACGGCCTCCGGCGAGCCGAAGTGCGCGAGCAGGGCGCGCTTGCGTGCGGGACCTATGCCGGGCAGCTCGTCCAGCAGCGAGGTCGTCATCGCGCGATCGCGGCGAGTGCGGTGGTGGGTGATCGCGAAGCGGTGGGCCTCGTCGCGGACGCGCTGGAGCAGCTGCAGCGCGGGGGTCGCATGATCGAGCACGAGCGGCGATGCCCTACCGGGCAGGAACACCTCCTCGATCCGCTTGGCCAGCGAGATCACCGCGACGCCGCGTTCGCGGAAGCCGCTCAGGGGCGCCAGGCCGGCGGCGAGCTGGCCCTTGCCGCCGTCGATCACGACGACGTTCGGCAGCGCGGCGAAGCTGGCGTCGTAGGCCGGGTCGTGGGGCGAGAAGTCAGCCTGGCGCTCCCACTGCGCGAAGCGCCGGCCGAGGACCTCGGCGATCGCCGCATAGTCGTCGGCCGCGCCCTCGAGGCTACGGATCGTAAAGCGCCGGTAGTCGGACTTCTTCGGCGCGCCGCCCTCGAAGACGACCATCGAGGCGACCGTGTGCGTGCCGCCGAGGTTGGAGATGTCAAAGCACTCGATGCGGATCGGGGGCGCGTCGAGCTCGAGCGCCTGCTGGAGGCCTTCGAGGGCCTCCACGCGGCCCTGGCGGCGGCGCTCGGAGCGCAGCTTCTCCTGGTCGAGCGCGAGTGCCGCGTTGCGCGCCGCGAGCTCGAGGATGCGCCGCTTCTCGCCGCGCTCGGCCGCGCGCAGCTCCACGGGTCCCTCGCGGCGCCGAGAGAGCGCGTCCGCCAGAGCGCTGCGGTCGGCCAGCTCGCGCTGTACGACGAGCAGCGCCGGGATCGACATGTGGCCGCCGTAGTACTGGAGCATGAACTCCTCGGCGACCTCGGCGAGCTCGCGCTCGGCCTCGTTCGAGAGGTAGAACGACTGGCGGTCGGAGAGCACGCCGTCGCGCACCTGGAAGACCTGTGCGTTGGCCTCGCTGCCTTCGATCGCGACGGCGACCGCGTCGAAGGTGCCCACCGACTCATTGGTCACGCGCCGGCGCTCGAGCAGCGAGCGCACGGCCCGCAGGCGGTTGCGCTCGAGCGTCGCCTGCTCGAACTCCTCGGCGGCGGCGGCCGCACGCATGCGCGCGTCGAGGTCGCGCTCGATCGTCGCGAAGCGACCCGAGAGAAAGTCGATCACGCCCTCGATGCTCTTGCGGTAGTCCTCACGGCTGACGTAGCCCACGCAGGGCGCCTCGCAGCGCTTGATGTAGTAGTCGAGGCAGGGGCTGCCGCTGCGCCGACCGGGCTCGGGACCGGTGCAGGAGCGGAACATGAACACCTTGGCGAGCACCTCGAGCGTCGATCGCACTCGTTTGGCGTTCGAGTAGGGGCCGAAGTAGGCGCGGCCCGCGCGGTGGCGCTCACGCGTGAAGTAGACCCTCGGAAACTCCTCGTCGAGCGAGATCGCGATGAACGGATAGGACTTGTCGTCGCGCAGGCGGATGTTGAAGCGCGGCCGGTACTGCTTGATGAAGCTCTGCTCGGCCAGCAGCGCCTCG
>Ga0209040_10003821_pt1 | contig 11477 bp, 9 predicted proteins | sample BogFormECP12_OM3_FD_188240 | JGI IMG/M metagenome (GOLD analysis project Ga0209040, IMG submission 188240) | Bog forest soil microbial communities from Calvert Island, British Columbia, Canada - ECP12_OM3 (SPAdes) (version 2) | ecosystem: Environmental > Aquatic > Freshwater > Wetlands > Bog ... | reverse complement strand
CTAGCCAAACATATTTGAATTTTCGCCGCTGCTCAGGCGGCGCCTGTGCCCTGCCGCTTCGGACCGCGCGGATTCCAACCAGCGACGAACCGGGCCTAGGTGTGGAGCCGCAACAGGTTATTCCCGGTCAAGCCGAGGCGGCTGATGGGGGGGCTTGGCGTCCAGGCTGCCATGGGGTCTGTGCCAATTGTATCGATGGAGCCATCGGGGCAGCTCGGCGGTGCGTTCGTCTGAGCTGTTGTAGGCCTGCGCATAGGCCCACTCGCGTAGGCTGGTCTGGATGAAGCGTTCAGCCTTTCCGTTGGTTTTGGGCGTGTAAGGCTTGGTTCGGATGTGTTTGAGGCCAAGCGTCCTGCACGCCTGGGCGAAGGCTCGCGAGATATAGCACGAGCCGTTGTCAGTCATGACGCGCTCGACCCTGACGCCGAGGCCTTGACGAGCGGTCGCGCAGACCCTCGTCGCCTTCGGCGCGGAACCGTCCGACCCATTTGGCGACGGTTTTGGGCGTGGTGTTGAACTGGCGCGCGGCGGCGGCTTTCGACAGCCCGCAGTCCACCACGGCGCGAACCTGGGCAACGTAAGAGATTCTGTGTCAGACGGGTGAAGGGGTACTCCCTGCGGTCGACCAAGACCCAACCAAGGAGCACTCACGTCGAGCCGAGCTCGGCGATCCGGAGCGCTCATCTTCCGTATCTCCCTGCTAAAAAATCACGCTCCACGACGAGCCGCCCGATCTTGGCGTGCAGCCTTTCGATCTCGCGCTCCTTCGCCGCGTCCGCCTCCTTGCCGGCGGCGCTGGCGAATGCCCCCGCTGCCTGATCCTGAAGCTGCTTCTTCTACGCGTAATTCTGATTGGGGTGAACCTGGTGGCGCTGAGCCAGCGCGTTCACGCTCGCCTGCTCGCGCAGCGCCAACAGCCGCTCTTCCAATCAAGAACCCGGTCCCAGAATTTGGATCCACTTCAGTTAGCTCTGGGCGTTCCTCCGCGTCCCACTGCCGCTGCAAACGCGTGGGAGAATCGCCGGGCGGCGGCAGGCGTGCAGCCGCTTGGCGGGAGGGGGTCAGTATGGCGAAACGGCCTGACGAACTCATCTACGCGCTCGATGAGAGGCCGCCCTGGCTCCAGTTGCTGGGGCTCGGGTTTCAGCACGTGGCCGCACTCTGCCCCTATCTGGTGATGGTAGCCCTCGTCGCGAACGCCGCGAAACCGCCGGGCCCCGCCGCCGAGAGCGCCATCGGCCTCGCCATGATCGCGGTCGCCTTCATGACCATCATGCAGAGTCTGCGCCTTGGACCGGTGGGTTCGGGTTATCTTTGCCCGCCGGTCGTCTCGGCTATCTATCTGCCTTCGAGCCTCGCCGCGGCCGCATCGTTTGGGATCTCGGCGGTCTGCGGAATGACGATCTTCGCCGGCGCCTGCGAGATCGCGATCGCGTCCCTCGTCAACCGCGCGCGAAAGCTGTTTCCGGCTGTGGTGTCCGGGGTCGTCATCATGGCCGTCGGTCTGGAGATTGGCAAGATTGGCGCCGGCGTGCTGCTTGAGCATGTGGCCGCGCGCGGCGATCAGGCAATCGGGTCTTTCGTGACCGCCGCCTTCGCGCTTGCGACGATGGCGGGGCTGGCGGTTTGGGCTTCGGGACCGCCCAAACTCTTTTGTGCGCTGATTGGGACTTTGGTCGGATACGCGGCGGCGGTCGCGTTCCACGTGTATCCGCCTAGCCTAGCTTCTTCGCGGATTTCGAATCAGCACACATGTTCGCCGCCCCGGACCCCCGATTCCTGTCCTATGCGTTCGCGCCCTCGCTCGCCGCCCCTTTCGCGATTGCGGGACTCGCCTCGGGTCTCCGGGTGATCGGCGTCCTGACCACATGTCAGCAGATGAACGACGCCGCTTGGCGTCGCCCCGATATGCGCAACATTGCCGCCGGCATCCGCGCCGACGGCATCGGCTGCCTTGTCGGCGGCCTGTTGGGGGTCCCCGGGATGAGCGCGAGCCCCAGTCTCGTCAGCATCGAGAAGACCACCGGAGCGACAAGCCGCATCATCGCCTGGTCCATCGCATTTTGGCTCGTCGTGCTGTCGTGCCTGCCGAGGTTCGCCGGCCTGATCGTCAACATGCCGCACCCGGTGATGGCGGCGGCGCTCTTCTTCAACGGCTCTCTCATGCTGGTCGCCGGCGTCCAGATCATCGCCAGCCGCCCAATCACTCTGCGGGCCTCGCTCATTGTCGGATTGTCTACCCTGGCGGCGCTGACCGTGCCGGTCTATCCCGACTTCTACCGATCCCTTCCCGACTTGACGCGCCAGTTCTTCGGTTCGATGATCTCTATGGCGGTGGTCGTGGCCGTACCGCTCAATGCACTCTTCCTGCTCGGGACGTGGCGTTACAGTCGTTTGCGTCTCGGGGCCGGTTCAGGGCCCACCACGGCGGCCTCTTTCGACGCGTTTTTCGAGCGGCAGGTGAAGGAGTGGAAGATTCCCGCCGAGGACGCAATACGGATACGCTCGGTCGTCGACGCGGCCATCGAGGATGTCGCGACCAATGCCAATGGGCCGGTGGAAATCGAATTGGGGAGCGACTCGTTCGACCTTGTCGTGGCGCTGCGCTACTCCGGCAATCTGCCGCCGCTGCCCGACGTTTGCCCGCGAAAGACGATGGTGGAGGAGCAGAGCTTCGTCAGCGGTCTTTCCGGCTATCTCTCCGGCCTGCACGCCGACCGCATAGAGCGCAGCGCCAAGGGGGAGGAGTGCGAGATCAGACTGCTCTTTCGGATGTGAGAAACGCGGGTCAGTCGCCGACGACGCGCGCCGGCCGCTTTTTGTGTTGACGCTTTGCCGATGGGACGCGCTCTTTCGGATGCACCGTTCGCGCGCCTACATGCATTTACCGCACCGACTATCGGATCGCCTACGATCCGCCCTGACGATTCGCCGTTCACCGATCGGAGGCGGCTCCGATATTCTCGGGCCGGCCGCCGTCTCGTTCAATCTGGTGCCCGGTTTGCACATCATGCCTGACCGAAACCCGTAGCGCTGCGACCGCGACTGATGCGAGCCGCTTTTGGAGCGGGTCAGGCGGGGAGCGGTCGGGACGAAACCGTGCCCGGTTCTTCTTGTTCCATCTTGGTTCGGGGACTACCCGCGATTCTTTGTCCGGCGGCCAGTTGAGCGATAAGGTTGGCGACAAGGCCAGTCCAGCCCGTTTGGTGCGAAGCTCCACAGCCGCGGCCATTCTCACCATGGAAGTACTCGTGGAAGAGGATATAGTCCTTGAAATTGGGATCGCTCTGGAACTTTTCGTACCCTCCGAAAACCGGGCGCCTACCGTCGGCATCCCGAAGGAAAATCTTTATGAGCCGGCGAGACAACTCATCAGCGATTTCGTCAAGCGTCACCATGATCCCTGAACCGGTCGGGCATTCGATTTTGATCTCATCGCCATAGAACTGATGTAAACGGCGCAGGCTTTCGACCAGCAAATAGTTGGCCGGCATCCAAATCGGTCCGCGCCAATTCGAGTTACCGCCGAACAATCCGCCATCGGACTCTCCCGGAAGATACTTCACCTGAGAATGTATCCCTCGACACTCGAAATCGTAGGGATTGTCGAGGTAAGAGCGGGACAAGGCTCTGACCCCATATTGTGAGAGGAACTCAGTCTCGTCGAGCACGCGCCGCAAAATCTTTGTCATGCGGAAGACTCGCGCTAGGGCGAACAAGCGGCGTCCTTTGAGGCCCTCCTCATTCCAGCGCGAGACGAGCGCCACCAAATCGGGCCGCTGCTCGCGATATCGTTCAATATTGGCCCAGAGCCTAGGGTGTTTGTCTATCACTTCCTGTTCAATAATTCCGACGGCGAACAGCGGTATGAGCCCAACCATCGAGCGCAGGCGGATCGGTATTTTCTGCCCCGACGGCAGGGACAGCATATCATAGAAAAAGTTATCTACGTCGTCCCAAAGCCCGATCCCTTGTTTGCCCATATCGGTCATGGCCCGGGCTATAAAGAGGAAGTGCTCCAGAAACTTGATCGCCATGTCCTCGTACACAGGATTGTGTCGACTGAGTTCTATGGCTATGCGAAACATGTTGAGAGAAAACATCGCCATCCAGGCGGTGCCATCGGACTGTTCCATATAGCCGCCGGTGGGCAGCGGCTGCGAACGGTCGAACACTCCGATATTATCGAGGCCGAGAAAGCCGCCCTCAAAGATGTTTAGGTCTTGCGGGTCTTTTCGATTCACCCACCAGGTGAAGTTCAGCAACAGTTTATGGAAGACCCGTTCCAGGAAGGCTAAGTCACCAACGCCACTCTGATTGCGGTCATTCTCGAATACGTGCATTGCTGCCCAGGCGTGCACCGGCGGATTGACGTCGCCGAACGCCCACTCATACGCCGGCAGCTCGCCGTTCGGGTGCATCAGCCAGACTTCGCATAGCCGCAGGAGCTGCTCCTTGGCGAAATCTGGATCGATCAATGAGAACGTAACGCAATGAAAGGCGAGGTCCCACGCTGCGAACCAAGGATATTCCCACTTGTCGGGCATCGACATGATGCCGGCGACCCGAAAGTGTCGCCAATGGCAGTTGCGCCCGCGCTTCCGGTTCTCCGGGGGCTGGGGCTGACCCGGATCGCCGTCGAGCCAATGCTGCACATTGAAGTGATAAAATTGCTTGTTCCACAGCATTCCGGCAAAGGCCTGGCGCTGTATCCGCCGCATGTCTTCGTCGACGATGCTTCTCTGTAGGCGGCCGTAAAACTCATTCGCCTCGGCAATGCGCTGGGTGAAAACATCATCGAAGCCGTCAAAGCCGCTCGGCCCTTCCGCACCGGCGGAGAACCGCACCCGGATCGTGGTGCCGCCACGGGCCGGGATCTCGTCCAGGTAAAGTCCAGCGACCTTGGTGCCTTCCCCGGCAGGGTTCACCGCTTCAGTCTTGTTGTGCAGAATGTATTCGTGAAAGGCATCCTTGAAATATCCTGACGCGGCATTGAGGCCGAACAGTCTGTGGAAATTGGTTTCGTTGTCGCAAAACAGCAGGCGATTAGCGTGCTTGAAGCGAATGCGAAATTCGCCAAGTTGAGCATGCCGAGCAAGGACGACGCCCTCGCCCTGATCCTTCAATGATGGTTTCTCCGTGCCAGCCGACCAGCTCCAGATATTGCGGAACCAAACCTGCGGCAGGATATGGATTGAAGCCGTTTCGGGACCGCGGTTATGGACTGTCACCCGCATGAGCACGTCATCAACGTCGGCCTTGGCATATTCGACATCGACATCGAAGTATCGGTCGTCGTCGAAGATACCGGTGTCGATCAGTTCGAACTCCATCGCCGCCGAACCGCGACGACGTGCGTTCTCCTCGACCAGCCATTGGTACGGATAAGCGGCTTGCGGCAGCTTGTAGAGCATGCGCGCGTAAGCGTAACTGGGGACGGCATCGAGATAATAGTACAGTTCCTTGACATCCTCGCCGTGGCAGCCCTCCCCGTTGGTCAGGCCGAACAGCCGCTCCTTGAGGATCGGATCATGGCCGTTCCACAATGCAATAGAGAGGCACAGTAGCTGTCGGTCATCGGAAAAGCCGGCAATGCCATCCTCGCCCCAACGATAGGCGCGGCTGCGCGCCTGATCATGAGAGAGATAATCCCATGCGGTTCCGCCGGGGCTATAGTCCTCGCGCACCGTCCCCCATTGCCGCTCACTGAGATACGGGCCCCACCGGCGCCAGTCTTTTACGCCTTTGCACATTTCTTCGATCCGGCGCTTTTCGGCGTCAATCGCTGGTGGCATGGTCGTCGCCCTCCCGACTGGCGGCTTTCGGTTTTTAGGCGTGCCTAGTCTGCTCTGCCTGCTCGAGCAGACGCCAAGCGTCCAAAGTGCAGGCGACAGACCAAGCCTGTGCAGGGGCGCCGCGAGGACAGTGAGGCGGATCTCCGTCGAAAATCTCACCGATGGTACCCACCGCTTGGTCCTTCAACGCGTCGCTCATCGGCACAAGCACAGCTTGCGCCGCCTTTACGTCGCCGGTAATTCGATAGACGGCGAGGCTGAACGGTCCAAGAAGCCAAGCCCAGACTGGCCCCTGGTGATAACCGCCATCGCGTTCCAAGACGCTGCCGCAGTAGCGCGGATGGTACCCGGCGCTGCCGGGCGCCAGCGAGCGTAACCCATATGCCGTGAGAAGATGGCGTCTGCAGACCCGAACGACTCTCGCCTGATTGCCCGAATTGAGTGGACTGTGCGGCAGGCTCACGGCAAAGATTTGGTTGGGCCTAACGCTGGCATCGTCGCCGTTCGGACCGTCAATCACATCAAATAAACCCTTTCCGTCCGGCCGCACGAATCGTGCGAAACTTCGTTCCACGGTATCCGCCGGCACGCTAAAAGTGTCCGGTTCTGCTAAGTGTCCAGCGAACGAGCTCATGACGCGTAGTGCATTGTACCACAATGCATTGATTTCGACTGGCTTGCCGATGCGGGGCGTGACGACCCAGTCACCGACCTTTGCATCCATCCAGGTCAATTGCACGCCCGCGGCACCGGCCTTGAGCAGACCATCCGCGGGATCCACTCCAATGCCGTAGCGGGTTCCCTTCCGGTGCCATTCGATCATATCGGAGAGGACCGGGAAGGCCGCGCGCAAGGCTTCAAGATCCGCGGTCGCATCGAAGTAGGCGCGCCATGCCTCAAAAAACCATAGCGATGCATCTGCCGTGTTGTATTCGGCGCGATCCCCTGCTCCCGGGAAAACGTTGGGCAGCATTCCTTCGCTGACGAAACTCGCGAATGTTTGGAGGATGCGACGCGCCGTCTCGGATCGCCCAGTCGCTAGAGTGAGGCCCGGCAGACTGATCATCGTGTCCCGGCCCCAATCCCCGAACCACGGATAGCCGGCTATGACCGACTGACCGTCAGGTACGCTGGGGAGCGGCCGAGAAAACAAAAAAGCATCGGCCGCGAGCGCGAGCCGAGCGATCCAGTCTGGCGCTTGCCGCATTGCCGGACTACTGGCCGTTGCAGTGGCCACCACTGCGCGGTCGTGGTCGAGACGGCGGCTTAGACCGGCTATGAGGTCAACCGAAGGCTCAGGTTCGAGGCTCGCAGCGATCCCACACCATTGTCCAGGGATCAGCGGCATCGTTACCTCACCGACGCAGAGATGATTATCAATCGAGTCCAGGCCGCGCTCAGCTTCGACCGGGAGATCAAAATCCCGGTACCAATCGCGCTTCGCTACCACGTCGACACCGGTCGCCCGAATGGTCAGCGAAAAGAGAGGCGCATTCGTGACCATGAGACGCTCGCCGTCGGCCCGAATCCCCGGCTCAAAGCCGCCAATGGTTGTCGTCCCATGGTGGTCGCGGTCATTGACCAACAGGGTCACGCGCAACGACAGTTCATCATCCAGCGAACCACCGCCCGGCCGCAGGAGCCACCCGGCATAGGTCGTATGGGCGCCGGGCTCCATCCAAATCCTCGCTTCGATTTGGCGACCGCCGCCGACTTCGTACGTCCACACGGGAACGGAGTAGTCGAGATGAAAGCTTCCAATACGAACATGACCGGCCGGAGCGACATCGCCTCCCTTCCATCGATTCGTGAACAGCGGCCAAGAACGAGCGCCCTCGATCAGTGTGGCGTCCGCCTTGGCGACTATCAGCCGACGGCCGAGCGGCGATGCAACCGGCGCGATCAGCAATCCGTGATAGCGGCGAGTTAAGCTGCCGGCGATGGTGCCGCTGGCATAAGCGCCGAGCCCATTGGCGACCCACCATTCGCGTCGCTCTGCTTGGACGAGATCACCGCAGATCGCGCGGGTGAATCTGATCGGACTTGGAGCCGCCATGGATGATTGAGCGCCGTCTTGACCGGATGCTTGAAGCGGTTCAGAGGCGGCGCTCTTCGATTTGGGCTTATTCAATTTTGACCATCCCGCGGACTCCATGAGAACGCGCCGCGGAGCGATTCCATCTTTGCGTCTGCAGCAATGAATAGAAAACCTCCGGCCAGCCCAAAATTCTTGACGAACGGCCAGAAGTTCTCATTCCACGCATCGCTGTTGAAGGGAAAACTCCAGAAGTTGTGAAACAGAACTGCGGTCGCGACCACGTAGAATATGAACAGTAAGGCCGCCTGACGACGATAAAAATCAAACAGGATACAAAGAGGACCGACAGCCTCGAGGGTGCCGGCGAGCACCAACAATAGAGCCGCGGCCGTCGGGGGGAGCGGTATCCACCCGTGGGCGGCTTGCGCCATCGCCGATTGGTAGTCGAATATCTTGTTGAGGCAACTCAAAGGGAATATCAGGACCAGGCAGAACCGGGCGATAAATTCAAGTAAACGGTCGGATATTGTCGTAGTTCGCCCTGTTGCGGGAACCAAGATTTGAGGCTGAGATCTCATCTTCTATTCCTCAATCAGGCGTATGGCGTGGCCATTCGGATCACGGACCATCAGTGCTTTTTTGAAGCCCAGTTTAACCTGCGTTTCTTCGGGGATCGATACAATGTCCGGCGTAATGAATTGTACGCCTGCTTTACGCAAACGATCAGCGGCCGCCTGAATATCTTTGGTAACCAACGTCGTCTGCCAATGCCAGAGATCATTAGCTTTGGTATCGGCGGGCATCGGTCGGCCACCGGGGGGAGTCTTGTAGTCGAGGAACTCGATGTGTGGCGGCGGCGAGATCGGCGCCATCGGCGTGACGAGGCACGTGTCGTTGAACAGATCGTCCAGCACCTGCTGCGTTGCTCCGGTGTTGAATGTGACCTCGCCGACGTCGAACCCCAGCAAATCTCGATAGAATGTCACCCCCTTCTCCGTGCTGTTCACGGTCATTGCCGTATGGTCCAGCCCAAGGAACAGTCGGCTGGCAGGCTTCTCCCACGTCGGGTCGCCCTTGCCGGCTGGGAAGTAAATCAGTTCCAGATCGTGACCTTCCGGGTCGCGGAACTTGACCGCCTTGATGCCGGCTGCGCCAGGGTTCGATAGAGGGATCGTGATTAGGTTTGAGGAAATCTGCTGGACGTTGTTCTCTTGCAGGATCTTGTACGCCGCGTCCATATCGCGGACGACGATGGCCATATGCTCGAACCACCCGTCATTGCTGTATGAGGGTATTGGGATCGGCCGCCCCGTAGGAGGCGATATGTACTGCGTGAGCTCAACAACCTGCTCACCCAACTTCAAATGGACGATCCGCATGTTCGCGTTGAATACGCCTTCCATCTTATCGTATTCGCTGCCCGCCACGCGAAAATCGGACATCTTCTCGAAAGCCAGAACTCTAGTAAAGAACACCGTTTCCCGGTCGATATCCGCTACCGTAAAGCCGATCAATTTCAGGCGCTCCACATCGCCCGGTAGACGATCGCGCGCATAGCCAGCATTGCCCGACAATGCCAAAGCCAGCGCGAGAATACCGGCAGCTAAAAGAGCCCGCGGGACGTCCGCGATTCGTCCGACGCCTGTTTCGCGCTGGGGAGATTCCAAAGTTGGGTTGATCCGCAACCGCGATGCGAGACCTGGATCGAACAGCATCGAGTAGTGCACCGAAGTTCCTCCCTCGGATCCGGTTCAGCTGCGAACGCCTTACCTCCGCGATCCCCCCACATTGAGGGCGGTGCTGTTCCACCGAACGCGGTCAGTAGTGTGTCTTGCGAAGCTTTCGACAGGTATCACGCCACCTCACGCGCCGTGCGGCTGGACCGGTCTTCGGCATGCTCGATATCCGTCATCGGCGCCCCGCCCATTGCAATGATGAGCCGCGCCCCTCGCTGGGAGCTGAGGAAGTTCCACGCCCAATTCAGCATTACGAAGAGGCGGCTTCTGAATCCGATGAGAAAATAGATGTGTGTGAAGCACCAGAGCACCCAGGCCGGAAGGCCGCTGAGCTTGACGCGCCCAAGCTGCGCCACCGCGTGGTGCCTTCCGATGGTCGCCAGCATCCCGAAGTCCCGATATTGGAACGGGGCAACGGGTCGCCCACCGGCGCGGGCAGCTATTACGCGAGCGACATAGGCGCCTTGTTGCTTGGCCACCGGAGCGACGCCGGGAAGCGGCTCCCCGCCGACACCCGTGACAAGCGCCGTATCTCCCAGCACGAAGATATTTGGACGCCCCGGCAGCGAGAGGTCCGGCTCGACCTTGACTCGTGCCGACCGGTCGGTCTCCGCGCCGAGCCATCGACCGGCGGGAGAAGCCTCAACGCCCGCCGACCACATGATCGTCCTACTTTCGATCCGCTCGGTTCCCATGAAGATTCCCGCGTCATCGCAGCCGGTCACCGCGGTTCCCAAACGAACCTCGGCACCTAGCTGTTCGAGGGTTCGTTGAGCGGAACGTGAAAGAGATTCATCGAACTGACGCAAAAGGCGCGGTGCAGCTTCAACGAGCACAATCCGCGCGGAACTCGGATTGATCGTTCGGAAATCCGACGCAAGCGTGCGTTTTGCCAATTCGGCGATGGCTCCGGTCAGCTCGACCCCCGTCGCCCCGCCACCGACGACCAAGAAGTTCAACAATCGGCGGCGCTCGTCGGGCTCAGGCTCGGTTTCGGCCTTTTCGAACGCGAGCAGAATTCGGTTTCGCAGATAGAGCGCATCGCCGATCGTCTTCAAGCCGGCGGCATGCTGCGCCCAGTCGTTGTGTCCGAAATAGGCTTGCCGCGCGCCGGTTGCGACGATCAGGTAGTCGAACGGTATCCGGTGGCCTTCGGCAATCACTTCGTTCCGCTCCGCGTCGATCGCGGAAACAGTTGCAAGCATGACGCTCACATTGGGCTCGCGCCGAAACATGGTACGGATGGGAAATGCGATGTCGGCCGGCGATAGCGCGGCGGTCGCGACCTGGTAAAGCAATGGCTGGAACATGTGATAGTTGTAGCGGTCGATCAGAACGACGTTGAATGGCCCTCTGGCGAGCGACTTTGCCGCAGAAAGTCCGCCGAACCCCGCCCCGATAATGGCCACGCGAGGGCGCTGAATCGAGACATTGGAGGGCATGACGATCTCCCGAATCTGGTCTTCCGAGCGACGAAGCGCAGATGGCTTACAACGTTTGTCCGGGCCGGCCTCACATCACCGCTAGCACGCCGCTGTCGATATAGATGATCTGGCCGTTTACGTAATCAAGCGGACGAGGCGATGAGGTGCACGACCGCCGTGGCCATTACGATCCTTAGCGGAGCTCGCACCCTGACGCCAAGGAGCGTCGGATGGAGGTCGACCTCATGGATCATCTCATCGACCGCGGTTCTGGGCTTGTTATGGCCCGGCCAGCACATGAGCGCGGCGACGCGCGTGCTGCCCTCATAGACCGCACCCGATCGCGTGGCGAGTTTCGTGGGCATCAGCCGGCAAACCATGAAGGGTAAGCGGCCTTTGGACCCCACGGCCGGTCAAGCGCTCAAGAAACCGCGAGATTGGGCGGACACGCCGCTGCCTCCGGCGGCGAATCCGGGAAGTTCGA